>Ga0306920_100002400_pt1 | contig 23677 bp, 19 predicted proteins | sample flu12Cox44000170_FD_204666 | JGI IMG/M metagenome (GOLD analysis project Ga0306920, IMG submission 204666) | Lab enrichment of tropical soil microbial communities from Luquillo Experimental Forest, Puerto Rico - flux4day.12C.oxic.44.000.170 (v2)... | ecosystem: Environmental > Terrestrial >...
CGGCCGCAACATGATCATGGTGATCGGGCCACACCGGAGAAAGAGCGAGGCGCGCGCCGAGCGGGCGACCCGTGACGCACACCACGGTGAGCGGGCGGGATCGCGGTCTCGCGCGAGCGCAGCCGCGCCGGAGGCGAACGCGGGCGAGCCGCCCGCGGAGGCCGGCGAGGCGGCAGAGACCACGGACGCCACGGCGGCCGAGGAGGTGCGGGCACAGCCCGAGCCGGCCACGGCAGCACAGCCCGAGCCGGCCACGGCAGCACAGCCCGAGCCGGCCACGGCAGCACAGCCCGAGCCGGCCACGGCAGCACAGCCCGAGCCAGCCACGGCAGCCCGGGCCGCGACGGCCCGATCGGGCCCCGCACGGGTGGCGGCCGCGTCGAAGGCCAGCGCCCGGAGCTGAGCCGGCCTGGCCAACCAGGCAGTGCGCCGAAGCGGGCCACTGCCAGGTAGGTCACTGTCATAGGAAGGGAACGTGCCAGGCGGGAACCCCGCCGGGCGGCACGCAGGATAGAGCCGCGCCGAAGGCGCGCAGAGACGAGAGACGACGGCGAGCATGCCAAAGATGAAGACGCACAGCGGGGCGAACAAGCGCTTCCGGCTGACTGGTACCGGAAAGGTGCTGCGCCGTCGCGCGAACCGCAAGCACCTGTTCGAGCACAAGTCGAGCAGGGTTACCAGGCGGCTGGCTGGCGAAGTGACGCTTGCCCCCGCGGACGCTAAGAAGATCAAGAAGTTGCTGGCTAAGTAGCCCAGCCCGCCTTCAGGGAGTAAAAAGTGGCACGCGTGAAGCGGGCGGTAAACGCCCACAAGAAGCGCAGGGTGGTGCTTGAGCGGGCGAGCGGGTACCGCGGCCAGCGGTCTCGGATGTACCGCAAGGCCAAGGAGCAGATGCTCCACTCGATGACGTACGCCTATGCGGGCCGCAAGGACCGCAAGGGCGCGTTCCGCCGGCTGTGGATTCAGCGCATCAACGCCGCCGCGCGCGCGGACGGCATCACCTACAACCGGTTCATCCAGGGCCTGAAGGCCGCCGGGGTTGACGTGGACAGGCGCATGCTCGCCGAGCTTGCGGTGTCCGACCCGGTCGCGTTCTCCGGCCTGGTCAAGGTGGCGAAGGATGCGCTGCCGGAACCGATCGCCGACACCGCGGCGGCCTGACCCACCACGGCCAGCACCAGTTTCATGATCCTGAAGACTTTCCCGCCACTATGGCTGAAAGTCTTCTCCGATCATCGGTGTTCGCAATGAGCGAGGCGTACGGGGCTGAGCTCACCAGTTTGCGCTCGCCCCGGGTGAAGGCTGCCCGGGCGCTCGGCAAGCGGGCGCTGCGGTTGCGGGCCAGGTCGTTCCTGGCCGAGGGGCCCCAGGCGGTCGGCGAGGCGCTCGCCCGTGACGGTGTGGTCACCGAACTGTTCGTCACCGCCGCGGCACGGTCCCGCCACGGCGGGATGGCCGCGCGGGCCAGCCGCCAGGGTGCCGCCGTGCACGTGGTGAGCGGCGAGGTCATGGCCGAACTCGCGCAGACCGTCACCCCGCAGGGAATCCTCGCCGTCTGCCGGTTCGTGGATGTGCCGCTGGCCACGCTGACCGGGGCGGCCCCGCGGCTGGTGGTCGTACTCGCCAATGTCAGGGACCCGGGCAACGCTGGGACGGTGCTGCGCACCGCGGACGCGGCGGGCGCGGCCGGGGTGATCTTCTCCGACGCCTCGGTGGACCCGTACAACAGCAAGTGCGTGCGCGCGTCGGCGGGCAGCATCTTCCACGTGGACGTGGTGCTCGGCGGCCCGGTGGCGGACACGGTGGGTCAGCTCCGTGCGGCGGGCCTGCGGGTGCTCGCCGCGGACGGCAGGACCGGCCAGCCGCTGGACCAGATAGAACCACGGGGAGTACTCGCCGAGCCAACGGCCTGGCTGTTCGGCAACGAGGCGTGGGGCCTGCCGGACGAGCTTCTTGCGCTGGCCGACGAGCCGGTCGCGGTACCGATATATGGGCAGGCAGAGAGCCTTAACCTGGCGGCCGCGGCCGCGGTCTGCCTGTACGCCTCGGCGCGGGCACAGCGCTCTAACGCAGGAGGGGGCTGCCGTGCAGTCCCCGCAACACGCTAGAGTCTGATCACATTGCGTCATGACGAGCTCCCGGCCGGAGCATGCCGCATATGCGGCAGGGTTCCGGGCAGATGCTCTAAGCCAGGTGGCCGGCGGGGGTGGGCCACGTGAAGCCAGCGGCCGGGTTGAGGGAACCGGGTCACGACAGGCAGCACGGATGCCGGACGGAGGCAGGGACGCGCGTGGACGGGCATGCCGTGCCCGGCGACAGGGCGCTGGACCAGGGCCCAGCCTTGGGCGGGGCCGTGGGCGGGGCGGCGGGGTCGGGGCCAGCCTTGGGCGGGGCCGTGGGCGGGGCGGCGGGGTCGGGGCTAGCAGCGGGGTCGAGGCCAGCAGATTTCTCGGCTGCCATGAGCCCGGGCCGGGCAACGGACCTGACCGGTCCGGTGGCGCCGGGCCCGGTCCTGATCAGCTCGATGGCCTGTGCCGACGACCTTCCTGATGGCCTGGTCATCGCCGACCACGCCGGCCGCGTCATGGTGTTCAACCGCGCCGCCTCGCGGCTGACCGGGATACCCGTCCGGGCCGCGATCGGCGCGGATGTGCGGCAGACCCTCGCGCTGCGTGACGCCGACGGGCACTGCTGGTGGGTGTCGGCCAACCCCTATCACGGGCTGTCCATCCGCACCCGCCACCCCGAGATGCCGCTGTTCCTCCCCGACGGAACCGAACTGCTGGTCACCGTGTCGTACGTGCGGGCACCGCGCTGGGCCACAGCACCACAGCGCCACCCGGCTCGTGCGGGCGGTGAGGTCCAGCGCCTGGCATTCGTGCTGCGCGGTGCGCAGCAGCGGGCCCGCCTGGAGCGCAGCCGCGCCGACCTGGTGTCCACCGTGGCGCATGAACTGAGGTCCCCGCTGACCAGCGTGAAGGGCTTCACCGCCACGCTGCTGGCCAAATGGAGCCGGTTCACCGACGACCAGAAGAAAGTGATGCTGGAGACCGTCAACGCCGATGCGGACCGGGTCACCAGGCTCATCACCGAACTGCTTGACGTGTCCCGGATCGAGTCGGGGCGGATGGAAGTCCACCGGCAGCTCGTCAGCGTGCCGGAACGGGTGGAGAAGCTCGTCGCGGGGCGGGTGGCGGCCGGCGACCCGGCCGGCCGGTACCGGGTGGTAATCGCCGGCGGGCTGCCCGAGACGTGGCTCGACGCGGACAAGGTCGACCAGATACTCGGGAACCTTATTGAGAACGCCGTACGGCACGGCGCTGGTACCGTAACTGTCGTGGTCGAGCCGCTGAAATCCGCAGGTGCCGGTGCCGTCAGCCCCGGAGCCGAAGGCATCGCGGTCTCCGTCCGGGACGAGGGCGACGGTGTCGCGCCGGAACTCGAGTCGCGGATCTTCCGGCAGTTCTGGCGGGCCAAGCGCCGCGGTGGTGCGGGGCTCGGACTCTACATCGTCAAGGGCCTGGTCGAGGCGCACGGCGGGACGATCACCGTACAGCGGGCGCCGGAGGGCGGTGCTGAGTTCCGATTTACCATGCCTGCCAGCCAGCCCGCGTACGGATAAGCCTCACCAGAGGGGCACCCCGGGACAAGGGCAGGCCGGCGGGCTACAGTCGCACGCGCCTGCGTATGGCATGAAATCTGCTTGCCATGCGACCAACCGTTACCTTTTCCAGCAACAGCCCCGTGAGGGATGGCGAAACTTATGTCCGCACCCAACAAGCACTATGACCCCGTGGAGGTGACGGCGTTGTCGCCCGAGGAGATCGCCGCCGCGCTGAAGGAAGCGCTCACCGCCATTGCAGAGGCACGTACGCTCGACGAGCTCAAGGCCGCCCGGCTGGCCCACGCCGGGGACCGGTCGCCGCTCGCGCTCGCCAACGCCGAGATCGGGGCGCTGCCGCCGCAGGCCAGGGCGGAGGCCGGCCAGCGGGTCGGCGCGGCCCGCCGTGAGGTCCGGCAGGTGCTCGAAGCCCGGCAGGCGGAGCTCGAAGCCGAGCGCGACCAGCGAGTGCTCGTCGAGGAGACCGTCGATGTGACCCTGCCCTGGGACCAGCAGACGGCCGGGGCAAGGCACCCGGTGACCACGGTGAGCGAGCGGCTCGCCGACGTGTTCGTGGGCATGGGGTATGAGATCGCCGAGGGGCCTGAGGTCGAGGCGGAGTGGTTCAACTTCGACGCGCTGAACTTCGCTCCCGACCACCCGGCAAGGGAGATGCAGGACACGATCTTCGTGGCCGGGCCGGACGGCGGCCACTCCGGCACGGTGCTGCGCACGCACACCTCGCCGGTGCAGATCCGTGCCCTGCTGACCCGGCCGCTGCCGGTGTACGTGGTCAGCCCGGGCAAGTGCTTCCGCACCGACCCGCTGGACGCCACGCACAGCCCGGTGTTCCACCAGATCGAGCTCCTGGCCGTGGATGAGGGGCTCACCATGGCCGACCTGCGCGGCGCGATCCAGTCGTTCGTGGACGCCATGTTCGGCGAGGGGCTGCGGACCAGGATCCGGCCGGACTTCTTCCCGTTCGTCGAGCCCGGCGTCGACGTGTCCATGCAGTGCCACGCCTGCCGGGGCGCCTCCACCCAGGGCGGCGACCCGTGCCGGGTGTGCCGGTCGCAGGGCTGGATCGAGCTGGCCGGCGCCGGGATGGTCAACCCCAAGGTGCTCATCGCCTGCGGGATCGACCCGGACCGCTACAGCGGCTTCGCGTTCGGGCTCGGCATCGAGCGCACGCTCATGGTCCGGCACGGGATGGCCGATATCAGAGATTCGCTGGAGGGCGACGTGCGGTTCAGCCGGGCGCTGGGGGTGGAGGACTGATGCGCGTCCCGCTGTCCTGGCTGCGCGAGTACGCGCCCATCGATGAGTCGGTGCCCGCCGCGGAGGTGGCCGTCCGGCTGACCGCCGCGGGCCTGGAGGTCGAATCGGTCGAGGCCGTGGGGCACGACGTCAGCGGTGTCGTGGTGGGCGAGGTCACCGCGATCGAGGAGCTGACCGGGTTCCGCAAGCCGATCAGGTACTGCCACGTGACCACCGGCAGCACCGAGCGCGACGTGATCTGCGGCGCGGCCAACTTCGTGGTCGGGGACCGGGTGCCGTTCGCGGCTCCCGGCGCCGTGCTGCCCGGCGGCTTCGAGATCGGCGCGAAAAAGGCCTACGGCCGGATGTCGGAGGGCATGATCTGCTCCGCCGACGAACTGGCCATCGGGGACGACCACTCCGGCATCCTGGTGCTCGCGCCCGACGCGCCGCTCGGGGAGGACTTCGCCGGGTACGCCGCGCTGGCCGACCAGGTGCTCGACATCTCGGTGACCCCCAACCTCGGATATGCGCTGTCGGTGCGCGGAGTCGCCCGCGAGCTGGCCACGGCGTTCGGGGTGGCGTACGCCGACCCGGCGGACCAGGGCCTGCCCGCCGACGTCGAGGCGGTGTCGCCGGAGGTGTACCAGGCGAGCATCGCCGACCCGACCGCCTGCGACCGGTTCGTGCTGCGGGAGGTGCACGGCCTCGACCCGGCCGCGCCGACCCCGCTGTGGATGCGGGTGCGGCTGGCCCGGGCCGGCATGCGCACGGTGTCGCTGGCGGTGGACGTCACCAACTACCTGATGATCGAGCTGGGGCAGCCGATGCACGCGTTCGACCGCGACCGGCTGACCGGCCCGATCGTGGTGCGCCGGGCGCGGCCTGGCGAGCGGCTGGAGACGCTCGACCATGACGTCCGCGAGCTTGACCCTGACGACATCCTGATCACCGACGAGTCCGGGCCGATCTCGATGGCCGGCACCATGGGCGGCCTGGCCACCGAGATCTCCGAATCGTCGGTGAACCTGGTGCTCGAGGCCGCCCACTTCTCCGCGAGGGGCACGGCCAGGATGAGCCGGCGGCACCGGCTGTTCAGCGAGTCGTCCTACCGCTTCGAGCGCGAGGTGGACCGGGAGCTTCCGGTGCGCGCCTCGGCGCGGGCGGCGGTGCTGCTGGCCGAACTCGGCGGCGCAACCGTGATTCCCGGCTGCTCCCACGCACAGGTCGAGGTGCCGCCGGTGACGATCAGCCTGCCGGCGGACTACCCGGGCAAGGTGGCCGGGCTGCCGTACCCGCAGGCGACCGTGATCCAGCGGCTGCGGGACGTCGGCTGTGTGGTGACCGAGCCGGGTGAGGGCGCCGGTCCCGCGGCGGCCGCCGGGGCTGGCGGCGACGCCGGGGCTGGCGGCGACGCCGGGGCGGCCCGGAGCGCCGGGACCAGGAGTGCCGGCATGAACCGGCACCTCCGGCGGGACCCCGGTAAGCACGAAAGCGGACCGGAGATCCTCACCGTGGTCCCGCCGTCGTGGCGGCAGGACCTGCGCTACCCCAGCGACCTGGCGGAGGAGGTGATCCGGCTGGAGGGTTACGACAACGTTCCGGTCCGGATGCCGCGGGCCGCCGCCGGGAAGGGTCTGACCGGCACCCAGCGGCTGCGCCGCGCGGTGGGCCGCACGCTCGCCGGGGCAGGCTACGTCGAGGTGCTCAGCCAGGCGTTCGCCTCGGCTGCGGACTACGAGCGGATGCAGCTTCCTGGCGACGATGTGCGCCGCCGGGCGGTGCGGATCGCCAACCCGCTGAGCGAGGATGAGCCGTTCCTGCGCACCACCCTGATACCCGGCCTGCTGCGGGTGCTGGCGCGCAACATCGGGCGCGGGTTCGGCGATGTGGCCCTGTATGAGGTGGGGCTGGTGTTCCGGCTCGGCACCGGCGGCCAGGGCGTCGCCCCGATACCGCGGGTGGACCGTGGGCCGACCGTGGCCGAGGTCACCGAGATGGAATCCGCCCTGCCCGCCCAGCCGCTGTGCGTCGGCGTGGTGCTGGCCGGGAACCGGGAGAACTCCGGCTGGTGGGGCGCGGGCCGCCCGGCCGGGTGGCAGGACGCCATCGAGGCCGCTCGCGAGGTGCTGCGGGTGAGCCGGGTCGGCTACCGCATCGAGCAGGACCAGTACCCGCCGTGGCACCCAGGCCGCTGCGCCGCCGTCTACATCACCGGCGCGGATGGCGAGGAGCAGCGTGCCGGGCACGCCGGGGAACTGCACCCCCGTGTGATCCAGGCGTTCCGGCTGCCGGACCGCACCTGCGCGGTGGAGCTGGGCATGTCGGTCATCGACGCCGCGGCCGTGGCGCTGCCGCCGGCCCAGGCGCCGACGATCTCCGCCTACCCGGTGGCGACGCAGGACGTCGCGCTGGTGGTGCGGGATGCGGTGCCCGCCGCGCAGGTGGAGGCCGCGCTGGCCGCCGGGGCTTCGTCGGCCGCCGGGGACGGCGGAGGGCTGCTGGAGGACGTGCGGCTCTTCGACACCTACACCGGCGAGCAGGTGGGGGAGGGCAACAAGTCCCTGGCCTACCGGCTGCGCTTCCGCGCGCCCGACCGCACGCTCACCGATGAAGAGACCAGCGCCGCCAGGGACGCCGCGGTGGCCGAGGCGGCCCGCCGCGTGGGTGCCGTGCTGCGCGACGGAAGCTGACCGCAGTGCTGGCCCGGGGGGGCGACCCCCCGGAACCCCCCGCTGCCCAGGGCCCCATTCCTTCGTCACGGGGCCAGTGCTGGCCCGGGCGGGCGACCCCCCGGAACCCCCCGCTGGCCTCCGGCCCGGTTCCTCCGTCACCGGGCCGGGGCCCTGTCAGCCGGGGGATGGCCCCCGGAACGCCCGCTGGCCGGGCACCTGCGTCGTTTTGGGCGGTAAAAATCAGGTAACACGACCGTAGTTCCATGGTCTGGTCCGGCTTACCCCGGCGAGGTGGTGGTGCCCGTTCCCGCTGTGGGGGCCGGATGGCAACGGCATGGCTGGCCGGCGTACGGTCACTACGTCGTGCTTGACAGCAACCGGGGCGACGGGCTGCGATGGCGTTAGCGCTTTATGCAACCACAGTCCGGCACGTCGGCCCGTTCCCTCACCCCTGGTTCGGCACCAGTCCCGCACACGGAGGAATCGCCATCAGCCCGGAAGTCAGCGCGCAGGGGCAGTCCACGCCGGGCGCGGCAGGGTCGGACACGGCACCACCCAAGACGACGTTCGCTGCGGTCTTCGCGATAACCGAGTTCCGCGCGCTATGGCTGGCGCAGGTGCTTTCCGTCGCAGGCGACCAGCTCGCCCGGGTCGCGCTGACGTTGCTGGTGTATGTCCGCACCGGCTCGGCACTGCTCGCGGCGGTCACTTTCGCGGCAAGCGTGGTGCCGGCGTTCATCGGCGGGATGACTCTCTCCGGCCTGGCCGACCGGTTGCCCCGCCGGCGGGTCATGATCGCGTGCGACCTGATCCGGGTCGTGCTTGTGGTGGTCATGGCGGTGTCAGGAATTCCCATCGCGGTACTCGTCGCCCTGCTGTTCCTGGTGACGATGATCGGTGCGCCGTTCCTGTCCGCCCGGGCCGCGCTGTACGCCGACATCCTCCCCGGGGACATATACGTACTGGGGACCGCGGTCACCATGACCACTATGCAGTTCGCCCAGGTGCTCGGGTTCGCGGTTGGGGGCGCCGTCGTGGGCTTCTTCGGCGTCCGCGCGTCGCTGCTCATCGACGCCGGAACGTTTGCTCTCTCGGCCCTGATTACGTGCGTCTGGGTCCGGTCCTGGCCTGCGGTTCAAGCGATGGCGGGCCGGGAAGCCCACGCCGAGCCCGATGCGGGCGGCGGCCTGCTCGCGGGCCTCCGGCTTGTGTTCACCAGCCCGGCACTGCGGATCCCTATGCTGCTTGGCTGGCTGGCTGCCTTCTACAACGTTCCAGAGGGGGTCTCCGCGCCGCTCGCGGCGGCCCTGGGCGGTGGGGCGGTGGCGGTCGGACTCATCCTGGCGGCGCCTGCCTTCGGCGCCACGGTGGGAGCGATCACCTTCAGCCGGTTCGTAGCCCCGGCGAGGCGGGTGCGGTGGATGAGCCCGCTGGCCGTCATGGCGAGCGGCGTCCTGATCCTGTTCGTCTTCCAGCCACCGTTGCCCATCGCTCTGATGGTGCTGGTGGTATCGGGCCTCTTCGACTGCTACCAGCTCGCCGCGAATGCTTCGTTCGTTGTCGCGGCCCCTGCGCGGCAGCGCAGCCAGGCGTTCGGCATCGCCCAGGGCGGCATGAGCCTGGGCCAGGGCACGGCGATGATACTGGCCGGGGCGGCCGCTGGCCGCTTTAGCCCGAGCCTCGTGGTGGCGTTCAGCGGGGCCGTGGGTGCCGTTGTGGCAATCGCTATCGCTGTCAGTCGGCGGCGGGCGCGCTGAAGAACCCCGGTGCCGTTGGCGGGTCAAGCGGACGATCAGCCCCAGCCGGTGCTGTACATGGCGGGCGCTCCTTCCGTGGTTCGGCGGGCTTGGTGTGGGTGGCGCTTGGGGTTAGCCCCAGCCGGTGCTGTACATGGCGGGCGCTCCTTCCGTGGTTCGGCGGGCTTGGTGTGGGTGGCGCTTGGGGTTAGCCCCAGCCGGTACTGCACATGGTGGATACTCCTTTCCAGAGGCTGGGTATCGAATGCCACTGGTCGGGTACGTGTATACATCGCATATGTAACGGCCTCTCCGCAATGCCCGAGATGTGGCGAGTTACTCACCGAGGCGGGTGAACGGGGAGGCAGCGTCTGACTGCAGTGGGTAATCTAGGAGTGCTGATTCCGCAAACCTCGTAGATTTTGGTATCAGCGGGTAATGGGGACTTGACAGTGGGCACACCCTCTCTGTGACAATACGGGGCATCACTGTCCCCCCTGCCGCGCGAGCTATATGGACGACGCCAGACGGTCTGCCAAGGAGGAGCCGATGGTTGCGGGGCTCTGCAAACGTGTGCGAGAGCACGCGCCCGCAGTGCGCAGGTGGCCACTCTGGCAGCTCCAGCCATGGCTGGCGACCTACATCACCGTTATCAGCGCGCTCTACCTTGCTGCGATCGGCCTCGCGGTCACGGTCGCACCCGTGACCGGAACGCTGCGGGACCTGGGGGTGCTCGCGGGTTTGCTGCTCTGCACGGCGGGGACTGTCGAGCTCACCAAGCGGGTCGGCGAAAACGCAGGGCTGATCAAGGACGTCTACACGGTATGGGAACTGCCGGTGGCGATCCTGCTCCCGCCCATATACGTGCTCGTCGTGCCGATCTTCAGGATTACCCTGACCCAGTTGCGGATCCGGCGCGGACCACTGCACCGGCGGGTGTTCACCACGGCGGTGCTCGGTCTGTCGCTGGGCAGCGCCTCGATCGTCTTCCATGTCATCACCGGGCAGGGGCTTGGCGCGGGCGTGAACCTCGGTGCCGGCCCGGCTGTCTGGCTGGGGGCGGTGACCGCGGCCGCCGCGGTGCACTGGATGGTCAACAACAGCCTGGTGTTCCCGGCGATCAAGGGCTCCGAGCCGACGGTGACCATCCGTGAGTACTGCCTGGCCCGTGAAAGCGTTCATAACGACCTCACGGAACTCTGCGTCGCCGTCCTGGTGACGCTCGGCATTGCAGTTACCCCCTTGACCATGGTCTTGGCCTTCCCGTTCGTGACGCTGCTCCAGCGTTCGTTCCGGTATGTCCACCTGGTCAACGCCTCCCGGGTGGATCCAAAGACGGGGCTGCTCAACGCGGGTACCTGGGAGCGCGAGGCTACCTCCGAGATCGCCCGTGGGGTTCGCACCCATACCCCCCTGGCAGTCGCTCTCATTGATATTGATCACTTCAAGGCGGTCAACGACTCGTTCGGGCATTTGGCCGGTGACCGGGCGCTCCGCACCATCGCTCGTGCCATGTCGATCCCACTCCGGGAGTACGACCTGGTCGGGCGATTCGGCGGCGAGGAGTTCGCCCTGCTGCTGCCCCAGACCAAGGCACTGGACGCTTGCCGCATTGCGGAACGCATCCGAACCCACATCGGGAGTATGCCCATTACTGTCAGCGACGATCCTGATGCCGAACCTGTAAGGCTCACCATCTCGATCGGCGTCGCCGCGCTCAGTGCCCGGTGGGACAGCAACAGCGGTGCTCAGCTTACCGAGCTTCTCGCTGCCGCGGATGGCGCTTTGTACCAGGCCAAACGCAAAGGGCGTAATCGGGTCTGCGTGGTGACAGAGGACGCGACGTTCGGTGCGAGTGGCCGCGACACGGCGGGGGACGGAACCAGTGGGACGCCCGGTACGCCCGAGGCGGCCGGCCCGGTCACCGAGTTCATCCAGGCCTCTTGACGCCCGAATTCGGGCTGTGGCTCGCCTAGTTTGCCACGGATGCCGGTCAGCGCCGCCGGCTCTCAGGAGGAAGGCGAGGTGCTGGGCGACGGCAGGACCAAGACCGCGAGTATCTGCATCCCTTGCTTCCGGCAGGCGGAGGCGCGGCCCGTCGCCAGCACTTCAGGCGTGTCATAGCCCTGGCAGACCCAGCCGTGGATTTTGACCGGCGCGCCGCCGCCGTTGCCCGGGACCTTGCCCGACGCGAGCGCGCGCGTGTACTCGTGCTCCACCGTCATGGCGTCATGGCATGAGGCCTGGCCGACGACATCGACGTCGACCGGCACCCCCGCCGCCGTGCGGGCCGTCCCGCACCGGGTGGCGGGCACACTGCTCGCGGTGGGCCCAGGGCCGCCTCCGGCCGCGGTGGTGCTCTGCTTCCCGGGCGTGGCCCCGCAACCCGCCACCACACCGGCCGCGAGCAGCACCAAGGCGCTGGCGGCGACGGCGCGCGAGCGACCGCGCATGGGGCCTCCCTTCCCGCGCAATCATCATGCCCTGTACCAGAGGGCCCTGCCATCACGACGCCCCAGCCACGCCAAGCCGGCCACACCTGCGGACGATCGCGTTGCATATTTAGCGCATCCAATGCATAATTTCTCAGAGAAGTCGGGGCCGTGTCCGGATAGCGATCAGGTGCTGGGGAGAACTCATGGGCGTCCGGGTGGCGGTGGCGGGCGCCAGCGGCTACGCGGGCGGGGAACTTCTGCGCATCATAGGCGGCCACCCGGATCTGGAACTCGGGCCGCTCGCCGCCGCGGCGAGTGCCGGGGCACCGGTCACGGTGGCTCATCCGCACCTGGCCCACCTTGGCGAGCACACCTTCGAGCCGCTGCACCCGGCCCGGCTGTCATCCGCCGACCTGGTTTTCCTCGCGCTCCCGCACGAGGAGTCGGCCGCCGTCAGCGCCGCCCTGCCCGCCGGGACCCCCGTGGTGGACCTGTCGGCCAGCTTCCGCCTGGCCGATCCGCAGGCATGGTCGGTGTACTACCGGACGGCGCACGCCGGTCAGTGGTGCTACGGACTGCCCGAACTGCCCGGCGCGCGGGAGCGGATCGCCGCCGCGCGGCGGGTGGCGGCACCCGGCTGTTACGCCACGGCCGCCATCCTGGCTCTCGTGCCCTTGGTCGCTGCGGGGCTGGCCGAGCCGCGGGACATCGTGATCGTGGCTGCCTCCGGTACCTCCGGGGCTGGCCGCTCCCCGTCGGCAGCGCTGCTGGCGACCGAGGTCATCGGTTCGATGTCGGCCTACCAGGCCGGTGGTACCCACCGGCACACGCCAGAGATCGAGCAGGCGCTGCGCTCAGTGGGAGGCGGCGAGCCGAGCGTGTCGTTCACCCCGATGCTGGCGCCCATGCCCCGGGGGATCCTGGCCACCTGCACCGCGCGGCTGTACGACCCGGGCACGACCACCGCGGCGCTGCGGGAGGCGCTCGCCGCGGCCTATGAGGGCGCGCCGTTCGTCCACTTGCTCCCCGAGGGCCGCTGGCCGTCCACCGCGGCGACCAACGGCTCCAACATGGCGCACCTGCAGGCCGCCGCCGACGCGCACGCCGGGCGGGCGGTGGTCGTCGCCGCCCTCGACAACCTCGGTAAGGGCGCGGCGGGCCAGGCGGTCCAGGCGGCCAACCTCATGCTCGGCCTGCCCGAAACCGTGGGCCTGTCCTTCCCGGGAGTCGCGCCGTGAGCGTTACCGCCCCGCTGGGGTTCCGTGCCGCGGGGGTGGCGGCCGGGCTCAAGCCATCCGGCGCCCGTGACGTCGCCGTGGTCATCAACGACGGGCCCTCCCGCGCCGCCGCCGGGGTGTTCACCGCCAACCGGGTGAAGGCCGCGCCGGTGCTGTGGACTCAGCAGGTGCTGCGCGGCGGCCGGGTGCGCGCGGTGCTGCTCAACTCCGGCGGCGCGAACGCCTGCACCGGCCCGCTCGGCTTCGCCGACACGCACTTGTCCGCGGAACGCCTCGCGGCGGGGCTGGACGACTCCGCGGGCGAGATCGCGGTGTGCTCGACCGGCCTGATCGGCGAGCGGCTGCCCATGGACCCGTTGCTCGGCGGCGTGGATGCGGCCCTCGCCGAGGCATCGCGGGCGGGCGGCCTCACGGCCGCGGACGCGATCAGGACCACCGACACCGTGGCCAAGATCGCCTTCCATCGTTCCGGCGAGTACACGATCGGCGGCATGGCCAAGGGCGCGGGCATGCTGGCGCCGGCCCTGGCCACCATGCTGTGCGTGCTCACCACCGACGCCGGGCTTGATCCCGGCGCGCTGGATGCCGCGCTCCGGGCGGCGACCACGGTCACCTTCGACAGGCTGGACACCGACGGCTGCATGTCCACCAACGACACGGTCCTGCTGCTGGCCAGCGGTGCCTGTGGCGAGCGCCCGGACATAGCCGAGTTCACCCGGGCGCTCACCGGCGTCTGCGCCGACCTGGCCCGGCAGTTGCAGGCCGACGCCGAGGGGGCGGGCAAGCTGATCGCGATCGAGGTGGTCGGCGCCGCCGACGAGGACGACGCGGTCACGGCCGGCCGTGCCGTGGCCCGCTCGGCCCTGCTCAAGTGCGCCATCGCCGGCGAGGACCCGAACTGGGGCCGAGTGCTTTCCGCCGTGGGCACCACGGACGCCGTGTTCGACCCGGACCGGGTCAACGTGGCGATCAACGGCGTCTGGGTGTGCCGCAACGGCTGCGCCGCCGACGACAGGTCCAAGGTGGACCTGAGCCCGCGGGACGTGACGATCACCGTGGACCTGTCCGCCGGGCCGGCCGCCGCCACCATCCGCACCACCGACCTGACCACCGAGTACGTTCACGAGAACTCGGCCTACTCGACATGACCACGACTACCAGCAACCCCGAAATCAGCACCGGCACGGCCAAGGCCCCGGCGACGGAGTCGCGGGGACCGCAGGCCAGCGGGGGTTCCAGGGGGTCGCCCCCCTGGGCTAGCAGGGCTAGTACCGAAGCGGAAGCTAAAGCTGCCACGCTGGTCGAGGCGCTGCCGTGGCTGGACCGGTTCCACGGCCAGACGGTCGTCATCAAGTACGGCGGCAATGCGATGACCGACGACGGGCTGCGCGCCGGGTTCGCCCAGGACGTGGTGTTCCTGCGGTACGCGGGCCTCCGCCCGGTCGTGGTGCACGGCGGCGGGCCGCAGATCTCCGCGCACCTGGCCAGGCTCGGCGTGCCGAGCACCTTCACCGCGGGGCTGCGGGTCACCACACCGGAAACCATGGACGTGGTCCGCATGGTGCTCACCGGCCAGGTCAACAGGGACGTGGTGGGCCTGATCAACCGGCACGGGCCGTTCGCCGTGGGCATGTCGGGCGAGAACGCGAACATGTTCACCGCGGGCAAGCGGCACGCCGTGGTGGACGGCACCCCGGTGGACATCGGCCTCGTCGGCGAGATCGAGTCCGTGGATCCCGCCGCGATACACGCCCTGATCTCCGACGGCCGGATCCCGGTGGTGTCCAGCGTCGCCCGGGGCACCGGCGGCGAGGTGTACAACGTCAACGCCGACACCGCCGCCGCCGCGCTTGCCGTGGCGCTCGGCGCGGCCAAGCTCGTGGTCCTGACCGACGTGGCCGGCCTATTCGCGAACTGGCCGGCGGACCGGGACTCGCCTGGCCAGCCACAGGACGTTATCGGCCAGCTGACCGCGACCGGCCTGGAACGGCTGCTGCCCGGCCTGAGCAGCGGCATGATCCCCAAGATGGAGGCGTGCCTGCGCGCGGTGCGTGGCGGCGTGCCGCAGGCGCACGTCCTGGACGGCCGGATCCCGCACGCGGTGCTGCTGGAGATCTTCACCGACTCCGGCATCGGCACCATGGTCGTACCGGACGGGGCAGCCGCGGAGGCCCAGCCATGATCGTGGCGATTCGGCCCGTGCGGAGTGACGCGCCAGACCTGAGTTCCATGATCACGGGATTCTGTTCACAGCATGTATGTACAGATTCACTTGATCATGGAAATGGCGCACCTGGAGGGCCGTGTCGCCTTGATCGCGAGAGGAAGGTGGGGCGGTGAGCTTCACGGAAGAACTTCAACGGCGGTTCGAGGCCGCGTTCATGCCCAACTACGGCGTCCCGCCGGTCGCACTGGTGCGCGGCGAGGGCTGTCAGGTCTGGGACGCCGACGGCAACCAGTACACCGACCTCATCGCGGGCATCGCGGTCAGCGCGCTTGGCCACGCCCACCCCGCGCTCACCGGGGCAGTGACCCGCCAGGTGCGTGCGATCGCGCACACCTCCAACCTGTTCCTGCACGAGACCGAGGTCGCCCTGGCCGAACGGCTGCTGCGGCTGCTCGGCAGCGATGGCCGGGTGTTCTTGGCCAACTCCGGTACGGAGGCCAACGAGGCAGCGCTCAAGCTGGTCCGACGCCATCAGGGCCCCTCCCGCCCGGTGATCGTCGCCGCCGAGAACAGCTTCCATGGCCGGACCATGGGATCCCTCGCGGTGACGGGCAAGGCCGGGCTGCGGCAGCCGTTTGGTCCCTTCGGCTTTGACGTGAGGTTCGTGCCCTACGGTGACCTGGCGGCGCTCACCTCGGCCGTCACCGGCGAGTGTGCCGCCGTCTTCCTCGAGCCCTGCCAGGGGGAGGCGGGAGTGGTGCCACCACCGGCCGGCTACCTGCGCGGCGCGCGGCAGGCCTGCGACGCGGCGGGCGCGCTGCTGGTGATCGACGAGATCCAGAGCGGGATCGGGCGCACCGGTGCCTGGTTCGCCTGCCAGGCCGCGGGCGTCGTGCCGGACGTGCTCACGCTCGCGAAGGGACTCGGCGGCGGGCTGCCGATCGGGGCGTGCATCGGGCTCGGCGCCGCGGGCACGGCGCTGCGCAAGGGGGACCACGGCAGCACGTTCGGCGGGAACCCGGTCGCGTGCGCGGCCGCGCTCGCCGTGCTTGACACCATCGAGAGCGAGGGCCTGCTCGCCCGGGTGGCGACGGTCGGGCGGAAGCTGGCGGACGGCATCGCCGGGACCGTTCATCCGCTGCTCGGCGGGGTCCGGGGCGAGGGCCTGTGGCTCGCTGCTGTGCTGACCCGGCCCGCCGCGGGTGCCGTGGAGACGGCCTGCCGGGACGCGGGCTTCCTGGTCAATGCCGTGCAGCCGGACGCCATCCGGCTGGCGCCACCGCTCATCCTCAGCGACGGCGAGGCGGCCGCGTTCCTCGGCGCGCTCCCGGGCGTCCTGGAGCGGGCGGCGGCCACCGACCAGGCCCTCGCCCCGGCTGGCGGGCGGGCCCCGGCCGTGGAGCGGGTCCAGTGACCGCGGTGAGCCCGGCGACCAAGGCCGCACGCCACGAGCAGATCGCCGGAATCCTTGAGCATCTGCAGGTCCGCTCGCAGGAGGAGCTCGCCGCGCTGCTCGCCAGCCGCGGCGTCCGGGTCGCGCAGGCCACGCTGTCGCGCGACCTCGAGGAGATGGGCGCGGTCCGGTTGCGGGCACCGAGTGGCGCACTGTTCTACGCGCTGCCGGCGGGCCCCGGCAGCCCCGGCGCGCGTCCCGGCGGGGTCGGCGCCGCGGAGAGCGAGGGCGCCTTCACCGGGACTTTGCCGCGGGTCGCCGCCGAACTGCTGGTCAGCGCCGAAGCCAGCGCGAACCTGGTCGTCCTGCGCACTCCGGCCGGCGGTGCGCAACTGCTCGCCTCCGCCCTCGACCACGCCGGATGGCCCGCCATCCTCGGCACGGTCGCGGGGGACGACACCGTCCTGGTGATCACCAGGGATCCCGCTGGCGGGGCCGACGTGGCCGCGGCGCTGCTGCGGCAGGCGGAACGGAAGGCCGCCGAAGAGCGACGAGCCTAGGCCGGGCGGGAGCCCGGCCGGCTGAGGGGGGCGCCGGCCTGATCGGCCGGCCAGGCCCGGGGCGCCCCGGGCCAGCACAGACGCTGATACGACACCGACAAGGAATGTGACATGACCAAGCGTGTGGTACTTGCATACTCGGGCGGCCTGGACACCTCGGTCGCCATCGGCTGGATCGCCGAGGAAACCGGGGCCGAGGTCATCGCGCTCGCGATGGACGTGGGCCAGGGCGGCGAGGACCTGGACACGATCCGCCAGCGGGCCCTGGCCTGCGGCGCGGCCGACGCCGAGGTGGTGGACGCGCGGGAGGAGTTCTCCACCGGCTACTGCCTGCCCGCGATCAAGGCGAACGCCCTCTACATGAACCGCTACCCGCTGGTCTCCGCGCTGTCCCGGCCGCTGATCGTCAAGCACCTGGCCCGGGTGGCCCGCGAGCGGGGCGCCGACACGGTCGCCCACGGCTGCACCGGCAAGGGCAACGATCAGGTCAGGTTCGAGGTGGGCCTGGCCAGCCTGGCTCCCGAGGTGAAGGTGCTCGCGCCGGTCAGGGACTCCGGCATGACCAGGGACAAGGCGATCGCGTTCGCGGAGGAGAAGGGGCTGCCGATCGACGTGACGCACCGGTCGCCGTACTCCATCGACCAGAACCTGTGGGGCCGCAGCTGCGAGACCGGCCACCTGGAGGACATCTGGGAGGCCCCGCACGACGACGTCTGGGGCTACACCCAGGACCCGGCCATGCCCCGGGAGCCCGATGAGCTGGTGCTCAGCTTCGCCGACGGCGTCCCGGTCGCGATCGACGGGCGGGCGCTGTCGCCGCTTGAGCTGATCACCGAGCTGAACACCAGGGCCGGGGCGCAGGGCGTCGGCCGGGTGGACATGGTCGAGGACCGGCTTGTCGGGATCAAAAGCCGGGAGATCTACGAGGCACCAGGGGCCATCGCGCTCATCGCCGCGCACTCCGAGCTGGAAAGCGTCTGCATGGAGCTGGACCTGTCCAGGTTCAAGCGGGCAGCGGAGCAGCGGTGGACCGAGCTTGTCTACGACGGGCTCTGGTACGCCCCGCTCAAGACGGCGCTGGACGCGTTCCTGGACCAGGCGGCCAGGCACGTGACCGGCGACATCCGGCTGCGGCTGCACGGCGGCCAGGCCGTGGTCACCGGCCGGCGCAGCCCGGTCTCGCTGTATGACTTCGGGCTGGCCACCTACGACACGGGCGACACCTTCGACCAGGGCCTGGCCAAGGGGTTCGTGGAGCTGTGGGGCCTGCCGAGCAAGACCGCCGCACTCCGGGAGCAGCGCGCGAACGGCTGAGCCCTGCTAGCCCGGGGGAGCGACCCCCGGAACCCCCCGGGGCGCCGATGGCGCCTGGCCGGCAAGCCGGCAGGCCCCATCGCGCGTGCTAGCCCGGGGGGGCGACCCCCCGGAACCCCCCGCTGGCCCCATGGGCCCGTCGGCGGGCCAGCCTGCGGGTGGTCCCGTGGGTCCGCGGGAACCTTGGTGGTGTACCTGGACACGTAATTAGCGTGAAGATGGCTCCCGTGGACCATGGGCCCGGTGATGCCGCACTGTGGTCCCGGGCCGCGCACGGGGATCAAGACGCGTTCGGCCAGCTCTTCGACCGCCACGCGGGCGCCGTGTACAGCTATCTGTTCCGGCTGACCGCGAACTGGTCCGAGGCGGAGGATCTGACCTCGGCAGTGTTCCTGCATGCCTGGCGCAGGCGCGCCGAGGTGGTCATCGACCGGGATTCCTCGCTGCCGTGGCTGCTTGGCGTTGCCCGCCGTCTGGCGCAGAACAGCAGCCGGGCACGCAAGCGGTATCAGGCCGCGCTGGCCCGGATCGGCACGCACCTGGCCGACGGCGCCCCGGCCGCCGACCCGGCCGACGCGGTGCTTGGCCGGCTGGACAGCGAGCAGCGGATGGCCCGGTTGCGGGCGGCGGTCGCGAAGCTGCCGCGGCACGAACGCGAAGCGGTCGAGCTGTGCGTCTGGGCCGAACTCGACCAGCAAGCGGCCGCGGTGAGCCTCGGGGTCAAGGTGGGCACGGTGAAGTCCCGGCTGCACCGTGCCCGGCGCCGTCTGGCCGCCGAACTCGGCGCCCCAGCCGAGGGACCGGGCCCCGCGCCCCTGACTCGGCGGGAGGAACCATGAGGCGGGAGGAGCCGTGAAGCCAGCCGACCCCCTGGACGGCCTGCTGCCGCCCGCGCCGCCAGGGCGTGACCTGCCGCATCACAACCGGCACCGCGGGGAACTGCTCGCGATCGTCGGCTCGGAACACACCCGCAGGCACCGGCGCCCGGTGGCGGCGTGGCTCGCGCCGCTCGGCGCTGCCGTCGCGGTGCTCGTCCTCGTGGCCGGCGTGTTCGTGCTGCCCGGGCTGCTCGGCGGATCGCGGTCCAGCGAGCAGCCAGGCACCGGTCCGGCCTCGGGGCCGTCCGCGGCCGACGGTGGGAAGCATGGCACGCTGATCCGGCGCACCGAGAGCTCTCTGGTGAGTTCGGCCGTCACCGGGCTCGTGCTGCGGGGCGACGTGGGCAACGTCACCATCACCGGCGGCAACCGGAGCACGGTCACGGTCACGGCACACCTGGCCTACCGCGGCAGTGCCCCGGTGATCACCCGCGGAGTGTCCGGCGGCCTGCTGGACCTGGGCTATGGCTGCCCTTCAGGCTCCTTCGACTGCGGGGTCTCCTTCGACCTCACGGTGCCGCGCGCCCTCGCCATCACGGTGCGCTGGGGTACCGGCCAGATCCGGCTGGGCGGCCTAGCTGGCGAGGTCTACGTCCACACGGACGTCGGGCAGATCCAGGCGAGCGGCATGTCCGGGCCGTCGATCCGGCTGTACATCGGCCCTGGCATGATCAGCGTCAGGTGCACCGTGCCGCCCCGGCTGCTCGTCGCCAGCTCCGATGTCGGAAAGGTGACCGTCCGCGTGCCGGTCACCGTGGCGTACCGGGTCACCGCGAAGACGCAGGTCGGCTCGGTGCGGGTGACGGTGCCGCAGGCGGCCGGGTCCGGGCGCAGGATTGATGCCTCCACGGGCACCGGAGCGGTTACGGTCGCCGGGAGCTGAGCCCCAGAGCGGCGCCGTTCCGGCGAGACCCGGGCGCCCGTCCCCAAGACCGGGGTGTGGGCAGGCGCGAGCGTGGAGCATCATGGAACGTCCCCTGCCGGTCGGCGGCCCGGTGCGGGATCGCATTCCAGGAACCGGCATGGAGGGAACAGGTGTCAGATCAGGAGCGCATGCCGACGCGGCTGTGGGGCGGGCGGTTCGAGTCCGGGCCCGCCGAAGCGCTGGCGAGGCTATCGGTCAGCGTCCAGTTCGACTGGCGGCTGGCGCCCTACGACCTGCTCGCTTCCCAGGCGCACGCGCGCGTGCTGCACCGTGCCGGGCTGCTGTCCGACGAAGAGCTGGCCCGGCTGCTCGCCGCGCTCGACGGGCTCACCGCCGCGTGCCGCAACGGCAGCTTCCGGCCGTCGGCCGCGGACGAGGACGTGCACACCGCGCTGGAGCGCGGGCTGCTCGAGCGGGTTGGCGCGCTCGGCGGCAAGCTGCGGGCCGGCCGTAGCCGCAACGACCAGGTCGCCACCGACCTGCGCATGTACCTGCGGGACCACGCCAGGCTCGTCGTGCTGCGGGTGGTCGAGCTGGAAACGGCGCTGCTCGCGCAGGCCGAGCAGCACCAGGCCACGCCCGCGCCCGGAATGACCCACCTGCAGCATGCCCAGCCGGTGGTGTTCGGCCACCAGTTGCTGGCGCACGCCCAGGCGCTGGCCCGCGACGTATCCCGGCTGCGGGACTGGGACGCCCGCGCGGCGGTGAGCCCGCTCGGCTCGGGCGCCCTGGCCGGGTCCTCGCTTCCGCTCGACCCGCAGGCCGTCGCCAAGGAACTTGGTTTTGCCCGCGCGGCGGAGAACTCCATGGACGCGGTGAGCGACCGGGACTTCGCCGCGGAGTTCTGCTTCGCGGCGGCCCTGCTCGGGGTACACCTGTCCCGGCTGGGCGAGGAGATCGTGCTGTGGTCCTCGCAGGAGTTCGGCTGGGCCGAGATCGACGACGCGTATGCGACCGGGTCCTCGATCATGCCGCAGAAGAAGAACCCGGACGTGGCCGAACTGGCCCGCGGCAAGGCGGGCCGCCTGATCGGCGGGCTGACCGGCCTGCTGACCACGCTCAAGGGCCTGCCGCTGACCTACAACCGGGACCTGCAGGAGGACAAGGAGCCTGTTTTCGACGCGGTCGACACGCTATTGCTGGTGTTGCCGGCGATGGCGGGCCTGGTCAGCACGGTGAGATTTCATGCCGAACGACTGGCGGGCGAAGCAAGTACCGGCTTCGCGCTAGCCACCGACCTGGCAGAGCTGCTCGTGCGCCGCGGGGTGCCGTTCCGCGAAGCACACGAGGTGGTCGGGCACCTGGTGGTGTGGTGCCAGGTGAACGACTGCGACCTGCCGGACGTGAGCGATGAGGATCTGGCAAAGATCTCGCCGCACCTGACGCCGGACATCCGTGAGGTGCTGTCGGTGACCGGTGCCCTGGCGGCGCGGAAGGCGTACGGCGGGACCGCGCCGGAGCGGGTCGCCGAGCAGATCGCCGCCTTGCGGGCCGTGGTGGACGAGCACGCCGCTTGGGCGGGGTCTTGACGGTCTGCTGCCCCAGGGATGTCGGCCAGAGGCTTACCTGGACGCGGACAGAACTCCGCGCCCAGGCAACCCTCAGACCGACTTGCGAGCCTCCCCCGGCCAAACCCCTCACCCAGCGGCGGGCCGCGTCTCCAACGGTCGCCTGCGGGTTCACGTCGGTCCCGGCCCTCAAGCCCCAGACATGCCTGACCCGGCGCCGCCAGGCGCCGGGTCAGGGTTGATGATCGTTAGGTGCGGAGGGTTGCGGCGAAGAGGACTTGGTGGAACGCGGCTGCCGGGTTTGGCGGCTTGGACGCGAGCGTCCAGGCGTTCGCCACCCTGGCCGGGGTGGCCGACAGGCCGCTGTAGTCACCGGGGAACTTGCCCCCGGCGACCGCTGCGTACCTCAGGTTCGAGGGCGGGCCAAGGACGATCGGCGTGTTGAACGTGCTGCCGCCGTTGTCTGACCAGGTCAGCTCCTGCTGGATGACGTTGGGGTCGTTCAGATCGCGCCGGCCGTAGCTGACGAAGACCCGGCCGGCGGCCGTGGCGACCGCCGCATTGATGTACTGGATGTTCGGGGCATTCCCCTGGGTCACCTGCATCGGGCTGGACCAGGTTTGCCCACCGTCGGTGGAGCGGGAAATCTCGACCGCGTCGCGCGCGCCCGGCCCGTTGGCGTTCCACACCTGGAACATCCGCCCGGTCGCGTGGTCACCCTCCATCATCGGCAGGCAGCAGCGGATGCCGGCCGGCCCGCCGCCGATGTTCCTGGCCACCACCACCGGCTTGGTCCAGTGGGCACCTCCGTCGAACGAGGTTTGCGCCACGATGGAGACTCCACTGCCCGCGTTGGTGCCGTTGCTCAGGATGCCCTGCTTGATGCTGTTGCCGAGCGCGTGGCCGGCAAACAGGTAGGTGTCGGTGATCGCGCCGTCCGGCTGTACGAACGGCTGGGAGTTCTGGGAGAAGTCCTTGGGGTTGAGCACGTGCGTGCCGCTCCAGGTATTCCCGTTGTTGTCAGACCAGCGGACCACCTGCGGCGAGGTGCCGTTGGCCAGGAACTCGGTCCAGAACTGGTAGACGCGGCCGAAGAACGGGCTGTTCGCCTGTGTGTCGGTAACCAGCCAGTTCTTGTCGTCCGAGACGCCGCACGAGGTGCTCTGCTGCGCATACACCGGGTCGGCGAAGGTGGCGCCGCCGTCCGTGGACCGGGACACGGCCACGCCGCTGTCGCAGGTGTTGAGGTTGATGACGAGCGACGAGACGTAGACGGTGCCGTCGGAGCCGAACGCCACCACCGGGTCCGAGGCACGGGGGTAAAAACCACCAACCGCGGTGGTCAGCCCGGGCAGGCGGGACTGGTGCCAGTGGGCGCCGCCGTCGTGCGTCCAGGCGTAGAAGATGTCCACCGCCCCGCCGGTAGCGAACCGGCAGTCGTGCGCGACCGCCACCTCGATCTTGGTGTTGAACGGAGAGACGGCGATGTCCGGCTCGACCAATGTGTCCGGTTCACAGTTACCGTGGGGCTTCACGGTCTGCCGGCCGATCTGGCCCACATGCAAGACGCCCGGCGGCCCGGACGGGGCCGCCAGTGCGGGCGCGGTGATGCCCAGGCCCGCCAGCGCCAAGGTCGCGCCAAAGACCATGAGTACGCGGAACGGATGCTGCACGGTGCCTCCCACTCGTCTTCGGTCCCAGCCGGGGTTCGCAGGCGCCAGCCGGACGATTGACACGGTTCAGCCGATCTCTGCCCTGGAACAGGCAAAGGCCACTCGGGACGTTAGACCGGCACCGGGACCAGGTCAACGGTGCGTGGCCGAGTGGCGTGTTTTCGTTGCGAAGCCCACACCGCTTCGTCCGCGGGCGGGGTGGCGGGGCCGAGGCTTGGGCGGGGTGGCGGGGCCGAGGCTTGGGCGGGGTGGCGGGGCCGAGGGATAGAGTGCGAGCCGGTGCCGACCATCAGGGAGCTGCTCGTGCTGCTGTCACG
>Ga0306920_100002402_pt1 | contig 23673 bp, 18 predicted proteins | sample flu12Cox44000170_FD_204666 | JGI IMG/M metagenome (GOLD analysis project Ga0306920, IMG submission 204666) | Lab enrichment of tropical soil microbial communities from Luquillo Experimental Forest, Puerto Rico - flux4day.12C.oxic.44.000.170 (v2)... | ecosystem: Environmental > Terrestrial >...
TGATCGCGATGGTCTATTTCGGCCTATCCGCCACGCTGCTGAAGAAGCAAGAGGCTTGAGCCGTGCGCAACCTCAACCACATACTCTGGCTGGGGCTCAAAGAGCTGATGAGTCTGTTGCGCGACCCGGTGCTGCTGTTCCTCATCATCTACTCGTTCACGTTCTCCGTGTATACGCCCGCCAAGAGTGCCGTAATGGACGTCGTCAACGCCTCGATAGCGGTCGTGGACGAGGACAGCTCGGTACTGTCCCGGCGCATAACTGAGGCATTCCTGCCGCCATTGTTCCTTCCCCCCAAGCAGCTTGTGTTCGGTGACATCAATCATGCGATGAATACCGGGGAATACACGTTCATTGTCGATATTCCACACTACTTCCAGCGTGACATCGGCAATGACGCGCAGCCGACCGTCGAGATCACGGCAGATGCCACCGCGATGAGTCAGGCCGGCCGCGGGCCGGACTACATCCGCAAGATCATGACACGCGCCTCTGCGCCATTCTGGCCGGGAGCGCAGGCCGAACAGAACCAGGACCTGGTGCAGCTCAACACGCGCGCCCGTTTCAATGCCAACTATGAACAGAGCTGGTTCGTGGCGATCAACCAGATCATCAACAACATTACGGTACTGGCGATCTTCCTGACGGGCGCGGCCGTGCTGCGCGAGCGGGAACACGGCACGCTCGAGCACCTGCTGGTCATGCCGTTGCGGCCCTTCGAGCTCATGTTTGCCAAGATCTGGGCCAACGGACTGGTGGTCGTGGTTACGGCGCTGGCGTCGTTGTTCATCATAGTGCAGGGTGCGCTCGGAGTGCCGATCGCCGGGCAATCCATCCCGCTGTTCGCCGGCGGCCTGTGCGTCTACCTGTTCTCGGTAACGGCGCTTGGAGTCATGCTCGCCACGCTCGTCCGCTCGATGCCACAGTTTGGACTGCTGGCGTTTCCCACTTTCATCGCCATGAGCCTGCTGTCGGGCGGCCAGACACCGCTCGAGAGCATGCCGAAGTGGCTGCAGGACACCATGCAGTTCGTGCCCTCGACGCATTTCGTCAGCTTCTCGCAGGCGGTGCTCTTCAGGAACGCGACCCTGAGCATGGTGTGGTGGCCTCTGACACTCATGTTCGTGATCGGCTGCGTGTATACCGTGTTCACCTTGTCGAGATTCCGCAAGATGCTCGCGGCGGTTCAGTGAAAGGGGTTGGCAGTGGATATTCGTGCCAGGAGAAGCTCGGTTGCGCCCCCCACGCTGGCCGCGCTGCTCGCGGCGGTGAGCGTCGCCGGGTGCATGGTCGGTCCCGATTACCGGCGGCCGGATCCCAAGCCGGCACCGACATTCAGGTCGCAGGTGGGCCCGTCGGAGGCCTCCTCGATCGCGGATCTGCCCTGGTGGCAGGTCTTCAATGACAAGGCATTACAGGCATTGATCACCGAGGGCCTGACCAACAACTACGACCTGCTGGCTGCCGCCTCGCGGATCGAGGAGGCGCGCCAGCAGGTGGCGGTGGTGCGCTCGGCGCTCTATCCGCAGGTCGGCTACCAGGCCATCGCCGCGCGCCAGAAGGAATTCATTCCGATCGAGCAGGTTGGACACAACATCACCTACAACACCTTCGGGCTCGCGGCCAATGCCGCGTGGGAGCTCGATGTGTGGGGGCGGATCCGGCGGTCGACCGAGGCAGCACGAGCCAATCTCTATGCCCAGCAGGACGTGCGGCGCGCGGTGATGCTGAGCCTCGTCAGCGACATCGCAACAAATTACTTCCTGCTGATCGAGCTCGATCGCCAGCTCGCGATCGCCCAGGAGAGCAGCAGGATCTACAAAGAGACACTCGACTACTTCACCCTGCGCTTCGAGGGAGGCAAGGACACGAAACTCGCGGTGGATCGTGCCAAAGGCGCTTACGAGGCCAGCCAGGCGAGTATTGCCGGCCTCAGTCGTGCCATCGTCCAAGCGGAGAACGCGCTCTGCATCCTGCTGGGTGCCTATCCACGCACGATCACCCGTGGGACAGGCTTGGCGGCGCAGACCATGCCGCCGCAGACCCCGGTGGGTGAGACGACGGCTCTGCTCGAGCGCCGCCCGGACATCATGCAGGCGGAACAGGTCATGATCGGCGCCAATGCGGAGATTGGCGTTGCCGTGGCGAATTACTTCCCGGTCATCGGACTCTCGGCGCTGTTCGGCGGACAAGGCACGCACCCGGCAGACATCTTCAAGAGCAGTTTTGGCATCTGGAGCATCGGCGCAGGTCTGGCGGGCCCGATCTTCCAGGGCGGCCGGCTGCAGGCCGCCTATCACGCACAACAGGCCTACTGGGATGAGACGATCGCGCAATATAAGAAGACGGTGATCGGCGCCTTCCAGGAAACCTCCGACGCCCTCATCGCCCAGCAAACCCTGGTCGATCAGCGCGCCGCGCTCGAGCGCCAGGTCGGAGCACTGAGAGAAGCCGTCGACCTCTCGCTCGAGCGCTATCGGGCCGGCAAGGCCAGTTACGTCGAAGTGCTCGATGCGGAGCAGGCGCTGTTTCCGTCGGAGAACGCCCTGGCGCAGGCGCAGCGCGACCAGCTGCTGGCGGTCGTCAATCTCTACAAAGCGCTCGGCGGTGGCTGGAACCTGAAGGACGATCAATGGGCACAGCCGCATTGATGGCGGACGACGCGTTGTCCGGGCCGTCATGAGCGAGGTGAGACAGATGGCTGCAAAAAGAAGTGATGCAGGGCGAGCGGCGAAGACGGCGCGCAAGGGCGCCAAAGCAGCTGCTCCCGCGGCAGACGGGAAGCGCGAGAAGATGAAGAATAAAGAGTACGAGGAGCATGCGAAAAAGCTGCAGGGCGAGCTCGTGAAGCTGCAGCTTTGGGTGCAGGACAAAGGATTGCGGATCGTGGTGGTCTTCGAGGGTCGCGATACCGCCGGCAAGGGTGGCGTCATCAAGGCGATCACCGAAAGGGTAAGCCCCCGGGTGTTTCGCATCGTCGCGCTGCCGGCGCCCACCGAGCGCGAGAAATCCCAGCTCTACATTCAACGCTACCTGACCCATTTTCCGGCAGCGGGCGAGGTCATCCTTTTCGACCGTAGTTGGTACAACCGCGCCGGAGTCGAGCGCGTCATGGGATTCTGCAGCGAAAAGGAGGCCGAGCGATTTCTGCAGTTGTGCCCGGTGTGGGAGCGCGGCGTTGTCAATTCCGGCATTACGCTCATCAAATACTGGTTAGAGGTCTCCGAGGAGGAGCAGCAGCGGCGCTTTGAGTCACGCATCGACGATCCGCGCAAGACGTGGAAACTCAGCCCCATGGATGTCAAAGCGGCCAGCCGCTGGTACGACTATTCTCGCGCGCGTGACGACATGCTGCTTGCCACCGACACCCAGTTTGCGCCCTGGTACATCGTTAATTCCAACGACCAGCGGCGCGCGCGACTCAACTGTATCTCCCACTTCCTCAGTCTGATCCCTTACAAGGACATCAAGCGCGAGAAGATCAAGTTTGGAAAGCGGCAGAAACGCAAGGGTTACGTAGACCCCGACCGCACGTACCGACACGTGCCCGAGCGTTATTGATACGAGACGACTCGCGCCCTGAAGAGCACGCGAGGGTGGCGGCAGACAGTGCTCGTGACAGCGACGCGAATCAGAAGGACACCCCCATGAAAACGCAGACCGACACATCAGAGACTTCCATGAAAACGCGGACCGACACATCAGAAACTTCAGAGACCGCACCTACATCAGACACACCGGACATCTCGGCGCTTGCGGTCCCCGACGAAAAGGTCCTGAACTACCTTCCGTCCGGGGTGGACCGTCGCTCCTTCCTCATGCGTAGCGCGGTGATCAGCGCTGCTACCCTGATGACGGGGCGTGCGCTCACTCCGGAGGCCCACGCACAGGCCGCGGCCGCGCCGCCCTCGAAGCCCCAGGTCCCGCTCTCCCCGAGCCTCTACGTGGTGAAGGAATCCAAGGGGCCGGTGCTGACGACGGTGGAGGAGTTCTACAAGGTGGGGCCCGGTCCCTCGAGCTCGCACACCATCGGACCGATGCGCATCACGTACGACTTCTACCAGCGCTGCACCAAACTGCCGAAAGACAAGCTCGACCAGGCGACAGCGCTCAAGGTGAACCTGTTCGGGAGTCTGAGCGCCACGGGCAAAGGTCATGGCACCGAGCGCGCGTGCCTCGCGGGCCTCGTCGGTAAGGAGCCGGCGACGGTGGAGCCGGCGTTCCTCGACGGGTTGGCCGCGAAGCCGGACCAGACGTTCCCGGTGAAACTCGGCGACAAGACCGTCAACGTTTCCCTCGCCGACATCGTCTACGACGCGACCAAGGGCGACTTTCCGCACCCGAACACCATGCGGTGCAAGCTCCTCGGTGGCGAGCAGGTCCTCCTCGAGCAGGAGTACTACTCGGTCGGCGGCGGGTTTATCGAGTGGAAGGGCTACAAACCGCCGAAGAAAGGTGAGCCCAAGTACCCCTATGCGACCATGAAGGAGCTGCTCGGCCACGCCGAGAAGAACAACCTCACGATTGCGCAGGTCATCCTCGCCAACGAGGTGGCGGTGTCGGGTAAGAGCGAGGCGGACGTTCTCGCCTTCGTCGACAAGATCCAGAACGCGATGATCAACATCGTGAAAGCGGGACTGGCTGCACCGGTCGGCACCCTCCCCGGCCCAATCAAGCTCAAGACGAAGGCGGGGGACGTCTACAAGCACGCGATGGCGGACCAATTCCAGCGCGAGCAGGGTATCGGCGTCGTCTCGGCCTACGCTCTTGCAGGATCGGAGGAAAATGCGCGCGGTCATCTGGTGGTCACGGCGCCGACCGGCGGTTCGGCGGGCGTGATGCCTGCGGTCGTCTACGCGCTCGGCGAAGGCGGACGCAAGGCGCCAAAGGACAAGATCAGCCAGGGAATGCTGACCGCGGTGGGCGTCGGGTATCTCTGTAAGCACAACGCTACGCTTGCCGCGGCCGAGGGTGGCTGTCAGGCCGAGATCGGGGTGGCCTCGGCCATGGCGGCCGCCATGATCGCGGAGGTGATGGGCAGTCCACCGCAGGTCGTGGCGAACTCCGCCGAATCTGCGCTCGAGCACCACCTCGGCATGACCTGCGACCCCGTTGCGGGGTTCGTGCAGATTCCGTGTATCGAGCGGTGCGCCTACGGCGCCGTCAAGGCGTGGACCGGGTACATGATTGCGAGCAACGAAATCCCGGTCAATCGGCGTGTCGACTTCGACAGCACGGTGACTGCCATGGCACTCACGGCCAAGGATATGAACCCCAAATACAAGGAGACCTCAGAAGGCGGGCTCGCGCTGTCAGTGACACTCTGCTGAAAGGCGCACCACCGGCAAGGAGAAAAGATGGCGGCCGGAGCCAAATCAACGAGCAGTGCCGGGCAAGTTGCCGCCATCGCCTGGCTGCTCACGGCCATTTTCTATTTCTACCAGTACGTGCTGCGGTCGGCGCCCTCGGTCATGCTCCCGCAGCTCTCGGAAGCCTATGGCCTCACCGCCATGAGCGTGGCCTCGCTCTCTGGCATCTTCTACTACGGCTATTCGCCCTTCAGCCTGGTGGCCGGCGCGGCGCTCGATCGATGGGGACCGCGGATACTCGTGCCGCTCGGCGCCGCCGCAGTCGGCATCGGGGCGCTGCTGTGGGCCACCGGGAGTGTTCCCGTCGCGGGTGTCGGCCGCTTCCTCCAGGGCGCGGGCGGTGCCTTCTCAATCGTGGGCGCGGTGTACATCGCAATCAAAAGCTTCCCGGCGTCGCGCGCCGCGACGCTGATCGGTGCGACGCAGATGTTCGGCATGGCAGGCGGATTTGCCGGGCAGTCACTGGTGGGCCCGGCGATGGCGCGCGGGGTGCCGTGGGCGACCTTCTGGATCGTCGCTGGGTGCTGCGGTCCTCTGATCGCCATCATTCTCTTTGCGATGTTGCCGCGCACGCCGCCCACGCAGCAAAGCGCAGGTTGGGTGCAGCAGGCAGGCCGCGCGCTCGCAACCGTGTTCCGCAATCCGCAATCCATCATCTGCGGGATGATCTCGGGGCTGATGTTCATCCCGACCACGATATTCGGCCTGGTCTGGGGTGTGCGCTATCTGCAGGAGGCGCATGCCTTCGACTACGGCGAGGCGGTGATGCGCTCATCCACGGTGCCCCTCGGTTGGATCATCGGTTGCCCGCTGATGGGCTTTATCTCGGACCGCATCGGGCGGCGCAAGCCCGTGATCCTCGCCGGCGCGGCGGTTCTGTTTCTCTGTCTCGCGTGGATCCTCTACGGTCCGACTGACCTACTGCCGCCGTATGTGCTCGGACTCATCGCCGGGGTGTCATCCGGCGCAGCTATGCTGCCGTACAGCGTGATCAAGGAAGCCAATCCCCCCGAGCTCGGTGGCACGTCGACCGGAGTCATCAATTTCCTGAATTTCACATTCAGCGCGTTGCTCGCACCGGCGTTCAGCGCGCTCATGACGCGCGCGACCGGCGGCGCGGCCGAGCGAGGCCTGGTGCACTATCAGGTGACCTTCGGCCCGATGCTGATCGGCATCGCAATTGCCTTTGTGCTCACACTATTGTTGCGGGAAACCGGCCCTGCGGTCCGGCGTCAGCTGCCGGTGGCGGCGCCATCGTAGAGGTCATCATGGCGTACGACACGGGGACCGGAAAGTACGAACAGCTCGTGACTCGCTGCAAGAGCCTCGCGCCCGTCACGACCGCGGTCGTCCATCCCTGCGAGCAGAGCGCTCTCGCCGGTGCCGCCGAAGCCGCGGCCAAGGGCCTCATCACCCCGATCTACGTCGGGCCGAAAGCGCGCATCGCCGAAATCGCCAGCAAAGGCGCCATCGATCTCGGCACCGCCGAGATCATCGATGCACCGCACAGCCACGGCGCCGCGCAACAGGCGGTGGCCCTCGTGCGAGAGGGTCGCGCGGAGCTGCTGATGAAGGGGAGCCTGCACACCGATGAGTTGCTCGGCGCCGTCGTGGCACGCGACTCGGGCCTCCGTACCGGGCGACGCATCAGCCACGTTTTCATCATGGACGTGCCGACCTATCACAAGGTTCTGATCGTCACCGACGCAGCCATCAACATCGCACCCTCGCTCGAAGACAAAGTCGACATCTGCCAGAACGCCATCGACCTCGCCGTCTCGCTTGGCCTGAAGCAGCCGAAGGTGGCGATCCTCGCGGCGGTCGAGACAGTCACCTCGAAAATGCCCGCGACGCTCGACGCGGCGGCACTCTGTAAGATGGCCGAGCGCGGTCAGATCAAGAATGCCTTGCTCGAGGGGCCGCTCGCCTTCGACAACGCGATCAGCAAGGATGCCGCGCTCACCAAGGGAATCAAGTCCGAGGTTGCCGGGGACCCTGACATTCTCCTCGCACCCGACCTCGAGGCGGGCAACATACTGGCGAAGCTCCTGAACTTTCTCGCCAGGGCCGACAGCGCCGGGCTCGTGCTCGGGGCACGCGTCCCCATCATTCTCACCAGCCGTGCGGACAGCGTCCGCGCCCGGATCGCAAGCTGCGCGGTGGCGATGCAGGCCGCGCATGCGCGGCGTGCGACGGCGGCAGTCGTATCTTGAACGCGCTCGCTATCGGCCACTTGGATTAGGAGGCACTCGTCCATGGACGAGTTCGCGTTGGTACTGAACTCGGGCTCTTCGAGCCTCAAGTTTGCATTGTTCCACACCTCGGCGGGCGGGGATTGGCCGGTCGCAGCACGCGGCAACATCGAGGGCATAGGTACGAATCCGACCATGTCGGCCCGGCATCGCTCCGGCTCCACGCTGCCGACTCCTAAGCTCCCGGGCGCGGTGCGGGATGCAGATGCTGCTCTCGAGCACGTGTTCGCCTGGTTGCGCAGCAGTTTCGGCGGCGGCCGCATCATCGGCGTGGGTCACCGTGTCGTGCACGGCGGACCACGCTACGCGGCGCCCGTAATCGTGACGCCCGAGGTGTTGACAGAGCTGCGTAGCCTCGTGCCCTACGCTCCCCTGCACCAGCCCTACAACCTCGCGGGTATCGAGGCGGTGGCACAGCGCCGGCCGGATGTGCCGCAGGTTGCGTGCTTTGACACAGGCTTTCATCGCAGCCTGCCAGCGGTTGCGAAGCTCATCCCGCTGACCAGCGATGTCCGCCGGGGCGGCGTCGAGCACTACGGCTTCCACGGCCTCTCCTACGAGTACATCGCATCCGTCCTGCCTCAGGTGGCGCCCGAGATTGCCAACAAGCGAGTGATCGTCGCTCACCTCGGCAACGGCGCGAGCCTGTGCGCGCTGCGCGCGGGCGAGAGCGTCGAGACTACGATGGGCTTCACGGCGCTCGATGGGCTGTGCATGGGCACGCGACCGGGCGCGGTCGATCCGGGTGTGATCCTCTACCTCTTCCAGGGACTCGGCCTCTCGGTGAAGGAGGTCGAGACCATGCTCTACAAGAAATCCGGGTTGCTCGGCATCTCCGGCGTCAGCAACGACATGCGCGAGCTGCTGGAGAGCAGCGAACCCGCTGCGCGGCTTGCCGTTGACTACTTCGTTTATCGCGCGGCGAAGGAAGTTGGCGCGCTCGCAGCCGTGCTCGGCGGGCTCGACGCGCTGGTGTTTACCGCCGGCATCGGCGAGAACTCAGCCGTAATCCGCCGCCGTATCTGCGAAGCGTGCGCGTGGCTCGGCATCGAGCTCGACGACGCCGCCAACACCGCCAGGGCCGCGCGCATCTCGCGAACGACGAGCAGGGTATCTTCGTGGATGATTCCGACGAACGAGGAGCTGATGATCGCCCGACATACCGGACGACTGCTGGCATCGGGAGACGCTCGCCGCTAGCGGAACGACCTCCTCAAGGAGTATTGCCATGCCTGCAACACCATCCGTTGAAACCGCCTCCCGGTCAGACAAGTCGCCCTGGCAGGGTTTCCAGGGCGGGCTCTGGCAGAAAGAGATCAACGTCCGGGACTTCATCCAGCAGAACTACACGCCCTACGAGGGTGACGCGAAGTTCCTCAAGCCGGCCACACCGCGCACGCGCCGCATCTGGGACAAGCTGCAGGCCCTGTTCGTCGAGGAGCGGCGCAAGGGCGTGCTCGATGTCTCGCAGATACCGGGCTCGATCACCGCCTATCCTCCCGGCTACATCGATCGCGACAACGAGATCATCGTCGGGCTGCAGACGGACGCACCGCTCAAGCGCGGCATCCTGCCGAACGGCGGCTTCCGACTGGTGGTAAATGCCCTCGAGGCCTACCACTACGAGCCCGATCCCAAGGTGGTGGAGATCTTCACCAAGTACCGCAAGACGCACAATGACGGTGTGTTCGATGCTTATCCCGCCGACGTGCGCGCCTGCCGCAGCTCCCACATCCTCACCGGCCTCCCGGACGCTTATGGCCGCGGACGGATCATCGGCGACTATCGCCGCGTCGCGCTCTACGGTGTCACGCGGCTCATCGAGCGCAAGCAGGAGGAGAAGAGCGCGCTCGATGATCAGCCCTCTTCCGAGGCCATCATCCGCGACCGCGAGGAGCTCGCCGAGCAGATCCGGGCGCTCCAGGAGCTCGAGCAGATGGCGAAGAGCTACGGCTACGACGTCTCCCGCCCGGCGGCGACTGGGCGCGAGGCGGTGCAATGGCTGTACTTCGGCTATCTGGCGGCCGTCAAGGAACAGAACGGCGCCGCAATGTCGCTCGGCCGCTCTTCGACGTTCCTCGACATCTACCTCGAGCGGGACCGCGCCGCCGGCGCACTCACCGAGGAGCAGGCGCAGGAGATCATCGACGATTTCGTCATCAAGCTGCGCATCGTGCGTTTCCTGCGCACCCCCGAGTACGATGAGCTCTTCGCCGGCGATCCGACCTGGGTGACGGAGTCGATCGGCGGCATGGGCGATGACGGGCGCACACTGGCGACGCGCACGAGTTTTCGCTTCCTGCAGACGCTCTATAACCTGGGTCCCGCGCCAGAGCCGAACCTCACCGTCTGGTATTCGCCGCGGCTGCCGGAAGGATTCCGGCGCTTCTCGGCCCAGGTCGCCATCGACACGAGCTCCATCCAGTTTGAGAACGACGAGATCATGCGCGAGGCCTGGGGCGATGACGGCGCAATCGCCTGCTGCGTCTCCCCGATGATGGTCGGCAAGCAGATGCAGTTCTTCGGGGCGCGAGCAAACCTCGCCAAGTGCCTGCTTTACGCGATCAACGGCGGCCGCGACGAGATCAGCGGCAAGCAGGTCGCGCCGGCCTCGGAGCCCGTTCGCGGCGCTGCGCTCGAGTTCGACGACGTGCTCGAGCGTTTCGAGCGGATGATGAACTGGCTGGCCGGGGTGTACGTCAACGCGATGAACGTCATCCATTTCATGCACGACAAGTACGCTTATGAGCGCATTGAGATGGCGCTGCACGACTACGCGCCGCTGCGCACCATGGCATTCGGCATGGCCGGCATGTCCGTCGTCGCGGATAGCCTGTCGGCCATCAAGTACGCGAAAGTAAGCGTGGTACGGGACGCTACCGGGCTGATAACCGACTACCAGATCGAGGGCGACTTCCCGAAGTTCGGCAACAACGACAATCGCGTGGACCACCTCGCTTCATGGGCAGTGAGTACCTTCATGAGCAAGCTGCGCCGCTACCCGACCTACCGCAACGCGTTGCCCACGCAGTCGATTCTCACCATCACCTCAAACGTCGTGTACGGCAAGGGGACCGGCAATACGCCCGATGGGCGCAGGAAAGGCGAGCCGTTCGCGCCCGGCGCCAACCCGATGCACGGACGCGACAGCCACGGCATTCACGCCGCCGCTGCATCGGTCGCCAAGATTCCGTATCGCGACGCCCAGGACGGCATCTCGCTCACCGTGTCGCTGGTGCCGACTGGTCTCGGCCGCACCGAGGAGGACCGCGTCACCAACCTGACCAGCATGCTCGATGCCTACTTCGGCGTGACCGGCTACCACATGAACGTCAACGTGCTAAACCGCGAGACGCTGGTCGATGCGATGGATCACCCGGAGAAATACCCCAACCTCACCATCCGTGTGTCCGGCTATGCCGTCAACTTCGTGCGACTCACGCGCGAGCAGCAGACGGACGTGATCAACCGCACCTTCCACGGAGGTTGAATCTCCAAGGAGAGTGCCATGATCGAGCACGTCGGCAAGCAGCAGACGCCGCTGGAGGCGAAAAGTCCGTTCGATCTACGCGTCGATCTCGGCAAGGATGTTGCGGAAACGGATGTCCGGACGGCGCTCGCCTCGGGCGATATGGGATTCATGCATTCCTTCACCACCGGATCCGCGGTCGACGGGCCGGGGGTGCGGGTCGTCGGCTGGACCACTGGATGTATGTGGCGATGCCAGTACTGCCACAATCCGGACACCTGGACGATGCGCAATGGCATCCCGGTAAGCGTGAATCAGGCGCTCGATGAGTTGCGCAAGTACCGCCATGGGCTCAAGGTCATGTCAGGTGGCGTTACCATCAGTGGCGGTGAGCCTCTGATGCAGCATCACTTCGTCATGAAGGTGCTCGCGGGCGCGAAGGCCATGGACATACACACCGCCATCGAGACCAACGGCTTTCTCGGTGCAGAGCTCACCGATGCGGATCTCGACAGCATCGATCTCGTCCTGCTCGGCATCAAGACGTGGGACCGCGAACGGCACCGCGCGCTCACCGGCCGTGACAACGAGCCGACACTCCAGCTCGCACGCCGCCTCGCCGCTCGCAAGCTACCGGTATGGGTGCGCTTCGTGCTGGTCCCGGGGCTCACGGATGATCCTGCCGACATCGCGCAGATTGCGGAGTTCGCGGCGCAGCTCGGCATCGTGGAGCGCGTCGAGGTGCTGCCCTTCCATCAGATGGGCCGCTTCAAATGGCACACGCTCGGCATCCGCTATGCGCTCGAGCACACCGCAGAGCCGACACACGAGGAGCTCGAGAGTGCCTGTGCGATATTCCGCGCCCGGGGCCTGACGGCCCATTGAGTGCGGTCCGTCCACCTTACTAACTCGAGCAATCGCCATGGCGAGCCCGGTCGAGGCCTCTTCGGGATCGGTGCCAGATCCGCCGTCCGCGGGATGGTCGCGTTGGCTGCCAGGCCTGCAGACTCTCACGGCGTACCAGGCGTCATGGCTTCGACACGATATCGTCGCCGGATTGGTGCTCACGGCGATGCTGGTACCCGTCGGCATCGCATACGCCAGCGCCTCAGGATTGCCCGGGATCTGCGGGCTGTACGCGACGATCGTGCCGCTGCTGGCCTATGCGCTTTTCGGGCCGAGCCGCATCCTCGTGCTGGGCCCGGACTCGGCTCTCGCTCCGGTAATCCTGGGCGTGGTGCTGCCGCTGTCGGCTGGCGATCCAACACGCGCCGTGGCCCTCGCCGGCGTGATGGCGATCGGCTCCGGAGTCGTGTGCATAGCCGCCGGCCTGGCGCGTCTCGGATTTGTGACCGAGCTCCTCTCGAAGCCAATCCGCTACGGTTACATGAACGGCATTGCGCTGACGGTATTACTCAGCCAGATTCCCAAGCTGCTTGGCTTCTCGATTGACGCGACCGGACCGCTGCGGCAGATTCTGGCAATCACGCGGCAGGTGCTCGCCGGACGTGTGAACCTCGTCGTGTTCGCAGTCGGTGCTGGCACGCTGCTGCTCATCCTTCTGCTGAAGCGTTTCCTGCGTGTGCCGGGAATTCTGCTCGCGGTACTCGCCGCCACGGTGCTGGTCGCCGTCTTTCATCTCGACACGAGCGCAGGCGTCGGAGTCCTCGGGTCGCTGCCACAGGGATTGCCCAAAGCGACCCTGCCCTTGATCCCGTTCGATGATCTGTTGCCGGCGCTTACCGGTGCGTTGGCGGTGGCATTGGTGTCTTTCGCCGATACGAGTGTGCTCTCCCGCACCTACGCCGCACGGCTCCACAGTCCCGTCGATCCCAACCAGGAAATGGTGGGCCTGGGCGTCGCTAACCTCGCTGCGGGCTTCTTTCAGGGCTTCCCGATCAGCAGCAGCTCCTCGCGCACGCCAGTCGCAGAGGCGGCCGGTGCGCGAACGCAGCTGGCTTCCGTGGTGGGGGCGACCGCGATCGCGTTGCTACTGGTGTTGGCGCCCGGGCTGCTCCGCTATCTGCCGAACACGGCGCTGGCCGCGGTCGTGATCGCGTCAGCGATCGGACTCTTCGAGCTGTCCGACCTCGGGCGGATCTACCGCATCCAGCGCTGGGAATTCTGGCTGTCGATGCTGTGCTTCGCCGGCGTAGCGGTCTTCGGCGCCATACCCGGCATCACCGTCGCTATCGTAGTCGCGGTCATCGAGTTCCTCTGGGACGGGTGGCGGCCGCACTCCGCAGTACTCGGCAGGGCCGAGGGCGTCAGCGGCTACCACGACATCACCCGGTACCCCGAGGCGCGCGTTCTGCCCGGGCTCGTCATGCTGCGCTGGGATGCTCCATTGTTCTTTGCCAACGCGGAGCTCTTCAACAACCGTGCCCGTGAAGCGGTCGCGAATGCACCGTTCCCGGTGCATTGGCTCGTCGTGGCGGCCGAGCCGGTCACGAGCGTGGATGTCACCGCCGCCGACGCCCTGCGCGAGCTCGACGACGAGCTGCGCGAGGCGAACATTCAACTGTGCTTCGCCCAGATGAAGGATCCCGTCAAGGACAAGCTGCGGCGCTTTCAGCTGTTCGCACGCTTCGAGGGCCGATTCTTCGCGACACTCGATGACGCGGTAAGCTCCTACGTCGCGACATTCCCGGCAGAATGGACGGCGCGCGACGGGAGAAACTCATGAGCAGCATCGCAGTGAGCCTGGTCGTGTTCGTAGCTCTGATCGGCGGGGTGCTCCTCGGCGCCCTCATCCGCAACCTCGGACACAGCAGCAAGCTCGATGAGCCTTCCCGGGAAGTCATCAAGCTGGGAACGGGTCTGCTCGGCACGCTTGCGGCTCTGGTGCTCGGACTGCTGATCGCGTCGGCGAAGGGCTCCTACGACACGCAGGTCAGTCAAGTGAGGAAGTTAACCGGAGATGTCGTTCTGCTCGATCTGATCCTGGCACAGTACGGACCGGAAGCGCACACGGCCCGTGGTCGTCTGCGGGGTGCCCTCGGTGAGGCAACTGACGCGATCTGGCGAGAGAACAGCTCCACCGGCGCGACTCGGGGACCCTTCAAAACCACGGCTGCGGGGGAGGACGCGTTCGCAAAGATTCAGGAACTCGAGCCCCAGAACGACGCGCAGCGCGCGTTCAAGAACCGGGCGGTAGATGTCAGCACCGACCTGCTGAGAACGCGCGCGTTCCTGTTCGAACAGGCCGGCAGCGCGATTCCCGCACCCTTCCTCGCGGTGTTGGTTTTCTGGCTGGCCATCATTTTCATGAGTTTCAGCCTGTTCGCCCGGCTGAACGGCACCGTCATCGTGGTGCTGTTGATCCTCGCGGTGTCCGTTTCAGGCGCAGTTTTTCTCATGCTGGACCTGAGCGAACCATTTACCGGAGCCTTACGGATCTCGAGCGCTCCGCTGCGCAACGCACTCGCCCCGCTCGGCCCCTGAGTGACGGTGCAATCGGGGCCTGAGCGCGCAACTGGCGAACCGCCTGCCCTGTGATAACGTTCGGCGTGTCGCAAACGACCGCCGGGCCAATAATGCGTATCAACCAAACAGCCGAGGAGTGCACGTGCCGACCATGACGTGCGGTGAAGCCGTGATGAAGCTGCTCGCCGCCTACGAGGTGGACACGGTGTTCGGCATGGCGGGGACCATGACGCTCGAGCTCTATCGGGGCATCGCGCGCACGGGAATCCGTCACGTGCAGTGCCGCAATGAGCAGGGCGCGAGCCTCATGGCGGACGGCTACGCGCGCGCCACGGGCAAGCCCGGGGTTTGCACCATCATCGGCGGGCCGGGGGTGACCAACGCCTCGACCGGCATCGCGCAGGCGTACTGCGATTCCCAGCCCATGCTGGTGATATCCGGGGCGTCGCCCGCGCTGACTCACGGGAAAGGCTGGGGAGCCATCCACGAGCTCGATGATCAGGCGGCGGTGACAGCCGGGTTCACGGCCTTCAGTGCCATGATCCGACATCCGGAGGAGGTCCCCGAACTGATTGCTCGTGCCTACGCGGTATTTCGTGGCAGCCGGCCGCGTCCGGTGCACCTGTCGCTGCCGCGGGACGTTCTGCCGCTCGCCGTCGAGGAAGACTGGAAGCCCCGTCGGGCTCCTTCCCTGCCGATGCCCGATCTCGCGGCGATCGAAGAGGCTGCGAAGCGGCTCGCGCGGGCCGAGCGTCCGCTGATTTTCGCCGGGGGTGGCGCGGTCGGCACGCGCCGGCCACTCGCTGACATCGCCGAGCGTCTCGGAGCCCCCGTCCTTTCGACGAATGCCGGCAAGGGGATACTTCCGTATTCCCATCCATTGTCCCTCGGCTGCTCGATACTTCAGCGCGCGAGCCAGCAGGCTCTGGCGCACGCCGATGTGGTGTTGCTGGTCGGCTCGGAAGTCGCAGCCGGCGATCATTTCCTGACAAAACTCGAAATATCGGGCGACATCATCCGCATCGACATCGATCCGATCGAGCTGACCTCGCTGTACTCCGCAGCGGTGCCCATCCAGGCCGACGCCTGTGCTGCGATGCATGCTCTGGCGTCCGCCCTCGCCCATCGCAGGCCGACATCCGAGCGGTCGCGAGGGGAGATGCGCGTCCGGGATATTCTCGCGCGCAATGCCGCGGCGATGACCGACCTCGAAAAGCGGCACGCACGCGTGTGGCAGACCCTGCGCGCGGCCCTTCCCGCCGACACCATCGTGATCGGTGATGCGACGCAGATTGTCTACACCGGCTCATTCGCCATGCCGATGGAGCTGGAGCGCTGTTGGTACTATTCCGGCAACTATTGTGCGCTCGGTTTCGCCCTGCCGATGGCCATCGGCGCCAGGATCGGCGCGCCGCATCGGCCGGTGGTCGCCGTCGCAGGCGATGGCGGCGTCATGTTCACGGTGAACGAGCTCGCCACGGCGGCCGAAGAGCGCCTCGCGCTCCCGGTCATCGTCTGGAACAACGACGCCTTGAAGGCGATCGTGGACGGGATGGACGAGCGACAGATCCCACGGATCGGCGTCGAGCCGACGAGCCCGGATTTCGTGGGCCTGGCACGGAGCCTCGGCTGTCATGCCACCCGCGCCACGAGCGCCGAACACCTCGCGCGATCCGTGCAGGATGCGCTCGCTGCGGATCGTCCGACGTTGATCGAAGTTGGAGAGGACAGCCCGTGGCTGCGGGGTTAGCTCAGCCCGGATGCAGCGCGCGCGGCCGGCGCAGCGGATTCTGGTCGTTGATCACATCGCGTGGCCTGTAGGGCGCCTCGAGGAAGGCCCGCTCCGCGTCATCGAGCCGCAGCCCGAGCGCCTCGACCGCCACCTCGAGGTGCGAGGTCTTCGAGGCCCCGATGATCGGCACGTTCGGGTTGTGGCTACCCGCCACCCAGGCCATCGCGACCTGCGCCATGGACACGCCGCGGCCTACTGCCACCTCGCGTGCGCGCCGTGCGATCTCGCGATCGATCTCATCGCCATAGTATTCCTGGTAGAGGTCATGCGCCGTGCGCTCGGTATGACCCGCGCGCGCCAGGAAGCCGCGCGCGAGCGGGCTGAAGGTCGTGACCGCGATTCCCTGTTCGCGGCAGTACGGCAGCATTTCCCGCTCTTCCTCGCGATATAAGAGATTGTACTGGCACTGCATGTTGACGAATGGCGTCCAGCCGTTGATCGCCGCCACGTGGTTCATCTTCGCGAACTGCCACGTGTACATCGTCGATGCCCCGAGGTAGCGCACCTTGCCGGCACGGACGGTGGCGTGCAGCGCCTCCATCGTTTCTTCGATCGGCGTGTCCGCATCGAAGGCGTGGATCACGTAGAGATCGACGTAGTCGGTACCGATCCGCGAGAGCGACCGGTCGATCGAGGCGGCGATGTGCTTCGCCGAGAGACCGCGGTCGTTCGGGTCCTCGCTCATCGGGTAGTAGACCTTGGTCGCGAGCACCAGCCGGTCGCGTGCGCTCATCCTGAGCAGGTTCTGGCCGACAACCTCCTCGTTGCGCCCGGTGGAATACCAGTCGGCCATGTCGAAGAAGGTAACGCCGAGGTCGAGCGCTCGCTGCAGGATGGGGATGGATGCAGCCTCATCCAGTACCCAGCCCTTCCAGGCGGAGCTCCCCATCGACATCGTGCCGAGGCAAAGCTGCGACACCTTGAGGCCGGTCTCTCCGAAGCGGATGTAGTCCATGCGTGGCCGACTCCACCGTGGTCGATGCGGTGACGATTGTGCTCAGGTCGCGCAGGGGCCGCTACACCCGCCAGCGGCGTTGTTCCTCGACCGGCAGATCGTAGCCCGCCAGGAAGGCGCCGAGTCGCTGTCCCTCGGCCGCGGCGTCGAGGTCCGGACGGATGATGTGACGTGGCGGCAGCGCCACGCCGCGATGGCGCAGGAGCGGTGCGAGGCGGCGCCAGTGAAGCCCATCGCCCGCCTCCCCGCGCACCCCGATCGCCACCACCGCGTAGCCGTGATGCGAGTACTCCGCGACCTGATCGGCGATCACGGCGAGCAGCAGCCGGTGCTCCCCGGGCGGCGGGAGCTGCAACACCCCATAACCGTTCACCTCCAGGACGCCGAGCACGTCCGGTCGCGCTGCCGCGGCCGCTGCGGGTGAATTGATCAGCGCGTCGGGCACCAGCGCGATCCGCCAGCCGCGCGCGTCCTCGCTCATGGCGCCGCCGGATCCTCACCCTGCGAGGCCGCAGCCTTCTCGCGACGGTCGAGGAATTCCTCGAGATCGCGCCGCGAGCCGGCCTCATCGAAGCGGCCCATGTCGAGTGCCCAGCCTGTGGCGGGCAGCGGTGGCAGGCCGCGCCGTGCGAGCTCGGCCTCGAGTTCCTCGATCCAGATGCCCCGGCGCGCCACGAGCCTCCAGTCATCCTCTGGCCGGTTGGGCCGGCCGCCCCAGTCGGGAGCGCTCGAGGTGAAGCGTACGCCGGTGGAGGGACTGCCATCGAGCCCGACGAGGATCACCTCATCGCCACGGCGCAGGTACTCTTCGATCTGCGGTGCGATCGCCTGCGCGAGTCGGCGGCAGTGGTCTCGATAGGCGGGGGTGTCGTACTGCTCATAAACAGCCCACCAGCGCCGCACACCGGCGAAGGCGAGCTCGGGACAGGGCAGCTGCTGCAGCCGGTAGCCGCGCCGGCGCAGCGCCTCCACCACCGGACTCACGACGCCACGGTAGTGGGCGCCCTCGCAGACCTTGGCGTTCTGGTTCAAGAGGCAGTTGGCGATGAGCGCTACCTTGCGCGGCGCCTTCTGCTCCGTGTCGGGTTCCATCTCCCGATGTTAGCGCATTGAGCTGCGCTCAGAATTTGTATCCGATCTGAACCCCCAGCACCCGCGGTCGGAGGATGGTCTGCTGAAGCGCAAACTGCGAGTTCGATGTGAATGTGCTCGCGAGGACATTCGTGAGGTTCTGCGCATACACCTTCGCCGTCCAGGCATCCTTGCCAACGCCGATCGATGCGTCGTACGTGGTATATGCGGGGTTCTCGAATCTCAGGTAATTGGTGGTGAAGGTGGCGCCCGAAGGGGGCGGCTGGCTGCCGGATTGCGTAAAGGAATGGGCCGTATGCGTCACGCCCGCCTGCGCGAACCATTCGTAGGAGCTCATCACCCACTGGTAGCGCAAGAGCGCGTTGAACTGAAACGGCGGCGCAAAGGCGGCCGGCGTACCCGTGGGACCGTACGGATTCGGAATCGGGCCATAAACGCCGGCGTGGTTCACCCCGGTGAGGATCGGCTGTCCGTACTGCCCCGCGCTCGCCGGATTGTTGAGCAAGTCCGGGTTGTTCGCGATCAGGTAGGGTGAATTCGTCTGCTCGCTGCTGTTCCAGGCCGCGCCGCCTTCCGCCGTGAGCCCGCGGGTGATCACGGCGATGAATGATGTCTCCAGACCGCGGATCCGGTAGTCCGGTCCATTCGCGTTGAAGCCGACGTTCCCGAGGAGCCCCGGCTGGAAGAAGGTGACCTGCGCATTCTTCCAGTCTTCCTGATAAATGGCCCCGTTCCACTGCAGGCGGCGGTCGAACCACTCGGTCTTCCAGCCGACTTCGTTGTTGGTGAGATGGTCGGACTCGTATGCGAGTGGCGAGATGTACTGTGGGATCCCCTGGGCGTCGGGGATGTATTTGCCGGAGCTGCGATTGAAGGCCCCGGGTCGGAACCCCTGCGACCAGGTGTAGTAGACCAGCGCATCCGGCATGAAGTGCCAGGTCAGATTGGCGCGGCTCTTGAAACCCGAGTAGGTCGTCTTGAGGTTTTCAGCGTCGATGTTGGTCGCGTAGTTTGTACACGGTGGTGGACCTGCCTCGTAGCAGAAGAAGCTGCCGACGACTGCGCCCTTCTCCTCGTTGTCGAAATGGTAATAGCGCGTGCCGGCCGTGATCGTGAGCGTCCTCGGAACGATGTCGAAATCCACTGAGGCAAAGAGCGCGCGCTGCGTGTAACCCCGTTTGACATCATTGAAGAAACCGACGTTGTCACCGCGTATGAGGTCCGGGTTGTTGAGGCTCGACGGGGACGGCAGCAGCGTGGGTCCTATGTTCGTCAGGCACCCGACCGAGGTGGACGGCGCGCCCGTTTGCGTCGCGACGCAGGGCGGCAGGGTCTTATAGTTCCAGTTCAGCTGGTCGTAGATGCGCAAATCCTCCCAGAAGGCGCCGGCAATGAAGCGCAGCCGCCAGTCATCGGGGGTGGTGAGTCGGATTTCATGAGTCTGATGCGTGTTGCGCAGTATCTCGTTCCAGGTGGTGCTCGGCGAGTAGCAGGTCGAGACCAGGCCTTCTGCCGGGTTGGGCCCATGGCACTGGTAGTAGTCCGCATAGATACCGCGCGCATAGTTGGTGTAGTCCTGCACCGTCTCGACGTTACGCACCAGATACGAGCCGGTATACACCGCTTTGAGCGAGCCGATGCGCCCATTGAACGTCCAGGCGGTGTTCTCGAATTTGTCCTTGTTGTAGGAGGGATTGAACAGGTTGACTGACTGCGGAGGAAGGGGTTCGCCGTCCGAACTCGTCGGCATCTGGTAGAACACGCCCTGCGCATCCATATTCTGGTAGCTCTGCGTGATGAGAGCGTTCCAGTCATCGTTGATCTGCCACAGGGCCGAAACGCGCAGGCCCTGGTAGGTCACCGGGTTGATCGCGTTTTTCACCAGGTTGTAGTTGTTGGCGACGGGGCTATTGGGCGGAACCTGGCACGGCCCCACCGGCGAGCTGGCCCCGCAGCCCGTCGGATAGTTCGCAAACCCGATGCCGCCGTCGCTCGCTTTGCGCGTGAAGGTGCCCGGTACGTTGTTGATGTAACCGCCGCGCTGGTCGCTGTAGATCACGGCGCGCACCGCGAGCGTATCGGTGATTAGAGGCAGATTGAGCACGGCCGTGAGGTTGGTATTGGGGTCACCGCCAGCGGTCGTGCCGTAACCTGCGATAAAGCTCGCTTCAGTCGTGTTGAGCTTTGGCTTGTTGGTGATGTAGCGAATGACGCCCGCCTGAGCGCCAGCGCCGAACAGTGTTCCCTGGGGCCCTGCCAGGACCTCGATCCGCTCCAGGTCTGCGGCGTACACATCCAGGTTTCGGCCTGGCAGCTGACCCGACTGCTCATCCAGATAGATGGCAACGTTCGGAAAGCCGTTGATCGAGCCGCCGGATTGAGTGGGCACGCTTCCGGCGCTGAGGCCGCGCATGAAGATCTGCACCTGGCCGGGACCCTGGGATCCCCCGCTGACGTTGGGCAGGTGCTTGATCAGGTCCTCGAAGGTCGAGACATTCAGCTGCTGGAGTGTCTCGCCGCTGAACGCCTGGATCGCGATCGGTACGTTCTGCACGTTCTCAGCGCGCCGCTGGGCGGTGACGACGACTTCCTGGATCGTGGCGCCGGTCTCACCCCCGGCCGACTGATCAGCCGCCGCGGCCAGCCCCGCCTGCGTACCCAGAATAGCCGCGACTGCACGTGCGATCTTGTGATTCGTCACGAAGCCCCCCGTTCTCCCATCCGCCGCCTTCGATCCGAGGCGACTGGCCGTGCTCATGAACTTGCCCGTGGCCGGGAGTTCTAGCTAGTCAGAAATATCATTGACCCATGCAGAAAAATCATGCCCCCGAGCGCGTTGCATCGCCGAATGCCGCACCGCATACTCCCCCAGCATTAGCACACCCAAAGTTTTTCGGTCAATCAATTCGCGCTCCAGTATCGAGCACTGAAGCGCTGCTCCGGAATGCGTTCCCGCGCGATCCTCGCGCTACCGAATCAAGCCGCTAAAGCGAGGTCGGGTTTGAGCAGCAACGCGATGGCGACGACCCGCTCCGAAGTCGCGCCGCTGCTACAGCGCTGGTACGTCCTCATCGTGATGTGCGCGGTGTACGCCATCAATATCGCCGCCCGCTACGTCGTCACGACAGTATTTGAACCCATCCGACTCGAACTGAAGCTAACCGACGCGGGTGCGGCGTTCCTGACCGGCATCCCTCTTGCGCTCTTCTACGTCGTCTGCGGAATCCCCATCGCCTGGCTCGCCGACCGCTCCAATCGCCGCAACATCGTCGCCGCCTCGCTCATCCTCTGGTCCGGCTTCACCGTTCTCTGCGGTTTGTCCGTGACGTACTGGCAGTTTCTGCTCAGTCGCATCGGTGCGGGCGTCGGTGAGGCGGGGGCCACCCCGCCCTCGACCTCGATCGTTTCGGACTGTTTTCCCGCCGGGCGCCGTCCCATGGCGTTGAGCGTATTCGCTCTTGGCGCACCCATCGGTGCCTGGCTCGCCACGGACGTGGCGGGTGCTTTTGCCGGGGCCTACGGGTGGCGCGCGGCGTTCTACGCGCTCGGCATACCCGGTATTTTGCTTGGCGTCCTCGTATTCCTCACCATCCGCGAGCCGAAGCGCGGACGGCTCGATGCGGAGGTCGGCGACCAAAAGGCTTCGCCCTCGGAGTCGCTCGCCTTCCTCTGGCGTCAGCGGGCGGCATTCCACGTCATCATGGCAAGCGGTGTGTGTTCGCTGTGGGGATGGGGACTCGTCTGGTGGACCCCGACCTTTCTGCTGCGGACCTACGGGCTGAACGTCGCCCAGGCGGGCGCCATCACCGGTCACATTCATCTGGTCGGCGGGATCCTGGCGACCGTTCTCGCCGCCTGGGTCCTGTCGCGGCCCTTCATGCTGAATCCGCGTCGCGTACTGTGGCTGCTGGCATGGGTAACCGGTTGCGCGACCATCCCCTCGATCATCGCGTACTGGACCCATTCGCTGTGGCTCGCCCGGGTCATGTTCTGGGCTTACATACCCGCCATTTATTTCTTCATCGGCCCCTGCATGGCGCTCGTGCTGAATCTCGCGCCGAGCCATATGCGCTCGACATTCACCGCCTGGTCCGTGCTCGTCGGTAACGTCTTCAACCTGATCGTCGCGACCCAGGCCGTCGGAATCCTGAGCGACTGGTTCGGTGGCACGCACGGCGCAGACGCGGCCTCGCTGCGCTGGGCCTTGCTGCTGCTCGCCCCCACGGGCTTCTGGGCGACCTGGCATTTCGTCCTCGCCGCGCGGACAGTCGTTCCAGACATGAAGCGCGCCGCCGGCTACTCGAGTGCCTGAGTCTCGATGACAACGAAAAGGAATGGAGATGCCCGAGAAGACCTGCCTGCTGAGCCTGCTCCTCATCGCGAGCGCGGCCTCCGGTGCGCGCGCGGACGATGTCAAGGTCCTCAATGACGATGCCCATTTCGCCGAGGGACCGATCTGGTACCACGGCAAGCTCTACTACGTCGAATACGACCGCAACTCGGTAACGACCTGGGACGGTGCGAAGAACACCATCTTCTGGTCCAAGAAAGGCTGCGGTCCCTCGGCCGTGATTCCGACCTCGAGCGGCGAGTTCCTGACGACCTGCTACGACAGCGGCACGCTCGGTCACATTTCCGCCGACGGCAAGGATCTGCCGCCCTACACTCACGATAAGGACGGCCATCCCTTCGTCGGTCCCAACGACTTCGCACCCGACCACCACGGCGGTATCTACTTCACGTGCTCCGGCACGGCGCCGGGTCCCGTAATCGACGGCAAGATCTTTTACATCGCACCCGATGGCACGATCAGTGAGAAAGCCGTCAACGTGCACAGTGCGAACGGCATCGTGGTCTCGAACGACGGCAAGATCCTCTATGCCATCGAGACCGAGGATCACCGGCTGATCCAGTTCAAGATCGGACCGGATGGATCGCTGTCGGACCGGCGCGTGTTCCTCGATCTCGATGACCTCACGCACAACGTCGTTCACATCTATCCCGATGGCGTGAAGATGGACTCGAAGGGCCTTCTCTACATCGGCGAGAATCCGCGTGATGTGAAGGCCCCGCTCGCCGGGACGGTCTTCATCGTCAATGCCGAGGGGAAGCTGCTGCGGACGCTCAAGCTTCCTTCGCCCGGGGTACCCAACCTGGCGCTGAGCCCGGACGAGAAGACCGTGTACGTGATGGCCCTCGATCAGCTCGACAAGTCACCTTACCAGGGCAAGGTGTACGCCATAGCGAATCGCTGAGACAAGTCTCCGCGGTCAGCCCGCGAGCCAGCCACCGTCGATGACGAGATTCGAGCCGGTGAT
>Ga0306920_100002403_pt1 | contig 23670 bp, 18 predicted proteins | sample flu12Cox44000170_FD_204666 | JGI IMG/M metagenome (GOLD analysis project Ga0306920, IMG submission 204666) | Lab enrichment of tropical soil microbial communities from Luquillo Experimental Forest, Puerto Rico - flux4day.12C.oxic.44.000.170 (v2)... | ecosystem: Environmental > Terrestrial >...
GCGAAACGCAAACGACCATGCCGCCCTCAACATCGAAATCTACGACGTCGGCGACGATCCCGCAGCCGAGCCGCACCAAAAGGCGGCCCGCGACGTCGCGTCCCGAGAGCGTGTTCGGAATGAGCACTAACGAGGGACCGACTCTCTGTGCCGCCGCCGCAAGATAATCGACAACCGGGTCGAGCAGGAACGCATCGACATCCGGGTCATCGTTGAGAAGGATCGTATCGAGCGGATAGGGCTTCAACTCTTCGGCGAGTTGCGTTGCGCCGGAACCGAGGACGACCGCATACGCTTTGCCGCCGAGCGCATCGGCGAGGCGGCGCGCCTCGGTGGCGAGCTCGAAGGTAACTCGGCGAGTCTGTCCTTGGCGATGTTCGACGTAGGCGATGACGTTTTTCATGAGGGAACCTCTGAAGAAGTCGCTGCACCGATCGGAGCGCCGCTGCCCGAAGGGTTTGGCCGCAAAGCTGGCTCAAACAATCGGTACACGGACTTCTTCACAGGTTCCTTAGACGAGCTTCTTCTCACGAAGAAATTCGAAAATAGCGGTGGCGCCGGATTGACCGTCGCTCGCTTCAACCGTTTTGCCTTTGCCACGTACCGGGGGCGGCGCAAAACTCTCGAGCTCGGTCTTCGATCCTTGCGTGCCGACCGGCATGTCGAGCGAGAGATTCGCAAGCCCGATTGTGGCAATCGTCTTTTTCTTCGCGCCCATGATGCCTTTGAGCGAAGCGTAGCGCGGCTCGGCAAACGTCAGCGCGGTTGTGATCAGCGCCGGCAGCGGTCCACGGACAATTTGGTAGCCCGCGTCGGTTTCGCGTTCGATCTCCAGCTTCCCATCCGCGATCTCGATCTTGCGCGCATTAGTGATGCAAGGCAGACCCAAATGTTCGGCCAGCGCGCCGGGCACTGCGCCCGCGCTGCTGTCGTCGGTGAGGCCCCCCGTGATGAGCAGATCGAACTCGAGGGTGCGCAGCGCCGCAGCGATCGCGCTCGCCGTGGCCCAAACGTCGCTGCCCTCCAACGCCGGATCGCTCAGCACCCGCGCGTCGTCGGCGCCCATTGCGAGGGCTCGGCGTAGCGTTTCTTTCAGCGAATCTGGCGCCATCGAGAAGACGGTCACGCGCGAGTCTCCGCCAAGGCGTTCCTTCAGTTGAAGTCCGGCCTCCAGGGCGTACTCGTCGTATGGATTGAGCACCGTTTCGACGCCGGTGCGGATGAGCCGTTTGGTCTGCGGATCGATTCGCTTCTCCGCATTCGGCTCGGGAACGAGTTTAACCGTAACCACGATCTTCACGTGGCCTAGCGACCTCCGTGGGAAACGGGGGTGGAAAAGGTTCTCCAGCTTTGGTGATTTGCCACGAGCGGACCTGCCGCGCACGTTTGCGGGAGGGCCACCAGGCGCCGCTGCGAACCGGACGCGAATGCCACGACTGAGCGCATCCCTGATTTGCGTGTTGTTGCTCGCACCGTCCGCGGCATCAGCCGCTGGGGGCTTTGTAGCAAAGTCGGCGTACGCGACCGAGCAGCATCCGGCGGTGCTCCGGGTCGACGCAAGCACGGCCGCCGACGGCATCTTGCGCGTGCACGAAACGATTCCGGTCGTCGCCGGTGCATTCACGCTCGTCTACCCGAAATGGATACCGGGCGAACATGGGCCGACGGGGCCGTTGAGCGATCTCGCGGCACTGCGAGTCTCGGCCAACGGTGCACAGCTCGATTGGCAGCGCGATCCGGTCGATCTCTACGCGTTTCACGTCAACGTTCCGGCCGGCACGCACGATATCGACGTAGACTTCGACGTGCTGATGAACGGACCGGGGGACGTAACGTCGACGCACTCGCTCGCGGTCCTCAACTGGAATCGCGCTCTGCTCTATCAAGACGGCGTCGATTCCCATTATTATTTCGTGAAGCCTTCGATCGTGCTGCCGTTAGGTTGGGATTTTGCAACGGCGCTGCGCGCACGGGCGCGTCAGGGTGGTACCGTCGATTTCGCGGTCGCGCCACTCAACACGCTGGTCGACTCGCCGCTCGATATGGGCCGGTACGTGAGTAAGTGGGATCTGTGGAGGCAGGGTGCTGCGTTCGTGGAGCTCGATACCTTCGCCGATCATCCGCAAGACCTCGACATTCCTACAAGTCTGCTCAGCGCGTACCGCCGCGTCCCGGCCGAGACCTTTGCGATGTACGGCTCGCGCCACTTTATCGATTATCACGCCTTGCTGACGCTGAGCGACGCCGTCGGTTTTGAAGGCATCGAACATCACCAATCCAGCGACAACCGCGCGTCCGACGACTTCTTGACCGATCCTGACGAATCGCTCTCCGGAGGCGATTTAGTGACGCACGAGTTTTCACACTCGTGGAACGGCAAGTATCACCGACCTGCGGATCTCACGACGCCCAACTTTCAAGTGCCTCAGCTCACCGATTTGCTCTGGGTTTACGAAGGCATGAACCAATATCTCGGCGATTTGCTCTCGTTCCGCGCCGGAATTCGCGAACCTAAACTCTTTCCGGAGTATCTCGCAACGGTTTACGCCCAGATGGACTACGAAACCGGCCGTGCCACAACGCCGCTCATCGATCTCACGACCGGCGCGCCGCACTTTTTTGAGGCACACGGCGTTTACGGCGCGATTCGCCGCAACGCGGGCGACTTCTACGCCGAGGGTGAGCTGCTTTGGCTCGACGTCGATACGATCATTCGTGAGCGCTCGAACGGCGCACGTTCGCTCGACACCTTTCTTCACAGCTTTACGGAACCGGCCGTTACCGGGCCGATTGTCGTGACGTATACGCGCGAGCAGGTTGAAGCGTTGCTGAATCAAGTCGAACCATACGACTGGCACGCGTTCTTCGAGAAATACGTGTACCACACGACTGCCCATCCGCCGAGCGACGAGCTCGCCCGCGCCGGCTGGAGACTCGTCTACACTGAGAGACCGAACACGTTCATCACGGCCGAGCAGTCCAGCGGGCACGACATCACCGGCTGGTACGCGTACGGGGTCAGCTTGAGCGCGGAGGGCGTCGTGCACGACGTGCGCGAGAACTCAGCCGCCTGGAGGGCCGGGCTTGCGCCAGGGATGCGCATTCTGGCTGTCAACAACCAGCAGTTTTCTGCCGACGTACTCGAATATGCCGTCAAACGCGCGCAACATTCGACCGCGCCGATTTCGCTGATCGTAACGCAGACGGGCTGGTATCAGACGCTCTCGCTGGACTATCACGAAGGGATCCGGTATCCGCATCTCGAGCGTATTACCGGAGTGCCCGATATGCTCGCCGCGATCGCCGCTCCTCGCGCTACGCCGCAAGTGAATCGATGACGTGCGCGGGACGGCACTGATTGCGTCGCTTGCACTGATCGCTCTGATGGCCGCAACACCAGCCGCGCCGGTCCATGACGAGGCGAACGCGCTCGACCAGCTCGCCGACCGTTATTGGCAGCGCGAGTTGCGCGACGACTACTTCCTGCGAGCGCAGCTCGGAGTGCCGATCGAGCGGATCCGCGCGATCAGCTATGTCAATGCCGTCGAAGATGCCACGTTCGCCCAGAGCGTTCTCGATGAACTCAAAACGATCGACCCCTTAAAGCTCGATCACGATCGCTGGCTGACCTATCGCGCGCTGAGTTACCTCGCTTCAGGAGCTGTGGCCGGACGAACCTACTTCTGGCTTCAACAGCAGGCGACACCGTACGCCGGCGGGTCGCAGATCGCGCTGATCTCTTCGATCTTCACCAACTTCACGTTTGCCGGTAGTGCCGATGCTGAGCGTTACGAAACGCTCCTTCACCAGTACGCTGGGTTCGTACGATCAATCCACGATTTTCTCCAAGGGCAGCACACGCGCGGGATCATTCTACCGAACGTGGAGACCGACGCCGCGCGGGGGGTCTTTAAAGGATACGCGCAGTCCGAACAGAGCGCGCTGCTCGTTCCGAACGAAACGCGGCTACAGGCACTATCTCCGGCGAAACGTAGCGAGCTGCGAAACGCTGCAGAACGAATCGTTGCTGCGGAGATCGTTCCAGCCTTCCTTTCGGTTGCCGATTACCTTGAAGGCGCGTATCGCGTGGGAGCCCCGTCCGGAGTCGGACTCGCACAATATCCCGGCGGTGCCGATTACTACCGGTATCTGGTTGTTGCGAACACGACCTTGAGCGTCACGCCCGAAAAGCTTCACGCACTCGGTTTGGAGGCCGTCGAACAACTCAACGATCAGCTCGACGGCATCCGCAAAGAGCTCAGGTTCCATGGAGACCTCGCCGCGTTCAAAACCTTCTTGGCGCACGATCCCAAGTTTTTTGTGAAGACGACGCCGGAGTTCGGCGAACGGCTAGAACTCTACGTGCATCGCGCCGCTGCCGCGGTTCCGGAGTACTTCTCACACACGCCCAAGGCACCGTATGGCGTCCAGCCGCTGCCGAAGGAGCTGGCCGGCGCACAGACTTTCGGTTACTACGATCAACCCACCGCAGCCCGGCCCAAAGGCATCTACCTTTATAACGCATGGCATCCGGAGAAGACCTCGGCGCTCGGAGCCGGAGCGCTGATCTGTCACGAGCTCATTCCGGGCCACCATTTCCAAATCGCCCTACAGCAGGAGAATAGTGCGCTACCTAACGTGCGCCGCTACGATTTCAGCGAAGTGGGATTCGTCGAAGGCTGGGGCGAGTATGCGTCGCAGCTCTGCTGGCAGATGGGCGTCTATCAAACCCCATACGACCGGGCCGGTCGCATATTGCAGGATTTAATGATTTCGACCCGGCTCGTCGTGGACACGGGCATGAATGCTATGGGATGGAGCCGCGAGCGCGCCATGCAGTTCATGCGCGAGAACCTGACGCTGAGCGACGCCCAGATCGAAAGCGAGTCGCTGCGTTACTCGACCGATATTCCGGGACAAGCGCTGGCGTATAAAACCGGCGAGCTGACGCTCCTACAGATCCGCACGCACGCGCAGCAGCAACTTGGAAGCGCCTTCGACTTTCGCAAGTTTCACTCGTGGGTTATCGACAGCGGTTCCATGACGCTCGACACGTTGCGAGCGCACGTAGATTACGAAATCGCGCAACAGAAAAAGAACAGCGGAACGTGAAGCGGCAGCGCCTGCTGCTGCTCTATGCCAACGCCGGACTATTCTGCGATGGGTATATCCTGAGCTCGATCGGGATCGCGCTCGTTTCGCTCCAGCCGGCGTTTCGACTCAGTCCGCTATCGACCGGCGCAATCGGAGCCGCAACGCTTACCGGCATCCTCGTCGGCGCGCCGCTCTTCGGTCACTTTACCGATCGCTTCGGCCGGCGAATTTTGATGATCGCCGATCTGTGCTTGTTCGTCGTCGTCTCGCTCGCGCAAGCCTTCGTCAACACTCCCTCGGAACTGATCGCGCTCCGATTCATTCTCGGACTCGCAATCGGCGCCGATTATCCGATCGCCGCAGCGCTGATCGGCGAGTCTGTGCCGGAGCGCGTCCGCGGCGCGGCGGTCAACAGCATGCAAGTAGCGTGGTTTCTTGGAGCCGCGATCGCCTACGTTGCCGGCTATACGCTCTTACGAGCCGCCGGAGCCGAGAGCTGGCGCTGGATTCTGGCAAGCCCCGCGCTCTTCGCCGCCTTTGGTCTGCTGCTGCGCACCAGCGCGCCTGAGTCGCCGCTTTGGCTTGCTTCGCGCGCTGCCGGCGCACACGAACGCACCCGATTCTCGGCGATTTTCGATCGCACGCATCGCGGTGCGCTTGCCTTCGTATCGACGATGTGGCTCCTGCAAGTGATTCCGCTCTTCGCGATCTATGCGTTCGCGCCGGCCGTGCTCGCTGCACTTGGACTGGGCGATCAAAGTTCGCCGGCTGGGAGCGTGGCGATTACCGCCGCATTCTTGGCCGGATCGCTCTTTTCGTTACCGCTTGTCGAACGCTGGGGCCGGCGACCGCTCTGCATCGCGGGATTCGCGGTCGGCACGGTGAGCTTCGGTGTGTTGCTGCTCAATAATCCGAACCTCGTCGTTCTCTCCTTTGTCGCTTATGCAATTGGAATCGGTGCGGCCGCCGGCCTCGAGCTGACCTATCCGGTAGAGCTCTTCCCCACACCGATCCGCGCGAGCGCTACCGGATTCGCCGCAGCCGTCAGCCGCTTCGGCGCCGCTCTCGGAACGTTCGGATTACCATCGCTCATGTCGCACTACGGGATCGGGAGCATCGTCGCAGGCTCGCTCGTCCTCAATGCGATCGGATTGTTCGTCGCGCTTCGTTGGGCCCCCGAGACGAAAGGAACCCGGCTCCCGTGAGCTCCGCCGTCGAACTGGCGCTGGTTGGGGCTACCGTCTACCCCGATCCCTTCACGCAACCGCTGCGCGACGGCGTCGTGCTCGTCAAGGATGCGACGATCGTTGCAGAGATCTCGACGTGCAAACGTACGCTCACGCCTACGCTAGCGCTGTGGAAACACACGATGCGCCACGACCGAATTTCAATGCAACATAAGATCGTCGAATCTGCAGTCGATCAGTTGCAAGCCTGGCGCGATTGCGGCGGCAGCGTCCTCTTCGGAACCGATTTTGGCGCCGTCGGTGCCGCCCCCGACGATGAATATGCGCTAATGGTTCGAGCCGGAATGGACTTCCGCGAGATTCTCGCTTCGTTGACGACCGTACCCGCCGAGCAGTTCGGAGTGGCAAAGGAACGTGGGCGAGTGGCAGCCGGGCTCCGCGCCGATCTCGCCGTGCTGCACGGCGATCCTTCTGACAATATCTTCGCGCTGACTTCACTGCGCTATACCTTGCGCGACGGCAAGGTGATCTATCGCGCCGCGTGAAGGGGCATCCAGTGGTCCCGGCTTGGCTCAACACTCTGGCTATCGCCTCGCTTGCAATATCCGCGATTTGCGCCGTCATCGTGCTTATCGACCTCGCGCGCTTTCCGCAGCAAATGGCGATCATGAACTGGGTTTGGCCGATCACCGCGCTCTATGGCGGACCGCTCGCGCTTTGGATGTACGCGCGGCTCGGCCGGCCGGCATCGCGAAAAGCGCTGCAGCGCCACGGCATGCATCAAGCGCCATTCTACGCCAGCGTCGCTGTCAGCGCTTCGCACTGCGGTGCAGGCTGCGTTCTCGGCGACGTCATCGCCGAGTTTGCGATCTTCTTCACCGGTTTTATACTCTTGGGGTCAGTGCTGGCAACCGAGTATGTCGGCGACTATATCTTGGCGTATGCCTTCGGCATCGCGTTCCAGTTCTTCGCGATCGCTCCGATGCGCCATCTCTCGTTAGTGCCCGGAATAAAGGCCGCGATAAAAGCAGACACGCTTTCGCTGACCGCCTTTGAGATCGGTTTATTTGGATGGATGGCGGTATCGTACTTCGTTCTCTTTCACCCTCGCTTGATGCCGAATCAGCCGGCGTTCTGGTTCATGATGCAGATCGGGATGATCCTCGGGTTCATAACGTCGTATCCCGCGAACTGGCTCCTAATTCGGCTCGGAATCAAAGAAGCGATGTGAAGTCGAATGCGGCTATTGACGGAAGGTTGATACGTGCGACCGGATGAGCCGAGAAGCGGGCGCGTTCGTCATTTCAGTGAGCGTCGCTTTTATCGGCGAGACGTCGACGCCGATCAGGCCTCCCTGCGGATGATCGAGGTCGATAATCGTGAACACTGTTGCGGCGAAAAGTAAACAGAAAATTCCTGAGAGCAGCACGTTAGGCGCTCTCGCGCGCCCGAAAGTCAATCCCAGGAGCATTGCACCGAGGATCGTGCAGAGTAAAATAATGGCGAGGATGTTGCGCGGCACGTGATCGTTCAGCGCTGCCGTCTGTTCCTCCGAAACGTTGATCGTATCGATAGTCGAGCGCGTGACGTCGGCAAAGAAGGGACTGCGTGGATCGCGGCGGGCGGCGCCGGCAGCCATTGCCCACAGTTGTCCCTGCAAGTCTGTGCTCGCAGCGTCGGCCACCTGCTCTCCGCGCACATCACCGGCCGCGACCCTAGCGTACGTCTCGAGGCGCTTTCTCGTGTATTCGATCAGCATATTGCGAAACAGCCGTGCCTTGGAAGCGGGCAAAAAGCCGGCCCGCAAATACGCGGTCCGAATCGCGTCGGCTTCGCTGACGACCAGCGTACGGCGATCCTCGAACCGCCCCGACGCAAAGAAGAACGAGAACCCAAGAATCAGCGCGATCAGCCCAAAGATAGCAAGCTTGCCCTAAGCCAAAGGCCCACTCGGCTTTTTCCGTCTGAGCTCCTCCATAATGGGACGCATAGAGATAACCGAGCCCGACCGCGATGAGCGTGAGCGGAAAGACTGCGATGAAGTAGACGAAGGGATCGGGCCGGGTGACAAGCTGATCGATCATGCTCCAAGCCTACGCCGAGCGCGCGATCATCTTCCTTTTTAGCGAGTCCGTGTCCAGGCACCGACTTGGACCGGCGACAAAGAGATGACCGCCGGCCTGGAGGGCGCAAGCTCCAGGATGCATTTACGATTTCCTTTGTAAAGAAGTGTGGGATCTGCATCGAGCCTATCGCCCCGTAGTGCGCGATACCACGAAGTTTCTTGAAGTTTCCCGCAACCAGCGCCGTCGCCATCAGGAGTGGCGGCGCCTATTCGATGCTTCGCCGACTGGTAAAAAGCCGCCAGAAGCCGAAGCTCACACCGTGATTCCGGACAATGTTTTGCCGTTCACCGGTGGGCTGTTCTTTCAACTCCTCCGACGCGCGGGCGTGCAAGACGGCGCACTGCTGCGACTCAGAGCCGCGGCCATTCTCGTCCTGCCCCTTCTCGCCTGGCTTCCACTCTTAGCGTTAACAGCCACAGATGGAAAGCTGCTTCCTGGAAGCGTCGGTACGCCGTTTCTGCTCGACCTCGCCGCTCACATCCGCCTGCTCGTCGCTCTACCCTTGTTCCTCGTCGCAGGTCGAGTAGCTGAGGCACGCCTACTCCCAACGCTGCAGCAGTTCCTCACACGCTCGTTAGTACCCGAAGAGTCTATGGAAAAATTCAACGCGGCAGTGGCGTCCGCGTTTCGACTCGGCGACTCCATTATGGCCGACCTTTTCATAATCGCTGTAATTTATGGCCTCGACACACTGGTCGTATGGCGTACCTACCACGCGGTCAACGCCGCAACGTGGCAGGCGAGTCCGTCCGTAAGCGGAGCGACGCTTACGCCTGCCGGTATATATCATGCCTATGTGAGTTTGCCGCTCTTTCAGTTCACCTTGCTTCGTTGGTACTACCGACTGTTTATTTGGGCGCGTTTTCTGGCACAAGTCGCAGGACTCGGCTTAAAACTCGTTCCAACCAATCCGGATCGCCTAGGGGGCTTGGGATTTTTGCTTTTGGGTACGCAAGCCTTTGGCGTCTTCGCCGTGGCGCACGGGTCGCTGCTCGCGGGCTGGCTCGCAACCCGCGTAGTAATTCGCGGAACTCCACTGACGGAGTTCCAAGGCGAGATCGTTGCATTGGTCGTGTTCGTACTGTGTATCACCCTCGCTCCTCTCCTAGTGTTTACTAGATCGCTCATACTTACGAAGCGGCGCGGCATTTTAGAGTACGGGACGCTCGCCGCGCAGTATGCTCGCGAGTTCGACGTCAAATGGGTGCATCACGCAACGGATTGCCCAGAATCGGAACCGCTCGTAGGGAGCTCCGATATTCAGTCTCTGGCGGACATGGGCGGCAGCTACGATCTCGTTCAATCGATGCGTAACGTACCGCTGACGCCTCAGATGATTCTCGGCTTTGCGGCAGTAACTCTCGTGCCAGTAACGCCATTGTTGCTGACGCAGATGCCCCTGTCAGAGATCCTCAGCAAGCTCGTCAACATCTTGTTTTAGGCTGCCGGGCGTCCCGAGGCTTCATAATTGACGGCACGACGTAAAAAAGGGCGGGGCCTGGAGTTGGCGTCGCCCTCTTTTTTCCTGCTGGTACAGCTAACTACCGAGGCGGTCGGCCTCCACCTCCGCGCCAGCCGCCCACACTGCCGCCCGATGGACGCGAAGGCCCACCGTACGATCCAGGCCCACCGTACGATCCACGCGGGTACGAAGGAGGCCCACCGTACGATCCACGCGAGTACGACGGATACGATCCGCGCGAATACGATGGATAGGGCCCGTGCGAGTATGGCGATCCGTACGAGCCGCGCCGGTACGGGGACGTCTCGTGCGCGTACGATGGAATCGATCCGCGCGAGTACGAGGGCGTTTCATGCGCGTACGACGGAATCGATCCGCGTTCGGAGTACGGGTTGCGCGGGCCTTCGACGGGCGCTCGCGCTCCTCGCCCAGCTTCATTCGGCGCCGAGACCGCGCCCTCGTGTGAATTCGTCCCTGACGTCGCGCGCTCGGAACCGGCCGCAAATCCGGCGGACCGTGCCTCGCCACGCGCTTCATTGAAGCGCTGCCACGATGCAGATGGCGCGAATTCGTTGCGGGTAGCTTCGACTTGACGTGCCGATGCCGAACCTTCGCGTAGCGTTGCGTTATTCTCGCGCGTAGGCGCGCCATTCTTGCCGCGGATCGCCGGCGCGGCATTCGCACGCACGGCCGGTGCCGCATTCTCACGAGTCACCGGCGCGCTCTCACGCCGAGTTGCCTCAATCTGATGCGACGCGGCCGCGTTCTCGCGAGTAACCGGCGCATTCCAATGCGTTTGGAATGCATTCGCGTGCGCAGCGGGCACATTCGCATGAGTTATCGCCCCGTTCGTGCGAGTTGCCGGGGCATTCACGCGCGATGCGGGAGCATTTGCACGAGCCACCGCTGCGTGCGCTGTGGCATGTCCGGTAAGCCCGGCGTGGATCGCCTGCGCTACAGCCTTCTGCTGCTGCGGGAACGAGGTGCGCGCGCTAAGCGCCCGTTCCGATGCGAAGCGTGGCGAGTTGAACGCCTTCGAGAAGGTCACGGGCGCGTGCACAGTGCCATGTGTGAAGGCCAAGTTATCGCGCGTCGGCGCAATCGGCAGCGCTCCCCGAATCGTTCCGACATGATGTCCGATGTCGTGCGGGGTCACCGCGACTGTGTGTCCGAAAATCGTTCCGTGACGGAAGTTTCGAACTGTGGTTCCGGTCGCGCCGCCGTGGCGGAATATGTTATTGATGTTGGTGACGTTGGTAATGTTGGTGATGCTCGTTGCAAACGTCGCCGGGAACCCGAAACCGCCAAAGAACGGGAATCCCCATCCAAACCCGAGCCACGCCCAGCCGGGCCACCACGGATACAGCGGTTGAAAGGGCGCGACCGGGGCCCACCCGATATATGGATAAGGGGCGCCGTATGGAGCTGAATAGCCAGGGCCGGAGCTATACGGAGCCTGAGCGACAGGGGCGGGGCCACCCTCGCCATATGGAGCCGGAGTGTATGGGATGTTTGGGGGAGGAGCGACGTTGCTGGACGGGGCAGCTGGAGCGGCGTTGCTGGACGGAGCAGCGGGAGCGCTGTAGCTGCTGGGGGCGTTGCTATAGTTTCCGGCGCAGGGATTGTAGCCGGCCTGAGCTACGTCGAATCCAAAGAACCCCACAAGAGCAGGCGCCCAAGAGAGTGCAGCCGTATAGGCCGGCGGCAGCCAGGCCCATCCGGACGATCCACAGTCGCAATAGAACCAGTTGCCATAGTGATACGGCACCCAGCCCCACGGCTCGTTGCCTACCCACGTCCAACCATATCCGCCTTCCCAGACCCAGGTGCCGTTGCGATATGGCACCCAGCCGGCCGGCTCGTTCGGCACCCACGACTGGCCGTAACCGGCAACGGCTTGCCATTGTCCGTAGGCATCCAGGTCGTCATAACCGGCAATGCTAGGATTCAAGTCCGGGCTCGCGTTGAGCGCGGCGACCATCGTCTTGTCGCGCCCCACGTTGAAGTCGTCGAATGAGTCGAATGCGACCTCGGGATCGTACGTAATCGATGGATTCGATGCCGAACCCCGTGCAACAAGCGTCCTGCCGGTGCCGAGCGTGGAGGTTTGCTGCGGCGTAACCACGTCGACGCTACCGCGCCGCGCGGTGATCCAGCTCGAGCCGTCCGCGGCGATCGAAATCCGAACGTCCTCGGCCTGACCCGTGCGAATGGTAACCGACGGCGTGTCGATCTGCATCGTCCGACCGTCGTGCACCATCCCGATCTCAATGGTGCCATCCGCAAGCTGCACTTTTCGGTTATTCGGGTCGTCGCTGACGATGCGCGCCTGGACGTTCCCTCCTAGCCGAACGGCCGTGTAGCCGTCGAACTGCAGCTCAGCACGCGATGTCTTCCCGGTCGAGATGTAGTCGCCCGGAAGCAGCGGCGCGTTGGGCACCGCCTTGCTCTGGACGTGGCTGTCCCCACGCTGGACGACGGCCGAACCTTCGACGACGCTGACTCGGACAACGCCTGGTCCGTTTGTGTGCGGCTGCTCGGCCGGAGTTCGAGGCGCACTCGTGAGTATCACTCCAACGAGTACGGCCACGGAAATCACGCTTATTAACGACTTGATTGTCATTTGCCGTATCCCCCAAGTTTTATTGAAGCCGAACCCGGCTAAGGAAGCATCGAAGCGCGATTAGGCTACCATTAAGCTGGAATGAGAGGACGGTTAACTATAAAACGCCGCATTGCTAACGCGCTTGCTTGGCTGCCAGCCTGGCGAGGAACGATGGAGAGCCAAAAAGCTTCGTAAATAAGGGCGATTCTTTACGGGATGGCCCGGAGTCGATTTCTTTTTCGCATGGCCGTCCACGATTTTGCGTGGACAAAATGCCTTAATGCCGTCCGGTGCAGCGCGTACGCTCGCCTGATCAGCTTGGGGCCCGCGATGCAAAGCCTTGACGCTTTTTGGGAAGGTTGACATAAGGCCGGGTCGCGCCCTCGGGACGCGATGCGTCGTGATATCAGATTAGAGAGTAAGAGGACCGCCGTGGAACGCGATTACAAGGTTATTAAGAAGAAGGATTGGACGATATGGATTACCTTGATTGTCGCCACGGTTTCCCTAATCGTGTCGGGACTATCGACTTATTATCAATGGGGACCACGCCATGATTTTCGCGCGTACGTCTCGGGACTCGACTTTCGACGCAACACGATCGCCCTCTACTTGCTAATGGTGAACAGAGGTAATCAGGCAGAAGCCTTGTCGGAAACCGTCGTGCGACACAAGAGCGACTGCCCATTAGCGCGCGGGGACCCAATCGTCGTTAAGCCCGGAGAGGCCGCCATCGATAAAGTCATCGTTACGCTACCTCCGAGCGGGTTCTCGAAATCGCAAGTTGAGAACGGTCGAGTATCATTGGATTTATACGTGATGATCATCGACCAGCGGTCAAAGGAGGGGCTTGTTAACACACGCTTGAGCGACGTGTTCAAAATCGCAGTTGATAAACACGGGCGGCCGCACTCACAGCGTTCGTCCTTTACTGATACCTCGCAAGACCTCTATGCGGAAAACTATGTGCAAGACGCGCCCGCCACGTGCAATCCCGCGTCGGGAGCGTGATTTTCTCCACGACCTGCTCGACATCGACTCCCGCGAAAATGATGCTTGGTGGCACCTATAATGTTGCCACGGGGTCGGTCGCGTTCCACTACCAGATCGCAGACAGGCAAGATGCGGAAGAATTCGCCTGATCCATAGGTTTTCAGTGAGCGTGACCGGCATGATTCGCAGCCGCCACCGGGATGCTTGCAACGCGGACGGCATCGCGGAGCAGGATGGCTGTATCAGCAAGACCCCCTGCTCCATTCGCCGTCCAGCGCGCGCGGACGTTTGCGCCGCGGTCGAGCATCAGCTCTGTCTCCGCGCCGTCCGTGCGCGATCGGAACAGGGCAAGCGTTGCTCGAACATCGTCCGAAACCTCGACAATCAACGGGGCGTTGGCCGTTCTTCGGTCGAGCGCGACGGCAATGACGTGCAAGCGCGCCGCAGCGAGGCGCGTTTCCAATCTCGCCAATTGCTCGAGTCGGGCACCCGGTGCGTGCGCTGCGAGCAAGACCAGCAGGACCGGTCCGTTCTTGAGCGTCTGACTCAAAGTGTTCTGCGCGCCGTTTCGCTCGAAGGCGAAATCCGGAAGCGGCGGCGCGGCCGTCGTGCTGATTTGCGAACTTACTTCGTTCGTAAGGACGCCGGCAGCGCGTGCCAGCAGAAAGTTGATCAGATCCCACCGCTGGTCGGGATTGAGCTTGTCGACGAAACCCGGCATAACCTCATGGTCACGCCCATAGCTTACCCACCAGAAAATTTCCCCGACCTTGTGAGCGAATAAATGCGGCTCGATCAAATCCGCCGGACGAATAGCGAGCTTGCCGGCAAGTGGGCCGTCGCCACGACCCGTTGCTCCGTGGCATACAACGCAATTCTCGGCGTAAAGCGGCGCACCGCGGGCGATGGATGGTGCCGCGTACGGCTGCGTCGAGGCGTAGAAGCTCGTCGGGTACGCTTGCACAATCCCCGGCCGGAGCGCAACCCAGGTGATGCTGCCGAATAATAAGAGGCCCGCAATGGAAGCGGCCATTGCGCGGAAATTTTTTCTTTCGGCAGTGAATGACGTTGCCGCGAGACAGAGGACGAACGCGACAGCGGCAATGGCGAGCGCTGTTTGCTTGCCGGCTGCAATCTCGCCCAGATCGAAGCGGAACGGGAGCGGCCAGCGTGGCTCAGTGTGCAGCCCTGGGGTCAGCACACCGATGATGCCGACCACGGCGAGTACGAAGACACCGAGACTCGCCTCGATCGACGCGTTGCAGCTCAGTTGCCGAACCGCACGCAATCTGAGGGCAGCTTCATTCGCAACGTCCGCAAGGCACGGCAGGAGTCGGCGCTGGTTGACACTCGCGAGGGCAATCATCGTCGCGAAGAGTGCTATTTTGACCAGCAAAAGCTGACCGTAGAGCGTGCCGAGCAGCGCGGGAACGCTGCCGGACAAGAACCATGTATTCACGATACCCGTCGCAAGCAACGTTCCCACACACGAGAGGCCGAGCACCGAGAAGCGCAGCGTCGTTGCTCGAGCAACTGTCACCCCTTCGGGGCTGCCGTCGCGTTGCGCTTGAGCGAGCAGTAGCACCAGCGGTAGAAGTGCGCCGAGCCATGCGCCTGCAGCAAGTAAATGCAAGATGTCGGCGGGCAGATGGATGGCGTCAAACGGCACATCTTCGGTGGCCGCCCCGTGGCCGGCCCATGCCAAAGAGGCGATGAACGCGGCAGCAGCCGGCAATCCGATCCAGGCCGCTAGGTGCTTACGAGTCCGTCCCTGCACCGCAAGACAGCCCGCTAAGACGACGACGAGCGCGGCGCGCAGCATCCAGGCTTCACCGAAACGCGTTTGCGTCAACACGATGCCGACGACTGAGCCCTGTAAGACCGCGTTGAGCGGCATTCCGCTCATATGCGATGCGACGATGACCAGCCACGCGCCGCCGCTCGCGAGTGCGACGATCAGGCTCGCCCAAGCGAGCGCGAAGAGCCGTCGGTCCACCTGCGCTTGAAACGCTTGCGACGCCTTTGTTCGGTGAACGGCCGGCCATGCGATCAAACACCAGAATACAAACGTGCCTTCGAGCGACACGGTCGCCGCATAATGGAGTAGGCGCGTCACGGCCAAGAGCGGATCGATCGTTCAGCCCCTCTTGACCTGGAATGTGAAGTCGCCCTCGGTCGTGTGCGTATCGACCGACAGCGCATGCCATTTCACCGTATAGGTGCCAGCCTCCAACGGCTTCAACTTGACGGTGAGCTCGGATTTATTGTTGGGATCGATCGTCGCGAGCCCGTCATTCACGGAGGCGCCCGATTTGTCGGTGACCGTTACCCAGCTAAAAGCCGGCTCGAGCTCTTGTGTGAACCACAAACGCATTACCGTAGGCGGGGCCGGTACCGTGCTGCCTACAGCCGGATCCGCATGGTCGAGGAATGCGTGCGCCCGAACCGCTGTCGGCGCGATAAACAGTTCGGCAAGCACGAAGGCCGCGACGATTAGACGCGCAGTCATTATTTCCAAAGATTCCTGTTAATCAGAGGTTTGCCAAACCAGCTTTTATAGTACGCGTCGAGAAACAAGTGAAACTGAATGATGAAACCGGTGCCCTGCGCTTGCCGCGTAGCCTCGGTGGCCGGGACGATTGCCTCTGCGCCCAGCTGCCAAGTATTAGCGTCGTAGAGTACGCCGGGCGCAATCGTCCCGGTTGGTGAACCGGCGTCCGGGCTGCTCATTGCAATCTCAACGATCGGCGTCATACGTGTCAGGAACTGCGACACGTGTAGTGCCTTTACGTTCTGCTGCAGGTAGGGCATTGAATATTGCAACGACGCCGCGTAGCTCCACGCACTTGGGCTCGCGCTCGGCGAATCGGAAAACTCGCGGCCCACTTCGGCGGTGATCGCAAGGGGGCGCAGATAACCGGCCGCCACATCTCCCAGACCCTTGCCAATGTAGAATGTCGGCGCGGTGCTGCCGACGCTTGCGATTACACCCCCGTTGCGCAGTTGCGCCGCACCGGTTCCCGGTATCAGGCGGATCACACCTACCGACCAGACCAACTCCTGATGCGGGTGGCGCGCGATGCAGGGATGCTGGTCTTTGAGCGTCACCGTGATGTTGTCCCATCCGTTAAAGTTCTGGGTCTGGCCGTGTTGCGTGACATATCCACCATTCACGCCGAAGCCGAGATCTTCGGTGATGGTCTTGTCCCATTCGTACGCATAGCCGTTGCTTTCACCGGATGGCGTCGGCGTGAGCGTGATCGTCGGGAGCGACAGCTCGTCGCTCACTCCGGGATCGTCCATGGTTAGCGTGGTGGGAAAGACGCGGTTTCCACAGACAACGTGCGCCTGAGCGGCCGAATGCATCATAAAGATGAATGCGGCGCCAGGCAGGATCGCACGAAAAGCCGTGCGTTTCATCCAAAAATTTACCTCCCAAAACGGTTACAGACGCGAAAAGCCGCACAACGGCGCCAGGCAGCCGTGTGCGGTTTGGCTTTAACCGATAATTGGAGGCGGCCGCTTGAAGCGGCAAAAACCGGCGCAAACCGCCAGCCGCAGAGGCGGCTGCACAAAGTCGGTGGGCAATCGTCGAATGGCGTTGCACGCGCTGCGCGCGCGACGCAAATACGTCACCACGACCGGCGTAACGTAGCGCTCGGCGAACGATATGAAGAAAAACACGAACGCCGCGATCACGAGCGCCGTCAAAGCTTCGATGCCGCAGCTGATTACGTCCGGCGCATTGCCTTCAAAGAACTCGAGCGCAGCGAAACCGGCGACCTGCAACGTCGCGAGCGTCAAGTAAAAGGCGGGTGAGAACGGTGCTCTCCGCACGGCGCGGTTGCTGGACATGGCTACCAGCCGCACGACCGCGACAATGCCGCAAAGCAACACCGAGGCGATCGCGATCGCCAGCAACGATGAAAAGTACCCGTGGTGGCCGTCATCCATCGTTCGTCCTTTGAGAAGGTACGTCACGGCATGACCGGCCAGCGTCCCGCAGGAGGCAACGCTGAGGAGCCCTGCTATCCTAGAAGCGCGTCGCAAGTAAGCTGGCATTCTCCAGACAGATGGCTATGCGGTTTGACGGCGGGCGAACTCTTTCCCTTTTCCAGATCGTCGATCTTTGCGCCGGCATAGTCGCGCTGCTGCGTCGCTCGCGCTTCGTCCATCGCATCGATGCCATTCTCCCAAGTGACTAGGCAGGTCTCGCACTACGGCCATTACAAAAGCCAGGCAGCTCATGAAGCGCGTTGCAGGCAATGCAACGTACTTTCGGCAGTGAGCTCCTTCGAACGGGATGCGTCCCCTCCAACGACTAAGGATTCGATGGAGTTCCCGGTGTGCCCGCGACGGAGGCTGTCCCAGCAAATGTGTTCCCGAATGGCGTGCCAGTACCCAAGACCGGATCCCATAAACCCCTCGAGGTCCTATAACCGTTAAATCCGTGAATCCCTCGTCGGAAGACACGCGCGTGACGTGCTTCGTCATAAAGCCAGGTATGAATGTCCCCCAGAGCGCTACGTTGCTTCTCGATTCGCAAGGCGATCAAGCCAACGATATCCGGAGAAGCGGCGCTAGTTCCAATGACTTGCGTCCAGCGGCCTGCTAACCGAAGCCAATCGCTGCTGTCGTCGATGTGGCATTTGAGAGCGCCGCAGTAACTCCCACCTGAACTAAAGCCCAGTCCTCCCATGTGCAGCGCAAGATCCGGAACGCCCCGACGAATAAAGGGTCTGATGAAGTCGCGTTGCCAGGACGGAACGCGAAAAAGTCGGCTCTGACCGCCACCCGAGCCCCAGTATGCCCCACCACCTCGAGGTTCGTAGTAGGCGCTTTCGCTGATGTACGCGGAGTTTCTTGAGCCATGGGAATGCGCCGTGGTAAGGTTAGTTCCACCGACGGCCAGAATATACGGGTCGCTCGCAGGAAACTCGACGGAAATTTTGTTATAGACGCCGTCGGGACACCCATACGCAGCTTGGTCTCCACTTGCTGCCACCCATGTAACGCCCACCGCTGATCCAGCCGCGAAAAGGTCATCGAATGACTTTAACTCGGAAACGCCCTGCGCCGAGGCAAAGTCTTTCTCGCATTGACCGAATGAAGAGTTCACCACTAGGACTCTCTTGTTGCTATACGCCGCATCGTATGCCAGGTAATTGTAGTACGGGCTGAGGTTTGGGATGTTGTACAGGATTATGTCAGAGCGCGGAGCGATACCGCCCGCTTGCTCGAGGTCAAGTGTGGATTCTGCCGACCCTGCGTTGGGATCGAAGCCTGCTCCGCCGTCGATGTCAACCATAGCGAAGCGAAACGAGGACTGGTGTAGGACAGCGTGAGCGTAATAGTCGATGTCTGCGCGATGCACCGCGCCCGCCATTACAGTGGCTATCGTGACGCCGTCTCCATTAACGTCTAGTGCACTAGGGAATCGATACGCTTGCTTGAGATCATCGGTCATGTATGGGCCGTACGGGCCGTGTATGTTTTGCGGATCTAAACGAGGGTCGAGACTTGGGCCTCGTAGCGAGAGTGGTTCAGCGGGTGGAATTCTCTCGAGTCCGATAATGGAAGCCGATAGTGATCGCAGCAGCGGCGAAAGGTGAAGTGATCCCCGTGCGACCGGTTTGACCACAGCCCCAATGCTAGTCTCATAACGAACTTCGTCGATAGGCGTTTGGAAATATGCGCCGACGCACTGTCCGGAACCGGTCGCGAATACCGCCAGGTTACCGATTTTTGACTGCAATCCAGACTGCGCAAGCTGACTCGCGACTTTTTGTAAATCTGCCGAATCGGGTGCGTACGATGCTGCGAACTGCTCACGGGTGAGAAAATGATGGTAGCGACCGGAGCTCGGATCGCTCAGCTTCGACAAGAATTGTTTCAGCGGTTCTTGATTTCGCAACGGAAGCGCTACCACGATCCTAACCGGGTTAGACGTGCTCGTTTTGGGTTGCATTGGCGTGTTCTGCCGTTGGATCACGCATGGTGCCCGCACCGCCGGGATCGAATTCGTGCTGTTACATCCCGCGCATAAACCCAGGCAAACAACAAGAACCAAGATGCTAAAGCGTATCATGGCAACCTCCCTAGCCAATCATCCAAGCCAGCCCTCGCTGAGAAGCCGACCGATCCGACATGAAATAATTGGTGATACCATGCGGAGCCACGTCCATCGTATCACCCACGCTGCGATCTCGGAAGCTGCCTTGTGCCAAGGCTCCGTTTCGAATGGTTTGATAGGCGTTCTTACCTCTAAGCGTCGGCCTCGGCGTGCAGAGGGCGTTTTTCCAATCCAACCAGGGCTGGATTCGAGGTTTGCGACCGTCTCGGGTCGCGGCACGGCGCCTTCGCTAAGGAGAGCCTGGAACCGACTTCGACTGATGCAGCTTTCACGCGATACAATTTTGATGCGCGCGCTAGGAGTTGTCGACAACCAAGTTGGGATCGGCGAAGCCGAGGATGATTGCGCGTAATCTTTACGCCACCCATACAGTCAAAGTCGCGGTCTGCGGGCTACAAGAAACTCGTTCTTAGCCGAGAGAGCTGCCCCCGCGTCCGGACGCATCAGCCCGCGAGCGCTTACTGAGAAGGTTCCTATCTAGAAAATCGCGGATCAACTCGGCGATCTCGTCGCCGCACTCCTCGAGTGCGAAGTGTCCCGTATCCACTAAGTGAAACTCGGCGTTCGGAAGGTCTATGAGATGTTCTTTTGCGCCGTCAGTCGTAAAGACGGGGTCGTTTTTGCCGTGAGTGATGAGCGTGGGCGGCTGCCGGTCCTTGAAGAACTTGCGGAGGTCCGGAAAGATTTCGTGGTCCTTCCGGATTCCATAGAACATGTCGAGCATAATGTCTTTCACGCCCGGCCGGTCCATGAGGGCGTAGTCGATGACCCAGTTGTCGGGATCGATGGCCGTCGGGTCGTGCGCGCCGGCGAGATACATCTGCTTGACGGCTTCCAGCGTGAAGAGCGCCGCGCGCACCTGCTCACGATGTTCGGCCGAGCCGTCCTTCCAGTACGGGATCACCGGATTCCAAAACGGACCCGCTTCATTGGCGTAGGGGGCCGGCGCATTCTGCACGATCAGACCTGTGACACGATCGGGATGCTTCAGCGCGATTCGGTAGCCAACCGGCCCGCCGAAATCATGGACGTACATCGTGTATTTGCGCAAGCCCACTTTTTCGATGAAGCGTTCGATAATGTCGGCGAAGTTGTCGAACGTATACGCGAAGGTCTTTCGGTCCGGCGTATCGCTGTGTCCGAACGCCGGATAGTCGGGTGCAATAAGATAATAACGATCGCTTAGCGCCGGAATTAGTTTCTCGAACATTCTCGACGACGACGGCCAGCCGTGGAGCAGAAGCACGCCAGGATCGTACGGCGAGCCAGCCTCGCGATAGAAAATTTCGACTCCTTCGACTGTGAACGTGCGATAGTACGTCTTGTTCATGTTGGCCCTCTTATCGAACTAAGTGTGGGTGGCCCCCTGGCTTGCGAGCTGCAGCCGACCCCGGGGAAACCAGTTCTTGCACCGGCATGGCAACGAATTGCCAACCGCGGCGCTTGCCCGTGTCAAGGCGCCTTTGCAACAAAGCCGTTTTGAGGCAGCGCAGCCTTGTAGACTTCGCATGTGTGATGGATACAGTGACTGAAATAGACGACTCTTCCGTCGGGCGAGAAACGCGGCTCCGTGTTTCGGCCACTCGTGTCTGAGATAAGACGTACGTCCTTGCCATCCGACGTCATGATGAAAATGGCCTGATTCAGCGACCCGCGGCCGGGTTCCATCCGGTTAGAGGCAAAGACAATGTGGTGCTCGTCTGGGGACCACGCCGGCCATCCGTCGTATGAGTTCGTACTCGAGAGATTGCGCTGGCCCGAGCCGTCGCCTCTAGCCAGGAAGACCTGCGATCGAAACTGCGAGAACTTTCGTCGATAGACCAGGAGCCTTCCATCCGGGGACCACGACCCATATGTCGTTTCGCTGAACCCATTGTGCGTAATCTGGTGCTTGCCGTTTCCGTCTGTCCGCACGGACCAGAGTTCGTACGTCGTCGGGTGTATCGCGGAGTTCACGTTGTAGAGAATTCGCCTGTCGTCGGGCGACCAAGTCGGATGCAGGTAGTCGAGACCATCCGAAAGCAGCACGCGCGCGTGAGAACCGTCGGCATCGATAACGCGCAGCGAGCTCTTATCGTCCATCGTCTTAATGTAAGCGATATGCTTCCCGTTGTGCGACCACGACGGAGTATCGTCGACGCCGGCGTCCTCGGTAAGGCGCCGAATCAGGTATCCGCGAGACGAGATGATGTAGAGCTGTTGACGACCGCTTCGATTCGACTCGATAACGAGCTTCGTGCCGTCGGGAGATGGAAACGGCTCGTCGTTGGTCGGAAGCCTCTGCTGGTTCGTTACGTGCGTGAGTTGGGACGCGGTCGTAAGCGGCTCATAACGCTGCGGTGCGATGGGGGGTAGTAGCAAAGAAAGAATCACGACATATACGAGATGTTCTTTCACCATTCACCTGCCTCGTTTAGCAAGCGCCTGCGGCCACCTCTTCGAAACAAGCCGCCGTCCGCACGACGCGGGTCTTGTCCACCGGCTCGCCATTTTCCGTGGTCGAAGTGGCGCCAGTCTAAAACGCTACAATAACGATACAATTTTCTTGGGATGGCCGGGAGTCGAACCCACGCTCGGGGATTCCAGCCGATACCGTCCGCTACCGAAAAGTGTTATTCTGGCAGGCTATTCCGCCGCACTGGCAGTTCGGCTTACCGAAGGGCTGCGAGGAGCGTTCCGGGAGGAACGATCTTGCCAGCATGAACTGGAATGACAACGGGACGATTCGGTCCTGGTCGACGGTAATAGTAGTGACTCCCACGCGTGCGAGATGGGACGAAGCCACCGCGCTCAAGCGCAGCGCAGACTGCTTTAGCGCTAACTCGTGGCGTTTTGGGCCAGGGCTAAACCGCGATCTGAACGAGTTCTGCCGGAACCTGATCGACGCTAAGCTCGATGCCTTCCTTGTCGGCGCTCGGATGGCAATAATCTCAGATGGTGTATCGGCTAAAACCGTGATGCCGGCGTGCGAAGAATGCGCGCATCGTGGCGATCTCGCTCGGGGTAGGTCGTTGAAGACTCGCCGTGCCGGGCGGCGCGATATCTTGAACCGATTCTGGAATACTACCGAAATCAGAGTCGCCGCGCGGGACTAGCAAATACGCTCGAATGTCACCGTTTGGAAGGGTACCAGTACCCGCGATCTCACCACGATCGTTGATGTTGTTCGCGAAGGCGAGATACAACGTGCCATCCTTCCGGATGAGCATATTCAGGTCCGCAATCGAGCCATTTTCCCACAAGGTGGCAACTGGGGGACCGCTACAAGTCCCCGAAAAACCGACGATCTGATTATGGTCGTTGATCCATACCGCATCGCTACGGTCCGTTCCACGAAGAACGCCGAGGTCCGTGTATTTCCCATCGCTCCACAGGAATGCGTGACTGCCTGGGGTTGGGTAACCGCCACAAACATTAGGGGTGCCTTCGCCAACGACTTGGCCTCTATTGTTGATCCATTCGGCCTGCCCAGGTGAACTGAGCTGTACGAGTTTCTTGCCATTCCACAGGAAAGCTGCTTCCGTTTGGTCGCCGGGTCCGGGTACTCCACCAGCGACTTCGCCGCGATCGTTCAAACCGGTTACACCGGCCGTTTGCGTACCTCCCAAATCTCCAAGATCGCGCATCTTGCCATTGCGCCAGAGAAACGGGTGAAACGTCGGAAAACCCGATATGCAGTTCGGAGGCGAATTTACGTACGCGGTCCCTGCGACGTCACCGCGCTCATTTATCACTTGCGCAATAGCATCAGGACCGCCCAACGTACCGAGATCGCGTATCCTGCCATTGCGCCAGAGAACTGCACGAGTTTGCGTGCCGGCCGTGGATCCGTAGAGGAACAGGTAGAAAGTCGAACACGGGTCCGGCGTCGAGTTGGTGGCAAAACCGACGACCTCGCCTCGATCGTTTACCGAAACACCTCCACTCTCATACCCTCCCAAGGTCCCAAGATTCGTGATCGTTCGCTGACGCCAAAGAACGGCGCGCGTCTCGGGTAAGCCGGTGAGGAGCGGATCGAGTTTCCCGTTCTGAGCGTTGCCGGTAATAAGTCCGTTCGGGCTAATAAACAA
>Ga0306920_100002406_pt1 | contig 23658 bp, 22 predicted proteins | sample flu12Cox44000170_FD_204666 | JGI IMG/M metagenome (GOLD analysis project Ga0306920, IMG submission 204666) | Lab enrichment of tropical soil microbial communities from Luquillo Experimental Forest, Puerto Rico - flux4day.12C.oxic.44.000.170 (v2)... | ecosystem: Environmental > Terrestrial >...
TGCGCGAAGGATATCCCGGTGATGCTTGGCGTTCCACAGATCCTTGGGCGAGGGGATCGAGAAGTACGTGAACGGACCGACCTGTAGCCAGAGGCTCTCGATCATGGGCAGCAGAATCGCCGACCGGGCGGTGGCGTAGATAAGGAAATGAAATTCATAGTTGAGACGCAGCAGCACATCGCGCTGGCCCTCATCGACCGCCTCGATCATGCGTGCGTTGATGCTCTCCAGCTCGGCGATGATCTCGGGGGTCACGTGGCGCGCGGCTGCGCGCGCGGCAGCACTCTCGAGTTGCACGCGCCAGTGCACGATTTCCGCGAACTTCTCGGCCGTCATCTGCGGCACGATGACCTGCCGGTCACTGACGACCTCTAGCGCGCGCTCGGCGATGAGACGATTGATCGCCTCCCGCACGGGCATCACACTGGTTCCGATCTGGGCCGTGACGCTGCGCAGCGTCACTTTCGTTCCGGGCATGAAAGCACCTGACATCAGGGAACGCCGCAGCTCCTTGTAGATGAGCGATTGCATCGTCGCCTTACCCTTGCCGGTACGGGCAGGGAGCGGTCGCTTCTCAGCCGCCACCGACTTGCGTTTCTTTCTTTTCATCGATTGTCCTCCGAAACCCCTGTGCGCGGCCATTTCCGCTTTCATTCACGCTGCGCCAGAAACAGGAGTCCCAGCACGCACAGCACCGCGAAGCGGAACGCCGATTCCTGGCCGTTCCAGGTATGCGACTGCCACATCAGGAAATACTCTCCGCCGATACCCTCAAATCCCGCTAGCCACAGTAACACACCGAGCGCAAGTGCCATGACGCCGACAGCCTTGGCCCGTGAGAATTTCTCAGGGTCATCTCCAGCCGCGAGCATCCTGACGACCGCGATTCCCGAGAGCACGCCCACCAGGAGCTCCACGGCGATGATCCCGAGATAGGCCGCGTGGTGAAGCGGCTCCCAGCGCAGCGACCGCCAAAGCAGCGGGTTTCCCGGAAACGTGGTGTCCATCTCGAGCACGTGCCGTACGAACTGAAAGTTCGCGCGGTAATCCATGACGTTGTTGATTCCGACCAGACCGGTCCACACACACACCGACGCCATGAACACCATCTTGCTACGTCGTAGAGCCTTGGAGAGTTGCTGATTCACTTCTGCGCTCACAGGTAGCACTGCCTCGGTTCAAGCGTAATAGAGTCCACCGTTTACGTGGATCGCCTGTCCGGTCACGTAGTCCGCATCCGGGCCGCAGAGAAACGACACGACGGCCGCGATGTCCTCGGGCGAGCCGAGGCGGCGCAGCGGAATCGACTGGGCCCGCTGGCGCACGAACGATCCGCGCTCGAGGCCATCGCGCCGCTCGACGACCGCCGCCGTATCCTCAAGCAACTTCGTCAGCACATTTCCCGGACAGATTGCGTTCACGCATACGTTGTGGGGACCGAACTCTGCGGCCAGCGAGCGCGTGAGGCCGAGGAGTCCCGCCTTGGTACTACAGTACGCGGCATCCTCGCCGAATGCAGTCGCGGCCATCATCGAGCTGATGTTGACGATCCGGCCCCAGCGCGCCGCGGTCATAAATGGCAACAGCGCCCGCGCGGCGTAGAACGCAGCCGATAGGTTAACGGCCAGCGCCGAGTCCCATTCGGAAGCGCTCAATTTCAGGGCGGGCTGCATCGCCAGGATGCCCGCGTTGTTGACAAGGATAGTCGGCGGACCGAGCGCATCGTGTGCCGCGCGGGTGGCCGTGGCGATCGCCGCCGGATCGGCGATATCAACCTCGATGTCCAGGGCGCGCGCTCCGGCGGCCCGCACTGCCTCGGCGACCTGCCGCGCCGCCGCACCGTTGATGTCGGCGACGGCCACCGCCGCCCCATCGGCGGCGAGCCGCCAGGCGGAGGCGCGGCCGATGCCGCTACCCGCGCCCGTCACGATCGCCGTGCGTCCGTTCAAGCTCATGCCAAGCCTCCAGAGCGGCTCTCCGGGGGTTGGGCGTCTGCGGTGCGCGGGTGCTCGAGGGAGGCGGGCGCTTCGATCATCGCTTTCAGAGCCTTGAGGAAGCGTGCGCCGAGCGCCCCGTCAATCGCGCGGTGGTCGCAGGACATCGTCAGCGTCATGACCGTCGCGACGATCTCCGCTCCGGTCTCGGTGAGGACCTTCTCACGTCGCGCCGCGCCAACGGCGAGGATCGCGCCCTGCGGGGGGTTGATGATCGCGTCAAACTCCCTTACGCCGAACATGCCGAGATTCGAGATCGTGAAGGTCCCGCCCTCGACTTCCTCCCTCGAGAGTCGCCCTTCCCGTGCTTTGAGCGCGAGTGCGCGCGCCTCGCTCGCGATCTCGGCGATGCCCTTGGTGTTGGCGGCACGGAGAATCGGAGCGATGAGGCCACGAGCGGTGGCCACTGCGATGGCAACGTCGGCGTTCTTGAATTGCCGGGTGCGGTGATCAAGGACGTGGACGTTCACACCCTCGACTGTAGTCAGCACTTGCGCGCTGGCCGCCACAAGAAGATCGTTGAGCGAGACTTTGATGCCGCTCTTCCCCGAGACCGCCTCCCCGAGTGCCAGCAACTCATCGATGCGCACGTCGATGACCAGGCGGAAATGCGGTGCGTTGCGCTTGGACTCGGCGACGCGCCGGGCTATTACGCGCTGTGTGGCCGAGAACGACCGCTCGATGAAGCGCTCCGTGCCGGTTCCTCGGGTCGCGGCGAGTACGTCCGCCTTGCGGATGCGACGCTCACCAGGGTGAGGCTCGACGCTGCGCAACGGCACGCCGAGACCGGCGGCGAGGCGGCGAGCGGCCGGTGTCGCCGGTCGCTCCAAATCGAGCGGTGGTACGGCGTGCTCGGGCAGCCAGGCTGCAATTGGATCGATCGTGCCCCCGGCACTCACGATCGCCGCGATCAGATCGGTCTTGGTAACTTGCCCTGCGTTGCCGGTACCGCGGATCAGCGTTAGATCGACCCCCCAGAGCTGCGCCAGGACGGTCGCATGGTGCGTCGCCCGCACGTTCTGAGTGCTGCCCGCGCCGCGGAGCGCGGCGGGGATCTGCACCGGTGTGCGCTGCGCGGGTGGTGCGGTGTGCTCCACGCCGGCCGCGGCGAGTGCGGCGCCTGCGCGCGGTGCGACGGCTGGGATGCTGACTTCGAGCGGCGCGTTGGCGCCCGCGTACGCGGCGATGAAGGCATCGATGTCGGCATCCGCCACATCGCCTGCGGTCATGACGCCGATCAGTGCGCCGACCGGGCATGTCTCGCCGGCTTGTATCAGCTGGCGCCGGAGGATTCCGGGCTCGTGTGCCTCGAGCTCGTTGACGATCTTCTCCGATTCGATGTCGGCCACCGGGTCGCCGACGGCAAGGCGGGCGTCGACGGGGGCACGCCACGACGCCAGCGTCCCCTCGGTCATGAGGAGGCCCCACTTCGGGAGGCTGAGCGGAATGATGCGGCCGTTCATCGCGAGCGCCACCGGTCAGGAGCTCAGGAGCTGCTCGACCGCCGCCACGATCCGCGCGGAGTCGGGCAGGTACAGCGCCTCGAGGTTCGGCGCGAAGGGCACGGGCGTGTGCGGCGGCGTTACCATCCGCACCGGGGCTTCAAGCGCATGGAACGCGCGCGTCGCCGCGACGGCGGCAATGTCGGCGGCGAGACCGCAGCGCGCGGATCCTTCGTCCACCACCACTAGGTGACCGGTCTCCTCGACGGACTCGATGATCGTAGCGGTATCAAGTGGCGTGCTGCTGCGCAGGTCGATGACGCTCGCCTCGATGTGCCGCCGCGCCAGGGTGGCGGCCGCCTGGCAGGCGGTGTTCACCATACGTCCGAGCGCACAGATCGTGACATCACCGCCGGTTCGAACCAGCTGGGCGATCCCGAGCGGAATCGTGTACGCCTCGTCGGGCACCTCGCCCTTGTCGTCGTACATCACTTTGTTCTCGAAGAAGATGACCGGGTCGTCGTCGCGGATAGCCTCGATCAGCAGTCCTTTGGCCTCGTAGGGATTGGACGGCATCACCACCTTGAGACCGGGGATGTGGGTGAGGAGTGCATGCAGCGTCTGACTGTGCTGTGCCGAGGCGGATAGACCCGCGCCGCATTGGGTCCGAATGACGAGGGGCAACGAGGACTGTCCGCCGAACATGTAGCGGAATTTAGCCGCCTGGTTCATGACCTGATCGAGGCAACAGCCGAGGAAATCGCAGAACATGAGCTCGGCGATGGGCCGTAGCCCGGTGGCCGCGGCGCCGACGGCCGCGCCGATGTAAGCCATCTCGCTAATCGGCGTATCGAGCACGCGGTCGGGTCCGAACTCACCGAGGAGCCCCTTGGTGACACCCATCACACCACCCCAGGCGTCTTCCTCACCAGCACCGCCGATCCCGCCGGCAATGTCCTCCCCGAGCAAAATGACGCGCGGGTCGCGGCGCATTTCGAGCCGCATTGCCTCGTTGAGCGCTGTGCGGAAAGTCTTGATCGCCATGGTGTGCGGGGCGCGGTCAATAGCCGGAGTACACGTCGGTGTGCAGGTCGGTGTCCTCGGGAGGGGGCGCCGCGCGCGCGTGCGCGACCGCCGCTTCGATCTGCGTCTGAACCTGCTGGTCGATCTCATCGAGCGCCGCCGCGCTCAACAGCCCCCGATCGAGGGCCTTGCGTCGAAAGAGCTGCAGACAGTCTCGCTCCTCCCGCACACGCTCCACCTCGTCCTTCGGCCGGTAGCGCGCCGCGTCCCCTTCGAAATGTCCGTAATAGCGATTCACGCGCAGGTGCAGCAGTCGCGGGCCTTCGCCGGCGCGGATCGCCTCGATCGCGCGCCCGGCGACCTCGTAGGTCGCGAAGAAATCGTGGCCATCCACTTCCTGCGCCGGCAGACCAAAACCCTTGGCGCGCTCGAGGATGTCGCCACCGATCGACCATTCGGCCGGCGTCGCCTCACCGTAACCGTTGTTCTCGAGGGCAAACAACATCGGCAGTTTCCACACTCGGGCGAGATTCATCGTCTCGAGCGTTGCTCCCTCGTTGAAGGCGCCGTCGCCGAAGAAGGCGACGCTGACGCTGCCATTGCCCAACACGCGCGCCGTAAGCGCCGCTCCGGCCGTGATCGGTACGCCGGCGCCGACGATACCGTTGGCGCCCAACATGCCCTGCTTCAGGTCTGCGATGTGCATGGAGCCGCCCTTGCCATGACAGATACCGGTGCGCTTCGCAAAGATCTCGTCCATCATGCCCGTCAGGTCGCACCCCTTGGCGAGCGCGTGTCCGTGGCCGCGGTGAGTACTGGCAATGTGATCGCGCGCACCGAGGTGCAGGCAGATACCGACGGCACTCGCCTCCTGCCCGGCGGATAAATGGATGAAGCCCGGCACTTCCCCCTTTTCATTCAGGACGTGGATTCGCTCCTCGAAAGCCCGGACCAGGCTCATACGCCGATAGGCCTCGAGAAGAATCTCCCGCGTAGGTGTCATGAGGTTCTGTTCACGCGGCGCTTTCGGCCGGCTCGAACAGCTCGAGCGTGTTGCCGTCAGGATCGCGGATGTAGATCGCGAGGCCATAGGGACCCGGTCCCAGCTCGCGCTCGAAGACGACACCGGCCTCCTTCAGGCGCGTGTTGAGGGCGTTGACGTTCCGGACCGCGAAGGCGAAGTGGTCCACCTGGGTTTGCTCGCCCGAACCGCCCACAGTAATGCCGAGTCCCTGACGCGTGGAGACGAGTGGCCGCCCGTCCGCCAGGGGTTTTGCACCCGGTCGCTCGGAGAAGCCCAGCAGGTCGAAGTAGAAGCGCTTCGAGCGCTCGAAGTCCCGGGCTTTCAAAAGCAGGTGATGCACACCGAGGGTGCGCGGGGCGAGCTCGCGCTCGATCCACGCGTAGACGTCGGCGGAGATGCAGGTCTCGGCGAAGTATTGATGCCACACTTCGAGGGCGGCAGCTTCCCAGCGCGCGTTGATGCCGGCGATGCAGTCGGTCACTCCGATCACGTCGTAATCGCGCAGGTACGCCTCGCGGATCGTCGTCTCGACGCACGCGTTGGTAGTGACGCCTGCGATCAGCAGCGCACCGATCCCGAGCATCTCCAGCACGACGTGCATGCGCGTCTCGTGAAAGGCTCCGAAGCGATGCTTGCGGATCACGAACGTGGGGTTCGTGGCGAGATCCTTCAGCTCGTCAATGATTTCCGCGTCCCAGGTGCCGAGCAGCGCCGAGACGCGCTTGCGCCGGCTGGTGTGTGAGGGCAGGCGCTTGCGGCCGCGCCGATGGTCGATGGGGAAGTGCTCCTGTAGCGTCCAGAGCACGGGCATACCGACGCCCTGACAGCGCTGGATCAGCGCGCGCAGTGGTCCCACGACGGAACTCAGGTGCTCGGTGTCGACTCCAGAGATCCCGAGCGTACCCTCCTTGTGGCAGAAGGCGTTCTGCATGTCGACCACGAGGAGGGCGGTCCGGCGCAGATCGAGGAGCTCAAGGTTCATGCGCGATGTCCTCCCGGTCGACTGCCAGGACGCCGCCGCGCGCCCAGGAGTCCTTTGGAATGTCATAGATGATGACGTGCACGCCGTCGCGATGCGCACCGCAGTGCTCCACCATTGCATCGGTGATGGCTTTGCACAGGCGCCGTTTCTGCTCGGGCGTACGCCCTGCCCACATGTGAACCTGCACGACTGCCATGGCAGCTTCGCTCCTCACTGGTAGATCGAGGTCGACTTCGGGAGCGCTGCCCCGACAAGACCCGCTCTGAGCGCGACGGCGCGGGCACGCAGTCTGGCTTCGCGAAACAGACTCGTCTCATCGATACGCTGCACCTTGCCCGCGCGGCACAGTGCCAGACCATCGACCCAGGTCTCGGCGATCGAGGCAGGCGAGGCCGACCACACCAGGGCCTGCAGCGGGTCGGCATACGGAATCCACTCCGGGTGATCGAGATTGAAGAGCACGAAATCCGCTTTCTTGCCGATCTCGAGGGACCCGATCTCGTGATCCCACAAGAGCGCCCGGGCACCCTCGATGGTCGCCATACGCAGCGCCTGTCGTGCGCCGATGAGCCCAGCGTCGTGGCGTGCATCTTTGAAGAGTCCGGCGACGACGTACATCTGGCGCATGAGGCTCAGGTTTCCAGCGGCCGAGACGCCATCAGTGCCGAGGCTGACAGTCACGCCGGCTTTGAGCAGCTCCGGATAGCGGCCAAAGGCCGCCGCGCCCTTACCGAGCTTGAGGGAGGTCCCCGGGCAGAAGGCGATCTTCGTGTTGGCCTGCCGCAGCAGCTCCAGCTCCTGCGCGGTGACCGCAACGCCGTGGGCGATCACCAGGTTGGCCCCGAGTCCGCCGGCATCTGCGATCCGCTGGATGGGCCACTTGCCATAGCGCTTCTCCGAGATGCGCGCCTCCTCGATGCTGGTGGCCAGGTGATAAGTGCTTCCCACGCCCAGCTTCTCGGCGAGTGCGCGCGCCCCGACGTGCAGCGCGAGCGTGCAGGGCTCCTTGCCTTCGACGTTGACCCAGCAGCGGATGCGACCACCGTCGGTGTTGTTCCAGCGTTCAACCGTCTCTTCCAGCGCCGCGAGCGCCGCCTCGGGACTGGGGAAGAAGTGGTGCTGCATCATCTCTTCCGACCAGCCGGGCGGGGGCTCGGCGGGACGGTGGTCGGCAGCGTGCCGCCCGGTGATGCCGCGGATGCCCGTCATTTGCATGGCGCGCACCACGCCGCCCGGGTCGTTCTGCGCACCCATGTCCAGCATGCACGTGGTCCCGCAGCGAAGCATTTCGGCACAGCCGAGGAGGGCACCAACGTGCTCGTCCTCGGCGTCGAGGTGTGCGTAGAAGGGCTTGGCCCAGAGAAACACCCAGCTGCGCGTATCGAGATCGTCCGGAAACACGGCGCGCGAGAGTGTTTCAGACAGATGGACGTGCGAATCGACGAATCCGGGGGCAACACCGAAGCGCGCGCCACCGACAATGCAATCGAAGCGGCTGCGGTCATGGCGGGCGAGAACGCTCGCGCTCGATCCGATGTCGCCGATGCGATCGTTGTCGATGACGAGCGCCGCGTCCTGAATGACCGTGTCAGCGGCGTCGACGGTGAGTGCGAACTCGAGGTGTTCGATCAGCGTCTTCATCTATTGAGCCTGCGCGCGCGGCACGATCAAGCGATCTCGATGAGCTGGTCGGTGTCCGTGACGTCCGACAACAGGCTGCAGCCCGTGGGGGTGACAGTCACCATATCCTTGTTCTGCATGCCGTAGCCGTGGCCGGTATTGTAGACGAGCGGCTCGATGCCGAGGACCATGCCTTCTTCGAGCGACACGTCCGCATGCGGGCCGAGATATGGCCGCTCGTGCAGATGCAGGCCGATGCCATGGCCGACGAATTTGATCGGCGGGAGCTTGAGCTTCCCGAGGTGCTCGATGAAGGCTTGATAGATCGCGCCCGAGCTCGCGCCCGGCTTGATCATCCCGAGTGTGAGGTACTTGCATTCGATGAGGTTGCGCCAGATGGCCTCGGCATGCGGGGGCGCGGGACCCACGCGAGCTGTACGGCACACACCGGCGTGGTAGCCGTTGCTCACGGAGAAGATCTCGACGCGGCAGATGTCTCCCGCGCGCAGCCGCCGCTCGGTCGGGCCAACGTTGGGAAACACGCTGCGCTCGCCGGTGGCGACGATCAGAAGTTTGAAGTTCTCGGCGCCCTGTTCGAAGATACCGCGCGTCACTCGTGCCGCGATGTCCATCTCACTCGAGCCGACGTGCACTGCGCGCAGCGCCTCCCCGATCGAGCGGTCGGCGATTCGCGAAAGGCGCCGCAGATGCTCGACTTCCTCCGGGGTCTTGATCTGGCGCAGCCGACCGAGGAGCTCATCGCCGGGGACGAACGCCGCCCGCGGGAGAGCCGCGGTGAGATCACCGAACGCCCTTGCCGGCAGGTAGTCGAGTTCGGTGCCGATGCGCCCGCTTGCGAGTCCGAGATCGGTGAGCAAGGAGGCGAGCGCCGTCATCGGCTTGTCCGTGAACTCGCCCCAGCTGCGCACCTCGACCACGCCCGCCTTGGCGCGCGTGGTCGATTCCTCCATGTCGACCACCAGCAGCGCGCAGCGGCCCGCGGCGGTGACGATACAGGCCGCATGGCGCCAGCGCATGAGCGACTGTGACGGGACGACGAATCCGGTGATGTAGGCGAAATTCTCCGGCGATACCGCGACCAGCGCGTCGATTCCCTCGCTCGTCATGGCCTTCGTCAGGCGCGCAACGATTTCGGATCGCATCGGCTCGGCTCCCGGCATCGTGGCGGACAATGCGATTGTATGTGATCCTATCTTGTGATCACGACTGTCGCAAGCCGCTGCGGACGACGATGCGCTCGTTCGGGCGCTCGGCGAGGATCTCTGTCAGCGTGCTGCCGCGCACGAGCACGAAGCTCGCGTCGGCGCCGGCGTGCACGCTGTCGCAACCCGCGCAGATGCCCTGTACCAGAAGATGCGGATCCTCGAGCTGCCCGGCAGTGGCGATGAGCTGCGCGGTCTCCAGCAAGTCAGCGCTGCCGTAAGGGTAGAAGAGATCGCGGACGTTGTCGCTCGCGAAGCGCAGCGCCACCCCGGCACGCGCCAGTTCATGGAGCGGAGCGAGGCCGCGCCGCAGCGGTGTGTCCACGCGCCGATCCTGAAGATAAAGATTGGTGGTGGGCAGGCAGACGAGGGTAATGCGCGCGGCGGCCAGTTCCTCGGCAACGCGGGCGCGCTCGCGCGCCGGCAGCACCGAGAGGGCGCATCCGTGGCTGAGTGTCACGCAACCCTCGAGGCCCCGCGAGCGCGTGGCCGCCGCGAGATAACCGCTCAACGAGCGCTCGCTATCCAGATGCTCATCGAGGTGCACGTCTACCGCGGCGTCGAGCTCTACGGCGAGGTCCAGCAGTGCGTCGAGTGAACGCTGCGGGTCGGGATACAACGCCGGTACGGCGCCGAGCAGCGTCGCGCCGAGCCGATGGGCTTCCCGCAGCGCTGCGGCAGCTTCGCCCCGGACGGGGTCACAAGCCGCGGAAGCGAACGCGACGACTTCGACCTCCAGCCTGCCGGTGAAGGCCTCACGGGCCTCGAGGGTTCCGCGGACCGCTTTGAGGCCGCTGAGCGGATCGAGGTCGGCGTGCGTGCGCAACCGGGTCGTCCCGTGTCTGAGCGACTCTGCGAACAGTCGGCGCGCCTGGCGCGCGTAATCCTCCGCCGTGAAGTCACGGAACAACACCTGTGTCATCTCGACCGCTTGCTCGAACGAGGTCGGGGAAGTGGGCCCCGCGGTGTAGGCGCGGTTGGCGTGCACGTGCAGGTCGGCGAGCGGCGGCAGGAGCATCCAGAGCGCCGGGCCTGCACGGGGCTCGAGCGCTGCGATTCGTCCGGCGCGGATCGTGAGGTCGAAGACCGCATCCGCTTGCGCGGCCAGGCCCACGGCCGCAAAGGTGCACTCGCCGGCGCGGTAGGAGGCCTCATCGTGCGCTGTGACGGTCATTCATACAGCTCCTTGCAGCACGCCGCGCAACCATCCGGTCGGGTTCGCCGCCGGCCTAGTCAGGCCGCGTCAGGCAGCGCCCGGTCCCGAACATGGCCTCATCCACCACTCCTCCCTCGCAAATGACCTGCCCGTTCCGCACCGTCATGACGGGCCAGCCGCGGAGTTTCCAGCCTTCGTAGATACAGGTGCCGTGCCCCTCGTGATGTACCGGACGCTCTTCCTCGAGGTCGATGAGTACCAGGTCGGCATCCGCGCCGACCTCGAGCGAGCCCTTGCGCGGATAGAGCCCGAAGCGCCGCGCGGGCGCGTAGGAGTTGAGCCTCGAGAGTTGCGGTAGCGGGAGTCCGCGGCGCTGCACGCCGTGGGTCACGAGCAGCGGCAACTCCCAAGGAAAGCTGACGATGCCCGGGAACTCGCTCCACAGATCGACGCCCTTCTTGGGAAGAAAGGGTACATGGTCGCTGCCGAGCGAATTGACTTTGCCGGCGAGCAGTCCGCGCCACAGCCATTCCTTCTGTTCCTCGTCGCGCAGTGGGGGCGAGATCTTCGCGCGCATGTCGAGATCCCCGTCGTACGCCGTGCGGGTCAGGTAGTGCGGGCAGGTCTCCACCGTCACATCGACTCCGCGTGAGCGCGCCTCAGCCGCGAGATCCGGTCCTTCGCCGACGGAAGTGTGTACCAGCTGCAGCGGGCAGCGCGTACGCTCAGCGAGGAAGATCATGCGGCGGATGGTTTCCACCTCGCACACGACCGGTCGCGACTCGGTGTAAGCGCCAAGGTCCTGTCGGCCGCTCGCCACGATCTCCTTCTTGACCCACGCCGCGATGGCGGTGTTTTCGCAGTGCACGGACACCACGCCGCGCCCGAGCTTCGCCAGGGCCCGCATGGTGGCATAGACCCAGCCGTCCGTGGCCGGCACGATGCCGATGGGGTTGTCCGGCTCGTAGCCGAAGTAGAGCTTGAAGGACTGCACGCCGGTCGCGGCGACGATCGCCGGGATTTCGTGGATGTGCTCTTCGCGCTGGATCCCGAAGTGAAAGCCGAAGTCGATGCAGGCCGCGGCTTCCCCGAGCGCGCGACGCTCGCTGTAGAAGGGGATGTAGGAGGGCTGCTTGTTGCGGATGTACAGGAGCACCGTAGTGAGTCCGCCGCGCGCCGCTTGAGCCGTCTCGGTGCGCATGTCTTCCGCATAGGGGTAGGCGACGCCGAGATGACAGTGAGTGTCGACCACGCCAGGCAGCAGGCAGCGGCCGGCTGCGTCGATGATACGGTGGCCCCGCGGGAGCGAGGCAGACTCGCCGCTGGCGGCGATCTTTCCCGCGACGACCGCCACCCCGCCCTCGAACTCGCCGCGGTAGTCGGCGACCCGCGCGTTCCTGATGACTAGATCAGCCTGCATCGCCCTGCACCTCTGTGAGAATCCCTGCGATGATCCGCGCGATCCCGCTCCACTGACTGGCGCCGACCGTAATCGGCGCGCGTCGTCCAAGTGCGCGCGCCCAGATCGCGCCGCGACCACTCAGGCGCGCGTACGCGAGATCACAGCTGCCCGGCGGGGCGGCAAGGTCGACCACCAGGGCGTCGCGGGCGAGCCGATCGATCACTGCAGCGGTCACGATGGGTGACGGAGCGGTCGACAGGACGATGTTGAACCCGGGCGCCGCGGCCGGTAGCTCCTCGAGGCTGATGGCGTGAGTCCCCAGGGCAGCGGCCGAGGCGCGTTGCTGCGGATTGCGCGCCGCCACCGTCACCAGCGCCCCGAGTGCGAGCAACGTGCGGGTGAGCGCCGATCCGATGGTGCCTTGGCCGATGACGCAGATGCGAGCCCCGTGGAGCGTAATCGTGGTGTTCTCGATGAGAATCCGGATCAGGCCTTCGACGATCGCGGGCGCCCGCTGTCGCATGAGCTCCGCATCGCCTTCGTACTCATGCAGACGAATGCCGAGCGAGGCGGCCGCGCGACGCAGCCCTGCATCGGCACGGCCGAGGATGATATGGCCGCGCGCGGCCATCCTTCCGAGCAACGCTTCGTCCGGGACGATGCGCACTGTGGCGAAGAGGCTCCCATCCGCGGCGATTCCCGGTATCGGCATGAGCACGACGTTCGCGTCGGCAATCGCCTCCGCCGCATCGTGCGCGGCGCGGACGCCGTCGAGCCCATCCTGCGGCCAGGGGAAGCCGAAGGCGCGGACCTCCGCACCCGTGGCCGCGGCGCGGCGGCAGATCTCCTGCTCGCGCTCATCGCCCCCTAGCACCGCGATCACGAGCCGACGCCAGGCGGCTGCCTCCGCACGCTCAGCACTCATGCACGCACGCGCTCGGTTACGAATGCCAGTAAGGCGTTCTTGTCCAGCCCGGAAATTCCCATTTCTGCCGCCGTGCGCCGACCCGAAGCTGCCTGCGCCCCGGCCGCATACGCGCCGAGCTGGAGCAGCGCCCGTGCGCAAGGCGTTTCCACGCCCGCGATCTGCGCCAGGGCGAGGAACGGTCCCAGGCCGTACCACAGATCCTCCTGATAGTACCGGTGCGCGAAGTTCCCCGGCGCCTTGATCGCGCGATTGGCGGTGCCCGCGCGGATGGCGTTCGCGAGTCCCGCGCCAGCGGTCGCCGAGGCGTCGATGGTGCCGATGGCTTGCATTTCCTCGAAGAGCGAGGGCAACTCGATGCCGAATCCCCGTGCCACCTGCCGTCGCTCGAGGTCCAGCCGTTCCATGACGCGCGCGACACCCTCGGTGAGGCCCTGTACGTAGAATGTGAAGTCACCGCCCGTCGCCTCGACCCAGGCGGCCGCGAGTACGGCGCCCGGCGGGTGCAGAACCAGGTTGACGTTAGCGAGACTTGTCACCAGGACGTTCTCGACTGGCTGCGCACAATCATAGAGCGATGTCGCGAGCTCCAGTGCAGCACGTGCGCCGGGCAGCGCGGCCGCTCGGACGCGCTTCGCCCGCCCGGTCGTCGCAACAAGACCCGCGGCACGCACCCGCGCCACGTAGGTGAGCGTCGAGAACTCGGCGATCGGCGGGGGCTTCAGACCGCGGCGCCGGAACTCGGCGCTGAACTCGAGAGCGCCGCCGGTGTGTCCGGGATTCAGGATCACTGGTGTGCTGACGGCGTTCACCTCGATCAGGGTTCGTGCCAGAGCCCCATGCGCGAGTGTCGGCAGGCACACCAGCAGCACATCCGCGCCGCGCACCGCCACGGCCGGATCGGTGGCGAACCCGGCGATGCGAGTCAGGCCATCGCCCAGCATCCCCGTGTGACGGATACCGCCGGCTGCCATGAAAAGCTCCAGCGCCGCGGCTCCGCGGTTCCACAGCCGGACTTCGTGTCCATGCTGGGTGAGCTCGATGGCTGCGGATGCACCGCCCGCGCCGCCTCCGAGAATCGCGACTCTCATGGGAGCGCGTATTTGCGCAGCTTCTCGACATCCACCTCGATGCCGAGGCCCGGGCCCTCGGGCACGAGCACCGCGCCGTCCTCGAAGCGAAACGGCTCCGTCACCACATCGTCGAGGTAGTAGCAGCCGGCGATCGAGGGTCCGGGCGCTCCCGCGGGTTTCGAGGTCGGGCACACGCTCGGCAGTCTCGCGATGCGAGTCGCCGCACCGAGATGGAGGTTAGCGGCGTTACCGATGCCTGACTCGATGGAACCGCCGATGTCGCTGTACAGGCCGAGCGCGTCGGCGAGATCCGCCTGCTGCCGGGCACGGTACAGCCCGCCAGGTTTGGTCACGTAAAGAGATATGCAGGCAGCCGCCTTGTGGTCGATGAGTTCCAGAATGTCGTGTGCGGTCCAGGCTGACTCATCCGCCATCACCGGGGTGTCGATGCGTTCGGCCACCAGACCCAGCGCACGTGCGCCCATCACGGGCTGCTCGCAGACGAGGAGCTCGTATTCTTCCTGACGACGGGTTACGTTGATGGCCTGCCAGGCGTCGGTGTACCCCTCGTTGCCGTCCACACGGATGCTGATTCCCGCGCCGAGCCGCTCACGAAGTCGCCGAACGACCTCGACGTCGCGCTCGGGATCGAGTCCCGTCTTGCACTTGATCGTCCTCACACCCTCGGTCACGGCGGCCACGGCCTCCTCGACGCATTTCTCGATCGACATGATGCCGAGCGAGTGGGCCACCTCGATACGATCACGGAACTTGCCGCCGAGCAGCCGGTAAACCGGTACGCCCGCCGCCTTGCCGGCAATGTCGTGGCACGCCATGTCGAGCGCCGCCTTGGCATAGGGATGACCCTTGACGGCGCGATCCATGGCCGCATGCAGCACCGCCATGTCCCTCGGGTCGGCATCGAGAATGGCTTCCAGCAAGTGGCGCTGGATGATCAGGCTGACGGTCTCCGGAGACTCACCAGAGTAGCGCATGTGCGCACCACCCCAGGTAATCCCTGCCGGCGCCTCTCCCCAGCCGCTCACGCCCTCGTCGGTGTCGATGCGCACCACGCAGTGCCGCCCGATCGGAGCGGTCATTTTGCTCGCCCAGGTGTGGTGGCGCCGGTTCGGCAGAGCTATCTTAAAAAGCTCGCATCCCACGATCCGCATGCACCGCTCCCCCAGCGAAAACGAGAAAGCCGCTCCTCCTGTGATCACAATATGTGATGCTAATCGTCCCGGTCAAATCCCGGTAGCCGACCGCGGCGGCTCTTGAGGAAGAACCGACATGGCATCGCCGGCTGCGCGCACCGCGCCCATTCCGCTGCTCGTTCTGACGGGCTTTCTCGGCAGCGGCAAGACGACGTTGTTGAATCGGCTGCTCGCGCACCCGGCGATGGCAGACACCGCCGTTATCATCAATGAGCTTGGACCAGTCGGCATCGATCATCTGCTCGTTGAAGCACTCGCCGACGATGTCCTACTGCTGGAATCAGGCTGCATCTGCTGCAGCGCCGGCGATGATCTCGCCTTGACGCTCGCATCGCTGCTCACGCGTCGCGGGAGCGGCGACCTCCCGCCGTTTCAACGCATCGTGCTGGAGATGAGCGGCGTCGCCGATCCCGGGAGACTCCTGCAACGACTGCTCGCCGATCCGCTCCTCGGCGTCCCGGTGCGCATTCACGGGGTTCTGACGGTCGTGGACGCCGTTTTCGGCAGCGTGACGCTCGACCGCCATCCCGAGTGTGCACAACAGGTTGCCCTCGCGAACCAGTTGGCGCTCTCGAAGCTCGATCTGGCGGAGTCAATCGCCGTCGCGGCACTGCGCGCGCGCTTGCAAGCCATGAATCCGCTGGCCACGTTGCTCGAAACGGCCCGGCTCGATGGCGGTCGGCTGTTCGAGGACGTCGGCCGGGCGGGCGTGAGCTTCTCGGCCGCCGCGCCGCCGGCGGTCCCGTCCTTGAGCCCCCCATCGGGGCAGCCCGTGACGCCCCCGACGCACGGTGCGCACCATGCGGATCGCTATTCGGCCTTTTGCCTTCGTGGGGAAGAGCCGGTCAACTGGGCCGATTTCGAGGCCTGGCTCGAGGCGCTGCTCCTCGCGCGCGGGCAAAGCATTCTCCGCATCAAGGGGCTGCTGAATGTGGCGGGGCGGCCGCGACCACAGCTCATCCAGAGCGTGCAGCACGCGCTGCACCCGTGCGCGGAACTGCCCGCCTGGCCTCGCGGTCGCCCGTGCAGCGAGATCGTGTTCGTGACGCGCGACTTTTCCTCTTCCGCAGCGCTGCGCAGTCTTGAGCAGTGTCTCCCGCGCGGCCCGAAGTTCATCGAGGTCCGGCGAGATGCGCGACGTGCCGTCTGAGCTCCCGGAGACGCTGCTTCCCGAAAGCCGCTACCGGCTCGGCCGGGGATTACCTGAGCCAACGCTTGAGTTTCTGCGTCAGCAGGCCGCGAAAGTCCGTGCGGCGGGCGGTGCCGCGCGGCCCTGGCATTACTGGGAACTGCATAACCCGTGGAGCCGGGCGGGGATGCTCTACGATAGCTGGGGCTTTCTCGACCTGTGCCACACCCCGGCACTGCTCGATCCCGTCACGGAGTTGATCGGTCCGGACATCGTTCTGTTCGACAGTGGTTGGCTTCCCGACCCGTCGCTGACCCCGGGCGCCGGAATTGACACCGCTGATCCGGGACTCTCGAGCGATGCATCGCGCTTTCCCGTCGAGCCCTTGGGAGGTGCGACGGTACTCGTTGCGTTTGCAAAGGAAACCCACCGGGGGCTCAGCGTGGATCTCGGATCCATCCAGCTGCCGTTCGAAAGCGGCGTCGTCTGCGCGGTCGGGGCTCTGATGGCTTACCGCGTATGCGGCCTCGATGAGGTGGGACTCCCATCGGTCTATGTCGCGCGCTATTTCCCGGGAACCGCGCGCTACCTGCGTGATCCCGCCCTCGCGGTGCATCGGGATCTCACGGAGCGTTATCCGTTGCTCAACTACGCGCGCCTGCCGCTGTGGCTGGTGCGCGGCGAGGACCGGGCCGAGAATGACTTCGTCACAGGCTTCAGTGTCCGTGCTGCCTACTGGAGCACGGCCTCCGTCCCGTAAGGGCCGGCGGCGAAATCACCCTCCCTGCCGCCCGATGCTGATCGATTTCGTGACCATCGAATCGAGGAGCCCGTCGTACGCGCCTTCGCGCCCGATGCCGCTGTCTTTCACGCCGCCGAACGGCAGCGAGGGATGCGCCACCGACATCGAATTAATACCCACCATGCCGGCTTCGATCTGCGCAACCACCCTCATGGCGAGCTCGTCATCGCGCGTGAAGACATAGGCGGCCAGGCCGTAGGCCGTGGCATTGGCCCTCTCGATCACCGCGGGTACCTCGGCAAAGGGAACGATGGCGGTTACAGGCCCGAAGGGCTCTTCGCTCATGAGCGTTGCGTGCTTGGGCACATCCGCGAGCACGGTGGGCGCAAAGAAGAACCCCGGACGCTCGAGCCGCTTGCCCCCCGCGGTCAGCCGTGCGCCTTTTGTGAGCGCGTCGCTCACCAGAGCGTCCATCAGCGGCAGCCGCCGGGCGCTGGTGAGCGGCCCCATCTGCGTTGCCGGATCCATGCCCTCACCCACGCGCAGTGCCCCGGCCCGCGCGGAAAAGAGCTCCACGAACTGTGCGTAGCGCCGCTCCTGAACGAAGAATCGAGTCGGAGCGAGGCACGATTGTCCCGCGTTCGCGAAGCGCGCCATGACCGTCGCCTCGACCACTTCCTCGAGGTCAACGTCATCGAAGACAATGACCGGAGCGTGACCGCCGAGCTCCAGGGTCATCTTCTTGAGGGAGGTGCCCGCCTCCTGCGCGAGCGCTCGGCCAACCGGAGTCGACCCCGTGAAAGAAACCTTGCGAATCACGGGCGATGCGATCATGGCCTCGGAGATCTGCGCCGCGTCGCCGCAGATGACATTCACCACGCCCGGCGGTATTCCGGCGTCCTCGCAGCACTTCGCGATCGCATAGGCGCTGAGCGGCGTTTGCCTGGCCGGCTTGACGATCACCGAGCAGCCCGCGCCCAGGCTGTTGGCGATCTTTCGGCCTGGCATCATCGCAGGCAGGTTCCAGGGTGACACTGCAAACACCGGGCCGATCGGCTCATAGGTGACAGATCGCCGGATGCCGTCACTTCCCGTCGGTGGCACTCGGCCGAACAGATTGGTTGCGGCCGCGGCGATGCCGGTGAAGTAATCTGCGGTCGCGAAAATTTCTCCCCTGGCCTGAGCGAACGTCTTGCCCTGCTCGAGCGTCAGATCGCGCCCGATGGCGTCCACGCGCTCGCGCAGCAACTGACCCGCGAGGCTGATCAGACGGCAGCGCTCCGCGGATGGGATCTGGCGCCAGCGAGCGAAGCCGCGCTGGGCTGCCGCCAGAGCATCATCGATATCGGCCGCAGAGGCGAGTGACAGCCGCCCGAACTCTTCCCCGGTTGCTGGATTGACGAGCGATGTCGTTGCGCCACTTTTCGCCGGACGCCAAGTGCCGTCGACGTACATTCCGACCAACTCATGCATACGGCACCTCCTGCAGTATCTTCGCGCCTGCAATATACGCTTGACTTAATCCCACGCTGTGATCACACTTTAATATCATATAAATCAATGCCAATAGCCGCCTTGCGGCCTCGGCTGCGAGGGCATCGCTGATCGCTCGACCACTCAAGCGGAAGGGGAGCGCAGTATGGCCCGGGTCTTGATTCGAAACGGCCTGGTGGCGATGGGGTTGGTCGCACTGACTGCCGCGGGGCTAGACCCCACGCCTGCCGCCGCTGATGAGCAGGCGACCGGCAGCACCGGCCTCCAGGAAGTCCTTGTTACCGCAACCCGCCGCGAGGAGCGTCTGCAGGACGTTCCGATCAGTGTCACCACCTTCTCGCAGGATCAGATCGACGCGAAAGGTCTCAAGAATATCGATGACCTGGCACGCCTCACTCCGAACCTGACGTTCTCGCGCACTGGCGTCGGCAATTCGACCAACTACAACGACGAGAACTCCGACATCAACATTCGCGGCATCGACTCCGCCGCCGGCGCATCCACCACCGCCATCTACATTGACGATACACCGGTGCAGAGCCGTCACATCGGCTTCGGCTCCTACAACGCGTTCCCGCAGTTGTTTGACCTCGAGCGTGTCGAGGTACTCCGCGGTCCACAGGGCACGCTGTTCGGCGAGAGCGCCGAGGGCGGAGCTTTGCGGTTCCTGATGCCACAGCCGGGCCTCGACCGCTACAGTGGATACATGCGCGCCGAGATTGCTTCAACAAAGGACGGCGACCCGAGCTATGAGGCGGGCGCGGCAGTCGGTGGCCCAATCATCGATGGGGTACTCGGTTTTCGCGCCAGCGCCTCTTACCGTCAAGACGGCGGCTGGGTCGACCGGGTGAGTTACACTCGGCCCAATCCGAGCGACCCGCTTTCATTGCCGGTGTTCGCGAGCACGACCGATGAGAACGCGAACTGGCAACAGACGATCACCGCCCGTGCGGCGCTCAAATGGCAGGCCACGGAGAACCTGAGCGTCACGCCCTCAATCTACTACCAAAGGCTCGTCATCAACGATACCTCGGGCTACTGGGTACCGTTATCCAACCCGAGCGACACCGTCTTCCGTACCGGCAACGTGCTCAAAAATACGAGCACCGACCCCTTCTACGTGGCGTCACTCCGGTTCGACTGGAACCTCGGTTTCGGACAGCTGGTGTCGGACACCTCCTACTACTCGCGCCAGCAGCACTCGGTCTCCGACGTCACCCAGCTGGAGCGTGCCCTGTACGCGGCTTTTGGTTTCCTGGCGAATATCTATCCGCCGCCCGGCGCTGCGGCCCCGGAATATTTCACCGACACGCAGAACAACTTCTACCAGGAGGTGCGCATTGCCTCCCCGGACGCCAAGGCCCGGGTAGCGTGGACCGCCGGAGTCTTCTACTCGAACACCAACGAGAACGTCCCTTCGGAAGGCTACGATCCGACCATCGGCCAGGAGACGGAGGCTTTTTCGGGCTTCAATGTCTGTACCGATCAGCCTCCCGGATGCCCGAACGGGCTGGTTTTCACCCAGCCGGTCAACCGGATCATCGAGAAGCAGATCGCGTTGTTCGGCGAAATCAATTTTAGATTCACCGATACGCTGAGAGCGACTGCCGGCGTCCGGGTGTCGAAGGTTGACTCGAGCGGCGAGGCCGCCATCGGTGGGGTGGGCTTTGGACCTACGCTGATCGAATCAAACTTCAGTACGACCGAACACCCAGTGACGCCCAAGGCGGTCCTGTCCTGGCAGCCTGACACGCATAACCTCTACTACGCGAGCGCGGCCAAGGGGTATCGCACGGGCGGTATCAACCCCGGCGTTGGTACCTTCTGCGATGCCGACCTCGCGGCGCTCGGCGTCCCGCCGGGAGCGAACGGCCTGCGCGAACTGCCGCCGCAATATTCAGCCGATTCGTTGTGGAGTTACGAGCTCGGCGCGAAGAACACGCTGTTCGGTAACCGCGTGCAGCTCAATACGAGCTTGTTTTTCATCGACTGGAACAACATTCAGCAGAACGTTTACCTTCCCACTTGCGCCGAGCAGTTCGTGGCGAACCTCGGTGTGGCCCACAGCCTGGGCGGTGAAATCGAGCTGGCCGCCCATCCGATCGACCCTCTGACTGTGACCGCTGCGGTCGCTTATACGGACGCGTACTATTCGAAAGGATCGTGCGCCGGTGACCTCTCCTACAACGGCACAGCCTGCGTCGGCCCTTCGAGCCCAACGCCCGTGTCGCCGATCGTGAGCGAAGGCAATGGGCTGCTCGGCGCGCCCTGGACGATCCTGTTCTCGGCGGAATACGCCACGCCTTTGGCCTTTCTCGGTGGACGCACCGGCTACGCACGTGTCGACTACCAGCACACGACGGCTCAATCGCGTTTGCTGCCCTACCAGGACGACAGAAACGCTCTTTTCGACACGACCATTCCCAGCCTGCCGTCAACGAGTAACCTCGCGTTGCGCGTCGGCGCGCGGTTCAGCGGATTCGACCTGTCCGTGTTCGGCAACAACCTGACGAACCAGCATCCGCAGCTGTCCTACTCGAGGGACGTCGCCGTCCCGATCGTCAATCTATACTATGCCCGCTCGGTGCGGCCGCTCACGTTCGGCTTTACCGCAACGTATCATTTTTGAGAGCCTAGGTTACAGCAGGAGAGGGTGCGCATGGCACGACCATCGATCGGCCGGCGGGTGGCACAGATCGCGGCGGTCTGCGTCGTTGCCGCTGTGGCATGCCTGCCCGGGGAGTCCAACGCGGTCGAAACGCGCGAGCAGGGGCGGACGATCGTACAGACACTGCTGCGCTGCTGGCAGAACAACGATTACCGCAGTTTCGCTTCGCTACTGGACGAGGGCGTGCTGTTTGCATATCCGGGAGGACGCCTCAACAAGTCGCAACTCCTTGACCTTTTCAAGAGCTACCACCAGGAGAAGCGGGATATCCGCGTGTACTTCTGGGAGCAGTTTTTCATGAGCGGCCCGAAGTTCTTCACGGCCTATCAGTTCGCCGCGACCGACGTGAAGTCCGGCAAGCGCCAGGCCGTAGGCACTGGCGTCGCCGGGGAGGTACGCAACGGCAAGATCGTCCTGCTCAAGGAATACTACGACGGCGAGGTCGCGCTACATCAATATGACGGTACTTTGCCCCTGGATGAAGGGATCGTGACGCCGGTCGTTACGCCCTGGCCGGCGAGAGTGTGGCTGCGTCCGGATCTCGTGGACTGAAGCGGTCCACTCGCGAGCACGCGACAGCGGAACCGGGTCTCGGGCGCGAAGTCATGAACAAATCCTCCGCTGCCGGCACGATCGATCGGGTGCTCGCCATTCTCCTGGCAATCATTCCCATGGGCATGGGGTTGCTGGCCTTTCTCAACAACCTATCGGACTGGAGCCACTCTGTTCATGAGGTTGTCACCCCACTGGTCACGATGGAGGCTCTGCGGGACGCGCCTCAATTCCGTTGGCGCGCAATTGCGTCCGCGCTCGCGCCAGTCTGTTACGGGTTTGTCACGACCTTCGAGCTCACGGTAGGCATCGTCGCGGCAGTTGGCGTAGGCAGCATGCTGCGAAAGTTCTCTGCCCCCTTAGCCGAGTTTGCCGCCGGCAGCCACATCGCGCAGCGGGCCTGCACGCTCGGCGCGTTCACCTGGCTGATTTTCTTCTTCGTCATTGGAGGTGACTGGTTCCTCGCGTGGAAGAACAAGAACCTTCTCTTCATGCAAAGTGACTCCCTCATGTACGCGGCAGCAGCGACCGTCGTCCTCTTTGCTCTGCGTGCCACGGAGAGCAGGTTGTTGGAGAGGGCATGAACACTGCCGGACGCTCCATCCTAGCCCACGTCGGCAACGCAGCGCCGCTGGCACTCCTCGCCGCGCTCGTATGCCTCACGAGTGGCTCGAGTGTCGCCGGCGCACCGGCCGAGGCGGGCGCCGCAAATTCGTCGGCGGAAAGCCTTACCCCGGAGTGGGTCGAGCGTTGGGGCGACAAGATGACGGAGCGTTACCATCCCGACATACAAGCGGCATATCCCGGTGGCCGGTCGGACCGCTACCACGATGCGTACGTTGATAGATTCCTTCGGGAATTCGGCCTTCCCCGCAATACCAACTGGAAAGAAATCAACAAACACTACGCATTCGACGGGGATTGGTTCATTGTCGAATACCTGTTTCAGGCCGAGGACAAAAAGACCGGTCAGCTGCAACGCGAGGGCACCTTGTTTTTTGGCCGTATCAAGGACGATCGCTTGATCGTTGCAATCGAATATTTCGATCGACTGGTCAAGTCGTTCCAGCACGCTGGTGCGCTGCCGCCATTTCGTGAGGATGAGATGCCTTTCCCCTGGCCGGATTATGACAGTCTGAAAAGGAAGTATCGTCCTTAGGCAATACCGCGAGGAGCACCTCATCCCAAAGTACGGCGCACAGGATCGCGGCGATGATTCCCCTGACACCCACGGACGTGCGCCCGGCACTTCAGGCAAAGTTGGCCGAGGTCACCAGCTGCGTGCGTGGGCTGCGCGACGTTGAGCAGCCTCGCCTCACCCCGAGGATGCACGCGTGGGAGATCGTCGCCAAACTAATGGCTACCGCACGCGCTATCTATCAGATGGCAGAGACATTCGTGGAGAGCCGACCGGGGACAGACTTCGACACCTGGTACGCAGCGTGGTTGGCTAGCCTCACTGAGCTGCAGCGAGAGCTCTGGCAGCAAATGCGCGATGCTGGCGGCGAACAGCTTCACGGTGAGTGTGCGGAACTGTTCGCGGTCAAGGTGACCATTCCGTGGGAACCAGCAGCGGAGACGTTTCACGGAGTGCCCGGGGTCGCGCGGCCTGAATCCTACAAGCCCGTCCCACGCTTTCGGCGCTATCCCGGTCGACCCGCGAGCGACGTCTGCGCTGATTACTTTGCGCTTTGCCAGCGATTCGTCGACGAGATTCGAAGACTGTCTTGAGAAGCAGGCATTCGCTACAGCATCCAGCTGCGCTGCCGGGGGTGCCTGACCCTCGGCAGGGTCCGACTTCGCAGAGAACCCACCAAAGTCGTGGCAGCGTCTGAGGCGAGCTGCTCGAGTGGAAGGACCGCCGCCTCCTTTGCGCGGGCTGTAGGCTCGTTCCGAAAAAAACCAGTGATAACAACACTGCGACCGAGCCGCCGAAAAACTACGTCTCTAAAAGACGAGTAACTCCTTCAGAGACCGTGAGCCCTCTCCTAGTCA
>Ga0306920_100002408_pt1 | contig 23652 bp, 12 predicted proteins | sample flu12Cox44000170_FD_204666 | JGI IMG/M metagenome (GOLD analysis project Ga0306920, IMG submission 204666) | Lab enrichment of tropical soil microbial communities from Luquillo Experimental Forest, Puerto Rico - flux4day.12C.oxic.44.000.170 (v2)... | ecosystem: Environmental > Terrestrial >...
GTGGTATTCGATGAGGCTGTCGCCGAAGAGTCGAAGGGCCGAGTCAAACAGCGCCGTTGGAACATCCTTGTTCCTGGTGAGCGCAACAGCGTCAGGCTCCTTATCCGAGGCCCGATGACGGGTGCTGGGGTGCATGGAAGAGCCTTCCCAGTCATGCGTCTTCATGTAGTCGAAGCTCAGGCCGTGGTGCTGTTCGAGACGGTTATCCGGCCATTCACGCAGGAACTCGTCGTCGGGTTCCGGGTTGAAGATGCTGTCCAACCGCCCGATCAGTTCCTCGCGGTCTATTTCGCTGCCTTCTGGAGCCGCACCAGCCGCCCACACCTCGCCGTCCCCCTCAGCCATGTCCACCTCCGCGGGTCCACCCCCAGATTGCGCGTTAGCGCTAACGGCCAGCTTCGCGGCTGGGGTCCCGCTGAGGTGCCGGCGGGTCAAGGGGAACCAGACGACGCGGCGACGTTTTACGACCCAGAGTTACAGCACGCAAGGCACGTTCGGCGGCATTGAACTCGACGCCGATTTAAGTAGCTATCAACCTTTACTAGCGCCTCATTGGCGGGCTTGTTTTCACGCGGGAGCGGTTTTAGACTCGACATAGCGTTTGATCTTTCTTAAACTTGGGGCCGTTCCAGCAGCCCCTTGTTGATTGCTTGACTGATTTACCAGTCCCTTTCTTACAGAGCCTCTGCCGCAGCCCCTCTGCGCTACCGTGCCAGCCGCTTACGGATAACTTGGCAAGCGCGGCAAATGCGTCTGCCGCCCGCACCAATCCACACGTTGTCAGGAGTCAGCTCGTGACCCCGAAAGCAATGCGTCTGGCGGCTACGGATTTTTAGTTTGGGAGTACTACGAACGCCGGGGTTAAGACCAAGACGAGTTTTCACGCAACTCTATTCCTGGTCTCGTTTGTATGGCAGCGACCTTTTGCCTTTAGTCTGACTCTAGCAGAGAGTATTAACAGCTGCAAGACTAATCTTCATAGCTTGTACCACTTTAGCGTGGGAGCCAGCTTCTTCAACGTTGCCTCACCAGAGTCACGGAGCGTTACCGCCAAGTATTGCAGTGGGTGGGCCGCTGAGTCGGCCAGCGGTGGTGCGGGCAGTCCGCAGTGATCCAGCAGGTCGGCATGCGCAAAGCCCCGAACTGGTATGCCTCAAAAACCATAGTAGTGTCCCGTCGTATTCCGAATGGTTGCAAATCTTTGCACATCAGACCGGCACCCGTCCCACCTAACTCCTTTGTTTTTTGTGACAGTGAAAGGAAACGAACGTGCGAGCAATGGTTGTTCCCGTGCTGTCGAGTCTAACGGTGCGGCGGAACAGGACCGAATAGGAAATGATGCTCAGATTGATCTGCCATTTCGGTCGCTCAACTTCAATTTGCTGTTGAAAGGAATCCAAGGTGAACCGCCTGCTTGCTGCAGTAATCTTTGCCGTGTGTTTGATTGCGCCGACGTTTGCACATGCTAATGCCCTTAGCATCGGAGACGCCCACGAGTTGGGCTTTGTTAATTTTGGCATCCCGTCTGGCGACGCAGACCGAACTAACTATGTCAATGATTTGATCGCCATGGGTCTTGGCACAACTGCCAATGCCTTAGGCCAGACCTTTTCTCGATCCAACAACGTTTTCGGCTCGTTACCCACAGCTGTATTCGCCGCAGATGGTACCGGGACGAGCATCAACCTTGGCAGCGATCAGTTTTCGTACCTTTTTGCGAAGTACGACGGGCCCAATTACGGCTCTGAAGTTTGGTACGTCGGCGATTTGAGTGGGATGATTACCATTCCTGCCAACGGTAACGGTGACAAGTATGGCCTTTCCGGGTGGACGCTCTTTGGGCCTGGTAGTGTGGCGCCAGTTCCTGAGCCTGGCTCAATGCTTCTCTTGGGCAGTGGCGTTCTGGGAGTGGCAGGTGTACTCCGCCGTAAGTTCGTAAGTTGATGAGATAACCGCACTCGATTCCAGACAGAGACCCGCCGGAGCAAAATGCTCCGGCTTTTTCTTCGTCTAAAGAGCAGCCGTGTATCAGTATACCCAGCAACTCCCACAAAAATTATATGCCTGGTGAAATTGTGAAATGGAAGTTTGATATTTGATGTGAACAAGAGCGGGTAGGCAAGTCTTTGGTACACAGCTCCACTCTCGCGTCATACACTCTCTGAGCAGTTCGCAAAAAAGGCGGGAAATGGGGTTGCTCTGGGATGCCGTTCCCAATTCAACCCGGCATACCGCCCTTACGGATTTTGGAGCAGCGGGAGCGAATGCGTTTACAGTACAGCAGATCGCCGGGACACGCCTCCGTGACCACGTCGCTGAGATACATCCATTCTCTGCCGGAGACGACTCAGCGAGCCATAGCACGGCTGGAGGAATACCGGAGGTCTCGGCACAGCGTCCGAACCTCTCTAGCCTAACGGGGCCCGCCACACCGCTCCACACTGGCGTCCGCGGTTGTTCCTCGTGAGGTCAGAAGTTCTTCGCGGCCTCGACCGCTTTTTCCAATTGCGTGTCCCTGCCTTCCCGCAGCGCTTCTCGAGACAGGTTGACGGGAACGGCTGGCTTGATGCCATCGTTCTCCAACATCCTTCCTTTCCAGGTCAGATACGCAGCAACAGGCAACCCGAGAATGTACCCATGTCCCACCTGGAAGGCACCGCCACTGAGCAGTCGGCCTGCCGTACTTGCGCCAACGATCGTAGCCAGACTATTCTCCTCGGCAAACGCAGCCACCATCTCGCCGGCACTGGCCGTGTGCTCGTTCACAATGAGCACAACCCGACCATGAAAGCGGTGCGGGCCAATCCCCTCGGTGACGAGGAGAATCGACTTGTCCAGGAAAGCGTAACGCGCTGCAAGCCACAGGAGCGCGGCCTTGCGGGATGGAATGCGACCAAATCGAGGCAACTCTTCTCTCCGGTAGCCCCGTTCCCGGCGCCTACGAGTCAGGCTGAAGCCGACCTCCAACTTCCCCGGTGTCAAATAGCTCATGAGGCGCAGCCCACCGATTCCGCCGCCAGTGTTGCCCCGCAAGTCCACGATAAGCCGGCGGCATCCATCCAGTGTGGCGATGCCCTGATCGATCTCCTTGGCCACGTCGATTCCGACAGCGCCGGGGAACATTGCTACCTTCAGCAACCCGATCTCATCGTCTAGCATCTCCGCGTGAACCGCTTCCGGCGCGGTCACGGGATGTTTCTTGTCCCTTGGCGTCGGCAGCTGAAGGCTGACTCGCCGGACTTCTCCGTCGAGTTTCTGGATAGCAAGCTGGGCCGACTCTGCGGCAGAGAAGTTCAGGTCTTCAGGAGGAAGAATCTCTCGCTCACTATATCCAAGCAACACATCTCCCGGCCGTATACCCGCCAAATACGCCGGACCCCCTCGATGCACGTCCTGGAACATCCAGCGTTCGGTTCCATTCACGACAAATCGCTGCAAGGTCGCGTTGATGGCATGGCGTGCCGGCAAGTTGCGTGTCCCGGCGTGCCGGAATCCGGTGTGGCTCGTTTTGAGCTCGGCGACCAGGCGGTGGACCTCCTTCTCGAAGTCCTCGGCTTCCCGGCACACTAGGATTTGGTCCCGGCGACTGTGAGCCAGTGCCTCCCAGTTGATGCTGTTCATCGCCGGATCGAAGTGTTTGGTCTCTACCAATCGACAGACCTTGTCCAGGATCCTTGTCCGTTCTTCGAGAGTCAGATTCATGGCTCCCTTATCCTGATTGGCGCCGATGCATCGCCAATCGCCACAAACGCTGCCCAATAAAACGGGCTTACCTGCTCGCCGTATTTTGTCAGCAGGTCGAGCTTGGCTCCCCGCAGTGCCATGCTCGTATCTTCTCCCCCCGCCAAGTGTTGATAAAACCTCTCCATCAGCGCACTCGCAAAGGTGTCGTCGGCGCTCCACAGGCTGGCAACAACAGCCTTCGAACCAGCTGCCAGAAACGCCTCTGCCAAATCGGTCACCCCTTCCTCCCCTTGTATTTTCCCAACCCCACTGTCGCAAGCCGAAAGAGTGGTCAATTCCGCGTTGAGCCGCAACCGCTTAATCTCCCGTACCTGCAGCAATCCGTCTTCGCCCGCTTTCGGGTCCGCTGCCAGGACGAGGGCTGAGCGCTCGGGATATTGCGGGTCGGCAAAGCCGTGGACAGCCAAATGTAGAACCCGGAATTCGTTCAAAGGTTCCTTCTTGAAGGTGGACTCGCTGGCGGCTGTACCCAACAGGATTTCTGCATTCTCTCCTACGATCTTAGCAATGTTCTGAACCTCTTCGCGGGTTTGAGGCAGGTCATGAAGTTGGATTCCAGCAAGGTCGGCCAACCCGCGGACGAATCGGCCGCGCCAGCTCTCGGGCACCGGTATCCTGTGCCCCGCACCACCTTGATTTTCGTAGGCAACATCCCCCACCCCGAGGAAGGGCCGGGGTGGGCGTTCCCTATTGTCCCTATGCCACAGCGCACTGAGCACGGTAGCTGAAGGCGAATAGTTAATGACGTATGACTTCACCAGGTACTGCCCGTCGTTGTCCTGCAGCGCATCGAATGGCAGCAGGTTCAGAACGCCGTCCGGAACCACGATTAAACGTTTGCCCAGCGCAGTCTCCGGAATCGGCTCGACGAGGAAACGATAGAGTTGCCTCGCTTCTTCGATGCCTCTTCGCTTGGCCCGGATCTCCTCCAGGTAGCCCTGGACGAGGTCTTCGATCTTTTTGCGCCCGACCGGCAATAGCCTTAGGCTGGCCTTCTTGGGGGAGACGACCACACAGAATGAGCTCGGCTCATCGAGAACGTACTCCAGCAACACCTCGCCGGACTTAAGGCCGTCCTCCACCTGGGCCAGCGGTGCAGATTCAAAAGGGAAGCCCACATCTCCCTGGTTCCAGGCCAGTCGCGATCGCCACTCATATTCCGCCAGCAGATCAAGCAGCGGTTCGCGCTCGACGGGGCTGTTGACTTGCATCAGGCGTGCCTGGATGCTAGCGACGTAGCCGTCAACAGCTGCCGCTTCAGCACTTCCTGCCTTTGAAGCTGGTTTTCTATCCGCTAGCGCGATCGCCAGCGTTCGTCCTCGGACGCGCTCCAATACCTGAAAGGCGCCGGCAATGTCTGCTTGCATCGCCAGGAGTTCGAAATGTTGTAAGTAAGTCTGGCTCATGGCCGCCGCAATCGAGCTGTTCCAGTACGAATCATCGCCCCCGAGTGTGCTGTCAATAACGTTTTCGGCCTCCTCGTAGAGCTGCTTGGCTTCTGCAATGCGGCCGCGCCTTGCCTTCAGATCGGCCAGAATCGTTAGATTCCGCGGAACGTAATAGCGATCTCCGACACTCTGACTGGCAGCCAGACCCTGTGCCGCCCGGGCATCGGCGGCGGCAAGATCTCCAATATCGCGATACAGCTTAGCCAACTCGAACATGGCATCAGCTTCCATTCGGTAGAAGCGAATCCCGATCGCCAATTCCCCGGCATCCTCCAAATCGGCGATTGCCTCCCGTTTGTTTCCTTCTTGCGCCGCTAACTTGCCGAGGATAATCAATAGCTGAGCGGAATGACCCTGCTTCTGCTCCGTTCTGGCTTTCACTAACGCATCCTCAATCACCCTCCTGGCCTCATCGGGTTTGCCCAGAGCGACCAGCGTTTCGGCCTTTCCCTCATAGCCCATGAAGGGGAGCCCGGAATCCGGCTCAGCCTCCGCGAGCTTGATGGCCCTTTCGAAAAACATTAGGGCTTCGCTATGGCGGCTGACTTCCAGTATGCCTTTCCCCAGCATCTCCAGAAATCGGATCTGACCACCCGTATCACCGTTAACCATGGTCGAGACCAGCGCTGTGCCCAACAGCTTGGATCCTTGGCCAGTGTTTCCCTCCAGAAAAGCAATAACGCCCAGTTCGCCGGATGCCCTGGTCACCCAACGTCCATCCCCGAGGCTCTTTGCGATCTGCTGGGCTTCCAACCAGTCTCGTTTTTCCGCCTGGTAATCAATCTCGATATCCGTGTAACCTTTGGCCGCCAGGCACCACAGACGCAGTTGCTTGTCGTTGAGCAGGATCGGGTTGTTCAATTGTTCGCCCAGGATCCTCGAGAGATCGACGAAGGACATCGTCTCGGCTTGCGAGCGAAGGCGCCCGATCTTGGCATAGAGCTCATTACGGGCGTCCCCCTGCCGTGCGAAAAGAGCCTCTGCCCTCGCATACAGAGGTGCAGCTTTTGGACCGTTGTTCAGCCAAAAGAAACGATTGGCCCGGGACAGAAGGGCTTGTGCGTCCGTAGAGCTGTCTGCGTGGCTCAAGAGAAGTTGGTTGACAGGCTTTCTCCGGGGCAATGTGCAAAGCCAGGTGAGGGCAGGGCGTGACCACGGCGCCGCCGACACGATGAGAACCAGAACCGCCACTAACACCGTCCTCGCGAAAACCCCAGTTCTCACTCGTCGAAACCTCTGCGGGGTTGTGAAGAGGGGTCAGGCTGCAAGCGGCGTGCCAAAGCCGCCGACAGAAAACAGGATGGTTATTGAGGCTTGCCGGTTGCCGACGGGAAATTCTTACGTGAGTGCGAGGAAGGATGGTAATGAGGGAGCGCGCGGTGGCGATCGCACTGTTAAGCTTCGATTCCCAGCTCGCGGGCCAGGTTTTGCAAGACTGGTGACCGACTCTATAATTCGCGCCTGGAGGACGGCTTTCGCGGCCTTAATCGCATAAGTCCTGAGGATCAGAGGGCGGCTAGCAAACGCCGCAGTGCAACCGGCTTGTTCTCCCTGGCGTCTCTCGAATCCAACGAAAAGACTTGTCTTCCACTCCCGCCAAACCACCCCGATCCGGGCGCCGAAATCATTTTCCCTGCGTGGAGAATGAACCGGGGAGCGAAGCCTCATGACCAGGAAGGCCATGCCCGGGTACAGCCACTACACCTGCCAGCCTTTCAAAGGCTAGGGACAACAACGCGCGCCATTTCATCCTTCACCCAATGATCAAACTGCCATTGAAACCCGCCTTTCACTGCAAACGCACGCGGCTTCCTCGCGGTCTCCTCATCGAAAAACGCGTCCGATCCGGCTTTCACTTCTCTCCAAAACGACCTACCCAAAGCGTTTTCCGATTGAGGGTACCCGCTTCGACTCCGGCTCCAGTTTCCGCCACTAACATGCCAATGACAGTCGGTGTAGGGAAAGCTGCAGCCCCCGGCGCGCCCAAGCAGTCCGGCTAGAGCTTCGAAACTGTCGTGCCACCAAAGTTGGTCACCCACACATGGGCCCCGTCAAAGGCGGCTTCATTCGGTTGGGTTCCTACGGTAAAGGTGCCGACCAGGGCACCGGTGCTGGCTAGCAGTTTTGTCACCGTGGTACTGTTGAAGTCTGTTACCCAGATGTTAGTTTCATCAAAACAAATGCCGTTGGGGCCGGCCCCGGCCGCAAAGGTTCCAAGTTTGACGCCGTCGCTGGCGCGCAACTTGGTTACGGAGTTGCTGCCGAAATTTGATATCCAGATGTTGCTGCCATCGAACGCCACTCCGGACGGATTCACTCCGGTGGGAAAAGTTCCTAGCAGCTTGCCATCGCTGGCGCGCAACTTGCTCACATTGGCGGTGCTGTTGTTGGCGACCCAGACGTTAGTTCCGTCGAAAGCGCAAGCAGCCGCATTATTTCCTCCAACCGTGAAAGTTCCAACCAGGCTTCCGTTGGAAGCGCGCAGCTTGCTCACAGTATTAGTCAAAACATTAGTGACCCAGACATTGGCACCATCGAAACAGATCCCGGTCGGATGCATCCCAACCGTAAAGGTACCGAGTACCGCTCCGGTACTGGCCTGCAACTTGGTTACGGTGTCTGTGTTGCCGTTGGCGACCCAAATGTTGGCCCCGTCAAAGGCCAGAGTCGTGGGACCGGCGCCTGTAGGGAAGCTACCAAGGCTAGCGCCGTCATTGGCCCGTAGTTTCGTAACCCGATTGGCAGTGAAGTTTGCCACCCAAATATTTTGCCCATCGAACGCCACCCCGAAAGGGTTGTTTCCAGCAGGGAATTGGGTCGTTTGATTGGCCTCGTACCAATGGAGCAGAGCAACTTGCAACGGGTTCAGAGTGGAACTGACGATACCGCTGGGTGCAAGGAGCGGCGCCTGTTGGGATTCAGCGTCATTAGAGCTTTTGTCCTGCGAGCGCGTAGCCGCCGGAGTTAGAGACAAAAGCAGGGCGAAAGAAACCAAGTTCATCAAGATTCTTTTGCGCCGAGCTCTGAGAATGGACAGAGGTCCCATATCGTCCTCCCTGTAAACGCGTGTGTGCTTATACAAGCGGGTGGGCGTTAACGCCGCCGATCAAAAGCATGCGGCGCGACAAAGCTCTCTGGCGATTTGCTTAAGAACGGTCCGGATGTTTCTCCGTTGTTTCCCCGACTGTCGCTGTTCCTCAGCCCGTCGCCGGCTTTCGGTACCTTGCCTGCCGATCAGCCTGGCGTATGAGCTTGACTCTTCGCCGATCGGTCGCGAGTCATGCACTTTCATGAGGTGTCCGGCGAAGGCTACGCTCATGGATGGGCGTACGTCAGCCGGGAATCCATACCCGCAAGCCGAACAGCGTTGCAAGTTGCCATCTGCAGTCAGATGAGGTTCAGATTCCCACATTGCCGTCTCCCACGTTTGTGCCCCTTGCGCAGGCGCGATTTCGCGAGAAGGCTCTTTTTTGATTGTCACCAGCACACCATAGGCGGCGGCCGCTTTTGTCATTAGATTGTCACGACCTTGTAGATGTTTTGTGAGTTCTCGAGCAGCTAAGCCGGCTGGCGCCTCGCTGCACGATTAAGAACCGATGAAATGACCAGTCGTGTTTCCCGGAAAGATGTCCTGTCTCGAGCGTCCTCGACGCTGTCAAGTGCGAGGGTAAGAAGACGGACAATGAACGGTCGGCGATGTCGCGCTATCTACAAACGACTACGGAGAGGGTCAGAATTATGACTGCTGGTTCCCGGCTAGGAGATTGATCTGGCTATTGCTGACTGTTACGCGGAGCAATTACGAGTGTGCATTACCAGCACGTCCTTGTAACAACGAGTGCCACAACGGAAGCAACGCCCAGGCCTGCACAAGAAATTTCCCTTACCCAGACAACGGTAGCCCTGGTCCAGGAATACCCGCCCAGCCCCCCCAAGAAGTGGGCAAATGGGCAGAGAAATGCGCTTTTATCCTTAGTAGGCACAGGATACCTAAGTGGAAGCCAAGATAGGACGAGGCACGCATGCCTTGGGCAGGGAAAAATTCAGACTTGTGGTAACGACCTGAGAAGAAGTATCACCGGCAAATTCTGGGTCTCCTGGTCAATCGGAATGAACGTCGCTGATTGTTACGGTCGAGCCTGTGCCTTGTCGACATGCAGAGAGCCGTTGCTGGTCATGCTGCCGGTGATTTCGACGTGCTGGCCAACATCAGCCGAGATGGCATCCGGATTGGCGATTGCGACGATCTTCTGGTCCTTGTCGGTCACCAGGACCGGCTTCTCGCCGGCATCGATGCATTTCTTTGCGCAGGCAGCGTGGCCGGCATTGGCTCCCTTGGCACCGCATTTCGAGTCGCTGATCCATCCCGTCAAGCTCTGATCCTTGGGCGCAGCCCAAGCGGTGAATCCGGCAAAACACAATGCAACAGCGAAAATTCTGTACCTTTTCACCTTATCCTCCGTCACAACGCGGCGCAACCCTGTTCATATCAATTGAGTGCCGACCTTGAAATTGGTTACAGAAACGAGCTCGAGGGGCAGCCGTAGCCCATAGTGACTCGTGCCCAGTCGCTTTATACCGCCGACCGCAAGCGTGAACGCGCCGCTTGAGATTCAACGTCGCGCACGGCAATGTCCAGGAACGCTCACTGGCTGACGAGATTGGCGGCAATACAGCACATCCAAACCATCAGCGGATAGGAGGCACACATTGGTGTTGGGCTGAATGTGTAAGAGCCCTGGGGGCCAGCGGGTTCAGGTGCATCCCCCGGTTCGCGAGGATCTCGAAGAACTTGCCCCAATGAGTCGAGAATCGGTCCCGGTGCCTAGTCCGATCAGAACACCTCACCAGGCGCGACTCACTGTTATCCATTATTGTTATTTCCACTCAAGAGAGGGAGTGGGAATGCCAAGTTACAGACAGATTTTTTGTAACCGACGTGGGCTGCCCCGACTCACTTTAGTGGCACAGGTATGAGCGTGGGAGTTACTGTCACCGGTCTGGAGGTTCAAGCTTGGTCCGACGAGGCAGTTGTCGCTCGTGTGGTTGCGGGTGAAGTGGCATTGTTCGAGGTACTGATGCGGCGGCACAACCAACGCATCTACCGAATCGTGCGCAGCATTCTGGACGATGACGGCGAGGCCGAAGATGTGATGCAGGATGCCTATGTTCGTGCCTACCAGCACCTGAAGCAGTTCGAAAACCGATCGACGTTCGTTACCTGGCTCACCCGAATCGCCATGCATGAGGCGTTCGCCCGTGCCGGACGGCTCAAGCGATACACGAGCCTTGATTGCGAGGAGGTCCTCGCAGAAACGAAGCTGACCCAACTTTCTACCGACAGCCCGGAAAGGAACGTTGCCAACCGGGAATTGCAGACTGCTCTCAAGGCCGCTATCTTGACCCTTCCCCCGAAGTACCGGTCGATCATCATGCTGCGCGACGTGGAAGAGATGTCCACAGCCGAAGCCGCCAGCGCGCTTGAGATTTCCGAAGAGACAGTGAAAGTCCGACTCCACCGCGCGCGCGCTCAGGTACGACGGGCTCTCTATCAACAGTCCGGACGGTGCGCGCGCGAACTATTCACTTTTCCTGCCACGCGTTGTGATCGCATCGTCGCAGCGGTGTTGGCCAGGATCTGAGCAATGCGCGTGCGAGGGCGACAGTAGTCGCTTTTCTATCGGTGTCCATAAGTCGGCACTTAGCTCTTAATAACAAACGGGCCGCGCCTTCAACGTTGGGCAGACGCACGATATCATCCGTTTGCTGACCTGGCCCGTGGGAACGGGTCGCGCTTGTTACGAGCATTCGGTTCTGCCGACGCCAGCATTGAACGAAATGGCCACCGTTCGGTGCGAAGATGGCCAGATTGCCGAAAATCCGCGACGTGATCTCCTCGAAAATTCATCGGTCGGCGAGTGTGTGCAAAATGCCGTGAGGAGCCGATTCGTTTTGTCCTACTTGCCGTGCCCCATCGACAGGGGCGCGCAGCAGCTGCGCTGCCTATTGCCGATGCTTATGATTTCGAGTTACGTTGTGTCATAAGAATGGAGTGGAGCAGCAATGGTAACGTGGCAGCAATGGGAAGGGCGCATCATTAACGGGAGATTCCCGCTGCGGGAGTATCTTGGTGGCTCGAAACAGAGCGCCGTATTCCTCACAGAAATCAATGGTTCGAAAGCCGCGATCAAGTTGATTCCTTCGGACGCAACCGGCGCCCACGTCAGAGTTTCACGCTGGCAGTCGGCTGGCAAACTGTCTCATCCTCACCTGCTCCGAATTTTCGATACGGGTTATTGGCGCGCTGAGCACGAGCAGGAGATGCTGTTCGCAGTTATGGAATACGCCGACGAGAATCTCGCACAAGTTCTTCCTGACCGGCCGTTGACGCCGGCCGAAGCGAGCCAGATGCTACGCCCTGCCTTGGATGTTCTCAGCTATCTACACGGACAGGGGATGGTGCATGGCAGCATCAAGCCGACAAATTTCATGGCGGTCAGTGATGAGCTGAAGCTTTCGAGCGATGGAATTCGTCCGGTGGGTAACGCGGAGGAATCCAGCGAAAGCGCTAGCGTTTACGACGCTCCCGAGAGAGCGAAAGGAGCGATATCGCCGAGTGGTGACGTCTGGTCGCTTGGCACCGTGCTTGTCGAGGCGCTCACGAATCGTTTGCCAACGGGGGAGAGAACCGATGAGAACGATCCAGAGCTCCCGGATAACATTCCACAGCCGTTCGAGGATATTGCCAAGCATTGTTTAACTTCCGATCCAGGACGGCGATGGTCTACCACCGAGATTAGAAAGCGCCTGGACCGAACGCCGGTAGAAACCACGGAAGACGTTGCAACACAAGAGTCATCGGCGGTTCCGGAAGGGCACGAGATGTATGCGCCTGTAGCGGAAAGGAATGCTTCATCGCTCCACGAGGGAGAGGCGATTGTCGAACGCACGGGAAGTGCATCGAAGCTGCGAGGTGTTCGTCTAGCGGTCACCATCGCTATTATTCTGGCTGTGATTGCCGCAGCCGCTCGACTGTTGCACCGCAACTCCGAAAACCCGCACCCGGCTTCGACTCCGCCGCCGCGGCAGAGCGCAGAGTCAGCGATGCCGCCAACTACGAGTGAGAACTTATCCCTTTCTAAAACCAACACCGGCGCCGTCGATCACGGGGCGGTGGCACATGAGGTTTTACCCGACGTGCCTCTGAGCGCGAGAAACACAATAACCGGTACGGTGAGGGTGACGGTGAAGGTCGCTGTTGACGCCTCGGGAGCAGTGTCGCATGCAAGCTTGGCTTCGGCCGGACCGAGCAAATATTTTGCCGATCAAGCCGTGCAAGCGGCCCGGAAATGGACTTTTACACCGGCGACAGTGGACGGAAAGACCGTGCCGAGCGAGTGGAGCTTGAGGTTCGAATTCAAAAGAAACGGTACCACAGCAGCAGCGCAGCGCACTACGACGGTCCCATAACCTGCAAAGCGCGGACCGAGCGGGCGATGCGGAGAGTGCAATCAGTACGACAACGACACCTGGAACGACGTGGACAAAACCACGGTTCAGGAGTCGGCGTAGAGCTACGAGCAGCAACATCCCGCAAGCCAACCCCAGCTATTCGTCCTATCAGCAGAAAGCCGAGAGCTATCAGCAGAGCCACCCCGGCAACGAAGGGAGCTACCATCCGATTTGCGGTTCATTGTATGGCGAGAACAGGATGCACAGAACCGCGATCGAGGCGACCTGCAAAGCCAGCGCTGCTCGGATTATCAACGTTCTGGAGGCTGGGGCATCGCCGAAAGTCGTTGGGGAGGTGGCGGTGATCGGGGGGGTGGCAACGATCGTTGGGGCGCAGGAGGCGGAGGTTGGAGAAGGTAGTCGAGGCAGAACATGTGTTCCGGGAGTGGAGTTTCTGCAGCATCGCGATTAGCTTCTCTGCAACAGGAACCCCGCTCCTCGCAGTTCCTTGGACGGAATCTCCAGTGAGATTTTGCAGTTAGAGTCTGAAAAGGCACGCCCTGCATTCAGAACCAGTCGCTTCACGAACTGCGGCAGCGTAGATCGAGACTTGTCGGCGATAACAGTCCAGGGCTTGGACGAGCTCCCGATTGGTTTTGAAATCCACCACAGTCCACCGGCCATCTTCCGAAAAAACCAAATCGGCGATGCCTTCCACCAGGATGCCATCCTGCAGGCGGAGGGTGAGAGGGAGTTCGCGCTGGCAAAGACCTTTACGTGCTGCCGCTTCCGCGCGTTTCATCAATGGGTGCTGCAGCGCGGCCATCACGGTTGCGACGGCAGCCGCTATCTCGTCAGGGGTTGCTCCAACAATGCGCCCCTGCAGCTCCGAACTCTGCCTCACTTGATCACGGTCGGCCTCAAGGCTAATCGTCGCCAGCGTGGCGTGAACCAGCGCACCGAAACGTGGACCAAAGGGCCTTGCCTCTTTGGCAATCTCGATTACCTCGACATCGAGGTCGAACGGGACCTCCGATTTCGACCGTTCCGTTGCCGTTTGGATCGTAAGTGCAGGGGCCGAACCCGCTGAGATCAATGCTTGCCGGGCTTCTTTCCATTTGTAGTAGTCGGTCAGGCGTTGCTGCGTGACAGTATCACTTGTTTTCTCCAACAGTTCCTGCTGGCGAATACTGAAGGATAGTGCTCTGCCGAGTTCAAGCGCGCTTGGATCCCACCACACGACCGTGTAAGCGTTTGTTCCTGAACCAAAGCTGTGCGCGCCAGGTCTCACGGTATATTCGTAGGGTGGACTACCATCCGGGCGCCTCAGCACGGTATCGATTCCGAAGTCAGGGCACATACCCGGTAGTGAGGTACGACGGCGATCCTCTTCGGTCGGATACAGCGCGGAATACAAGGGAGACACCCACCAGGCAGCTGCTAATTCCGGCCCACTCCCGGTGGTATCCTCGCCAATCGCAGGCACCACCAGCAGGTCGCGAGCTCGAGTGGCCGCGACGTAGGCCAGCCGGATGCCTTCTGCAACATCGCGTGCATGCTCCTCGGCCGCATGATCAATTACCTGCTGGGGCGTCCATCCCGCTAACTTCACTGCACAAAGATTGCGTGCGGAATCGAGGAAACGATCCGGTTGCTCATGTGCGATCTTGCAGGTGATGTCGGCCAGAATAACAATCGGGAATTCCAGGCCCTTCGCCCGGTGTACGCTCATCATGCGCACGCCTTCGGAGCCTTCTTCGTAAATCATGGCTTCCGATTGTTCACCGCGCTGCGCTGCATCCACCAGCTCCTCCACGAAGCCTCGGAAGGAGACGGCACCCTTGGTCTCGTATTGCCGTGCGAGTTCAGCGATGTGCAGGACGTTAGCCAAAGCTTGCTCCCCGGCGGGCCGCAGGGCAAATCCGGCATGCGCACGAGTCAGGTTTAACATCTGGTTCACGGTTTCGCTAATAGGCTGATAGTTCCTCAAGCGTGACAGCTCACGCAGGATCTCGAGAGATCGTCTCACCCCCTCCAGCTCACCCGGCACCTCGTCCGGGATTCGGAAGATGTGCCAGCGACCGAATTGCGTTCGAAAAGACAGCAGCTCGGCATCACTCAAAGCGAACAAGGATCCGCGTAGCGTGGCGTAAAGTGACAAGGTGTCGTCCGGCCATTCGATGGCCGCAAGTGCGGTTCGCATGGTGGCGACTTCCTCACGTTCGTGGAAGGATTTGCCACCAATCAGTACGTGAGGAATGCCGCGCGCCTGCAGAGCTTCCGCGTAAGCGCGCGTCATATCGCCTCCGAACATCTTGTCGAAGCGTCGGAACATGATGCAGATGTGCCGCGGCCTGACTGGGACTCTCTCATCATGTCCACGTTCAGTCACTGTCCATCCGCTTCGCTTCAGAACCCATTCGACAAAAGCTCCCGTCGCATCAGGCAACGATTTTTCCACCGCACTGGCCGCCAACCTGACCTTAGCGTAAGGCTCTGGGATACCCAGTGCGACGATGGAAGGCTGTTTCGCAGGTTGCTCGCGCCAAGGGGTGAGAGGTACATAGTGGGCCTGTAGAGCTTGCCGATCACCACGCATTAGTGGTTCCAATGCCTGGTTTACAAAGTTTTGCAGGAAAGGAACCGCCCGGAAGCTGGTTGTGAGGCTAACGGGTATGGCGCCGCTGTTGATCAGCGTTTCTCTGGCATCGACATAGAGGCCGACATCGGCTCGCCGAAACCTGTAAATGGCCTGTTTAGGGTCGCCGACGATGAACAGCTTTCCTGCCGCGGCTCGCACCTGCTTGCAGTCGTTGACCGTCGGATCGTCTGAGGCGAGTAAGAGCAGAACCTCGGCCTGCAGCGGATCCGTATCTTGGAATTCGTCCACAAAAATGTGTGTGAATCGTTGTTGCAGATCGAGGCGGACGGAGGCATTGTCGCGGACAAGATCGCGTGCCCGAAGCAATAGATCCAGAAAATCGAGCTTTCCGCTGCGTGCTTTGAGAGCCTCGTATTCTGCAATCGTCTGCCGCAACTCGTTACGAAGCAACGCTGCCAGATCGGCGTCAGCCGTGGCCGCAAATTGTCGCAGGGCGGTGGTGAGTTCCTCGTGGGCTTCAAGGATCTGGTTTCGCGAAACGCCATCGCCGTAATTGGCGGGTCCCTTTTTGTTGATCTTGAAGTCCCAAGCCCGGCCGAGCTCAATCAGCCGGCACTCAAGACCGTCGTAGTCACGAGCCCGGCTCTTTTCAACGGTTGTGATATATCCGCTCAAATCGCGGGCGCGGCGTGTCGCCGTGCAGACAGGATGATTCGTATCGGAGGCGCGTTCCGTCAACCCGGCAAAGTCTTGAACCCGGTTGACCAAGTCATCGATTTGGGAGATGCGATTGAACCGCGGACGGTCCCATTCACCATCGAAGTCCCGCCAAGACGCCAGCGTCCAGCCGGCTTTTTCCAACCTGCTGGTCGGTCCTTCTTCGGAAGGGCGCCTTAGGGAGCGACGCACACCTTCGGGTGGATCTTCCAACGCGCGCTCAAGCCAAGTGCGAAAGGCTGTGCGAAACAGCCGCTCCGCCGAACTCTCATCCAAGGCTTCGAACTGTGGATCGATTCCCGCCTCCATGGGCCGCTCGCGCAACAAATCAGCACAGAAAGAGTGAATTGTGCCCGCGCGTGCCTCTTCCAGGTGTGCCAGAGCCTCTTCGAGGTTCTTGTTTTGCCGTCCATTCAGCGCACAATTGGAGCGGGCTTTTTCCAAGCCCGCTCGGAGTCGAAGCTTCAGTTCGCCCGCAGCCTTGTCCGTGAATGTGACGGCGACAACCCGGTCCACGGTCGTGCGGCCTGAGGCCAGAACGCTGACGATCCGGTTGACAAGTTCGGTCGTCTTGCCGGTTCCGGCAGCAGCCTCGACGACCAGAGTTTTATCGAGTTCATTGCGAATCTGGTGCCGTGCTTGTTGGTCGGCAAGTTCCCTCATGCCATCTCCCTCAGACTTATGAGCTCTGCCAGCGGTGCCTGGTTCTTGCGGCTGACGCGCATCTCTTCGTGCGGCCCGCATACCAATACAAAATCGCACCATTTGCAGGCCTCCGCTCTGGGAGCTGCAGGTAAGAATCCCTGCTCGATGGCTTGGTCGATGGTCCGCAGCACTCTTAAAGCATCGTTGCGCGCAGCTTCGTTCATGGTTACCCGGAGTTCCGAATAACCTCCAGCCGCGGTGCAATACGAGAGACGTGCTTCCTTTACCGGTGATCCGAGCAGGTGTTCGAGCGCAAGGGAGTACAAAACAGGCTGCAGTACCTCGCCGTGTCCCACGATACTTCCTGCTTCATTGCGGTTCTTGCCCGTCTTGTAATCCGTGATGCGGCGATCACCGGCGGCATTTCTTTCGACCAAGTCGGCGACACCGTGGAGTTGAAATCCTTCGCGTAAGATGGCGAAGTCGCCCCGGCTGGAAGGATCTCGATCCAGTTGGATGGGAAGACCAAAGCTGTACTCGATGAATTCGGGCAGGTACTCATCCGGATGCTCGGTCATCCGGTTCACCAGTCCGCGTAAGTCGGCGCGCAGCGATTCGATCTCGTCTTCCCAAACACGCTCAATTGCCGGCGCGAATTGTTCATGAAATTCGGCGGCCGTGGTCGTCAAAATAAGATCGGCCATCGAATAGACCTTGGGGAGATAAGCAGCGCGGAAGGGTAAGAGCCCGTCAGCAAGTGCCTGGCGAAAGAACCGGGCCAGGACGGAGTGGTATAGATTGCCACGAATCAGCGGATCCAGCGTCTGAAGCGGCGCACTTTCCTCCCGCACCGCCAGGCGGTGAATCGCGCCAAGTAGAAACTTGTACGGACACGCCGCATAAGTCTGCAGCGATGTTGGCGAATAGGCACGCACCGTTAGCCGGTACGCCGACAATTGTTGTGCGGTGACTTCCGAAGCCCCGCAAATACCGTCCGCCGGGCTCCACTTCTTGTGCCAACGCTGCCATCGCGCCCGCAGTGAGCGGCCCAGTTCGGGACTGAGTTCCATCAAATAGCGCGCGCCTCCTCGAACCGAACTTGGATCGGCCTGCAGTAGGGGCCTGATGACGGCGAGATCATGCTCAACATCATCAATCGCCATTCCCGGGTCGTCGGGGGCGAGCCATGCAAGTTCCGCACCTGAATTGCGAGCAGCCTCCCGCTCAAATTCGTCTACGTTCGGCAGCCTGCCTAGCGTTGTACGACGCACATCAAGTGCATAGAAGGAGGGCACGCGCGGACGGGTCAGCGCAACCTCCACCCTGGGGTAAGAGAAAAAGACGCTTCGTTCAGCTACTCCCGCAGCGATTCGCAGTCGCAGCCGTTCTTCCGCGGCACGATCTCGCAACGTCGCCAGTGTTGGATCAGCACCGCTCAACTCGCGCCGGTTGTCGTCTAAGAGCAGTGGATCCTCGTGCAGTTTCTGGGGAAAAATGCGCTCCGCCAGGCCCGGGACGAATACCACGGCAAATGACCGCCCACGCAATTGCTCTGGAGTACCCACGAATACCCGACCGTATCGGCTGCGTGGTGGCTCCACGCTGAGTTCGCCGAGGCGCACGGAAAGTGCCTGACGTACCTCCTTGACTCCGACCGGTCCAATGCTGGCGATGGGCTGCAGCTCGGCCAAGACCGCCAGCACGTGCTGTGGGCGGCGAAGCGCTTTGCTTGCCAAACGACTTAGAGCGTCGATCCATTCACCCCAGGTGCCATAGCCGGGCAAGTTCGAAAGGTCGGTTAACAAGGGCAATGCAAATCGGCGCAGGTGCTCGAGATTGGCGAGTTCTCGCTGCAGTAGTAAGATCTGTGGTGAGCCAGGATCCTCAAGCTCAATGCCCTGGATCTTGGTTTGAATCTCAGCCGCCAACCCCTTCAGTCGGCGTTGCCATCGTTCCTGCCCTCCCACCACAGCGGCTTCTACGATCAGCTCTTCCCATCTCCAGGGCGCACGCAGCATTCCGGCAACAACCGGATTCGCATCATCGACGGTGCTTGGCAGCACCGGATCGGGCTCCTGAAGGGGTGGTTCGGTTACACTCCCGGCGGTGATGACATCGTCGTTGGCCGGAGCCCAAATCTCTCGCGCCGCCGGCGCAGGACCGGTCGCGTCCAGCTGCGGTACCTGCCCGAGCGACAGGTATTCGGCAAAACGCTTCGCACTCAACCTTTCTTCTGCGCAGAGCAGCAGAGCCAGCAATGAACGGCCGGAAGCGTCGGGCCTCTTGGTGCCTCGAGCAAAGTATGCAGGAATACCGGCTCGATCAAGGGCGGACTCCAGCAAGGCTGCGTAGCTTCGCGGGGAACGTAACGCGATTGCGATTTCATCAAATCTTGTGCCCTCGTTAGCCTGTTGCTGAATGCGCCGGGTTAGCTCAACGCATTCCCGGCCTTCGCCGGGAGCCGAGAAAAAGTGAACCGTTCCGTCTTCCGCATAAGAGGACCTCGGAGTATTTCCGAACAAATAGTTCTGGAGCCTCTCTAAAGACGTAGTGTCACGCTGTAGCGCTGTGGACCACTTGCCACCGATCGGCTCCAGGGCGGCAATTGTGCCGGTGTCTCCTTCGATGACCGTCGCCAAGAAGTCCTTGGACTTGGAGGCAAGCGCAGCGCAGAATCTCCCCTCGGCCTTTGAGCCGATCGCCACGTCAACCAGAACCAACGCAGCCGAAAACAATCCCATGCCGTTTGTTTCGACGTGTTCTGCCGCAATGGTGAAGAGGTCCACAGCGTCTGCCAGTCCTGCAGCAGCCAACCGCGCCAGATATTCCGTCATCAGCTCGCCAAGGTCTCTCCCCCGCGGGCCGAGTACTTCAAGCCCTCCCGGCTCAATCCCCGACGCACGCAGCTCTCGAATCGTGTTGCCCACGGCAACGGCGAAACCAGGTTTGTCGGCGACGGGTTTAAAGTACTCGAGGCCGTTTCTGCTGCGTAGCTCGAAGACCGAACGCAATGCGATCGCGTCAGCCCCGGTCGCCGTTAGTGGAGCGAGGCCGCGCTTCGCCAATTCATTTCGTGCCACTTGAACCGCCAATTGCAGGAAGCTGAATCGATGTAGACCCAGGGTGGCGGAAGATCCGGCCGCGATTCCTCGAACCAGGTCATCGGCGGCGGCACGAGTGTTGGCAACGATCACCACTTCAGTTGTCTTCGGCAGATGGCTGACAAACTGGCACACGCGGGTGAGGCGTTCGCGCGCGGATCCGGAGCGGAATATGTGCAACATAGGAGGTGTGATTCTCCAGGTTGAACACTAAACCTGTAGAAGCCAGACATATTCGCTTTTTTCTTGCAGGTCAACGGCTCACCTTGACTCGGCGTGCGATGTCGTTGATTTAACGTACTCATCCCATTCGGAACCAATCATTCAGACTGATCGCCGACGGGGGCAGACGAACGATTGAACGTATCTAGTTCCCGTCAGACCTCAGGGTCCGAGGCTGGCTCCGCGTCGAGGCCGAGATGCTTGCGAAGCGAGCGTGTTCTGCCAGACCCACGACAGTTTGTGCATTGGCCATCCCATGCTCTTACCCGGGCACAAGAAGCGCCGGTGAGCAGAACGGCCTTAGCTTGCCAAGCCCGATTCATTGACCGAGGTGATATTCCCGCCGTTTCGATACAATTCGCTGCCGGCAGTGACCGTACCGCGGACACGAGTGGAGGCCCTAGTAAGCCGCCCCGCTTTCCCTGGCTCCGGTCAAGCCGCGCCCAGAGGAAGAGGCCCGGAGCGACGCCCTGGGCCTCTGCCTCTACTACCACAAGTGAGAAATCTCTCAGGGGTGATACTCGATCAGTGTTCCATAGTTCCCTTGTGAGTTCCCCGTCACGCCGACAGCCCACAGGCCGCCGCCGGGGATGGCAGTGATGGCCGCGAAACCGCTGTCTGTTCCAGGCGTGAGCTTCGCGGTTGGGACGAGGGACCACACGCGGTTCTTGCCCCGCAGCGCGAGGGGGTTGTGGTTGTCCGTCGTAGAGTCATAGATGTACCAGCCAACCGCCCAGGTTGAGCCATCGGCCGCGGTCGCTGCGCCAAAGAGATCGTTCTCGCTGGTACCGAAGTTTGGCGTGCTTTGAATCGACAACGCCGTCGCTCGGCCCGCCGCGACGTAAGTCGTGTATGGCGAAGCGTCGGTCTCCTGCTGGCCCACTAGGGTGAGCGAAGTGGGCAAGGAGTCCGTCGCCTCGACCCCGAGGGGCAGAGCTGTGGCGGCGTCGGCAGGGGTTCGGACGACACTCCAGGCCATTCCATCCCAGTGCTCGACGAGCGCCTTGCCGGGAAAGCCGGCGCCGGCCTGCTGACCGACCGCGTACACGTCGTTCGAAGCGTTGGCCTTAACAGCATAGAACTGGTTGCCGTTGACCCCCCGGTCGACCGCGTGGACGACCGACCATCGGATCCCGTCCCAGTGTTCGGTGAGCGTATGCCAAAGGCCGGCCGAGTCCTGCTTGCCTCCAACGGCCCAGACATCGGTGTCGGAGATTGCTGAGACGCCATAGAGAATGTTTTGCTCCTTTCCAGGGCTTTGGCTCGGAACCACCGACCAAGTGTCACCGTCGAAGTGCTCGATTAGCGTCTTCTGCTTGAAATTGCCGTCGACGTAATAACCCACTGCCCAGGCCTTTTCGCGCGAGGGCATGGAAACGCCGAGAAGAGCATTCTCCTGCACACCAACGTTGGGCAAGGGGTAGGCAGTCCAGTTCGTCCCGTTGAAGTGATGGCCGAGCGTCCTCAACGGGCTCGTCGAAGACGTGTAGTAGGTGCCCACCGCCCAGGCGTCTGTCATCGAGGCTGCGGAGACACCGGCGAGGACGTTGTCCTGCACGCCGAAGTCATGGCTCGGCACTCGCTGCCATCGCGTGTCCGTCAGGGATACCTTGGCGGCTTCGACCCCTTTCCCTTGCCTCGAGATCTGGTCGGAGGTCGGGGCAATTACATAGGGTGGCGGCAGTTTAGGGATTCCCCGTGACCCGGTGATGGCGAACAGATTTGCCATCGGCGTGCTGTTGCAACTGTGGAGGAGACAGTCAAGGCCAAAAGTCTGCTGAAGGGAAGCCAGCAGGGAGTAGTGATTGTAGGTCGTCCGGTCCTTGACGCCGCGCGGGCCATGATTCGTGATCACGATGGTTAGGACCAGGCTCGCCGGCGTGTCACCCTCGTCGAAAGTAACGATGATGGCGTTGTTGCCGCTCTCCCACATCGAAGACGAGGTGATCTGGTTCACGATCTCGCCGACGAATTTGTCTCCCTGTGCGATAAGCCAGTTCTGCTGTACCGTCCCCGGGTTGTTCGAGTCCACGCACCAAGGCGGGGCACCGTGGATGTCGTTGCACTCGTTAGGGACAATGTAGCTGAAGTCGGGAACCTCTCCCGTCGTGAGGTCATCTGCTAGCTGTTCGAACGGGACCATCTTCGCAAAGTGGGTGGCATTTTGTTGGTTCGCAAAGTTCACGATGCCATTGTGCTTGGAGACGTACTGCGTATCGGCGTCCGGGATGCCATTGCATTTGTCTGGATAGCAGTAGCCGCGATAGCCGGGGTAGGGCATGCTCTGGAAGTAGCCTTTCCAGGTCTTACCTGCCTCCTCGAGTTGGGACATCAGGTTGGCGGCATGGATGGTGTGTCCTGGGAACCAGTACGGATCGTCACTGCTGATACCGAAGAAGTCGCCACCGAGCATGGCGACGTAGTTGGGCTCGCTGGGGTCGGCGACGCCGGTGTAGTTCGTAGCAACTCCGTAATCCCCGGCCAATGCATTTAGAATGGGCGCGTATTTGTTGCCGACAACCTGACCATAATCCTCGTTCTCCATAATAAGAAGAAAGACGTGGTCGTACCGGGGGAAAGCTTGCGCCCGCAGTGTAGATGCAGATGCGGCGAAAGCCAGGCAGAATGCAACCACATATATGAGGTGCCCAGATGCCCGATGTTTCCAGCTCGTCATATAGTCTCCTTTTGCAGAAGATGCTTTGTTGTCTAACACCTGAGAACTGGCCGCCGCGGGCCGAGCTCTCGCGCAGTAGCGCGAAGCGACTGAAGTTCGCGGAACACAGGAAACAGCTCGCTCGGGTTGGCCCAGCGGACTCGGAGGAAGTGGGTTAAGTTGAAAGTCCCGAAACCTGGGGGCAACCAGCCCAAGAGAGTAATTAAATCGTCTGAATTGCAGGTTACACGCAAGTAAACATCGAATGAAATTCAGCGGCGATTAAGACGTTGCTTTCCTGATCGCATTCCCTCAACCTCAGTCGCCTTCAATGGCAGTTGTTGTGCAGCTCACTGGGCGGTGTTGTTGTTCCGACGAATGGCACGTGTGCTTACCGAGCGAGCCGGAAGCGATCGAAAATGCTAAGTTCACGATAGGTGGCTGACTTCGGGCCAATGAAATCTGCGAGCCTAGTGCTTGCGATGGAGTGGGAGGGAGGGCGACGAAGCGAGCGGTGTTGCGCCTTCGCAGTTCACCAGCTGATGCCTGACATATCTCGCCTTATGAAGGCAAGGAACTTGAAGAAGATGACTTCTCGCGGGATGCTAGCCGCATAACCCTTGACATTGCCTCCTCGGAACCGCATAGTCGGTTACTCCAATACTTTTGGAGGATCCTAGGCATGAGTGCGAAAAAGGGTCCTGGTTCGGGGAAGCGAGCGCGTCTTACTCCGGCAAAGCACAAGCCTGTGAAACACCCGAAGCCCAAACCTCCCAAACCGGTTCCCTCACCGGGGATCCCAGCTGTCCCTATTGCCAAGGGTTCCTTTGAGCACGTCGTGATTATTCTCAAGGAAAACCACACTTTTGACTGCTACTTTGGGACTTTTCCTGGTGCCAACGGAGACTCAAGCTTGGCTCATGCTCCCGACCCGCCGGTAGGCTCGTTTTCCAACAATCACGCCGCTTGGCTCGCCCGTGCTACCAAGGCTGTGCGCCAGCAGTATTACCAGACCGACATCGCATCATACTGGGCGTATGCCCAGCAGTTCACGCTCTGCGACAA
>Ga0306920_100002409_pt1 | contig 23646 bp, 24 predicted proteins | sample flu12Cox44000170_FD_204666 | JGI IMG/M metagenome (GOLD analysis project Ga0306920, IMG submission 204666) | Lab enrichment of tropical soil microbial communities from Luquillo Experimental Forest, Puerto Rico - flux4day.12C.oxic.44.000.170 (v2)... | ecosystem: Environmental > Terrestrial >...
GCCGTCGCGCGGGTCGCGGCGGATCAGATTGTCGAACATGCATCCCATCACCCCGAGGTTGAAGAAGGTACCGGACTGATGAAGGTCGAAATGGGGTGGCCGTATAGGGATGCCCATGCGCACCACGCCGCCCGATTTGGGGTTGGGCTCGGGAGCCGCGAGCTGAAACTTCGAGCCGTCGAATTCCAAGGGTATTTCGGCGGCATCGGCGAGGCCCCAGCGCATCCCATAAGCGCCAGCCGCCACGGCGGCGCTGCGCTGCAAGAAATCGCGGCGGCTCCACCACGGGCGCATGGCACTAGGATCGGTCATGACGTCTCTCCCTTTGGCTCTTTTCAGGACTGAGCGCAGAGTGCTCTGATAATCCTTCGGTACGGCGGACCTTGAAAATATCACTGAACGAGCGGGTGTCACTCTTGAATGACGTAGGGCCGACCGAACAGGCGCGGCGCGATGCAGGCGCCGCGCTGGCCTCACCGCTGCTCGAGATCGAGAATTTGCAGACCCATTTCTTCACCGCTGCCGGGGTGGTGCGGGCGGTCGATGGCGTCTCCTACGACGTGCGCAACGGCGAGACGTTGGGTGTTGTCGGGGAGTCCGGATGCGGCAAAAGTGTCACCGCGCTGTCCGTCCTGCGCCTCGTCGCCGACCCGCCCGGGCGGATCGTCGGCGGTGCGATCCGGTTCGAGGGCACCAATCTTGTGGATCTGACCGAGCGGGAGATGGAGGCCATCCGCGGCAACGATATTTCGATGATTTTTCAGGAGCCGATGACGTCGCTCAATCCATTATTGACAGTGGGGCGTCAGATTAGCGAGGCGATCGCCTTGCACCGAGGATTGTCGCGGCGCGACGCCGGGGACCAGGCGGTGGAGATGCTTCGCCGCGTACACATCCCCGAGCCGGAGCGTCGCGTGCACGCCTATCCGCACCAGCTCTCCGGCGGTATGCGCCAGCGCGTCATGATCGCCATGGCAGTGTCGTGCGATCCAAAAGTCCTTATCGCCGACGAGCCCACCACCGCGCTGGATGTCACCATCCAGGCCCAGATCCTCGACCTGATGCGCGAGCTTCAAGGCAGACTTGGCACCGCCATAATTTTGATCACCCATGACATGGGGGTGGTCGCCGAAAACGCCGACCGAGTGGTCGTGATGTACGCCGGGAGAAAGGTCGAGGAGGCGAGCGCCAAGGAGTTGTTCGAATACCCCGGCCATCCCTACACCAAGGGGTTGCTCGGCTCCATCCCCAACCTCGAGGTCGCGGCGCACACCAACGTCGGTCGCGCGCGGTTGAACGAGATCAAGGGCATGGTCCCATCGCTCGCCAATCTGCCGGAAGGCTGCACCTTTGCGCCACGCTGCGGCTTCGCTACCGTCGAATGCCGAGCGGCCTATCCGCCCCTGGTGCAACACCGAGCCGGGCACTGGGTAGCCTGCTGGCACGCCGAGCGGCTCCTCGAAGGTGCCGCATGAGCCCGCTGCTCGAAGTATGCGGCCTCAAAAAGTATTTCACGATTCACAAAGGCGTGTTCTCGCGGATCTCCGGCTATGTCTATGCGGTCGACGGCGTCTCGTTTCACATCGATCGCGGCGAGACGCTGGGGCTCGTCGGCGAGAGCGGCTGCGGCAAGTCGACCGTCGGCCGGACCCTGTTGAAATTGCTCGAGCCAACCGAGGGGAAGATCCTCGTCAACGGCGAGGACATCACCGCTCTCGACGCGGCGCAGATGCTGCCGTACCGGCGCCAGATGCAGATGATCTATCAGGATCCCTACGCCTCGCTCAATCCGCGGATGTCGGCCGGCGAGATCGTCGGAGAGCCATTGATCATCCATCGCGTGGCCGCCCCCAAGGAACGCCGCGAGCGGGTCGGGCATTTGTTCGATCGGGTCGGTCTGCGACCCGAACTGGTGGACGCCTTCCCGCACGAGTTCTCCGGCGGGCAGCGCCAGCGCATCGGGATTGCCCGCGCCCTGGCGTTGAACCCGGAGCTGATCGTCGGCGACGAGCCTGTCTCGGCGCTCGATGTGTCGATCCAGGCCCAGATCATCAATCTCTTGATGGACCTTCAGGACGAATTCAAGCTGTCCTACCTGTTCGTCGCCCACGACCTCGCGGTGGTCGAGCACATCAGCGATCGGGTGGCGGTAATGTATCTCGGGCGCATTGTCGAGACCACCGACAAGACCAGCCTCTTCGAAATGCCCCTACACCCCTACACCGAGGCGCTGCTCTCGGCCGTGCCGATCCCCAAAGCAAGTGCGAAGACTCGCAAACGGGTGATCCTGACAGGCGATGTGCCGAGCCCGATCAACCCGCCGCCGGGCTGCCACTTCCACGCGCGCTGCCCCTATGCGATGGCGCGCTGCCGGCACGAAGTGCCGGTGCTGCGCGAGGTCAAGCCGAGGCACTGGGCCGCATGCCATCTGCATGACAGCGAAGTGACCTTCCCGCTGGCCAAGCCCGCCGGAGCGTAACCGGATGCGGAGGATCCGATGGCGGAACTTGCGATCAAGCCGATGACCCTTGACGAGTTCCTGCGCTGGGACGACGGCACAGAAACGCATTACGAGCTGATTCAAGGGTTCCCGGTAGCGATAGCGCCGCCGGCGGAAGCTCATCGGGTCCTCGCAATTCGGCTTGGCTCACGGATTGACGCCGCACTGTCCCGGCGGCGTCCCTGCAACGCCCAGCTCGAACCCGGCGTGATCCGGCCAGATTGGGCGGACACTTATTTCGAAGCTGATATCGCCGCGACCTGCGCCGCGATCGAACCTGGGCGCCAGGCGATCAAAGACCCGTTCCTGATCATCGAGATCCTATCGCCTAGCACGGAACGCCACGATCGCCGAGTCAAGCTCCCGGTCTATCGCCAGATCGAAACGGTTCAGGAAATCGTGTTGATCGCCTCGGACGGGCTCTATGCCGAGCTGCACCGACGGGCGGGCGGGCAGTGGATCACCGAGATCCTGCGCGGCGGCGAGGGCGTGCTCGCGCTCACTTCGGCCGGCATCGAAATCCCGATGTCCGATCTGTACGAAGGCATCGCCCTCGCCGACGCCGAGAATTGACGCCCGCTAGGACACCTACTCTTCACATGGCGCTGCGTAGCCGCGGGTCGAGGATGTCGCGAATGCCGTCGCCGAGCAGATTGAAGGCAAGCACCGTGATGGTGATGGCGAGGCCCGGAAACAGCACAAGCCACCACGGCGGAACCAGTCCCGCATTCAAGGCATCCGAGAGCATGTTGCCCCAGGTCGGGGTCGGCGGAGGAATGCCGACGCCGAGAAACCCGAGTGCGGCTTCGATAATGATCGCGACCCCCAAATGGGTGGTGGCGAGGATTAGGTAGGGCGCCACGCACTGCGGCAGGATGTGGCGCGCCATTATACGCAGGTGCGAGGCACCGAGACCGCGCGCGGCCTCGACATAGGACAGTTCCTTCAAGGACAGCACCACCGCGCGGATCACCCGCCCGCCAAACGGGATGCGGGTGATCGCGATGGCGACGATAACGGTTCCGATACCGGCACCCAATGCCATGGCGATCGCCATCGCCAGGATCAGATCGGGAAAGGATTGCAGAAACTCGATGATGCGTTGACTGACAATGTCGAAGCGTCCGCCGAAATAGCCGCTGGCCAGCCCCCACAAGGCGCCTAGGGTAGTTCCGAACAGCACGGCACCAATGGCTACGGTCAGCGACGCTCGGCTGCCGTAGATGACCCTGCTCAACGTATCCCTGCCGATCTGGTCAGTGCCGAAATAGTGCTTTGCGTCGGGTGGTTTCGACATTGCCCTGAAGTCGGATCTCAACGGCTCATAGGGCGCAAAGACGGGCGCTGCGACGGCCATGACGATGATGGCTGCCGCGATGCATCCCCAGAAGGCCGATAGTGGAGACCGCCAGACAAACGTTCGCAGGCCACGCCCGATCCGCCGAAGCCGCGAGTGCTCGACAGCCGGAGGACCCTGCTGGAGTGGATAAGGGGTGTCGGACTCTGTGGCAGTCATTGGTAACGGATCCTCGGATCCAGCCACGCAATAGTCACGTCGACCAGAATGTTCAACGCTACGAATACAACGGCATACAAGAACACGAGGTTCTGCATTACGAAGACATCCCGTTCGCTGACTGCCGTAAACATGGCATAACCGAGCCCGGGCGTGCCAAAGGCGCGCTCGACGGGGATCGATCCGGCAAGGACGAACCCGAGCAGAATGCCCGATAGGGTAATGACCGGCAGCAGCGCATTGGGCAAGGCATGGAAGGCGATCACGGGACGGCGGCTGAGGCCTTTGGCGCGGGCGGTTCGGACGTAATCCTCCCTGATTACCTCTAACAGACTGGAGCGGGCCATGCGGGCGATATAGGCGGCCTGTCCCAGACCCAGCACCACTGCTGGTCCGATGACGATTTGCAGGTTGGCCCAGGGGTCTGCCCACAACGCGGCCCCCGCCAGGGGTACTCGATAGCCAAACCAGAACAGCGAGGCGAGCACGATAAGCATTCCCAGCCAGAAACCGGGGACTGCCAAGAATACGATGCTGATGAATCTGGAGACATTATCCCCCAGACTGTTGGGACGCAGCGCGCTGACGATGGCCACCGGGATTCCAACGATCCAAGAAAGGATCACCGCGATGATGCCGATTTCCGCGGTCAGCGGGCCGCGCCGCAGAATCATGTCGCCAACGCTTTCGGCGCGGAAGAACGACCTGCCGAAGTTTCCGCGGGCGATTTCTCCCACCCAATTCAGATATTGCATCGCCAGCGGGTCACTCAACCCGAGTTCCGCCATGTAATGAGCGCGCTCCGCTTCGCTGAGCTTGGTATAACCTTCCGGGCCGAAAATAGCGACGAGCGGGTCTCCTGGCAGAATACGCAGCACCATGAACACGATTATGGACACGCCGATGACCGTGACCACGCCGAAAGCCATACGACGCATGAGATAGCTATACATGGCAGATGGGACCACCGGTCTTGGGGCTGAGAGATCCGACGATTGCTCGTTAGGTAGAATGGTATAATGCTCCGAAGCGGCCCGGCAAGCGATCCGGCCGACCGCCCAAAGGGTGAGGTGATGCCGTGAAAGTCTGCATGTTCCACCTGATGCCCCATCGCGACCTCCCGGCGGACTTCGACAAGCGTTACAAATCCGCCTACATCGATCCGGTGTGGTTCGACGTAGCGGATCCCGACAGGGTCGGCCAGTATTACAACTGGACTCTAGACGAAATGGTGTACGCCGCGCGGGCCGGCATGCACGGCCTGTGCACCAACCAGCACCACCAGAACGTCTACGGGTTCATGGCTAACCCGAGCCTGATGGGCTCGGTTCTCGCCAAGCTGACGAACGGGCTGAATGTCGCGATCGTTCAGATCGGTTCGACCTTGCCCTCGACCAGCCCTCCAACGCGGATCGCCGAGGAATACGCTCTGATTGACTGCCTCAGCGGCGGGCGGCTCGTCGCCGGCTTCCCGACCGGGCTGCCGACCGACGCGACGATCTCGAATGGGGTGGTCCCGGTCGAGCAGCGCGAGCGCTACCGCGAGGCATTGCAGCTGGTGCTGAAGGCCTGGCAAGCGCGCGAGGTCTTTGCTTGGAACGGTAGGCATTACCAGCTACCGATGGTCAACCTTTGGCCTAGGCCGATCCAGCAACCGCACCCGCCGATCTGGATCCCGGGCTCGGGCAGTGCCACGACCGTCGAGTTCGTGGTCGACCGCGACGACTGTTTCTGTGACTTGAGCTACTTCGGCGCCAAAAACGCCGAAACGCTCGGCGACTATTATTGGGACACCGTCGCTCGGCACGGGCGCAATGCCAACCCCTATCGATTGGGATTTCTGCGGCTGATCGGGGTCTCCGAGACGGACGCAGCGGCCGAGGAATATGCGCCCCACGTCGAATATTTCTTTCACAAGCTGCTCTACACCCCCCAATATTACCAGGCGATACCCGGTTACCAGGACCATCCGAGCTTGGTCCGGGGCCTCCAGGCGCCGCTGCGCGAGCGCTTCGACCTGCGGGAGCTCAAATACAAGGACTTCGTCGAGCGCGGCTTTCTGGCTGCTGGGAGTGCGGCGACCGTCCGCGACCAACTGATCGAGGGCGTCAAGCGGCTGCGCATCGGCCACCTGCTGGCACTGCTGCATTTCGGCTCGATGCCCCATGAGCTGTGCCTGAAGAACATCGACCTGTTCTGCCGCGACGTGCTTCCTTCCCTCGAAGGAATCTGGGATGCCGAATGGCAGGACCGTTGGTGGCCGGAGCGGCTGCGGGTCAAGCACTCCATCCCCTCTGCCGCGGCCGCCGAATCCTGAGGCGCGGGGGCACGGCATGGCGGCGGTAGAAGAGCGCAGGATCCGGCTCTGGCAGGGCAAGGTCGAGACCCGGGTCGAGATCGGCGGGGATGGTCCGCAGCTGGTGTTTTTGCACGGCCCGTGGGGGGTGCGCGGCGACCGCGACTTTCTCGAACGCCTCGCGGCGGCCCATCGGATCTATGCGCCGAGCCATCCCAGGACCACCCCCGGAGATCCCGATTCGATCCATCAGCTCGACGGGTGGTGGGACCTTGTCGTCTATCACGGCGAGATGTTCGACCGTCTCGGCCTCGATACGCCGCCTCTGATCGGCCACTGGTTTGGCGGCATGCTCGCCCGCGAGATCGCCGCCGCGATGCCGGGGCGAGTGACGAAGCTCGTTCTGATCGACCCGCTCGGCCTCTGGCGGGACGATCTGCCGGTCAAGAACTGGATGATTCTGCCCGAGGATCAACGCCGCGGCGCCCTCTTTGCCGACCCTGCCGGGGCTGCGGCGGAGCGGTTTTTCGAGCTCCCCGCCGATCCGGCGGCCCGCGTCGACGCCCAAGCCAGCTTCATCTGGTCGCAGGCCTGCACCGGGAAATTTGTCTGGCCGATCCCGGACAAGGGTCTCAAAAGGCGCATCCACCGGATAGCTGTGCCGACCTTGATCATTTGGGGGAATGCGGATCGGGTGATTGCACCTGCCTATGCGCACGAGTTTGCACAGCGGATTGCCGGCGCCCGCGTCGAGCTGATCGACCGCGCCGGCCACCTGCCGCACATCGAGCGGCCCGATAAGGTGGCACGCCTCGTGCGCAATTTCCTCGACGGCTGACAGCATCGCGACGGAGGGGCGAGTGGAAGCAACGGAGATCGCTGAGACCATCCATGGTGAGCACGAGGCCCACAGCGCCGCGGGGGACGCGACGTTCCGAAAGTTCGCCGCGATCTATCTTGGCATCGTCGCCATGTTGCTCGCGATCACGGCGCTCGGCGGCGCGAACGCTACAAAGACGATGGTGAACGCCAATATCCAGGCCTCCGACATTTACGGCTACTATCAGTCGAAGTACATCCGCCAAACCGTCTATCAGCTCACCGCGGAGCAGCTCCAAACGGAACTCCTCGCACAACCCGATATGCCGCAATCGGCCAAGGGAAAGATCGAAGACAGGATCACGCGGTTTCGCGAAAGAGTTGACCGCTATGAAAGCGATCCGTCGACGGGTGAGGGCAAGAAGGAACTGCTCGCCAAGGCCAAAGAGTTTGAAACCAAGCGCGATCATGCCGCCGAGCGGGATCCGAATTTCGACTACGCCGAGGCGCTGTTCCAGATCGCGATCGTTCTGGGCTCGGTCAGCATCGTCGCCGTCTCTCGCCCGCTGGTGCTCCTGAGCGGCGCGCTGGCCGTCGTGGCTTCGCTGCTGATGATCAACGGCTATTTTCTGATCGTGCACCTGCCGCTCGAGTAACGATCGGCAACCAAGTCAAGCTTTTTCGGATCCCCGAGGTCGAATAGTGCGTTCCCTCAGTGATTCATAAATCGGCGCGCTGTGCAGCAGGTTCACCACCAGCATGGCCGCAAAACTCGCCCCGAGCATCGGCAGAAGCGTCGTGAAGGCGGCGGTCATCTCGATGACGAGCATGATGCCGGTAACGGGGGCCTGCACGACACCAGTAAAAAAGGCGGCCATCCCGACGACGGCGAACGCTTCCGGGTCGATGCCGAAATCAGGGATGGCGATTCGGCAGATTGCGCCAAAGAAGAAGCCGAGCTGCGCCCCCAGCACCAGCATCGGGGCGAACAGCCCGCCGGGGGTCGCTGCTGCGTATGAAACGGCGCCGAGGCCGAAGCGCAACAGAAAGGCCAACGGGATCAAGGTCAATATCGCTTCGCCGGAGAGCACGCGCTGGGTGATCTGATCACCGCCGCCAACCAGTCCGGGCGCAAACCACGCGAGGGCTCCGACCGCTGCGCCGATCACTGCCGCCTGCAGTTCGACGGGCCAATGGCCGAGCCGCTGGGCCACCGAGATGGCTCCGAGCAATGTGCGGTTGTAGATGGTTGCCGCGAGCCCAGCGATCGCCCCCAGCGCCACAAAGAGCGGCCAGGTTGTAGCGGCAGGGTAGGCCACTGTCGCCACCTGAAAGTCCGGCGCGTCACCCAGAAACAGCCGGGCGACCAATATTGCCGTCGTCGAGGCACCAAGCGCGGCGATCGCGATGCGGGTATCGAACCGCGCCACCAGCTCCTCCAGCACAAAAATCGCGCCCGCGATCGGCGCGTTAAACGCTACCGCTAGGCCGGCACCCGCACCGCCGGCAAGGAGCACCCTGCGGTCGGGCGAACCGCGGCCGGCGATCTTTCCCACGTGATGGGCAATCACCGCGCCCATTTGTACGCTCGGGCCTTCGCGACCGAGCGCCAGCCCGGAACCGATGGCGAGCAGCCCGCCAAAGAACTTCACCGCGATGAGACGGGACGGCGCCGGCGGCACCTTCTCGTTCAGCGCTGCCTCGACGTGCGGGATGCCGCTCCCAGAAGCGTATGGAGAAAATCTTCGGACCAACCAGGCGGCAAATGCCACGGCCGCCGCAATGCCGACGGTTATCAACAAAAAGCCCAGAGGCTCCTGGTCGTGAGCTCGGGCGATCAACGTATTGCGAAATCGGTCCGCCTCTTTGAGGGAAAGCCGGAAAATCGCGCCGATCAATCCCGCCCCGGCGCCCGCGACGAGGGCCAGGAGGCCCAGCATCAGCAAACTGCCCTGACGCCCAGCGGGATCGACGGTAAGTGTCGGCTCAGCGTTCACTGACTTTCCAAACTTGAGTGCGAGGGGCTCTGCGGAGGATGACCCGCGCGCGGCGATCTGCTGCGCTTTGCGTTGGCTAAGGTATAGCCTCGGACATAAGATCTGCCGACCACAATCACACTTTCGAGATCGGAGAAGGAAGAAGCGATATGCCAGACCATCAACATTGGGTCGGCAGCTGGACCACGGCTCCAGCGCCCGCCGAGGGTGCGGCGTTCAGCAATCAGACCTTACGGATGACCGCGCGCACCAGCCTCGGCGGCGACACCTTACGGGTACGGTTGTCGAACGCCTACGGCAACCGCAAGCTGACCATCGGCGCGGCACGTGTTGCGTTACGCGACACGGGCCCTGGCATCATATCCGGCTCGGATCGGAAGCTCACCTTTGGCGGCGCCGACTCGGCCACGATCGCGGCGGGCGCGCTGCTGGTCAGCGATCCGGTGGCACTCGACCTCCCGCCCTTGGCGGACGTCGCCGTCAGCATCTATGTGCCGGAGGAACTGTCGCCGAACTTCGGGATCACCGGGCGCTATGCGCGCCAGACGAACTATGTCTCGCCCCCGGGCAACTTCACCGCCTCGGTCGTCATGCCGGTCGGCCAAATCACCGGCGATTGGTTTTTTGTCAGCGGCATCGATGTCCTAGCGTCCGCAGATACGGGCGGGGTCGTGGCGCTCGGCGACTCGCTGACCGACGCCAACATTTCGACCCTCGATGCCCATTGCCGGTGGCCCGACCAGCTCTCCCGGCGCCTTCAGGCAAGGCCGCGCGGCCGCCCGATGGGGGTGATGAACCAGGGGCTCGGCGGCAACCGGATCTTGCACGACATCCGAGGCGACAGCGGCTTGCGCCGCTTCGACCGCGACGTGCTGGCCCAACCGGGGGTTACGCATGTGATCGTGATGCTCGGCACCAACGACCTCCGCAACCGGTGGGCCAAGCCCGAGGAGGAGGTCAATTCCGACCAAATGGTCGCCGGCCTGAAGCAACTCGCCGTGCGCGCCCATACCCGCGGCATCAAGATCTTCGGCGCTACATTGACCGGGTTCGAGAACGAGACCTTCCTCCCGGGCGCCTGGACACCGGAGCGCGAGAAGACGCGCCAGGCGGTCAACGAGTGGATCCGCGAAGGCGGCGCCTTCGATGCCGTGGTCGATTTCGACAGGGCCTTACGCGACCCGGAACGTCCGGCCCGCATGCTGCCGATTTATGATTGTGACGACCACCTCCATCCGAGTGACCTCGGCTACAACAAGATGGGCGACGCGATCGATCTGTCGCTGTTCGATTGATGCGGCGACCGGCCCCGATCGGTATTTGATCAGACCGCGGCAGCCGCTGTATAGCGTAACCGGCAAGCGCGAGGATGCGGTACCCGCGCATAAATTGTTGGCTTCGATGCACTCGACCTAGTGTGTCGTCTAAAGAATGGTTACTCAACGTGACTGAGAGAGACTCGGTAATAGTTCCCTTTCTTCCCGTGGGCCTTCAGCCCACGGACTTGTTCCGTGGGGAAGGCCGGGATCCATCTCGGCAATGGGCACCGGCCTCCTTCGCCGGTGTGACGGAAAGGCAGCGTAGTTCGCCGTCGGCAAAATCGGTCGGCGTGATGCGTTATGGGGGCGTCCGGACGAGTAAAGCCAATTGCGAGACTCTGCACTAGCGAGCAACGCCGTGCGATCCAGGATCTTGCCTATAGTGCTGCTCTGCGCCGGCTCCTGTGCGCCGCAGGCCCCGGGTCCGGGAAGACTGCTGCTGAGCAATCCAGATTTCCCGCTGATCAACGTCGAGGCCGTGATCACCGCGAATCCGGACTGCGACGCGCGCGACGACGGCTACATCTCGACCCTTGAGTTTACGATGCCCAACAACGCGACCAAGTTCATCGACGTGCCGCCCGGCGCGAATGTCTGCTGGCGCAGCGATCGGAACCCCGGCCGACCGTCTCCGGGAAGATGGTCGAGATGGGACCGAGCCTTCATCGTCCCCGGAAGGACGATCAGCGCGAACCTGTAGCGTCGGATCGAAGCCGCAGCAGGCGTCGTCCACCTCATCGTGCGAGGCTGAACCGGATCGTCACCGAGACGTCGATGCGGGACTGCGTCATGCTACCCGGAAACGGCGGCAGTAAGGCGCCGCGCATCATCTCCTCGATCGACGAATCGAGATCCGGATAGCCCGAGCTCTGGGCGACGGCAAAGTCGAGCACGTGGCCACTGCGGTCGACCGCGAAACGAAGCACCGCGCGACCCTCCTCCCCCCGCCGCCGGGCCGAATCGGGGTAGCGCTTGTGAGTTTCGAGCCAAGCGCTCAGCAGAGCGCGGTACCCCGGACTAACCTCGGTCGACGGGACCGGCGCGGGTACCGGCATCGGTGCGTAGGCGGTCTGCGGTGCGGCGACCGCGGGCTGTGTGGGTTGCGACGGTGCGGGAGTCGAGTTTGGTGCCATCTCCTCTAGGTGGTGGCGGACAGGCTTTTGCGGCTTGACGACGGGCTTGGGCGGTGCTGGCGGCGGCGGGGTTTCGACCACCGGTGCAGGGGCCTCGGGCGCCGGCGGCGGAGGTTCGATGGCAGCGACCGGCTCGTCCGGCGGCGGTGGCATCGGCTCCAGCGCTGGCGGCGGGGTTTCGACGGGCGGCGGCGGTGTCTCGGCCTGTAGCGGCGGTGGTTCTTCGGGTTTGGGCAATGGCGCAAAGACCACCTCGATGCCGCCCGTGGCGAGGGGTTCCGGAACCGGCGGGATCTTGGCAGGCAGCAGCAGGATCAGCAGCGCCAGGCAAACCGCGTGTCCGGCAGCCGACAAACCCAGAGGAAATTTGATCTCGCTCACTTCGAACCGGCGGCCTCTGCGATCAGCGAGACTTTGGCGAAGCCGGCACGGTTGACCATACCGAGCGCCTCCATCAGCTGCGCGTAGCTGATCGTCTGGTCGCCTCGCACATAGACGATGCGGGTCGGATCTTCGGCGGCGAGGCCGGAAAGCCGTTCGGAGAGATCGCCGGGGTCGATCCTCTCGTCGCCGATGAACACCTCGCCAACCCGGTTCAGGCTCAGGATAACGGGGGGTTTCGGATCGCTGATCGCCGCCGCTTGCGTTTTCGGCAGATCGAGCGGTACCCCTACGGTGAGCAGCGGTGCCGTCACCATGAAGATGACCAGCAGCACCAGCATGACGTCGACCATCGGCGTCACGTTGATCTCGGCGAGCGGTTGGTAACGGTCCTCGCCGACTTCACCCGAGGCGGGCAGCGAAAAGGCCATCCCTCAAGCCTCCAACGGAGTTCGCGACAGCAGCCCGGCGGAGCGCCCGATCAGGCCCTGCATGCGCCCGGCGAAGCGGCCGAGATCGACCGTGATCTTGTTGTAGGCGACGACTGCCGGGATTGCCGCGGCGAGACCCATCGCGGTGGCAAACAGGGCCTCGGCGATCCCTGGCGCGACGACCGCGAGGCTGGTGTTGTGCGCCGCAGCGATCCCCTCGAAGCTGCGCATGATCCCCCAGACCGTGCCAAAGAGGCCGATGAACGGCGCCGCCGAGCCGAGGGTGGCGAGAAACGGCAGACGCACCTCGAGTCCTCGCAATTCTGCGTTGAGCGCAAGCCGCATCGCACGCTCGATGCGGTCGCGTCGTTCTCCGGCGGTTTCGGTCTCTGGCGACGGCTGGGCGATGCTCTCGGCCCACCCAGCCGCAAGCATCAGGCCAGCTGGATCGGCAGCTTCGCGGTGCCCCTCCGTCGCTAGCAGCTCTCGTGCCGACTGGGCGGCGGCGGCCCGCGCCTCGTGATCGCGGGCAGATCGGCTCGCCGCTCCGAGCCGCCGGAGCTTGTCGATGATGACCGCCCAGCTCCACACCGATGCGGCGAGCAACAGCAGCAACACGCCTTTGACGACGGGGTCGGCATTAAGAAAGAGCTTAACGACCGAGAGGGAGGCGGCGGGGTCGTTCACGAGGGACCTCTGCAATTCATTTGATGAGCCGGAACCGTGCGGAGTATGGCGCCACGGCGACCAGCAAGACGAGAGAGTGATCGTGGCGAATTCGTGGAGAGCGCCGCCGCGTCAGAAACGTTGCGTCAATCCGGCCAAAAATGTGCGGCGCAGGCCGAATTGCGGCGCGAAGACGCCGAGCCCGGTACCGCTGCGCATCTGGTAGACCTCGTCGAACAGGTTGATAACGTCGAAGCGCAGCTCCATCCCCTTCAAGAAGCCGGTGTCGATCGGCTGGACAATGCTGAAATTCACCTGCTGATAGCCGGGTAAGGCGGCCCCGTTCGGGGACCCGCCCGGGTTGGTGGTTCGGAGCCCGCTGCCGGCGGTGAGGTCGACGGCAAACCGTGTATTATAAGGAGGAAGCGTATACTTGATGCCGGCCGAGGATGTATAGGTCTGGTCATGATCGGTGTGGATGTAGCTGTTCGTGATAAAGGCCAGGTCATCCGGCGACAAGTTGAATTGACCCGAAATGATGTTTTCAGCGAGCTCTTGACCGGCGGAGAGATTGCCATAGAACGACCAGTTGTCGAGCTCATAACTGAGGGTCAGTTCGATACCCTTGACCAGTCCTTTCTGGTAATTGAACGGGGTGAAGAAGACCGGCGCACCGACTGTCCTTCATCGATCAAATCGCTGGCGATCTTGTAATAGGCGTCGACCCCGGCTTTGAGCCCTGGCAGGATGATTTGAGTGGCGCCAACATCAAAGTAATGTGATCGTTCCCCCTTGGGCGTCGAATCGAGAGTGACGGCGGGTGCCGCCGTGGTGTTGGCAAAGAGCGCGATCGTCGGCGCTGCAATCAGTTCGAATGGGGGCGGCGTGAAGTAGCGCGAATAGCCGACTTTAAAGGTTGTCACGTCGCTCGGCTGCCAAACCACATTGACCCGAGGGCTCAGCTGCCGCTCGCTGACATACTCGGCAAACTGATCGTAACGCGCACCGAAATTGACGGTAACGGTCGGGACGATCTTCCACTCGTCCGGCAGATAATAGCTGTAGATCCATCCGATCTTGCTGCCGGAATCGAAGGTAGAGATCGGCTGGTCGGTGGTTTGCACACCGTTCTCGTCGACGGGCAGGACGTTCGACGTGGCACTGAACGGTGAGCGCTCGCGCTGGACATAAAAGCCGCTACGCAGGGTATGCTCCGGGGACGTGCGCCAGCTGGCGTCGCCCTGCACACCGCTTGCCCAATTCTGGCGAGAGGCGGTCTGGGCGTCGCCGTTGAACAGAAGGTCGCCGGTCGGGCTGCCCGGAGAGAAATAGAAGCTGCTGTACCGGCTGAACCCTGCGATCTGGAAATCGATATCCCCGACGCGCTTTTGATAGGCGAGGATTCTGGAAATTGTTGATCTGCCGCTGATTCTCGTTGATCGCGGCCGAGGGGAAGTCGGTGACACCGTTCACCGTAAGCCCCAGGCTCGGAGTCTGGCCCGCGACTTGCGGGATCTGGAACTGGCTGCGCGAAGCGCCGAGAATGGCGGTCAGTCGCGACGTCGGATCGATGATTCCGGAGACATAGGCAAACCCCTTCGGCTGCTGAGAGAAGTCGTGAATCGCGTTGGGGGTGGGGGCCGGGTTCTCGATCCCCTCCTGATTTTACAGGTATTCGCTGGTGAAATAGTAATCGACTCGGCCGACGGTGCCGCCCCATTCGGCGCTTGGCTGGATCGTCGACTGCGACCCGCCATACATCGTCACCGAGCCACCCGGATCGAGAGTCCCGGCCTTGGTTTGGATGTCGATGATCCCGGTCTCGCGCAGCCTATATTGCGCCGGAAGGCTGCCGGTGATCAGCGACACAGAATTGGCGAGCCGCGTTTGTAATGCCTGTCCGAAGACATTGATCCCTTCCGGCAGCTGGGCGCGCCGCGCGAAGAAAGCGGGAGCGGGTGGCGGTGACAACCGAACAGCGCCGCCTGGCGGAGGATCGCCAAAATAGCTAGAAGCGCGGCCACGCGCCGCGGCGTCGCCAATCTCGACTTGCCGGTCCAATCCCTTGAGGCGAACCTCAACTGCACGTCGCGCTAATGCCCCCTTTTGGCGCCCGCCGCTCGATCACACGATTTACTATAACACAACCCTGCGAAGCCCTTTCGCAGGGCCGACTGTCGTCCTATCCTCTAGGGGTCTAATAGAAGGGAAGCCCAATGAGATCCACTCTCGCCGCTATCTTACTTCCGGTCTTCCTCTTCTATTCTGGCGGTTTGTGCGCCGCCGGCGCCGGGGGCGACCTGGAGGTGATCCTCGCGGCCGATGTTTCGCGCAGCATTGATGACGGGGAATTTGAGCTACAGCGCAAAGGCTACGCCGCAGCGCTGACCGATCCGCGCGTCCTGACCGCGATCCACGCCCGAGCGAACGGATCGGTCGGCGTGTGTTTTATCGAATGGTCGGGCGAGGAGGATCAGCAGGTCGTCGTCGACTGGACCGAAATCCGCGACGAGGAGGATGCCGGCACCGTTGCAGCGGCGATCCTTGCCGCGCCGCGTTCGTTCATGGGGCGCACCTCGATCAGCGCGGCGATCGATTTCGCGATGACGCGTTTCGCAGCGGCCAAGTGGCAGGCTAATCGACGCATCATCGACGTCTCCGGCGATGGCACCAACAACTCGGGCCGCGCCGTCACCGACGCGCGCGATCAGGCGATCGCGAGCGGGGTCACGATCAACGGGCTGGCGATCATCAACGACAAGCCCAATCTGGGTTATTCGGCCCACACCCAACCGCCCGGGGGCCTGCCGCTCTATTATCGACAGAATGTGATCGGCGGACCCAACGCCTTTCTGATCGTCGTCCAGGACTTCAATTCCTTCGCCGACGCGATGGCAAACAAGCTCGCCAAAGAAATCGATGTCGCTGGAGGCGGTGGGAACGGAGAGCAGGTTTCCTCGTTAGAGTAATCGTGAATGCGCGGAACACCACCGTGGACTAAAGGCACAAGGTCGGCTCGCACCTCCATCCTCCCGTACCGGAGGGCCGCGCTAACCTGCAGCCGTTGACGATAGGCCGGTGTGGTGATTTCGGGGCCTATATGGCTGCTCCTGCTGCGGAGCGTGCGGGACGATTGTCGTCGGTACTCTCCTCTCCCCCCGAAGAAGAGACAGTGACGGGCCGTTACCTGATCACATCCGCCTTGTCTTACATCAACGGCATCAAGCATCTTCGCAATCTTGCAGGCTCGATGCTGCCGGCGGACGTGCATGCTCGGTTTCGGTGGATGCAGGGACACGAGGTGCTTTTCATCTGCGCAATCGACAAGCACGGCACTCCGGCCGAGCTCGCCCCGCAGGGGCACCGCCTCTCAGGATCATTCAGGGTTGAGAAGGGGCGGTGCCGGGGGGAATGAGCCTACCGGTCTTAGCCGTTATCCTGCGCGATGACGGCGCGGCCCTCGGAGGTTCGCCATTGCGAGACACTGCAACCGAACCGGCCGCGAAACCATCGCGAGAACGCGCTCAAAGCGGAAAAGCCTAGTAATTCTGCGACTGACGCAAGCGGGCGGTCGCGGTTGCCGATGTAGCGTGTCGCCAGTTCGGCCCGCACCGCATCGAGTAGAGACGAGAAGGTTTCTCCTTCCCGCGCGAGATGACGATGCAATGTGCGACGGTCAATGCCCAGGTGCTTAGCCACACGATCGGCCGAGCACAGACCGGAAGCCAAGGTCAGATAGACGCATTCGCGCGCGTTGTCCCGCATCGTGGCATGGGGGCGGGGCGCCACAGTATCAAGATACTGCTGAATGTGGCGCGCGATTGCCGGGTCCGACGTGGGAACGGCAGCATCGATGTCGTGCGCGAAGCAGACGATCCCGTTGTAATCCTGACCGAATTGGACATTGGTTCCGAAAAACCGGCGATGTGCATCAGTTCGGGCGGGTGCGGCGTGTGTGAAGCAAATCGCCTGCGGCCGCCACCTTCTGCCAAGCAGTTGGCTGAGGCTTCTGTGGATGAAACCGAGCCCGAGTTCCACTCCCTGTCGGATCGGCAGCGGGCGCCCTGAATCGACGGCGAGGCCGATCGTCACCGATCCCGCGTCCTCGGTGATCGTCAACCGCAGCCCGTCGCTGTGCAGATGCATATAGCCGGCGAGGGCTTCGAGCGCCTTGCGGATCGTGGGCTGCTCTCGTACCAACAGCGCGAGGACCCCGAGATTGGACAGGCTGCGCCGCTCCGCCAGCCTGAGGCCGAAGTCTGGCCGCTCGGATCGCGCGGCGGAGTCCTCCAGCAGGCGCGCGACCGCCGTCATTGGGATCCTGAGCTCGGGGTCCGCCAGACACGCGGGCGGGAGGCCATGAGCCGCGACCATCCGGTAGGGGTCGAGACCGGCTAATCGAGCGACCTCGACATAGCCGTTGAGCGTTGCGCTGCGGATCAAGCGAGGCATGGCGAGCCGTGCAAATGTCCCGAAATGTTAAATCCGGTGTCCCGGATGGTCAATCGCGGCCGCCGCACGTCGCATACATTCGACATTGTCGGGCAAGCGCAAGGTCCCCCGGTTCCGGGGACAGCACAAAACCCGTAAAGACCGCTCCGAGGGAGGATTCCCGCAATGTCGACCGCCACCCGCGTCACGGCCGCCAAGAGCTCCGCCCCGAAGGTCGAGCCGCTCACCTGCGCGATCGGCGCCGAAGTGCAGAACGTCAACCTTGGCGCAGCCGCGCGCGATCCCGGGCTGATGGCTGAGATCAGGTCGCTGCTGCTGCAATATAAGGTGCTGTTCTTCCGCGACCAGGACATCACGCGCGCGGAGCATGTTGCCTTCGCCGGCCATTTCGGCGAGCTCGAGGATCATCCGGTCGCAGGCAGCGACCCCCATCATCCCGGTCTCGTGCGCATCTACAAATCGCCCGAGGTGCCCAACGACCGGTACGAGAACGCCTGGCATACCGATGCGACCTGGCGCGAGAAGCCGCCGTTCGGCTGCGTTCTGCGTTGCGTCGAGGGCCCATCCGCCGGCGGCGACACGATGTGGGCCAATATGGCGCTCGCCTACGAGCGGCTGCCTGAGCACGTCAACAGGCAGATCTCCGGTCTGCGCGCCCGCCACAGCATCGAGGCGACGTTTGGTGCCGCGATGCCGATTGAAAAGCGCCTCGCGCTGAAGGCGCAGTATCCCGACGCCGAGCATCCAGTCGTGCGCACCCACCCCGAGACCGGCGAGAAAATTCTCTTCGTCAACGGGTTCACGACTCATTTCACGAACTTCCACACCGCCGACAACGTGCGCTATGGGCAGGACTTCGCACCGGGGGCCGCACAGCTTCTGCAATACCTGATCAGCCAGGCGCAAATCCCCGAATACCAGGTGCGTTGGCGCTGGCAGCCGAACAGCGTCGCGTTCTGGGACAACCGCTCCACGCAGCACTACGCAGTCATGGATTACCCGCCCTGCCACCGCAAGATGGAGCGCGCCGGCATCATCGGCGACACCCCATTCTGAAGCCGGATGACCGGCCGCAGCGGGCAATCCCCCTCTTTCAACGGTATTCCACGAAAGGACCCGATCATGAACTTCCTCGACGGCTCCCTCTTTCCGGAGAACCAGGAAAAGCTCGTAATTACCGCCGCACCCTACGGTCCGGAATGGATCCCCTCGGACTTTCCCGAGGATATTGCGGTCAGCATGGACGAGCAGGTGCAAAAAGCAGTGGACTGCTACAATGCGGGCGCGTCAGTGCTGCACCTGCATGTCCGCGAGGCTGACGGCAAAGGCTCCAAGCGCCTGTCCAAATTCAACGAGCTGCTGGCGCGGTTGCGGGTTGCGGTGCCCGACATGGTGCTGCAGGTCGGCGGCTCGATTTCCTTCGCGCCAGAGGGCGAAGGCGAAGCAGCGAAGTGGCTGTCCGACGACACGCGGCATATGCTCGCAGAGCTGACTCCGAAGCCGGACCAGGTCACAGTGACGGTCAATACGGTCCAGATGAACATCGTCGAGCAGATGGAGCCGGCCGACATCGCCGGAACCTCTCTGGCCGAGCCGGCAAACTGGGCCGCCTACCGCGAGATGGTCGTCCCGGCCGGGCCCGGCTGGGTCGAGGAGCACGTCCGGCGCCTGACCGCGGCCGGTATTCAGAGTGCATTCCAGTTCTACAACATCAACAGTTTCGAGACCGTCGAACGCATGATGCGCCGCGGTGTCTACAAGGGTCCGCTGGTCATGAACTGGGTCGCGATCGGCGGCGGCATGGATGCGCCCAACATCTACAATCTCGCCAATTTCGTGCGGGCCACACCGGACGGTGCGGTGCTGACGCTCGAAAGCTCGATGCGCAATGTGCTGCCGATCAACACGATTGCGATCGCGATGGGGCTGCACGTTCGCTGCGGCATCGAGGACAATCTGTGGACCCAGGATCGCAAGAGCAAGATCAGCACGGTCCGGCAGATCGACCAGCTGGTGCGCCTCTCCCGCGAATTAGGCCGTGAGGTTGCGAGCGGCAGAGAGGCGCGCCGGATCTGCAAGATCGGCGTGTTTTACGACAGTGTCGAGGAGACGCTGGCGAAAAACGGTCTCGCGCCCAACCGCGAGCCTCGTCGCGATCCCGATGGGCGGCGAATGGCTGCCTGATTCCCTGCTTTGAGCAATCTAGAACCGGAGAACCATTGATGGCGTGCGCAATTCGCTTTTCCCAGATCGGTGGACCCGAAGTCCTGCGGCTGGAGACGGTTGCGGCCGGCGAGCCCGGCCCCGGGCAGGTGCGGGTCCGGCACCGCTATGTCGCGGTCAACTTCATCGATGTCTATTTCCGCACCGGGCGTTACCCGCTGCCGCTGCCGAACGGGCTCGGCTCGGACGCGGTAGGCGTTGTCGAGTCTGTCGGCCCCGGCGTCACCGAGGTCAGGGTCGGGGACCGAGTCGGCTATCTGCTCGGTCCGCAGGGGGCCTATGCGGATGTGCGGGTGATGCCCGCGGATGTGCTGATCCCGCTGCCCGACGGGATTTCCGACCGCAGCGCATCGACCTTGATGATGAAGGGCATGACGGTGCAATACCTGTTCCGGCAGGTCTATCCGCTGTACGGCGGGGAGACCATTCTCTTCCACGCCGCCGCCGGCGGTGTCGGGGTGATCGCCTGCCAGTGGGCGCGGGCACTCGGTGTGGCGATGATTGGCGCCGTCAGCACCGACGAAAAGGCGGAGATCGCACGAGCGAACGGGTGCGCCCATACGATTGTCACCTCGCGCGAGGACATCGCGGCCCGGGTGCGCGAGATCACCGACGGCAAGGGGGTCCCGGTCGTTTTTGATTCGGTGGGCAAAGATACGCTGCAGGCCTCGCTCGACAGCCTGCAGCCGCGCGGCGTGCTGGTCAGCAACGGCACCTCGTCGGGCCCGGTGGTCATCGACACGATGCAATTGGCGGTCAAGGGCTCGCTATGGCTGACCCGGCCGGCGATGGTCCACTACGCCACGCCGCGCTCTCGTATGCTGCAAATGGCCGAGGAACTGTTCGACCTGGTATTGGCCGGCAAGATCAGCAGCGAACCTAGCAATTTCTTTCCGCTCGAAGAGACGGCCGAAGCCCATCGGTTGCTTGAAGCACGCAAGACCACGGGCGCAACCGTCCTCGTGCCTTAACGGCGCACCTGACACCATCGGGGAGAGCAATGCAGCCGCAGATCGCAGCTCCGCGTAGCGTCGCATCAAACAGTTATCTGTTCGGGCGCGGTCCGGCCTGGTTCGCGTATTTGATGACGATCGCGTTGATGATGTTCGACTACATCGACCGACAGATCATCGCCTCGATGTTTCCGTTTCTGAAGAGCGATTGGATGCTTACTGATGCGCAACTCGGAGCGCTGGTGTCGGTTGTCTCGGTGACCGTCGCCGTGTTCGGGATCCCGGTGGCTTGGGTGGCCGACCGGTTCAGCCGCGTCAAGAGCATCATGGCGATGGCTACGACGTGGAGCATCGCGACGATCGCTTGCATGTTCGCCCAGGGCTATGCCCATCTGCTGGTTGCCCGGGCATTTGTCGGTCTGGGCGAGGCCGGGTACGGCTCGGTCGGGGCGGCGATGGTCGCGACGCATTTTCCGCTGCGCATGCGCAGCAGAATACTGGGCGGGTTTTTCGCCTCGGCTTCCGTCGGCTCGGTGCTCGGCGTCGTCCTCGGCGGCGTGATCGCCTCCCGGTTTGGCTGGCAGGCGGGCTTTGGGGTCGTCGGGTTTCCAGGGTTAATTGTCGCGCTGCTGTACTTTTTTGTGCGCGATTACAAAACCGTCGAAGCTGCCGAAGGTGCGAGCCGCCCGGGGGTCGGAGCAGTTGCCATTGCCAGCCGGGGCGAGATGATCCGGTCGATTTTCGGGTCCTGGACAGTACGATGGGTGTGCATCGGGGCTGCGGCACAGCTGATCGCGCTCTCCGCGCTTTGGTCATGGCTGCCGAGCTATCTCAATCGCACTCACCAGCTAACGCCGGAGAGGGCCGGCCTTCAGGCCGCCCTAGTCGTCCTCGCCGGCGCGGTCGGCAGCGTCCTATTGGGGGCAGTTGTCGATCGCACCGGCCTGCGCCGCCCCGGCGGCAAATTCATCGCCGTTGCCTCCCTGAGCATTCTGACGGCGGTCGTCCTGGTGCTCGCCTTCGGCGGCAGTCGCTTGGGCCTGCAGTTGACCCGGAGCAGCCAATTCAGCCTGATCATGCTGGGCGGCTTCCTCGCGACATGCACCGTTGGACCGGCGGCGGCGATCGTGATCGGGGCCATCCACCCCGGCGTACGATCGACGGGGGCGTCGGTCCTGTCGCTGTTTCAGAACCTGTTCGGATTGGCCGCGGGACCGTTCATCGCCGGCGCATTGTCGGATGCGGTCGGATTGGAAATGGCGCTCACGTTGACCCCGATCGGCTGCGTCGTCGCGGCGCTATCGTTCCTCGCTGCCCGGCGCACCCATGCGTTCGAGTACGAGGGTAGGCGGGAATCCTTATCGCCAGGGCGCCGCCCGACGTCCCGCCTGTTATCAATCGGCGGATTTGGCCGCGGATAAGCGATAGATCGTTTCTTGCGATTTCCAGACCTTCCCGCCTTGCCTCGGAACGGGGACGTTCGACCCGTAACAGAGCTTCAGGATCTCGGGAGCGGCGCGGCTCACTTCTCCGGTAGGCCAGCCAGGCGCATGCCGGTGACGAAGAGTTCGAGAACTTCCGGTGCCTGAAAGTGAGCCCACTCGCGATAGCCGGCGATGGTCAGCTTGGGGTCGATGGCAAGCACTCGACAGAGTTCGGCGCGCGCTTCGTCGAGATGGCCGAGATGGGCATTGGCGGCGACTTTGACCCGCATCGCTGAGAGCAAGCGCGGCTGGTCGTGCAACGTGCGGGCGGCCCATTCGATCGCTTGTTCGAAGCGTCGCGCGGCGAGATGAGCGAGAGCGATACTAAAGCAGTAGAGAAAGGTGTACGGATCGAACGGGCTCAAACGGTGCGCCCGTTCGAGGGCTTCGATCGCCGCCTCAGGCTCGTTGTGCGTCGCGTGGATAGCCCCTCTGGTCAGCCAAGCGTGAGCCGCGTTCGGGTTGAGCGCCAGGGCGCGGTCGAGAGCCGCCGCTGCCATCGCCGCCTCGCCGGCCAGCAAAAGGAGCGTCCAGGCAGCCTGCCAAATCGTGTCGACGTCATCGCGCTCGGCTTCGAGCGCCTGCCGGGCCAGACGGCAGGCTTCGCCGATGTCCTCATCCGACAGCGCTCCCCACCCTTGAACCCGCTGCAGCACTCGACGCAAGCCGACCATGGCTGCGGCCGGCGCGTAGGATGGATCGATCGCCAGAGCCTGCCGGGCGAGGACGACCGCCTCGGCAAAGCCCTCATCGGTATAGCGGTAGGACTGCGCCAAGGCGCGCAGATAGAGGTCGTAAGCGGTGAGGTTCGCGGCCGGCTTGCGGCTGGCGCGCTCGATCTCGGATCGACGCAGCTTTGGTTCGATTGCGCCGGCGACATTGGATGCGACCTGATCTTGCAACTCGAAAATGTCGTCGAGCGCGCCGTCGAAGCGGTCGGCCCAGATGTGAGCGCCGGTCGTCGTGTCGATCAATTGCCCGGTGATGCGCACCCGATTGCCGGCTTTGCGCACCGAGCCTTCGAGCACGTAGCGCACACCCAATTCCTGCGCCACCTGCTTCACGTCGACCGGCTTGCCCTTGTAGGTAAAGGCAGAGTTGCGGGCGATGACGAAGAGCCACGGCAGCCGCGCGATCGCTGTCGTGATCTCCTCGACCATGCCGTCGACGAAATACTCCTGCTCGGCATCGCCGGTCAGGTTCTGAAAGGGCAAGACCGCCAGCGACGGCTTGTCAGGGAGCGGCAGCGCCTGCTTGCCCTCACCCGCCTCGCGCCGCTGGCGCTCGGCCCCCTCTCCCGCATTGCGGGAGAGGGGGGACCCCGGCGCCATCGCGCCGGGGTGGGTGAGGGTCACACGAAACACCCGCACGGGTCTTGCGATGTTCTTGACCTGCTGCTCGCCGAGATCGTCGAAGGCGAGGTCGAGGCGGTCGCGCACCTGCTCGTGCGCCGCGGCACTGAGGCAAATCCCGCCC
>Ga0306920_100002411_pt1 | contig 23625 bp, 15 predicted proteins | sample flu12Cox44000170_FD_204666 | JGI IMG/M metagenome (GOLD analysis project Ga0306920, IMG submission 204666) | Lab enrichment of tropical soil microbial communities from Luquillo Experimental Forest, Puerto Rico - flux4day.12C.oxic.44.000.170 (v2)... | ecosystem: Environmental > Terrestrial >...
CTGCCCGGGTCGTGCGCCTGCCCTTTGTGCCGCACCGCTACTACCGCGGTTGAGGCCGCAGGAGGAAATTACCGATGAGCACTTTTCGCTTCACCAGAGACCATGAATGGGTGCGGCTCGACGGCGATCTCGCGATTGTCGGGATCACCGACTATGCGCAGTCCCAGCTCGGCGATGTCGTTTACGTCGAGCTGCCGGAAATCGGACGCCGGGTCGAGAAGGGCAAAGAGGCTGCGGTGGTCGAATCGGTCAAGGCGGCGAGCGAGGTCTATGCGCCGGTTTCGGGCGAGGTTGCCGAGATCAACGAGACGCTCACCGCCGACCCAGCCAAGGTCAACGCCGACCCGATGGGTGAAGGCTGGTTCCTCAAGCTGCGGCTCGACGACCCCCTGGAACTCGATGGCCTGATGGACGAGGCCGAATACGCGCGCTTCGTTGGGGAGCAGCACTGATGCGCTATTTGCCGCTGACTGATCGCGACCGTGCGGAGATGCTGGCAGCGATCGGCGTCGGCTCGATCGACGCGCTGTTTGCCGACGTGCCGCAAGCTGCGCGACACGACGGTCTCGTCGATCTTCCCAAGGCCATGGGCGAGCTCGAGGTCGAACGCATTATCTCGCGCATGGCCTCACGCAACGTCGCGGCGGGTTCGGTACCGTTTTTTATCGGTGGCGGGGCTTATCGCCATCACATCCCGGCGGCCGTCGACCACCTTGTTCAACGCGGCGAGTTTCTGACTTCCTACACCCCGTACCAGCCCGAGCTGGCGCAGGGAACCCTGCAATATCTGTTCGAATTCCAGACCCAAGTCGCGCTGCTTACCGGCATGGAGGTGGCAAACGCATCGCTCTATGACGGTGCGACCGCTTGCGCCGAGGCGGTGATGATGGCCAACCGTTTGACCCGGCGGCGAAAGGTGGTGGTATCGGGCGCTCTCCATCCGCATTACCGCGAGGTGTGCGAAACCTATGCCCGGTTTGTCGGCTTTGAGCTCGGCGCGCTAGTTCCCGCTCCCGGTGACAGCGAAGATCTCGCCGGGCTCGTCGACCGCAACACTTCCTGCGTCGTCGTGCAGAACCCGGGGTTTTTTGGTGATATTCGCGACTACTCCGATCTCGCGCGAATCTGCCACGACGCCGGGGCTTTGCTGGTCGTCGTGGTGACGGAAATCTTGTCGCTCGGCGCAATCGTGCCGCCTGGCGAGATGGGAGCGGACATTGTCGCGGCGGAGGGGCAATCGCTCGGCAATGCGCTCAATTTTGGCGGACCGCATCTCGGCTTGCTCGCCAGCCGGGACAGGTTCGTCCGGCAAATGCCAGGGCGTCTTGCCGGCCAGACCGCCGACGCCGATGGCCGGCGCGGTTGGGTTCTGACCCTGTCGACGCGCGAGCAGCACATCCGGCGCGAGAAGGCTACCAGCAACATCTGCACCAATTCGGGGCTCTGCGCCCTTGCCTTTACAATCCATCTCGCGCTGCTCGGCGAGACCGGGCTGACCCGGCTTGCGCGTCTGAACCACGCCGCGGCCGTAGCGCTCGCCGAGCGGCTCGAACGAATACCCTATGTGCAGGTTCTCAACCCTGCCTTCTTCAACGAGTTTGCGCTGCGGTTGCCGCGTCCGGCTGCGGCGATCGTTGATGCGCTCGCCAAAAAAGGCGTGCTCGCCGGCATTCCGGTCAGCCGCCTCTACCCCAACCGCACCGAGTTGTCGGAGATTCTGTTGGTAGCGGCAACCGAGATGGTGACGCTCGAAGATCTTGACCGCTTCGAACAGGAGCTGAAGGAGGCGCTGTCGTGAGCGGCTGGAGTCAAGCGGTGAGCACTCGGGCCGGCGAAGATCCGTCGGCCTCAGTCGGGACCTTTACCGGCAACCGTGGGCTGCAAATCGAAGAGAAGCTGATCTTTGAGCAGGATTCACCAGGTCGTTGCGGCGTCGACCTGACCGACCCCCCACCGTTCCAGGCCCGTCTCGGCGGACTTGAAAGGCAGGGAGCGATCGGCCTGCCCGGTCTCAGCGAGCCGCAAGTGGTGCGCCATTTCACCCGGCTGTCGCAAAAGAATTATGCAATCGACACCGGACTTTATCCGCTCGGGTCGTGCACGATGAAACACAACCCGCGGCTCAACGAGAAGCTGGCACGGCTCCCGGGCTTTGCCGATATCCATCCGCTTCAACCGACATCGACTGTTCCGGGCGCGCTTGCGCTGATCGACACCTTGGCCCACTGGCTCAAGACCCTGACCGGAATGCCGGCTATCGCGCTGAGCCCGGGTGCGGGAGCACATGGTGAGCTGTGCGGCATCATGTCTATCCGCGCCGCCCTGGAGGCGCGCGGCGAACCGCGCAGCCGCGTTCTTGTGCCGGACTCGGCGCACGGTACGAACCCCGCCACGGCTGCGGCGTGCGGTTACGACGTCGATTCGGTCCCGGGCAATCCACAAGGACGGGTCGACCTCGGGGCGCTCAGGGCCAAGCTCGACACCGATGTCGCAGCACTGATGCTGACCAACCCGAACACTTGCGGACTGTTCGAGAACGAGATCCTCGAAATCGCGGCGGCGGTGCACGCGGCCGGCGCGTTCTTTTACTGCGATGGGGCGAACTTCAACGCCATCGTTGGGCGGGTGCGGCCGGCCGATCTGGGCATCGATTGCATGCATCTGAACCTGCACAAGACGTTTTCTACTCCGCATGGCGGCGGCGGACCGGGAAGCGGCCCCGTGGCGCTGGCCTCGAGCCTCGCCCCATACGCCAGCCTACCGTGGCTCGTGCATGGCCCCGACGGGCTCGAACTGGTCGAGGACAAGAAGGGCAAAGCTCAGCAAACGATTGGCAGATTGAAGGGATTTCACGGTCAGATGGGCATGTTCGTGCGTGCGCTTGCGTATATGATGAGCCACGGAGCAGACGGACTTCGGCAAGTCGCCGAGGACGCGGTACTCAACGCCAATTACCTGCGCGTTCGGCTCGAGGGTGATCTCAGCCCCGCGTTTCCAGGTCTCTGCATGCACGAAGTACTGTTCGACGACGGCTTTTTGAAGGACACCGGCATCACCACGCTCGACTTCGCCAAGGCGTTGATCGACGAAGGGTATCATCCGATGACGATCTATTTCCCGCTGGTCGTTCATGGAGCATTGTTGATCGAGCCCACCGAAACCGAAAGCAGGGCCTCGCTCGACCGGTTTGCCGACACGCTGAAGGCCCTCGCCGCCACAGCGCGCTCAGGCGATGCAGCGCATTTTCGCACAGCGCCACGCTGGACGCCGCGACGTCGCCTGGATGAGACTGCCGCAGCTCGTAGGCCAGTCCTGCGCTGGGATCCGGAGCGGCTAAACCAGGAGGCGACGGAGTAGCCGCAACACGCCGCATCGCAGACCGGGGGGAGTCGCGAGAGCATGTCGTCCGACCGAATTCGTTTGAGCGTCGCCGAGGCGCATGAGCATGCCGAGCGCGCAATGCGGGGCATCGGCTATGACGCAGAGGAAGCCTGCATCCTGGCCGATCATGCGATCGACGCGGCGCTGTGCGGCTATGAATATTCCGGGCTGGCAAAGCTTCTCTACACCCCCGAGCAGGCGCTTCAAACAGCCGCGCCGGATGATCCGGGTACTGCGCGAGACCGGGGTGTCGCTGTTCTACGACGGCGGCAACAACGTTGGCATGGTGGTGATGTACCGGGCCGCCCAGGCTGCAATCGCAAAGGCGGCGACACACGGGTTCGCCATCGTCGGGGTCACCGACAGCTGGATGAGCGGTCGCAGCGCGTATTACGTCGAGATGATCGCCAAGGCCGACCTGATCGGGATCCACACGGCGGGTTCCGGGCGTGCGATCGCTCCGCCCGGGGGCAGGCGCCCGGCGCTCGGCACCAACCCGATCGCCTTCGGCCTGCCGTCGTCTCGCGGACCGATTGTTTTCGATATGGGCACCTCGGCGTTTATGGGCACCGACTTGATTTATCGCGAGCGGTTGGGGCAGCTGCTGCCCGAGGGAGTGGCCATCGATTCCGAAGGCCAGCCGACCCGCGATCCCATCCTGGCACGAGCTGGTGCTCTGTTTCCATTTGGCGGCTACAAGTGGTTTGGGCTGGCCTTTATCGTGCAACCCCTCGGGCTGCTTGCCGGCCCGGCGCTCGACCCTGACAAGGATGACGGGTATTTGTTCGTGGTGTTCAAACCCGATCTGCTCGCCGGCCTCGACGACTTCAAGCAGCAACTCGGCGCGCTAATCGACCGGATCAAGGGCACTCCGCGTCAACCCGGCGTGACCGAGATCCGGATGCCCGGAGAGCGGGCGTCCGTAGCCGAGAGAGGGAGTTACGCGAGGGAATCGAGATCGATCGGTTGGTCTACGAGGCGCTCGCCAAGCTTCACGCCTGACCCAGGAAGTGAAATAACTGCGCCCTCCAGTCACAGTAATAGAGTGTGCCACATTCTTGTCACGATCGTCGGACGGTACAGCCCCGGCGCAGCAGAATTCGTCCGGCGGTCGTAACTCGCTCCCGCTCTCCAAGCCCTCGCCCCGCGACAACAAGAGATCACAGCAAACCTAGCAATTGGCTCTTCTTGTGTGTAATGAAACTTATGTGGCGGTGCCACTCGTCGCCTACCTTGCCTCACGGACCATAAAATAAGCTCTTGCGGTATGAGTGACGGATCGATCGCGATCGTCGGAGCATCCTGCCGGTTTCCGGGGGCAGCGACTCTGGAAGGATTCTGGCGGCTGCTCGATTCCGGGGGGGACGCGATCTCGGAGGTCGATCCGCAGCGCTGGTCTACCAAGTTTTTTTATCACCCGGACCGCAGCGAACCGGGCAAAAGCTATACCTGGGCGGCCGGCTTGATCGACGGCGTCGATCTCTTCGAGCCATCATTCTTCGGTATCTCCCCCCGCGAGGCGGCCCAAATGGATCCGCAGCAGCGCTTGCTGTTGGAGCTAGTCTGGCACGCCTTCGAGGATGCCGGTATCCTAACGGGCAAAATCGCGGGAAGTTCCACCGGTGTCTATATTGGCGCATCCACGACGGATTATTCTGATTTGAGGCTCGGTGATCCAGCGAGTGCCGATTCTTATTCGATGACCGGCAACACGCTGAGTGTGTTTGCCAATCGCATTTCTTATGTATTTGATCTGCGTGGACCGAGCCTGACGATCGACACGGCCTGCTCATCCTCGCTCGTCGCCCTGCATCACGCCTGCGAAGCGATCCGCGGCCAGCGAGTGGCGACGGCAATCGTCGGCGGCATCAACCTGCTGCTCGCCCCCTACCCGTATCTCGGGTTTTGCTCGGCCTCGATGCTCTCACGGCGCGGCCGGTGCTTTGCGTTCGACGAACGCGCCGACGGCTATGTCCGCGCCGAGGGCGGCGGGGTGGTTATCCTAAAGCCGCTCAAGGATGCGCTCGCCGACGGCGATGCGGTCCGTGCCGTAATCCTCGGCAGCGGGGTCAACTCCGACGGCCGGACGATCGGCTTGTCATTGCCCAGCGAGACGGCACAGGCATCGTTGCTGCGCTCGGTCTACGCGCGTGCCGGTGTTACCCCGGAACAACTCGCCTTTTTCGAAATGCACGGCACCGGTACACCGGCCGGTGATCCAATTGAGGCCGCCGCTGTCGGGCACTCTCTTGGCCAGAGCCGGCGCGATCCGCTGCCGATCGGATCGGTAAAAACCAATATCGGTCATCTGGAGCCGGCATCCGGAATGGCCGGCTTGCTGAAAGCAGTGCTCGCCCTCGACCGGGGCATCGTGCCGGCGACATTGCATTGCGAGACACCGAACCCCAACATCGCGTTCGACGAATTAAATCTCAGACTGGTGCGCGACGCGGAGCCGATCGACGCACCGCGTGAGCGGCGGTTCGCAGGAGTCAATTCCTTTGGTTTCGGTGGAACAAACGCCCATGTCGTTTTGACCGCGCCGACGTCGCCGGATAAGGCGACACCGCCGTCAGAAACGATGCCCCCTTTGGTCATTTCGGCGCGCACCGAGGCATCGCTCCGCGAACTCGTCAAGAGTTGGCGCTCCACGTTGGCTGGGACGCCCTGCGAACGGGTGCCCGAATTGGTGCGTGCCGCCGCGCGAAAGCGCGACCACCATATGCACCGGCTCGTCGCGTTAGGGAAAGATCAGGCGATGACCGCTGCGATGCTCGCCGACTTTCTCGAGGGTGCCCCAGCACCCGGCGTAATCACCGAGACGGCGGTTCGGGAGGACAAGCTCGCGTTCGTGTTCTCCGGGAATGGCGCGCAATTCCCGGGAATGGGGCGGGATGCATTGCGTACCAACGAACCATTTCGCGCTGCCGTTGCCGAAGTCGATGAACTGCTTCGACCGGGGCTCGGTTGGTCCGTGACCGAGCTTCTCAAGAGCGGTATCGGCGGCGACATGCTGGCGCGTGCCGACGTCGCTCAGCCGCTTCTGTTTGCCGTCCAGGTCGGGATCGTTCGGGCGTTAGCAGCCATCGGCATCCGTGCCGCCGCCTATTTCGGGCACAGTGTCGGGGAGATTGCCGCAGCCTGGGGCGCGGGCGCCCTCTCACTCGCTGACGCCGGGCGGGTCGTTGTCGCGCGCAGCCGTCATCAGCAGCAAACCCAGGGTGCGGGTCGGATGGTCGCCGTCGCACTAACCGACCATGGTGGCCGCGATATTCTCGCCGAATTGGATAGCTCGGCCGAGATCGCCGCAGTCAACGCTGTTCGCTCGGTGACGATTTCGGGCTCAATCGCGGAAATCCGACGACTGGAAGCCGAGTTGCGGCGCCGCGAGGTCGGATTCCGCTCTCTCGACTTGGATTTTGCCTTCCACTCGCGAGCGATGGACACCTTCCGTGAAGAACTCTTGGCGGATCTTGATGGCCTTGCTTCGCGCTCACCCGAGGCACGACTTGTATCGACGGTAACTGGCCACATAGTCGAAGCTGGAGCGCTCGACGCAGAACATTGGTGGCGCAACGTGCGCTATCCGGTGCGCTTCACCGACGCGGTCGCCCAACTTATCGGCGAAGGGCATCGCATCTTTCTCGAGATCGGCCCTCGGGCGATTCTTCAATCCTACCTTACGGACGGCCTGCGCTCCGCCGAGGTGCAGGGGCGCGTGCTCGCGAGTCTGTCAAGGGAGCCGAATGAGCACGATCCATTCCCCGCGATTGCGGCGCGCTGCCACGCGACCGGATACGACTGGACGTCGTCGCCCGCATTCGACGGACCCTCTGACCCGCGCGGGCTCCCGCTCTACCCTTGGAACCGGGAGCGGTTCTGGTTCGCCGTAACGGCCGAAGCGCCCGAACTGTTCAATCCATCTTTTGATCACCCGCTTCTCGGCTTCCGTCAGCGCGGTGCGACGGCAAGCTGGCTCAATCATCTCGACGAGCGGGTGCTGCCCTGGATTGCCGATCATGCCGTCGAAGGAGTGGCGGTCTTGCCGGCGACGGCAATTTTGGAAATGGCGCTCGCGACCGCGCGATGGCGATGGTCGGATGCGCAGTTGCTGGAGGCCTTCGACGTCGAACTGCGCCGCCCGATGCCGTTCGACAAGGGTCGGATGCGTGAGTTGCGCACGGTGCTCCAATCGGATGAAGGGGACTGGGAGCTTGCGGGCCGATCGCGCTTGTCAAGTGAGCCCCTCACCGTCTACGCGGTCGCACGCGTCTCGGGTACGACGGATTCCCGCCGAATCATTTCCTGGGACGGCAGCGCATCGGTCCAGCGTCGGATCGAAAGCGAGAGCCTCTATCGCCAAGCCCACCTCGCCGGGCTCGATTACGGCCGCCGTTTCAGGACCGTTGCGCATGTCGAGATCGCCGGTCCGGAAAGCGCCATCGCCTACCTCGACCCGTCCCCCGTCGATCAAGATCTAGCCTCTTATTTGCTTCACCCCGCCTTGTTTGATGGGGCGCTGCAAGGGCTCTTTGGGCTGTTGGCCGACGGCCAGCATCAGATGCAAGGTGTCGGCTTTCTGCCGTGGCGCTTTGGACGCGTGCGGCTTTCGGCTCCATTTGGGCGAGTTCCCCGTCAGGCCCGGCTGCGGCTTACGAGGATCGGGGTTCGATCTGTATCCGCCGATATCGTCGTTTCCGACGATGCGGGAGAGATCGTCGCCGAGCTCGCTGATTGCTGGTTCCGTCGCGTCGAGCTGACCCGGCGACGTCCAATCGACGAACGCACGCTTAGAGCCGATCTTGTCCCGGCCCAACTCTCTGAGTTCGATCCGCCATGCGAGCTGGCCGATTTCCCGGCGATTTTGTCCCGGCTTGCTGTCGCCCACACACCGAGCCGTGCACGACGAGAACAGGCGCTGCTGCTCGATGCCCTGATCGCTTCGGTTACGTTCCGATCGCTAGAAAAGGTCGTTGAGCCCGGACGCTCGTTTGCATTGAGCGAACTCGCCGAGTCCGGTCAGGTCGCACCCGATTCGGTTGGTCTAGTCGAATGGCTACTACAGCTGCTTAAGCGGTTCCGGGCCGCAAGCGAGACCGACTCGGAGTGGCGTCTCGAATCCTCGCACGTTCTGCCGGAGGTGTCGGAAGTCTGGCGCTTGCTTCTGTCTGAGGCGCCTGACCTGGTGGCGGAACTTTCCCTTGTCGCCGTCGCGGCGGAGAATCTACCCAAAATTTTTTCTGGCGGCGTTGGACAGTCCGATACTCAGCTTTCGCCGATGGCCGAGCAACTCCTTCAGGGTTCGCCGGCGATCGCTCCTGGCATCGAATTGCTGTGCAACGCTCTGGCCGAGTTGGCGTCGGCTTGGCCGAAGGCGCAGCCGATGCGGATTCTCGAGCTCGGCGCGAATGGTGGTGGAGCTACCCGACGCATCCTCAGCCGGCTGGCGCAATCCGGGGTCGCGCTCGCCTATATGGCAGCGACCACCGATTCCGAACAGGCCGCGCGGCTCTCCTCCCTCGCTAGATCTTTTGCTGGGGTCTCCGCCTGCCGCTGGTCGCCAGAGGACGGGAATGACAGCCTGAGCGGAGCGGTTTTCGACGTCGTCCTGGCGATAAATGCCTGCGCGCGTTTGCGGCTCAATCAGGCCACCCTCGTCGGTCTGCGGGATCTGCTTGCCCCTGGCGGGATCTTCATTGCCGCGGAAGCCGAGCCCAACTTGCTCTGGGACGTCGTGTTCGGTCAGAGCGCAAACTGGTGGCAGTCAACATCGTGGGCACACCATTCGTCGCCGTTGCGTTCAGCGGAGGAGTGGCGGAGCGAACTTGCCGTAGCGGGATTCGAAGCCACCGGGTCTACGGCCGTCACCCCGGCTCCCTGGCCGAATGCTCTACTCTGGGGCTACGCGCTGCCACGCTCGGAGCCCACTCTCGGAGATCCGGGTAAGCGGGCTCCGGTTACGCTCATTTCCGGAGACGCTGCATCCCGCGCGGCCCTGCAGGATCGCTTGGCCGAAGTGGGATACAACGTCATGCTCGCGCAATCGTCTGATCTCTCCGCCGCAACAGCAGTTGATAGCGCGCCGCTGTCTGACGACGAAACGCAGCGGATCGTCCTTTTCTTGGCCGAAGAATCTAGCGACGGTGACCCGATCCAGCAGCTGTCGCATCAAATCGCCGCGCTGGCGCGGATTGCCACGATCGCGGCCGAGCGTCATGACGTGCTTTGGGTGGTCACTTGCGAAGCGCAACAAGCCACGCTTCTACACCAAGCCTCTTGTCCGGTCGGCGGTGCCCTCTGGGGCCTAGGGCGCGTGCTCGTCAACGAAATACCGAACCTTTCGGTTCGTCTGCTCGACCTTCCGGGCGTTGCTACTCCTGGCGAGCGCGCGCGGCTGGTTGCTACCGAGCTGGAGGCTGCAACGGCTGAGAGCGAGATCGTCTGGACGTTACAGGGTCGCCATGTTCCTCGCCTGCGCCGGGGCCTTCCGACGCGTTGGGCAATGGCGTCCGATATCCTGAGCGTCGGGACGGCCCATATCGGGGGGCTCGACGCGCTAGGCTGGGAGGTTCGGACACCCCAACCGGTCGCAAAGGGGCAGGTCGAAATTGAGGTCCACGCCGCGGGCCTCAATTTTCGGGACGTTATGTGGGCGATGGGGCTATTGCCGGAAGAGGCTTTAAGCGACGGCTTTGCGGGCCCAACCCTTGGGCTGGAATGTGCCGGTATCGTCCGCTCTCTCGGCCCGGGAGTGAACGGATTGGCTGTTGGGGACCGGGTCATGGCGTTCGCCGCGGGCTCTTTGAGCAGCAGCGTCGTGACGATCGCCGAGGCGGTCGCGCCGATCCCGCCAGAGACAAGCTTTGCCGAAGCGGCGACAATCCCGGTGACGTTTGTTACCGCGATTTATGCTCTGGGCCACTTGGCAAAGCTCGTTCCGGGTGAGCACGTCCTGATCCACACCGCTTCCGGAGGTGTGGGGCTTGCCGCCATTCAATACGCTAAACAACACGGCGCAGTGGTGATCGCAACGGCTGGATCGGAGGTGAAAAGAGCATTTCTGCGACTGGCTGGCGCCGATTGCGTCCTCGATTCCCGAGACCTCACCTTTTGCGATGCCGTGCGCGAATTTACCGGCGGGCAAGGGGTCGACATCGTGCTCAACTCGTTGAGCGGCGAGGCCATGGAGCGGAGCCTCGACGTGCTTAAGCCGTTTGGTCGATTTCTTGAACTCGGCAAGCGAGATTTTTATCTCAACCGACGGATTCATTTGCGTCCGCTTCGGCAAAACATCTCGTACTTCGCGATCGATATCGATCAATTGCCGATTCGCCGGCCGGATCTCGCACGCCGGCTGCTGACCGAAGTCTCCACGGCGCTCTTCAACTGTGAAATCCGCCCGTTGGCGTACCGAATATTCTCTTTTGGAGAGCTCGAAGATGCCTTTCGGCTGATGCAGTCTGCCGGTCACATCGGCAAGCTGGTGCTGGTACCCGACGCGCATGCGGGGGTGTCGCTGCGCAAGCCGCCGGAGACCGTATTGCGCCGCGACGGGACCTATCTGATCACCGGCGGAATTGCGGGGTTCGGGTATGAGTGCGCGCGTTGGCTGGTCGCGCATGGTGCGGGTTCGATCGCACTCCTCGGCCGTCGGGGGTGGGAAACTCCCGGCTGTGAAGCAAAAGTTAAAGAACTCGAAACTTCAGGGGCAGAGGTTCGCGTCTATCAGGGCGACGTTTCCGATCGCGGGGCCTTGGCGACGATCCTCGACGCGATCCGGGCAAGTCAGCGGCCACTGCGCGGCGTTGTCCACGCTGCCTCGGCGATCGAGGATGGGTTTGCCGCCGACATCGACCTCGCCCGCGTCGCCCCGATTATCGACCCCAAACTCGGCGGAGCAATCGCTCTCGACGCATTGACCCGCGATGACCCGATCGAACTCTTCTTGCTGTTCTCGTCAGCGACGACCCTGGTGGGGGCGCCCGGCCAGGGTGTCTATGTGGCCGCGAATATGGCTCTCGAAGCGCTCGCACGGCGGCGGCAGGCTGAGGGACGCTCGACGCTTGCCGTCGCTTGGGGTCCGATCGAGGATGCCGGCTATCTTGCCGAGCGGCCCGCTGTTCTCGACTCGCTCGCACGTCGACTGGGCACCAGACCGATCCCTGCGGCACAGGCTCTTGCCGGACTCTCGGCAATGATCGCGAGCGGGTTGCCGGCAGTCGCGTTTGCCGATACGAACTGGGCCGAAGCCCGTCGATTTTTGCCGATTCTTGCAACACCGCTGTTTGCGGAGAGCCGTGCTAAAGTCGCCCCTTCTCCGGTCGATGAATCGCTCGCCGAGCGCCTCGCTTCGTTGGATCCGGAGGCGGCGCTGGCGCTGCTAAAGACGATCGTCGCCGAAGAGGCGGCAACCATATTGCGGCTGCCGGAGGAGGGCATTGACCCACTGCGCCCACTATCCGAAATCGGGATGGATTCGTTGATGGCGGTCGAACTCCGTCTTGCCCTGGAGAGCCGGCTACGGGTTGATCTGCCGCTGGTGTCACTCACCGAGGGCACGAGCGTCGCGTCAATTGCCGGTCGGCTCGCCGCCGCGGTCTCGACAGGCCCCAGAGACGCCGAGGTCATTGCCCTCGCTTTGCATCATGAGGTTGCCGACGGAGCGCGACCTCCGGCGGACGCCGACAGGGCTGCGGCGGAATAATATTGGACCGGACCCGCCATCTGTTCGGTTTGTCGGCGCAAGCAAAGGCGCAGCTGATCGCGAAGCTATCGTCGGGATCTTCGGCCCGACCCGCGGAGCGCTCGCCGCACCGCTCTGCCCCGGAGGAAGGCGGCGTCTTGACCCCAAGGCTAGACGTGTCGGAACTCAATGGGTTCCGGGAAATCCGCATGATCCGCGAAGCCGCCGGTTTTCTCGACATCGCCGATCCGTTCTTCCGGGTGCATGAGGGGATCGCCGGTGCGGAAACCCTGATCGGCAATAAAAGCTACGTCAACTTCTCCTCGTACAATTACGTCGGGCTCAACGGTCATCCGCACATCACCAACGCAGCGAAGGCGGCGATCGACCGTTACGGCACCACCGTCTCGGCGAGCCGTCCTGTCTCCGGCGAACGGCCAATCCACCGCGAGCTGGAGCAGATGCTGGCGCGGATCCACGGATGTGAGGATTGTGTCGCCTTGGTCGGTGGCCATTCGACGAACGTCACTGTGATCGGGCATCTGCTCGGCCGTAACGACGTAATCGTGCATGATGCGTTGATCCACAACAGTATCGTCCAGGGGGCGACATTGTCCGGAGCACGTCGGGTGCCGTTTCCTCATCTCGATCACCAAGCCGCAGATCGGCTACTGGGCGAGTTGCGTTCACGCCATGGGCGCGCGCTGCTCGTCATCGAAGGGCATTACAGCATGGACGGCGATGTCCCTGACCTCCCAGGCTTTATCGCCGCCGCCCGACGTCACTGCGCCTGGCTAATGGTCGACGAAGCGCACGCGCTTGGTGTCTTAGGGCCACGCGGCTTCGGCACCGCCGAGCGTGCTGGGATTGATCCCGGCGAGGTCGATATCTGGATGGGGACGCTCAGTAAGAGTCTGGTATCCTGCGGTGGCTACATCGCCGGGAGAAGGGACCTCATCGACTATCTGAAGCTGACAGCGCCCGGTTTCGTGTTCTCGGTTGGGATGGCACCAGCGGCGGCTGCTGCCGCACTAGCCGCACTTGAGCTGCTGAAGCGGGAACCAGAGCGGGTGCGCCAGCTCAACGACCGGGCTGCGCTCTTTTTGAAACTTGCACGCCACAGCGGCCTCGATGTCGGTAGCTCAATCGGCGCCTCAATCGTGCCGGTCATCACCGGCAGTTCGATCCGTGCCGGACGCCTTGCGCAAGCGATGTTCCAGCGAGGCGTCAACGTCCAGCCGATCCTGTACCCGGCGGTACCCGAGCGGGCTGCACGGTTACGGTTCTTTCTGACAGCGGCGCACACCGAGGAACAGATCCGCGACACGGTGCGGATCCTGACGGAGGAAAATCGCCGGCTGGAGGTCGCGCCGAGCGATCTCGCTGCCGTCGCTCGGCACCTCGGCAAATTGGCGTCCCCGCCCCGGTAGTCCTGTAAATCCAGTGGCATCCGGCGCGTTGAGCGGCCATCCCTAAGGAATGCTCGATGCGTTCGCGGAAAGAATTCTGTGCGGCCGAACTCGGCAGCCCTTCAACACCCCGTTCCTGTGAAAAACCGACGGAGATACGAGAAGTAATGAGGCTCAACAGATTATTGACCGATGGGGGGCTTTGGGCGGTCGGCCTTCTCGTTATTGTCGGCCTATTCCCCAATCCATGCGCCTCCTTGGCGGCCCAGCAGATCACCTCGTCCGCCGAAGAACCGAAGCCGCCCACTACACCTGCCACGGCTGCCCACGAACAGGCTCCCCCTGCAAGACGAACAGCGAGGGTGCCGATTTTGGTATACCACCACGTGAGTCAATCGGATCCCGAAGGCTCGTCTGCGCTTCGCCGGCTAACCGTGACTGCGGATGTGTTCGCTCAGCAGATGCAGTATCTTCAAGACAACGGATACCACGTGATCACATTCTCCGATCTTGCAGATTATTTCGATCATGGCACGGAATTGCCAACATTGCCGGTGATCATCTCATTTGATGATGGGTGGGAAACTCAATTCGAATATGCGTTACCCAGCCTCGAGAAATATCATTATCCTGCGACCTTCTTTGTGGTAACCAATTATATTGGCCGCCCCGGCTTTATTTCATGGCCCCAGCTACAAACCCTCCTTACGGATGGCATGAGGATAGGCAGTCATACGCGATCACACCCGCGTCTTGCTAAAATTAAAGATCCAGAGAAGCTGTGGGATCAGATATACAACAGTAAAACAATTCTCGAGACTCAACTTAAAACTTCGGTAGAAGAATTTGCCTACCCATACGGATCTTACAACCCCAAAGCGGCGGCCGCGGTCAAGCAGGCGGGTTACAGAGCCGGTCGTGGTTGTTGCTCCGGGATCTCCCATACCTCCAGCGATATCTTTACGTTGAAGGCGATCATGGTCCCCAACGACATGGAGAAATTCATAGAGTATATCGGCGCCGGCGGAGTCCGCACTGCGGGCACTGAGCACAGCGCCGGTCCGCCACAACCCGGCGCTCGATAGTGCGCTTCATGGGTGGGAGAAGATCGTGAAATTGGTGCTGTTTCAGACCTCCGAAAGAGGCGAACCCTCACCCGGGCTACTCACCGAACGTGGGGTTGTCAGCCTCCTGGGCACAGTCGAGCAAGGTCATACGCCGCAACTAACGATGCAGGGGGTGATCGACCAGTTCGGCCGGCTACGGCCAGCGCTAGAGCGGTTGGCAGCACAGGGCGAAGCCCTGCCGCTCGCCGCAGTTCGTCTGCGCGCGCCGCTGCCACGGCCGGGCAAAATCCTCTGCTGCATCGCTAATTACTGGGAGCACGCGCAACGCGAGGCACGACCGCTCAACATGTTCTTGAAGAACCCGGAGGCGGTGGTCGGCCCGGACGATACGATCATGCTGCCCGAGTTCAACGAGCCTTGGATCTTTATGCACGAGGCCGAGCTAGCGCTCGTCATCAAGGGACCGGCGAAAAAGGTCAGCCAGGCAAATTGGCAAAGCGCCGTGTTCGGCTACACCTGTTTGATCGACGTGTCGGCGCGCGGAGAAGGAAGGCGGACCTGGAAGGCCGGCAGCTGGCTCGGCAAGTCGTTCGACACCTTCGCGCCGATCGGCCCTTGCATAGCCACCGCTGACGAGATCCCTGAGCCCAACGATCTGGTCGTGCGATTTTGGAATGATGGTCAGCTGCGTCACAACTACAACACCGACGACATGGAACACCGAGTGCCCGAGCTCGTCGAGTTCGCTTCGACGATCATGACGCTGAATACCGGCGATCTTATCGCCTGCGGTACCAACCACGAGGGGCTCGGCGCATTGCAGGACGCCGAGACCGTCGAGATCGAGATCGAGCGCATCGGCCGGATGTCACTGAATGTCACCGATCCGCTGAAACGCAGCTGGGAGCGCGGGATCTATATGGGTGCCGACTCGACCAACCCCGAGGCGGTCAAGCGTCATCGTCCGCAAAGCGCGGGGTGACATCCCGCCTTCCCTACCGTTTGATGTAGACCGTCTCGCCGTCGACCCGGACCTCATAGGTCGCGATCGGTGCCGACACCGGCCCGTTGACCAATTCGCCGGTGCGCACGTCGAACTGCGCAAAGTGCAGTGGGCACTCGATCAGATATCCGTTGAGCTTGCCGCGCGACAGCGGCGCGTTGCGATGCCCGCAGACATCGCTCAGCGCGTAATACGTGCCCTCGACATTGGCCAGCACCCGCCGCTCGCCGTCGACCGCAATCCACTTCATCTGGCCCGACAGCAACTCGGCCGTCTGGGCAACGGGGATGAACCCATCCGAGATCATCATTCGCTTCGAACAAAAGCCCCCTCCCCGCAATGCGAGGAGAGGGCGCGAAAAGAAGGCGTCAGTTCGGCCGGAACCCGAACAATTTCGCGGCGTTGTCGGAAGTGATTTTGCGTCGATCTGCCTCAGGCACACCGGCAAAGATCCGTCCGAGGAAATCCTGGGACCTCGGCCAGGTCGACTCGGCGTGCGGGAAATCACTGCCCCACAGCATGTTGTCGACCCCGATGTGCTGACGCAATTCGACGCCGAGATCATCTTCCATGAACTCGACAAACATGTTGCGCCGCCAGTAATCGCTTGGCAGCATGCCGCTCTGCGACTTCCAGCCTTTGGTGAAGACCGGCCGCTCGCGGTAAGTGAAATCCATCTGCTTTAGCCAGTGTGGAATCCAGGCAGTCTCGTGCTCGACCGAGCCGACCTTGAGCCGCGGAAACCGGTCGAAGACGCCGGCAAACACCATCGCCGACAGTGAATAGCGTACCCAATGATCGGTGGTCGACCGGCCGGCGCCGGTCAATTCGCCGACATTCATCGTGAACTCGCAGCCCGGCACACCCGCACGGTTGGTCGCGATGTGCATCAGGAGCGGCATCTCGTTGTCCTGCGCCGTCGCCCACAGCCGGTCGTAGACAGGATCGCGATAGGGCTTCTCGGGCACTGGAGAGACCGGGATGAAGGCGCCGACAAGGCCCAGCTTTTTCGCCCGCTCGAGCTCGCGGCAGCCTTCCTCGACATCATCGACATTGAGCATTGCGATGCCTTTGAGGCGCTCGGGATAGGGCGCGCAAAAATCGGTGATCCAGTCGTTGTAGACGCGGCAAATCTCGGTCAACAGCTCGCTGTCTGGCAGCCGGTACCAGAAGAGGCCCTGGCTGGGTTGCAGGCACGAGCCCCACACCCCGTCTTCCTCGTTTTCGACGATCATCGAATGCGCGTCATAGCCACCCTTGCGGACGTCCTCCCAGACACCGAGAAAATCGATCTGCGAGGGATCCTCGAACCGCTGCCCAGCCTGCATCACCGCACCCAAGGTGCCGACCTGCAAGCCATTGATCATCCACGCGTCGTATTCGCGGCCCGATTCAGTCTTGCGGCGCTCCATCTTTGGCGCCCGGTCGCGGAACTTGGGGTCGATCCGCCCGATATACATGTCCGGCGGCTCAACGATGTGGGAATCCGCCGAAATTAGCTTGTACTCCGCCATCACGGACCTCCTCCGGTCACACCTGCGGATCAGCAGTGTAACCGCTATTTCCGCTTCGGAACAGGCTATCCGCTGCCGGCTGGAGGAGAGCGGTCAGCGGTTTCGGAAATACGGCCTCGCGCCGAGGATGGGTGCCGAGGCGCTTCTTTGCTCGACCGGATACCGCCTTTATAGCAACATGCGGTGATGCCACGATCATCCGCCTTCGGTCGCGACACCCGAGTCAATTTGTTGCTGGGTTCTGGCCACTTCCTGTCGCATTTCTATCAGCTGTGCCTGCCGCCGCTGTTCATCGCCTGGCAGCAGGACTTCGGCGTCTCGTTCGCCCAGCTCGGCCTGGTCATGGCGGTGATGTCGGGAACCGCGGCAGTAATGCAGACCCCTATGGGGTTTTTCGTCGACCGTTATGGGGCCCGCCCGTTCCTGATCGGCGGCGCCTTGCTGATGACCTTGTCGATGGCGGCAATGGGATTTGCCTCCGCCTACTGGCAGCTCGTCCTTCTGGCGTTGCTGTCGGGTGTTGGCAACTCGGTCTTCCATCCAGCGGATTACGCGATCTTGAGCGGCTCGATCAACCCCGCCCGGCTCGGCCGTTCCTTCGCCTTTCATACCTTCACCGGTAATATCGGGTTTGCTGCGGCGCCGCCGGCGACCGCTGCGTTGATGTTGCTTCTGGGTTGGCGAGGCGCCCTGATTTTTGTCGGCCTTCTCGGTCTGCCAGTGGCGGCGATGATCGTGTGGCAGAGCCGGATCCTGATCGATCAGGCGCGCCGCCCGCGGAGTCGTGTCGCGGAAGGCGGGGCCGGGCTGTTGCTGAGCCGTTCGGTCCTGATGTTCTTCGCGTTCTTCATGGTCTCATCGATGGCCGGCGCCGGTGTTCAATCCTGGCTGATCACGATCCTGCACCAGGTACACGGTGTGACGCTCGCAGCAGCCTCTTCGGCGCTGACCGGATACATGGTCGGCCAAATCGGCGGTGTGCTGATCGGCGGCTGGTTCGCCGACCGGACCACCCGTCACTTGCCATTTGTCGTGGTTCTGACGATCGTTGCCGCCGCCGTATTGCTGCTGGTCGGCGGCGTCGAGCTGCCTCAGGCGGCAACAATAGGGGTGTTGTTTATCGGCGGCCTGATGACCGGGGCGAGCCGCACACCGCGCGACGTGATGGTCAAGGACGCCGCACCCCCCGGGCAGATCGGCAAGGTGTTCGGCTTTGTCAGCTCCGGCATGTCGCTCGGTGGCGCCATCATGCCGGTGCCCTATGGCATGATCATCGATGCGGGCAGACCCGAACTCGTGCTGGTGGTCGTGGCCGCCCTGCTGCTATTAAGCCTGCTGTGCGCCGGTGGCGCCCGCGCCGGGTTCCGTCGTGCGCCGGTGCCGATGGCCGCGGAATAACCCGCGGGGGAATCGGGAATAGCGAAACAGGAGAGGGGCGATGCGTCGGGTAGGCAAGAATTCGTTCACCGAAATCTATTTCGCCGGCTGCAACCCGAGCTTTGTCGAAACCAGCGACGGTTATGTGATGATCGATTCGCCGCAGCAGCCGATCGATGCGGTGCGCTGGCGCGAGCGGATGGAGGACAAGGCGCCGATCCGCTATCTGATCAATACCGAGCCGCATGGCGACCACATCTCGGGCAATGCTTACTTCCCGAATGTGACGGTGGTCGGCCAGATCAAGCTGCAGGAATGCTTCGAGCGCTATCTCTATGCGTTTGGCACCCTCGAAGAAAAGCGCGAGCGCTTTAAGGAGACCGATCCCGACAGCGTCTGGCTTGTCGGGCATCCCGACTATCCGGCCGCCAACCCGCCCAAGCTAACCTTCGACGACACTCTGACGCTTAATGTCGGCAACCACACCTTTAACATCATCCATACGCCCGGCCACACCGCGCCGCAGACCTCGGTGCATGTGCCGGAGGAGGGGATCGTGTTCACCGGCGACAACGTCTTCTACAAGTGCCGGTCGTGGCTGCAGGAATGCGATCCGTGGGAGTGGCTGACGGCGCTGAAGAGCATCGAGGCCCTCGATGTCGAGACCATCATCCCTGGGCACGGCGACCCCTGCACCAAGGGCTATTTGAAAGAGCAAGGGCAGATCGTCGAGAATTGGGTCGGCTATATCGAGCGCTTTGTCGACCGCGGCCTGACACCCGAGGAGATCCTGAAGGAGCCGATCGAGGTCACCAAGCAGGATCCCTACCCGATCGGCCAACGGCTCTTCATCCACGACCAAAGGCTGACGGGCATGATCGTCCACAACCTGCACCAACGCATCCTCGATAAAAGGCAACAGGCCGGGTGATCTGCATGCAAATGTTATCGTCGCCCCCGCGTAAGCGAGGGCCTAGGGGCGACCGTTGCGGTCCTAGCCGCCCTAGATTCCCGTTTTCGCGGGAATGACGGAAGAGACAGGATTCTTCTGAGGGCGACACTGTGGCGAAGCAGCAATGGACGATGCTCGGCCAATACATGGAGAGCTGCAACTGCGACTATCTCTGTCCGTGCGTCTATACGAACCCGCAGGGCCCGGTAACTTACGACCACTGCACGGCCGCATTGGTGTTCCGGATTGATGCCGGCAAGTACCGCAACACCAAGCTCGACGGGTTGAAATTCGCGCTGGTTATTCGCTCGGGAAAGGTCATGGCCGACGGCAATTGGGTCTTCGCCGGTGTGGTCGACGAGCGGGCCAACGCTGCGCAGCGACGGGCTCTCGCGGCGATCGTCAGTGGCGAAGCCGGCGGCCCGCCCGGGTTCATCCGCGACAATCTGGTCAGCGATTTCCGTGGTGTCGAGTTCAAGCCAATCGAGTTCAACATGGATGGGTTGAAGCGCTCGACCGTGATCGCGGACGTTGTGTCCTTTGAGGTCGAGGGCGTCGCCCCGCGCAACCGCCCCGGTGAGCCACTCTACATCGATAATACGGCTCACCCGGTGAACCGGCGCCTTGCATTGGCCCGGTCGAAGGAGACCCACATTCACGGCTTCGGCCTCAATCTCGACATCGTCGGCAAGGGCAACAACGGTCATTTCGCACCCTTCGCCTGGGCGGCCTGAGCGCCGCACAACGCAGCCCTGGCGGGCCGTCGACCTGTCCGTCAGGCATGACGTCGACCGGGTGAAGTCACGCGACACGGCGCACGCATTGTGGCTCTCGCTACGTCGCTCACGTGCGGTCCTGATGCTCGCCGGAGTGCTCGCGATCACCGGGTTGCGCCTGCTATGGCTCGTCTTCCAGCCGGCCGACCTCTACCCTGACGAAGCACAATACTGGTTTTGGGCACAGCACCCGGCTCTCGGCTATTATTCGAAGCCGCCGCTCGTCGCCTGGCTGATCGCGGTGACGACCCGGCTCTTCGGCGAGAGCGAGTTGGCGATACGGCTCTCGGCGCCGCTGCTGCACACAGTCACAGCAATCTTTGTCTATGCGATTGGCGCTCGGCTTTACGATAGCCGCGTCGGGCTGTGGTCGGCGCTCGCTTATGCCAGTCTGCCCGGTACATCGATCTCGGCGTTCATCATCTCGACCGATGCACCGCTGCTGATGTTTTGGGCGGTGGCACTCTACGCCTTCATTCGAGCGCGAGAAGACGGCAGCTGGGGCTGGTGGCTCACGGTCGGGGTCGCCTGCGGGCTCGACCTCTTGGCGAAATATGCGATGGCATATTGGATCCTTTCGGCACTCGGTTATGTCCTGCTGGTGCGTGCCGAGCGGCATCACCTCGGTCCGTTGCTCGCCGCAATTGGCATCGCACTACTGCTGTATTCGCCGAATTTCTGGTGGAATTGGAGCAACGGCTTTGTCAGCTATCTCCACCTGAAGGACAATGCCGGTGTCGACGAGCCGCTTTTCCACCCCGATGCGTTTCTCGAATTCTTCGGCTCGCAGTTCGCGGTGTTCGGGCCGCTCTTCTTTGCCGGCCTGATCTTTCTAGCCATATCGCCGCCCACCCTTGCCGAACCACGCGCCCGCCTGTTGGCCGCGTTCGCATTGCCGACCCTGGCGATGATGCTGGCGGTCAGCTTTGTATCACGCGCCAACGCCAATTGGGCCGCACCAGCCTTTGTCTCGGCTACGGTGCTGGTCGTTGCCTGGGCGCTGGCGCGCGGCTGGCGCACACTCGTCGCGCTCTCGATCGCGCTCCATCTCGCTGCGGTCGCAATCCTGTTCACCGGACGCGATGCGCTTGCGGCCTTCGGCGTCTCGCTGCCGGCGAACTACGATGCGTTGAGCCGGCTGCGCGGCTGGCGGGCCCTCGGTGCGACCGTCGGCGCCGAGCTCGCTGCGCATCCCGGGCTCATATTGTTCGCCGACGATCGCGAGACCCTCGCGGCGCTGATCTACTACGTGCACCCACACCCGTTTGATGCGGTCAAGTGGAAGCTGAAGAGCGGCCCTCCCAAGGACCACTGGGAATTGGCCAACGGTCTGCCGCAACATCGCGGCGGGAACTTTCTTCTGGTCTCGGAGCACAATTTGATCCCCGAAATGAGCCCGAGCTTCGCCTCGATCGACCGTCTCCGATCGATCGTCATCCCGGTCGGACCAGGAGACTCGCGCGCCTACACGCTCTATCTCGCACGCGGTTTTAAGGGTTATTCCTGGGATCGCGAGTAGCTTTCGGCTCGGCCGATTTATGGAGCCGGTGGCCGATGAATAGGGGCAGTTCCATCGCAGGGCGCCCGGCATGCGTGACAGTGGCGGGTGCCGTGGGTTCGATCGCATCGAACCGGCCCCCGAATTGGCTCTTTATTTCGGCGAGCGAGCGCCGCGGCGCCACAATCAAGACGTCGGCACCCACGTAGCCATCGGGGTTTGCGGTCAAACCATATTGCCGCGGATCCGGGCCGAGACAAATCACCGGGATCCGACCGCCGAGCGCGTAATCGATCTTGCCGGCCTCATGCCATTTTAGCGCTGCAACGACCAACCCTGGTCTGCCGAGGAAGCCTCGGCGCTCGAATTCGCTTCGCAGCGAGGTCCAATCCACGACTTCGAGGTTCGGGTCTCTGCTGAACCCTGAGCGTTTGGCGACGCTGGACAGCCAGTCAAAGCGGACCTCGATGCCGACAAACGCCAGGCCGAGGAGCACAAATATGGCGGTGCCCGCGAGCCAGATCCGGGTCAGCCGGCTCACCCCCCGGTGCCGCGCGATCGCCTCGCCGAGCAGCGGCAGCAGCATCAGATAGCCGGGTGCGGTCCAGTGGAAGAGGGTCTTGCCCCACAAGGCCGCCGCGGTGAACACAACAATCGGCGGAGCGGCGAGACAGATGAGCAGCCAGCGTTCGCGATCGGAAGGACCCCGCCACGCAGCGGCGATGCCGCACCACAATAGCGGCACCCATATCCAGGGAAGTAAAAACACCGCTTGCCCGGCGAGCGCCAATAACGGGCCGAGCGGATGCAGCCGACCGCCGGCGCGTCCCCCCTGAAACGCAAACGAGACCCAGCCGTGCTTGGCGTTCCAGACCAAAACGGGGGAGAATATCAGCAGCGACAGACCGCCGGCGACGTAAGGGTGCGGCTGCGTCAGCCAGCGGCGGCTCACCGGTTCGGTTAGCAGAAACGCGGCGGCGCCGATCAGGGTCAGCACGGCCGAATATTTGGAGCACAATGCCAGACCGGCGCTGGCTCCGGCTGCCATCCACCACCCCCAGGCGGCTCGGCCCGCGGATCGCAATGACACGATCAGGCAAAACAGAAAGCCGAGCAACGCCGCGAATAGCGGGCCGTCCGGCAACACCCAAGTGCCGGCGGTGATACCCAGAACCGGCGCCAGATTCAGCACCACCGCCGCCCATAGCCCCGCTTCCGGATCGAAGAGTGCTGTGGCCGCGCGATACATCAGGAATGTCGTCAGCGCGAAAAGCGCGATAAACGGCAGCCGCACGACGACCGCATTCTCGCTGCCGGTCAGATGAGCGACCCCCCACGCGATCCACCAGGCAAGCGGCGGATGGTCGAAATAACTGAGCTGCAATTTGCGGCCGGCCGCGACCATGTAGCTCTCGTCGATGCCGAGACCGAGAGAGGCGGCGAACATCAGCCGGGCTGCGAATGTCGCCAGTATCAGAGCGGTGACGGCCCCTGACGGGGTCTTCAGCCAAGCGACTGCTCCCGATCGCGCGGCGAGCGGACTATCGACGGCGGAAATATTCCTCATAAGGGGTGTCGTTCTTGACCAGCACGCCGCCATCGACGTTGAGCGCCACGCCGGTGATCATACGCGCCGCGTCGCCTGCCAAAAACACGATCGGGTCGGCGATATCCTCGGGCTCGCACATACGGCCGAGCGGGATCTTCAGTGCTCGCGAGGCCTTCGCCTCTTCGGTTGGCATCGTTCCGCCGAACCCGGTCGCGGTCGGACCCGGGCAAACGGCGTTGACCCGGATTCCGTCCGGGGCGAGCTCATAGGCGGCGTGGCGGGTCAAGCCGAGGAGCCCTGCCTTTGAGGCGGAGTAGTTGGCGGTCCCGCCAAACGAGATGCGCTGCCCGGCGATCGAGGCGATATTGACGATGGCGCCGCCGCCGCGCGCCCGCATATGCGGCAGCACCGCCCGG
>Ga0306920_100002412_pt1 | contig 23625 bp, 27 predicted proteins | sample flu12Cox44000170_FD_204666 | JGI IMG/M metagenome (GOLD analysis project Ga0306920, IMG submission 204666) | Lab enrichment of tropical soil microbial communities from Luquillo Experimental Forest, Puerto Rico - flux4day.12C.oxic.44.000.170 (v2)... | ecosystem: Environmental > Terrestrial >...
CAGTGATTTCAGCAATCGTGCAGCCGTTACTTAGACCATGATCCCGAAAAGTGGATACCGGTTTTCGGAAACGAGGGTCGATTTTACCAAACGAAGCCAACAGACGAATCGCTTTATCAATTAAGGAGTTATCTGTGAGAGCCGCTTCACACAGCAGATGGCACGGTGGCCCTTGACGACGCGTTGCGTCCTTCAACATGTCGAAGGAAGCCATGCAATTTTCGGGGATGAAAGTGGCAACGGATCGGTTGGGACTCCAGTGCACATTCCTGTGTTATCGCTCTGTTATCGCTCTGATCCGCCCCTGTTCGCCCGCCGGTTATTTTTTCTCGAACTCGCATTTTACGGGGCAGTTCTTGCAGTGCTCCCTGTATTTTCCCTGTTATTTACAGGGAACCGTGGACTGCACCCCTGGTCTGAGACACGAAACTAGAAACTTGTGTGCCAGCGCAAGCGAAATTTTTTTCTGCGTAACAATGCCCTGCGCACTCGCGGGCGCGGACACCACGGCGGCAACGGCAAAAGCCGCACAACGCTTCAAGCTCGGCGCCATGATCCTACTCCCTGTTTGTCTGCACCTTGGGTTTACGTTCAGCGGACGTGACGGCTTTGCCGCTTCGCCCGGTGACGACGCGGCATTGTCGCGTCACAGCCGGACGCGCCGCAAGCGAAGCGCATTTCCCACAACACTAAGCGAGGAAAGCGCCATCGCGGCTGCAGCGATGATCGGCGAGAGAAGGATGCGAAGGAACGGATAGAGCGCGCCTGCGGCAATGGGAACACCCGCCGCATTGTAGATGAACGCGAAGAACAGGTTTTGCCGGATGTTGCGCATGGTCGCCTGGGAGAGGCGCCGCGCACGAACGATCCCCATCAGGTCGCCCTTGAGCAAGGTGATGCCGGCGCTTTCGATGGCCACATCGGTTCCCGTCCCCATCGCGATACCGACATCCGCGGCGGCAAGCGCGGGAGCATCGTTGACGCCGTCGCCTGCCATCGCCACGACATGACCCTGCTTTCGAAGCTTGTCGACAACGGCGCTCTTTTGATCCGGGAGCACCTGGGATTCCACCTGCTCGATGCCAAGCCGCCTTGCAACCGCCTCCGCCGTGGTACGATTGTCGCCTGTGAGCATGACGACATCCACGCCGTCGCGCGCCAGCAGTTTCAGCGCTTCCACAGTGTTGGCCCTGATCGGATCGGCAATCGCGATCACTGCGGCGGTTTTGCCATCGACGGCCAGGAGGATCGCTGTTGCACCATCCTGCTGCAATTCTTCGGCTTGGCGCTGCAATGGACCCGCATCAATCCCCAGCTCTTTGAGGAAATTTGCATTGCCAAGGCTCACTTGCTTTGCGGCGACGGTACCGATCACCCCTTTGCCTGTCGGTGCGTCGAAATTGGATACCTCCGCGAGCGCGAGCCCGCGCTCTTGCGCGGCGGCAACGATGGCCGACGCCAATGGATGCTCGCTTGCCTTCTCCACGCTTGCCGCCAGCCGCAATGCCTCATTTTCCTCAAAGCCCGCAGCAGCGACGATGGCGACCACCTTTGGCTTGCCTTGTGTCAGCGTGCCGGTTTTGTCGACGACGAGCGTATCGACCTTTTCCATGCGTTCCAGCGCCTCGGCGTTCTTGATCAGCACGCCAGCCTGCGCGCCGCGTCCGACGCCAACCATGATCGACATCGGAGTTGCGAGGCCGAGCGCACACGGACACGCAATGATGAGGGCTGACACCGCGGCGACAAGCCCATAGGCATAGCGCGGCTCCGGCCCGAACAGCGCCCAGGCAGCAAATGCGATAATCGCAACAACAATCACGGCCGGCACGAACCAGCCGGAGACCCGGTCGGCCAAACGTTGAATGGGCGCGTGCGAGCGCTGGGCAGCCGCGACCATCTGGACGATCTGCGCGAGCACTGTATCGCGCCCGACCTTCTCGGCGCGCATGACAAAGCTTCCGGTCGCGTTCAGGGTGCCGGCGATGACCTTCGAACCGGCCTCTTTCGTGACTGGCATGGATTCGCCGGTGACCATGGATTCGTCGAGCGACGAGCGACCCTCGATCACCTCGCCGTCGACGGGCACCTTATCGCCCGGCCGCACGCGCAGGCGGTCGCCGACTGCTATCAGGTCGAGCGGAACCTCTTCGTCGTTTCCGTCCAGCAGTATTCGGCGTGCGACCTTGGGCGCAAGATCAAGTAACGCACGAATAGCGCCCGAGGTTTGCTCGCGCGCGCGCAATTCCAGCACCTGGCCGAGTAGCACAAGGACCACAATCACGGCGGCGGATTCAAAATAGACAGCGACAGCACCGTGCGGGCCGCGAAATCCCGGCGGGAATAGTCCGGGAAACAGCGTGGCCACCACGCTCAAGAGCCACGCCGTCCCGGTGCCCATCGCGATGAGGGTGAACATGTTGAGATTGCGGGTGAGCAGAGATTGCCAGGCGCGGACGAGGAATGGCCAACCACCCCAAAGCACGACGGGGGTCGCGAGGAGGAGCTCAATCCAGTTCGACCATCTCTGCCCCAGCCCCATGTGCAGGTTCGCGATGTGCCCGCCCATCTCCAATGCGACCACGGGAATGCTCAACACCAGGCTGATCCAAAACCGGCGGCTCATATCGATGAGCTCGGCGCTGCGGCCGGATGTTGCCGCCGCCAGCTCGGGCTCGAGTGCCATCCCGCAGATGGGGCACGCTCCTCCCCCAACCTGGCGAATCTGCGGGTGCATCGGGCAGGTGAAGATCGTGGCCTCCGGGGTCGCAGATGGCTGCCCGGAGGCCGCCGAGCACCGGCCGTGCTCATGCAGATGAGGCTCGCGCGCCATGGGGACGGCAGGCCCGGCCATCTCAACGGCAAGGGCTGGTGTCTTTGCGTTTTCTTTTGTCACCTTCATCGTCCTGCCGCGCCAACGAGCGGCCTGGAACGCTATACCGTATGGGGGTATATGGAGTCCATGCGCAAAGGCATCAAGAACGCGTGCGCGCGGCGTTTGAACCGCATTGCGGGCCAGGTCCGCGGCATCGGCCACATGATCGACGAAGAGCGCTACTGCATCGATATCGTCACCCAGATCTCGGCGGTGCGCGCGGCGCTACGACGCTTGGAGGAGGAAATCCTGCGCGATCATGTCGCCACTGCGTGGAGCACGCGATCGCTTCGGGAAACAAGGCTGATCAACGCCGAAAGATCGAAGAGCTGATGAGCGTGGTCGGGCGGGCCGAACGCTGATTTCAGCTAAAGCTGCGCAGCAGCGATCTGCACAATGGTGTTGTATTACTTCCGCGCCGTAAAGTTGATCACGGCAGAGATGCCCGCATGGGCGGTGCCTTCGCGCATCTCCACGTCCTCTTCGGCAATGCGAATGTCGTGAAAATCGCGGAACGCCTCTTCCAGCATGGCGCGCGTATAGAGGTTGTCGATCTGTTTGGGCCCTCCCGTTCCATATTCCAGTTGCTTTGGCAGATAGCCTTGAATGATCAGAAGCCCGCCGGGCTTGAGCGCGTTTCGCATGTTGGCCCATTTTATCGCGCGCTCGGCGGGCGAGCTGAACTGGGTAAAGATTTCGACCACTACATCGAACGTGCATTGCGGATAAGTCCAGGCGTGAACGTCCGCCTGCTCGAACGTCACTTTGACGCCGCGCGCTCGCGCCAGCGCTTTGGCTTTGCGCTGCGCCGCCGGTGAAAAATCGACGGACACGACATCAAGGCCCTGCTCGGCGAGCCACACACCGTTGCGCCCTTCGCCGTCGGCAATCGCGAGTGCTTTGCCGCAGCGTGGCAGCAATGGCTTGCATGCTACGAGGAAATAATTCGGCGCTTTGCCGAAGATGTAGTCCGCAACGGCGAACCGGCCTTCCCAGCGCTCGTATTCCGCGTCCGCCATTAGAGCATGATCCCGAAACCCCCACCCTTTATCCCTCCCCCGCTTGCGGGGGAGGGAAGGGTGGGGGTTCTTTCGGAAAAGATCATGCTCAAACAAAAAGTTAGAGCGAGATAATGATTCGAAGGAAAGTCATCCCGCTCTAGTCGCGGCTGTAAGCCTTGAAGGATAGAAAGCCGCCAAGGAGGAGAAGAATAATCGCAGCGACAATGACAAAGGTGCGATGCTGGCCCATATTTGCGGCGATCGCGGCGAGCCGGGCAGGGAAGAACAGCCGAACAAGGCCGCCGATAATGGCAAGCCAGCCAAGCACGGTGACCAGCACCGGCCAGCCTTTCCAGACATTGTGGGCACGCACAATCGCAAGGCCTGCGACAAACAAAAGAACGCCGGAGACAAAGATGAGCGCAATGTCGTGGGAGATCTGCTCCGCCATGACCGGGAAGGACCCGAGATTGAGCAGCGAGGCAATTCCCATCGCAAGGAGTGTGGGTCCCATCAACCCGGCAATCGTTTTCGACATGGCAGTTTCCTTTAAAGTTCGCAGCGGCCGCTTACGCTACGCTGACCCCAACATCGTTTCGCTTCCACGCGCGCCAGAGCTCGAGCAGCGCCAGCAAGGCACCTAACACAGCGAGCGGCGCCATGCGACTTTGATAGCGCGCATTGGGATTGGAGAAAATCCCGCAAATGGCGGCGTTGGTCAGGATTGCGAACAGCACGGTTGTCGCGAAGCCCGAAAGCCGAGGGTCGCCGCGCCGGAACAGAAAAATCCATATCGGCAGCACCGCCGTGGCCGCAAGCGCCACCGGGACCTGAAGCAAATTTATCGGGCCGAAATCGAAACCGTCATGCTGCTGGCGTGAGGCCATGAAGCGCGCGAGCGTGTCAGGGGCATATTGCCTTAACATTGCCTCCGCATGCCAATTATCCTGGGAGTGCATGCCCTCGCCCGTTGCGAGCGTGGTCAATTGCGCAACGCTCGCGCGCAGCGCGCTTTGGATGTGCGCGATGGGATAGTCGATCGTGCTGTGCAGAATGATGCGGCGCGCTTCCGGCTCAAACGCTTCCCAGCCACCGAGTTTGCCCAAAGGACTATGGCCCCACAGCCAATCATCGGCAGTTGGCGGGAGCTCGGCTCGAAAGGCACACAGACGCAGGCCCGGATCCGGGCAATGATCATCGAGGTAGCGACCGACAATCCCATCCTGCAACAGGCGCGCGAACAGGAAACTGCTTCCCCCGGGCGTGAACGCAAATTGCCCCGCAACGACGAAATTTGAGAAAAGAGCAAGCAGAATACCGGATATCACCGCTGCCGGCGGGCCGCAAAGGCGAGGGCGCGGGATGTCGACCCATTGCCGAAGTAATAATAGCGCGAACGCGAACAGAATGAGCGCGCCAAGGAGGCCAAGAATGGACATGTGGCTTGCCATGCCGACAGCGATAACGCCTCCCAGCAGAATGGCCTCGCGCTTGTGCAGGGCGTTGCGCGCAAACGCAAGAAGGTAGAACGCGAGCACGGCAAGCGGCAGGAAGATGTCGGGCATCAACTGTCCGGCGTACCACGGCAGGCTTGTGAAAACCGTCAAGGCGATCATGACGGCAACGAATACGCCCGGTCCCGGCCAGCCGAGCTCGCGCAGCACAACGCTGATAACCCACACGGTGAGGCCGGCCTGGATCACGATATTGGGCCAGAAGTCGAACGGAATGCCTGCTGCCAGGAAGAGACCGTAGAAAGCAGACCGGCCGAGCGCCAGCGTGCGCTCGAATGGCCGAGCCAGATATCCGCCGGTATCGGCAAAGACCAGGGGAAAACCGTTGAGCAAAGCCGGCACAAGCAGCACAAGCAATCCCGCGAGGAGTGCGCCACGGCGTGCGAGTGCCTTTCTGCTCAGCACGGGGGACCTTGCGGGAAGCGCCGCAACTCTTACCGCTGCTGGATCGACTTCAGATAAGCCAGAATAGCCGTAATCTCGTCAGGGTCGAAGACGAATTCCGGCATCTGCGAATGCCCAACGGAAAGTCCTTCGGCCAAAGCTTCCGACAAGCTGTCGATCGGATATTTGCGCGACAGCGTACGAAAGGGCGGCGCTGCCGAATTGGGACTTTGGCCTGTACGCGTCACGGAATGGCACCGCGCGCAGTTCGAGGTGAGCAAGTCCCGGCCTCGCTGTTCCAGCGCGCTTGGCTCCTGGCCCTGGGCGAGCTGCGGCATCATGCTGAGCGCAATGCTGGCAATCCGGAGCGTCGCGTTCATGGTAAGAGTTCAGTCGAGTTGTTGATGGGGGCGAATGCCGTGCAAATCCGAGCGAAGAATGCATTCTCAAACAATGGCTTTTCTAGGATAGGGCGGTCTGTCGCTACGTCTGCGCGGCTCGATCGATGCCGTCGTCCCTGCGCTTGAGTGCAGCGCGGACCTCATCAATCAATGCATTTTCCAGGAATGGCTTTTCCACGATGGGAACATGGGCTTGTCGCGCATTCTGCGTGGTCGCGAGCGTGGGGTGCGAGGTAATGAGGATGGCGGGAACGTTCACGTGCTCTTCACGCAACCTGGCAATCGTTTCCAGACCGCTGATGCCCGGCAGATTGTGATCGATGATAAGGCAGCTGCCGGCTGAGGCATCTCCGCGGTTCAACAATTCCTGCCCGTCGGAATAGGTGCGAACCGCAAAGCCTTCGATTTCAAGTGAAAACTTCCGTGAATTGCGCACCGCGCCATCGTCGTCCACCACAATGACGAGCGGCCTTGAGCTGGACGGTTCGGGCGAGGTTGTCATGATCGTGAGCAAACAAAGCGGGGCCGCCGCAATCTCCTTAAGAGGCGCAGTTAGCCCACGAGCTGCATCAGCCGCTTTGATGTGGCTCAAAAGGATTAAAACCCGACGTTCCTGCGCCGCGCCCAGCACCGCTGCCTTGATCTGGGTCAAAGCGATGTGCTTGGCGCTGCGCCATGCTTTCTTTTGAGCTGTTTGAGCCGCGCGAGGTTTCCCATGATGGTCACGGCACCAAGTTTGTCCATATCGCCGGAAAAGGTGTGCTTCTTCATCCTCAAAGCGCGCGAATTCGATGTGAAGGACGCGGTTTCTGATCCGGATTCCGGCTCCAACGCGAGCGATGACGCCATGATTGATGTCCTCGAGGATCATGCCGACGATCCGACGCAACAGGAGCTGCGGTCATTCATCGACGCCCTGACCGAGGATGAGCAGGTCGATCTTGTCGCCCTGACATGGCTGGGGCGAGGCGATGGAACGATCGATGAATGGGACGACCTGCGGGCGGAGGCCGCTCGCCTTCATAACAAGCGCACCGCTGCTTACCTGATGGGCAAACCGATGCTGGCGGACCATCTCGAAGAGGGGCTCACGCAATTCGGCCTGTCGTGCGAGGATTTTCAACCGAGGTGAAAGCAACGATCTATTCCTCCCCTTTCAGGGGAGGAATAGAAGCAAGCTATCTTTCTGAGCGCGCAATCCAGCTGCCGCCGATCTTCACGTAGGAACGCTTGACCGCAGCCCACGCAATGCGGTGGGAAGCTTCCTCCTGGCGCAGATCGCCTTCATGCGCCGCAAACGCGTGATTGAATGCCTCGCGATAGATATCCTGGGCATGCGGCGGAAGATGCGAACGCACCGGAGCGGGAAGGTCGTCATTGGTCGGATAGGGCATGGAGCCTGCCTTCGTGGAGAGAGCCGGCTGGGCTCGTGCGCTCACTTCATCACGTGAAGCAGGCGGGCCTCCTCCTGCGGCGAGATTTGCGACCCATCGGATTCTTCAAGCAGCGCATCGTGGAGAGCCTTTGCTCCCTCTCGCAGCGATTCGCGATGCAGCGCGTCCGATGGTGGAAGCCTGGATACGGTGCTCGCAAGCTCCTGCAGGATATCCGCGAACAGCCCGTAATGAAAATGCATGTGAACGGACTTGCGCTCTTTGGGCTCACCAGGGCGCTCGAGGCGCAGTGAAATCCCCGCTTCGTCGAGGTGGGCATCGAAGCGTGCAGAGTGTCCGAAGGACCCGATTTAAAGCTTGTCGGGGTATTCCAGCGCGACTTCGGCTTTGTCCGGGATGGGTTTTGTCATTGCAACCTGCCTACTCTGAAGCTGGACTATCCGAGCGGTTCACCGGGATCCGACTGATCAATCATCGGCGCCTTGACGCTGCTCGTCAATGATCTGTCGAATCGTACAGGCACAGCGACCGCATTGCGGCTCGTGACCCAGGCGCCGATAGACCTGTGCCATGCTCGTGCGCGGCACATTGATGACGGCACGCACGTCGCGGTCGCTCAAGACGTTGCAAGAACAGACGATCATGCCGGCAGCTCCCGATGGACCAGGAGCCAGCTTGCCGGACGGGAGTGCGTTCGCCTTGATTCAGATCAAGCGCGCTCATCTTCGAGCTTAGAGCATGATCCCGAAAAAGCCTGCCCCGCACTTGATGCGGGGTGGGAACCGGTTTTCGGAAAAAGATCATGCTCAAACAAAAAGTTAGAGCGGGATGATGATTCGAAGAAAAGTCATCCCGCTCTAACGAAACAGGCTCCTCGCCTTCGTCTGCCGTCATTTGATCCAGATCAAAGCCCGGCCCTTCGTCCCAACCCATTAGTTTCAGACCCGAACAGCCGTTCAAGGATGCGGCGAAGGAGGCCATGACGGTTTACGCCGGCGTTGCTCCGGCGACCGTCTAATTGGAGGAGCGGCCATGCAACAGAACATCCCCGGCACGACCATGTTCGACGGAGCACAGGCGCAGAAGGGTTTTGCCCTCAACCGCATGTGCTTTTCATTCAACAGCGCGGAGAATCGCGCCGCCTTCCTGAGAGACGAGGACGCCTATTGCCGCAAGTTCGGTCTGAGCGATGAGCAGCATGCTGCGGTCAAGAGTCGCAGCGTGCTCAAGATGATCGAGGCAGGTGGCAACGTTTATTACCTCGCAAAGCTCGCCGGAATTTTTGGATTGAACGTGCAGGATATCGGCGCGCAGCAGACCGGAACGAGCGTGGATGAATTCAAGGCGAAACTTGTTGCCGCAGGGAGGTAAGCATGGCCAGGATCATAGGCGCCGTCGCATCGACGCATGTTCCCGCGATCGGCAAGGCGATCGCGGAGAAGAAGCAGAACGACCCGGATTGGAAGCCGTTCTTTCAGGGCTGTGATTACGTCCACGGCTGGCTTGCGCGCGAGAAGCCCGATGTGGCGGTGATCTTCTACAACGATCATGGCCTCAATTTCTTCCTCGACAAGCTGCCGACTTTCGCTGTGGGCGCCGCGGATGAATACGGCAATGAGGACGAAGGCTGGGGCATCCCGGTCGCGCGCGCGGTGCCCGGTGATCCGCAATTGTCCTGGCACCTGATCAATGCGCTGGTCGCGGACGATTTCGACATCACCATGTGCCAGCAGATGCTGATCGATCATGCCGTGACGATTCCCATGGCGCTGATGTGGCCAGGAGAGGCGTGGCCGGTGAAGATCGTACCCGTGTCGATCAACACCGTGCAGCATCCGCTGCCCTCGCTCGCGCGTTGTCTCAGCCTCGGGCGCAGCATCGGGCGGGCGCTGCAATCCTATCCGCGCGATTTGCGCGTGATGATCGTAGGGACCGGCGGCCTTTCCCACCAGCTCGACGGAACGCGGGCGGGCTTCATCAACAAGGACTTCGATCAGCTCTGCATGTCCAAGATCGCCGATGATCCGCAGGCGCTGACCGGTTATTCCATCCATGACTGGGTCGAGCTCGCAGGCGCCCAGGGCGTGGAGTTCCTCAACTGGATGGCGATGCGCGGCGCGCTCACCGGGCGGGTCAAGGAGCTTCACCGCAACTACCACATCCCGATCTCGAACACCGCCGCCGCGACATTGGTTCTGGAAAACGAGGACGTGCCGGCGCAAATGGCAGCGTGAACTGTGGGCAGCGTCAGGCCGAACGCCGTGTTACTCGTCCGGCTTCGGCTTGGGCTGCGGAGGCGGGGCGAACCTCACGACTGATCCGCAGCTCAGACACGAAAACACGTCGAAATGCAGATGGCTTTCATGCGACTTGCTGCCGACCATGGCAATCCGGCAGACCGGGCAATGCGGAATCGGCGGCCGCGGCGACGCCATCGCTGCGCAGTCCTGCCCGGCAGGCGGGCCTGTTCGATCACCTCAGGCCGCGCGTGCGGTGGTCGGCCCAATACAATATGGCCGCAAAGGCCACAAAAGCTGCCATCATCAGGCTCACCACGATGACATCGTTTGGCATAGGCTTGCTCCCGGATTGACCACTGGATGCTCTCCGGGAGGGCCGTGAGAGGCATTGATCGAGATCAAATGGCGCACTGACCAATATTGGCTCGACCCGAGCGGGGATGCGCTCTGTCGTGACACCCCGACGGTTACGCCGGCCGCAACGTGTCGCCCGTGCTATCCAAGAGGCCCGCGACCAATGCCATGCGTACGAGATCGGACAGGCTCGCGGCGTGCATTTTGGTCATGAGATTGGCCCGATAGATTTCGATGGTGCGCGGACTGATGCCGAGATCGAAAGCAATCTGCTTGTTGGCATGACCGGCAACGAGCCCCTTGAGCACATCACGCTCGCGGCTTGAGAGGCTCGCGAGCCGCGCATCGATCTCCGAGCGTTCCGCATGGCGTTGATGATCCCGCTCGTGCCGGGACAGCGCGGAGCGCACCGACGCCAGCAACGCTTCGTCATCGAACGGCTTCTCGAAAAAATCGGCGGCGCCTACCTTCATGGCCTCGACCGCGAGCGGAACATCCGCATGCCCCGTAATCACGATGACAGGCACGTCGAGCTTGCGGTCCTTTATTCGCGCCAGCAAGTCGATGCCGCTCAGCCCCGGCATCCTCACATCCGTGATGATGCAGGCGGGCTCGACCTTGCTCACCATAGCGAGGAAGGCGCTGGCCGACTCGTGCGCGGCCACCTCGATCCCGGCGCTTTCCAGCAGGAATTTCAGCGAATGACGCATGGCTTCGTCATCGTCGATGACATGGACCGTTTTGTTTTCAGACGGCATCGCTCAAGTCCTCTTGCGTCACCGCCCGCAGCGTGAGGCGAAACACGGTCCCCCCGCCCGGGTTCTGCTCTACCGCAATGTTTCCTCCGTGCGCCTCCACAATGGTGCGTGAGATGGAGAGGCCCACCCCCATCCCGTGCCGTTTGGTCGTGAAGAAGGGCTGAAAGAGCTGCTTTTGCACATCGTCCGGAATGCCGCAGCCGGTATCGGCGACCTTGATCGCAACCATGTCGCCCGCAAGCGCAGCTGTCGAAATGACCAGCTCGCGGTTTTGCGAGGCCTCCATCGCCTCAACCGCATTGCGCATGAGATTGAGCAGGACCTGCTGAATCTGCACCTTGTCGGCCATCACGAGATCGGCGGACGGATCGAACTCGAACAGCACGCGGACACCGCGATCCTTGACCCCGACCAGCGCGAGTGCGCTTGCCTCCTCGATCATTTTCCTGACGCTTTCCACCCGCCGTTCGCTCTCCCCGCGCGCGACGAAGTCGCGCAGGCGGCGAATGATCTGCCCGGCCCGCAGCGCCTGGTCCGCGGCCTTGTCCATGGCATCACGCAATGTCCCCGCGCGCTTATCGGTGCTATCTTCGAGCAGGTGGCGCGACCCCTTCATGTAATTGGCGATGGCGGACAAAGGCTGGTTGAGCTCATGCGCCAGTGTGGAGGCCATTTCTCCCATCGCCGTCAAGCGCGAAATATGGACAAGCTCGGATTGCAGCTCCTGCAGCCGCGCTTCGGTCTTTTGGCGTTCGGTGAGATCGCGAATGAAGCCCGTGAAAAACCGCTGGCTGCTCGAGCTCATTTCTCCAACGGCGAGCTCCATCGGAAAAGTGGAACCGTCCCTGCGTTCACCGACCACAACGCGGCCGATGCCGATGATGCGCCTTTCGCCTGTGCGCAGATAGCGCTCGATATAACCGTCGTGATTCTCGCGGTAGGGCGAAGGCATGAGCGCACTGACGTTGCGCCCCAATGCTTCGGCGGCGGTGTAACCGAACAGCCGTTCGGCCGCCGAGCTGAAGGATTGGATGATCCCCCGCTCGTCGATGACCACCATGGCCTCGGGCACGGTATCGAGAATCGATTGCAGATGCGCTTCCCGCGCGAGCGCCTCGCGCGCGCTCGCCGCAGCGGAGAGACGATGGCGCTGCAGTTGATCCCCGCTCCAGGCGACGCCCACGCCGACGAGCGCAAAGACGAGAACGTTCACCCATTCGGAGGCGTCGAGATCACCGCGACCGGTGATGGTCGCAATCCCGATAAGCGCGCCCAGCGCGGTCGCGAGAAGCCCGGGCCCGAGCCCGCCTACGGCGGCCGATATCAGAACCGCCGGCACGAACAGGAGATAGCGGACCGGCTCGTTCGCGAGCGCCGCAAGCATGAAGCTCAGCGCGAAAGCGATCAGCGCCGCAGCGACCGCCAGCACATAGCCGAGCCCGCGTTCACGCAGAAAAGGCGAATGCAGCCAATGGCTTAAAAAACCTTCGCCGCCTGGCTTGGGCGCCAAATCAGAGGCAGCTCGCAGCATCGGCATGGGCGTCCAGGGCTCCGCGGGATCCGGGAAATCCCTTAGGGAGATTATCTGAATTTTCGAGCGCTTGCTCAGCAGGTAGCACGATTGGCGTCAATCGGAGCGAACCCCCATGCTGACCCCGACTGCAGTTCGATCGGCTTCCTTTCCCCGTAACGCAGTGCAACCGCACCGCAAGGCCGTCCACACCGGCCACCCCGCCGCTGACATTATCGAGCTCATGGGCACGGTGATGCCATTTACCCGCAATGCCGAGATTTACGGCGAGAACGAGCCTGCCGATTACCTCTACAAGGTGATCAGCGGAGCGGTCCGCACCTACAAGGTGCTTGTAGACGGGCGCCGGCAGATCGGCGCGTTTCATCTTCCCGGTGACGTGTTCGGCTTTGAGACCGGGGACGAGCATACATTCTCGGCCGAGGCCATCACCGACTGCAGGGTCGCAGTGGTCAAGCGCAACGCGGTCATGGCGGTTGCCGCCCGGGATACCGAAGTCGCGCGGCAAATGTGGGAAATTACGGCATGCGAGCTGCGGCGGGTTCAGGAGCACGTTCTCCTGCTCGTGAAAAGCGCCCAGGAGCGCGTCGCAACCTTCCTGCTGGAAATGGCGAAACGGGCCGCCAACGGCGCCGCGGTCGAGCTTGCAATGTCGCGTCAGGACATTGCCGACTATCTCGGCCTGACCATTGAAACAGTCTCGCGTACTCTGTCCCATCTGGAGAAGACGGCAGCAATCGAGGTGCCGACCTCGCGGCGCATCGTGCTGCGCAATCAGTCCGCTTTGAACCGACTGAACTCGTAGTTAAAGCACGAATAGCGAGCTCTCCGCGTTGGCCGGCAAACCGCCGGCCAACCGTTCCCGTCGAATGAAATCTGACTTCGCGCCCTCGGGTGAGGGACCGGTGGACGATCCACCTGCAATGGGCTCGGCCGGCACAGAACCCTCCAGCATCGAGCAACAGCGCAAATTTTATGCGGCGGCCCGCGCACCGATTTGACCTGGATCAAGACTCCGGACCGGGCAGCGCGCCACAAGTCCGCGCTGCCAAAGATCGCTGCGCCGGCCCCGCCGCAAGAGGGAAATCCCATGACTGAGATTGTCCGCAAGCACATGACCCTCGGGGAAGGCGGGACGGCACTCGCCCTCTTCGCGCTCGGGACGATTGCGATCTTCGTTGCAGCAAACGCCTACACCGCGGAATACGCCTTTCATGCCTACCTCGTTGCGGCCGCGAGCGCGGCGGGCGTGTTCGCCATTGTCAAGCGCTACTATGAGCGCCCCGCCCCGCCGGCCCCCGCCACCGTCGACGGCAAGCCCAATTACAATATGGGCCCGGTCAAGTTCGCCACCGTCGCGGCGATATTCTGGGGGATTGCGGGCTTCACCGTCGGGTTATGGGCGGCGCTGGAGCTCGCGTTTCCAGTGCTCAATTTCGAACTGCCCTGGTTCTCCTTCGGCCGCATTCGTCCCCTGCATACCTCGGCCGTCATTTTCGCTTTCGGCGGCAACGTGCTGATCGCGACTTCCTTTTACGTCGTGCAGCGCACCTGCCGCGCGCGCCTCGCCGGCGATATCGCGCCCTGGTTCGTGGTGCTCGGCTACAATTTCTTCATCGTGATCGCCGGCACCGGCTATCTCCTCGGCATTACGCAATCGAAGGAATATGCCGAGCCGGAATGGTATGCCGACCTGTGGCTCACCGTGGTCTGGGTCATCTATCTGCTCGTCTTTCTCGCAACGGTGATGCGGCGAAGCGAGCCTCACATCTATGTCGCGAACTGGTTTTATCTCTCCTTCATTCTCACGATCGCGGTCCTGCATCTCGGCAATAACGCCGCGGTTCCCGTGTCGCTCTACTCGCCAAAGTCATACATCGTGTGGGCGGGCGTGCAGGATGCCATGGTGCAGTGGTGGTACGGGCACAATGCGGTCGGATTTTTCCTTACCGCCGGCTTCCTCGGCATCATGTACTATTTCATTCCCAAGCGCGTGGACCGGCCCATCTACAGCTATCGGCTTTCGATCATTCACTTCTGGGCGCTGATCTTCCTCTACATCTGGGCCGGCCCTCATCACCTGCACTACACGGCGCTTCCTGACTGGGCGCAGACGCTCGGAATGACCTTCTCGATCATGCTGTGGATGCCGTCCTGGGGCGGCATGATCAACGGAATCATGACGCTCTCGGGCGCGTGGGACAAGCTGCGCACCGATCCGGTGCTGCGGATGATGGTGGTCTCCGTCGCATTCTACGGCATGGCGACCTTCGAAGGGCCGCTCATGTCGATCAAGGCGGTGAACTCTCTGAGCCACTACACCGATTGGACCATCGGTCACGTGCATTCCGGCGCGCTCGGATGGGTGGGTTACATCTCCTTCGGCGCGATTTATTGCCTGGTGCCGTGGCTGTGGAACCGCGAGCGGCTCTACTCGCTCAAGCTCGTGAATTGGCACTTCTGGATCTCAACCGTCGGCATCGTGCTCTACATCTCCTCGATGTGGGTGTCGGGAATCCTGCAGGGGCTGATGTGGCGCGCCTACACCAAGCTCGGTTTTCTCGAATACTCCTTCATCGAGACGGTCGAGGCCATGCACCCGTTCTATCTCATCCGCGCGCTGGGCGGTGCCCTTTTCCTCATCGGCGCTCTCATCATGGCATTCAACTTGTGGCGGACCGTCTATCCGCGTGAGGCTGCGGTTAGAGCGGGTGAACCCGCGCTTGTCGGGGCCGAGTAGGAGAGAGGCCATGTCGCTTTGGCAAAGACATCAAAGGCTCGAGCGCAACTCGATTCTGCTTACGCTCGGCGTTCTGATCGTGATCGCGATTGGCGGCATCGTGGAGATCACACCGCTTTTCTACCTCAAGAACACGATCGAGAAAGTCGACGGGGTGCGGCCCTATACGCCGCTCGAGCTCGTGGGGCGCAACATCTACGTGCGCGAGGGCTGTTACAACTGCCATTCCCAGATGATCAGGTCGCTGCGCGATGAGGTGGAGCGCTACGGTCACTATTCGCTCGCGGCCGAGAGCATGTACGACCGCCCGTTCCAGTGGGGCTCCAAGCGCACCGGTCCCGATCTCGCCCGCGTCGGCGGCAAATATTCAGATGACTGGCACCGCGATCATCTCAACGAGCCAACGTCGGTGGTGCCGGGAACGGTGATGCCGGCCTATCCCTGGCTTGCAAAAGCCGCGATCGACCTTTCCCACATCAATGAAGACCTCGCGGTTCAAGCCGCGCTCGGCGTGCCCTATACGGCGGAAATGATCGCCAAAGCACAGGCCGATGCAAGGACGCAGGCCACCACCGATGCCCCCGACGCTGCCGAGTTGGCGCAGCGCTATCCGAAGGCGCAGTCGCGCGACTATGACGGCAATCCGTCCCGTATCACCGAAGCCGATGCACTGATCGCCTATCTCCAGGTGCTCGGCACCCTCGTGGACTTCAAGCTCTACGACGACAAGGCCAACGTTCGCTGACAGCCATGCATCCGACCTATCAAGCCGTAGCCGAATTCGCGCAGACCTGGGGCCTGGCGTATTTCGTCGGCCTCTTCGTGATCGTGTTGATCTATGCGCTGTGGCCGTCACGCCGGCAACAATTTGAAGATGCCGCGCGCGTACCGCTGCGCGATGACTGAGAGGGCGAATCGACATGGCTGACGACATCACCGAGATCGATCCTCTCACCAATACTCCCACCACAGGGCATGTCTGGGATGGCATCCGCGAGCTCAACACCCCGCTGCCGCGCTGGTGGCTCTGGCTGTTCTACGCCACCATCATCTGGTCAGTCGACTATTGGATCGTCTATCCGTCTTGGCCGTTGGTTTCCTCCTACACGCGCGGCGTGCTCGACTGGCATTCGCGCCAGGCGGTGGTGTCGGATCTTTCCGCCCTCAAGGCGCAGCGCGGCCCCATGGTGGAGCGGCTCAATGCTGCCTCCCTGCAGCAGATCGTTTCCGATCCGGCTCTCCTCGATTTTGCCCGCGCACAAGGCCGCACGGCATTCGTCGAGAATTGCTCGCCTTGCCACGGCGCAGGCGGGGGCGGGGCGCGCAGCTATCCAAACCTCAACGATGACATTTGGATCTGGGGCGGCAGGCTCGACGATATCGCCCAGACCATCCGTTATGGTGTGCGCTCGGGCGATCCGGAGTCGCGCCAAAGCCCTGCGATGCCGGCGTTCGGACGCGACGGCATGCTCAAGCGGTCCGACATCGAGCTGATCGCCGATTACGTGCGCTCGCTCAGCAATCCTTCCGTGGCGACGAATGCCGATCTCGCGGCGGGGAAACAATTGTTCGTGGACAATTGCTCCGTGTGTCACGGGGAAAGCGGCAAAGGCAATCGCGAGATCGGCGTGCCCAACCTTACCGCTGGGGTGTGGCTCTATGGGTCGAGCAAAGCTGCGCTCGTTGAGAGCATCTGGAACGGGCGAGGCGGCGTCATGCCGGCATGGGCGGGACGGCTGGACGATGCCACCATCAAGGCGCTCGCGGTGTACGTCTACTCGTTTGGCGGCGGCGAGAACTAGCCGATGTGCCCGGGCGCCAGCGCCGCGGTTTATGCGCATGAAGCACAGGCAGAGCCGCCGCTTGCGCAGCTCGTGCGGCAAGCGCACGAGATGGTGCCTGCAATAAACAGCAGCTCTGATCCCGCTCATCCCGATGCTCCCGGGCCTGATGACGAAGGTCCGCTCTACGTTGCGCGGCGCAAAGTCTATCCCCAGCGGGTCAAGGGGACCTTCCGCACCATCAAATGGATCGTGCTGGGAATTACGCTTGCGATCTATTACGGGCTGCCGTTCGTGCGCTGGGATCGCGGGCCCGACGCGCCGAGCCAGGCCGTGCTGCTCGATCTGCCCAATCGGCGGTTCTACTTCTTCTTCATCGAAATCTGGCCGCAGGAAATCTATTACGTCACGGAACTGCTGATCCTGGCGGCAATGGGGCTGTTTCTCATGAATGCTGTGGCAGGACGCGTCTGGTGCGGCTATCTCTGCCCGCAGACGGTATGGACCGATCTGTTTCAGACCGTCGAGCGATGGTTCGAGGGCGACCGCCGGGCGCATCTGCTGCGTGATCAACAGCCCTGGACAGTTGAACGCGCCGCCCGCACTGCCGCAAAGCACGCGCTCTGGCTGTTTGTTGCGTGGTGGACCGGAGGCGCCTGGGTGCTCTATTTCGCGGACGCCCCCACCCTGGTGCATGACCTCGCCACCTTCGAAGCGCCGCTGATTGCCTACGGCTGGATCGGCATTCTCACCTTCACGACCTATGCGCTTGCCGGCCACATGCGCGAGCAGGTTTGCCTTTATATGTGCCCATGGCCCCGCATCCAGGCGGCGCTGACCGACGAATACGCGCTCAACGTGACTTATCGCTACGATCGCGGCGAGCCGCGCGGCTCGGTCAAGAAGAATGCGGCGCTGCGCGCGCACGGCGAGCCGGCTGGCGATTGCATCGATTGTTATCAATGCGTCTATGTCTGTCCGACCGGGATCGATATCCGCAACGGTGCCAATCTCGGCTGCATTCAATGCGGATTATGCATCGATGCCTGTGATGCCGTGATGGCCAAGATCGGCCGCGCGCGCCGGCTCATCGCCTACGATACTGATCTCAACATAAAGCGCCGTGCGGAGGGAAAGCCCGCGCTTTACCGGATCATCCGCTCGCGCACCCTGTTTTATGCGGCAATCATCTGCGTGGTGGGCGCCGTCATGCTGTTCGCGCTCGCGACCCGCAGCGACGAAGGTTTGAGCGTCATCCACGACCGCAATCCCATGTTCGTGCGCTTGTCCGATGGCGAGCTGCGCAACGCCTATACGATACGCATTCTCAACAAAGCGCTCGAACCCCGCACCTTTGCGCTGACCCTCGAGGGCCTGCCCGATCTCGATCTTAAAGTCGTGGGCGCGACCTCGGCCAGCGGCCGCACTGTGCTGATCGCGGTCGGGCCTGATCAGACGCACGAGGTGCGCGCCTTGGTGAGCACCTATTCGCACCTTCCCAAAAAGGCCTCGATCCCGCTGCGGTTCCGGATCGCCGACACCAAGACCGGAGAGCGGGCAAGCGCGGTCGATTATTTCCGCGGGCCATAAATGAGCGAGCCATGAGCGAACCATGAACACGTCGAAGCAACTGACCGGCCGCATGGTGTTTGTGTGCCTGCTCGCGTTCTTCGCCGTTGTGGCCGGCGTGAACGCCATCATGATGGCTGCCGCCATATCAACCTTCGGCGGTGTCGAGGCGGCAAACGCCTATCAGGCGGGGCTCGCCTTCGAACGGGAAATCGCCGCCGCCGATGCCCAGAACGCGCTGCATTGGCGCGTCGAGGTCACGGTCGTATCAGCAGGCGGAGCAAAATTCATCGATATGACAGTCAGGGATGCGCAGGGCCGCCCGGTAACGGGTCTGGGCGCGACCGGCCGGCTGACCCATCCGGCCGATGGGCGTGCGGACCACCCCGTTGTTTTTGCTCCCACGGCACCGGGCCGATTTCGTGCAGAGACCAGCGCCGCGCCTGGGCAGTGGGTTCTCAAGCTCGAATTATTGCGAGACGGGGAGCGCCTGTTTCGCTCCCGCAACCGCGTCTATCTGCGCTGAGAGCAGCCTATGCCGGAAGCGCTCGATCTCTCCTCCTTTGTTACGCGCCAGGGCGCCGTCGCACACATGGAGCTTGCCGTCGAGGGCGTGGCCTGCGCCGGCTGCATTCGCAAGATCGAGAACGGGCTGCGGGAGGTGCCCGGCGTCATCGATGCGCGTTTGAATTTTACCAATCGACGACTGTCCGTGAACTGGCAGGACGGTGTCCTTGATGCCGGCGAGGTGATGCGCAGCCTCGAACGCATCGGCTACCGCGCCTACCCGTTCGAGCCTGCTCGCTGCGAGAGCGATGAGGCGCGCAATGCGCGCTGGCTGCTGCAGTGCCTTGCCGTGGCTGGTTTTGCGGCCATGAACATCATGCTGCTGTCGGTATCGGTCTGGTCAGGCGCCGGCGCCGACAGGAGCCAGGATCTGCGCGATTTCTTCCACTGGATCTCGGCGCTCATCGCGCTGCCCGCCGCCTTCTATGCGGGGCAACCGTTTTTCCGCAGCGCGCTGCGGGCGCTCGGCGCCAAGCGCCTCAACATGGATGTCCCCATATCGCTCGGGGTCCTGCTGGCACTCGGCATGTCGCTCGTCGAGACCGCAAATCACGCCGAGCACGCCTATTTCGATTCGGCGGTCATGCTGCTGTTCTTCCTCTTGTGCGGCCGCTATCTCGATCTCGCCATGCGTCGCAAGACCCGCGCGGTCGCAGGCAATCTCGCGGCGCTCAAATCCGAGTTGGCGCACCGTTTTGGCGACAACCAGGAGCTGGTCACGGTCCCGGTCGCCGCTCTGCGGCCCGGCGACCGTCTCCTCGTGCGGGCGGGCGAGCGTGTGCCCGCCGACGGCGTCGTGATGTCAGGACGCTCCGAGATCGACGAAAGCCTCGTCACCGGCGAGACCGCGTGCAGGGCCGTCATGGCCGGCGCAACCATCTATGCCGGAACGTTGAATCATTCCGGCGCGCTTTCGATGCAAGTCACTGCGGCAGGCGCCGGCACGCTCATGGACGAGATCGAGCGACTGCTCGCAAATGCGCTCACCGTCCGCTCGCGTCATCTGCGCCTGGCAGATCGCGCGGCGCGCATCTACGCGCCCCTCGTGCATGCGACCGCCGCGCTCACGCTCGCGGGATGGCTTCTCCTCGGCGCATCTCTGCATGATGCGATGATCACGGCAATCGCCGTGCTCATCATCACCTGTCCGTGCGCGATTGCGCTCGCGGTGCCCGCCGTGCAGGTGGTGGCGTCCGGCGCCCTGTTTCGTGCAGGCGTCATCCTTAGTGCCGGTGACGCCATTGAGCGGCTGGGAGAGATCGACACCGTCGTGTTCGATAAGACCGGCACGCTGACCTTGCCGGAGCCGCGGGTCGACAATGCCGCTGACGTCGATCCGGCCATGCTCGAAGCGGCGGCACAGCTTGCGCTGTCGAGCCGCCACCCCCTGGCTGCTGCCGTCGCGCGGCAAGCCAGGAACCAAACCCCCTTCGAAGGCGCGATCGAAGAGCCCGGACGCGGCGTGCGTGCTGTCGTTGATGGACACGAGGCGCGACTTGGCAGCCCTGCCTTCTGCGGGAGTGAGGGGGTTGTATCGGATCCGGAAACGTCCGTCATCGCGTTTGCCCACAAAGGCCGCTTCGCGCTCCTGAGCATTCGTCAGCAGCTGCGTCCGGACGCCAAGGAGGTTATTACGGCGCTTGCGGCGCGCGGGCACCGCATCGTCATACTGTCCGGCGACCGCCGCGGCGCAGTCGCGCCCATTGCGCGCGCGCTTGGCGCGGCTGACTGGTTCGCGGGCCTGACCCCGATCGAGAAAATTGCATTCATCGATCAATTGAAGGCGCAGGGTCGCCGCGTCCTCATGGTTGGGGACGGTCTCAACGACGCGCCATCGCTGGCCGCTGCTCACGTGTCCCTCTCTCCCATCAGCGCGACGGAGCTGACCCAGGCCCAGGCCGACGGTGTCTTCCTCGGCGAGCGGCTCACCCCGGTGCTCCAGGCCGTGACCATTGCATTGCGCGCCCGCCGATTGATGTATCAGAATCTGTGGCTCGCTGGCATTTACAATGCTATCGCCGTGCCGGTCGCGATTGCAGGCCTGGCAACGCCCCTGATTGCGGCGCTGGCAATGTCGGGGTCCTCGCTCCTGGTCACACTCAACGCGTTGCGCGCGCGAGGCCGCCTTATTGGCACGGCGCATCAGGCAAGCGCGCGCGAAGCAATGAGCGCGGCATGAACGTGCTCGTCTATCTCGTACCCATGGCGCTCGCGCTCGGGCTCACCGGGCTCGCTGCCTTCCTGTGGTCGATCCGCGCCCGGCAATACGATGACCTCGAGGGAGCGGCGCTGCGCGTCCTCAGCGACGATGACATCGAGCCGCCGTAGCGAGTAGACGAGCATTTCCAAGATTCGAATCATATGCGGCGTCATTCCGGCCGAGGCCGAAGGCCGAGAGCCGGAACCCATAACCACAGGCCCGGGGTTATGGTTTCCGGGTTCGCCGCTGCGCGGCGCCCCGGAATGACGGGATCTGATACGCAGGCTGGTCCGCCTACCCTCCAGGAATCTCCGCAAGCGGCTCTCTTGCCGCGCATCTTCAGGCAAACCGCCTCCCGCCGTTGCGCGACATGCGCTAATCTGGGTTCCCTCGCGAGCGGGAAGGCAGGAAACGACAGGAGCAGGCAATGGCCATGGAAGCCGCAATGAGCAGCACCGCGTCGACGCGCCCGGGGCTCCCCGGCGTGATCGTCGCCGCCACGATCGGCAACGTGCTCGAATGGTTCGACTTCCTGGTCTACGGCTTCTTCGCCGTGACGATCGCGGAAGTGTTCTTTCCGACGGGCAACCCGACGGTCTCGCTGCTGATCACCTTCGGCACCTTCGGGCTCGCCTACCTGGTGCGGCCGCTCGGGGCGATCATCGTCGGCACCTATACCGATCGCGCCGGCCGCAAGGCGGGGCTTACCTTATCGATCGGGCTGATGCTGATCGGCACGGCGCTGATGGTGGTCACGCCGGGCTACGCGACGATCGGGATCGCCGCGCCGATCATCATCACCCTCGCGCGCCTGCTGCAAGGCTTCTCGGTCGGCGGCGAGTTCGGCAGCGCGGTGACCTTCCTGGTCGAGCATGCCGGCGAGCGCCGCGGCTTCAGCGCGAGCTGGCAATGGGCCACCATCGGCATGACCTCGATCATCGCCTCGCTGTTCGGCCTCGTGCTGACCTCGCAGCTCTCCCACCAGCAGCTTGTCGATTGGGGCTGGCGCGTCCCCTACCTGTTTGGACTCCTGGTTGGGCCCGCCGGGCTCTACATCCGCTCGCGCATGGCCGAAACCCCCGAGTTTCTCAATGCCGAAAAGCCGCAGCACATGCCGATCAGCGAACTGCTGCGCCGGCAGCCGGTCTCGGTCCTGCTGGCGCTCGGCGCCGCCGTGATCTCGAACAGCTCCTATTACCTGCTGCTCTACATCCCGACCTACGGGGTCAAGACGCTGCATCTGCCCGCCTATACCACCTTCGCCGCCACGCTGGTCGGGGGCGTCATCCTCGCCGTCTTCTCGGTCATTGCCGGGCATTATTCGGACCGGACCAAGCCGCGCACGCGGCTGATGCTGATTACGGCCTGGCTGTTTTTGCTCGCCGCCTATCCGTCATTCTGGCTGATGGTCGCCTTTCCCTCGCTCGCTACCGCGATATTCGCGGTCGGCCTTCTCAATTTGATCAAGGCGGGTTACAGCGGCGTCCTGCCGTCGGTGTTGTCGGAGCAGTTTCCAGTCGAAACGCGCGCCGTCGGAGTGGCGTTCAGCTTCAGCGTATCGGTGACGATCTTCGGCGGGTTCGCCCCGTTTACGGCGACGTGGCTGATCGCACAGACCGGCGATCCGCTCTCGCCGGCCTATTACCTGATGGCCACCGCGCTCCTGAGCATCATCGCGCTGATGGTGATCGCGCGGCGGGGGCCGGCCGACGGGCGAAGCCGGCCGCGCCAGTGACGGCGCGGCAGCTCATTCGATACGACGATGTCGTAGCAAGTGGCCCGGAGCGCCATTGGCCGCGGCCGCCTTTAATACCTCACGCCGAATGCCCCCACGGCCGGACTCAACAGCAGATTCAAGCCGACCTTAAAGACATCCTTGGTTTCCCTGACATCGAGTGGAAAGCCGAAGGTGCGTCCGAAACAGGCCAGTGGTCCGCACACGAAGCTGTCCGAGCCTCTGTCGAAGTCATAATGGTCGTACTCGATGAAGCCGGTGATCCAGTCGGTGAAGGCGTATTCGCCGCCGATGCCGATCGTCCAACCGCTGCGAGTGGTGTTTACTGTAGCGATTACACCGCTGGGGAAGAAATTGAAGGCGAGCTCATCTCGCTCCGAGGCACCACCGCCTTTGACGTAGGGAAGGAAACGGCCCCATGCATAACCGACGCGGCCGGTCAACGAGGCGACCGACTTGACCGAAAAGCTGTTTGTGAAGTTCCCAAAGAAGGCACCAGCTCCGTCGAAGTGGGCATCGGCCCAATCGTAATCACCCTGGATGCCAACCACCCATCCGCCGGCAAATTGATAATTGCACCC
>Ga0306920_100002416_pt1 | contig 23616 bp, 18 predicted proteins | sample flu12Cox44000170_FD_204666 | JGI IMG/M metagenome (GOLD analysis project Ga0306920, IMG submission 204666) | Lab enrichment of tropical soil microbial communities from Luquillo Experimental Forest, Puerto Rico - flux4day.12C.oxic.44.000.170 (v2)... | ecosystem: Environmental > Terrestrial >...
GGTACCGCCGGCACTTGGAAGTTAATGTGAATCGGCGTTCCGGCGTGGACCATCTGGGAGCGCGACTTCTCCATCGAACACCGCGCCTTCTCCATCGAACGAGCTGCGGCTTCCTGTGACCGGATTACCGCGGCAACATTGATTTCCTGTGCCCGCTCCGCGGCGCGCTCGGTCAACTCCTGCGCGCGAACCACGGCCAATTCCTGAATTTTCTGCGCCCGCTCGACGTTGCGGATCTGAACCTCCAAGGCCCTCTCGCTGGCCTTCTGGGCACGCATCGCCTCACGCTGCGCCCGCAATGTCACTTCGCACTTTTGATGGGCCGACCGCTCCGTGGCCAGCACCCGCGCCTCAACAACCTTCTGCTCCGCTCTGGCGAGCTCGGGCAGGTTGAGCTCAGCGACGATCTGCGCCTGCTCCGGAGTGTGATCGAGGTATGGCCGCAGCTTGGCCATCATCTGCTCGGCGACGTATTGCCTCGCGCAAGCCACGTCAGCCTGCAGCTCCGCGCGCGAAGTGGGAAACTGGGCGAGATGGCCGGAGCGAAATTCTCGTGAGAAGATCGCAAACGTCGCTGCCAGTGCCAAGGTCGCTGCCAAATATCTACGCTCCATAATGCCTCCTCGCTAGTCCGTAAGACGCATCAACCTGATGTTGGTTAGTCACCTTTTTTCAACTTCTTACATCAGGTTTGGTACTCTCGCAGGGGATACATACAATTTCGCTGCCAAACTTATTGCGGCCGTAAGTGGCTGACGCCGAGGCGTATAGCACGAAGTGCGAATGACACCAAACTGAGCGCGCGTCCAACTACGGGGTTTTTCTGTCCACTCACGGACACGGAAGGTCGCAAAATATCTTGGTGATATGGTGAGCAGATCATGAAGGCAGATGAAGTGAGACAGCTACTTCAGCTTCAGCCCCTCGAACCGGAAGGCGGATTCTTCCGCGAGACTTATCGCTCGCGCTGGCAGGTGCCGCAAGAGCCGCTACCCGAAGGTGTGCAGGGCACACGCTCGATCGGAACCTCCATTTACTACATGATTACCCCAGAGACGTTTTCGAGCCTGCATCGCCTGCCTGGAACGGAGATCTTCCACTTCTACCTAGGCGACCCGGCGGTGATGTTGCAGCTCCACCCGGACGGGTTGGTGCAAACCATTACTTTGGGGCACGATGTCGCAGCCAGCCCGACATCAGCCGCAGGTCGTGGTGCGCGGGGGAGTGTGGCAAGGATGCAGACTCGCTCCCCGAGGCGCGTGGGCGCTGATGGGAACGACCATGTCTCCCGGCTTCGACTACACCGACTATGAGACGGATGTTCGGGAGGAATTGATTGCGCAATATCCAGACGTTTCGGAGATGATACGGCAGTACACACGAATCCTTTAGCTGTACGTGTGTAAATACAGTGCTTGCCGATCCTTTGTTTTCAACAACTTGTCATGGATTTGTTCCCAAGCTACTGAAAACAAATGTAGTTATACGCGTCTAATCGTCGACGAGGGACTTAGCAGGCTCTCTCCTCTAGCCGATAGGCGAAAGGACGAACGACCTGGTGTTCTTTTCAATCCAATCGAAAAAGCTCACTCAAGCAAAGGAAGCTGAGCCAGGCACCCGGCAAGTCGCAGGCGGGTGTGCACCGCGTGTTATCAGCCGTAAACTAACGCCATGGGAATAAGCAGTAGGCTAGATATCCCGCACACCGCCCTGCTGGCGCTGGATTGCCAGACCGGGGTGGTCTCCATCTATGCGAAGCCGGCGGAGGAGTATGTCGCCCGGAGCGCCAGCGTGATTCGGGCAGCGCGAACCGCCGCAATGCCTGTCATTTTCGTGCAAGTCGGATTCCGGCCGGGATTGCCTGAGGTCAGCGAACGAAACAAGTTGGTCGCATCACTAAAGGCCAATCCGCAACACCAAAGTTTGTTTCAAGGCGCCGCAGGTGCTATTCACCCCGGACTTGGAGCGACGCCCGACGACATCGTGATCATCAAGCACCGAGCGAATGCTTTCACCGGGACGGATTTGGCTATGATTCTCGGCGCGAAAGAGATTCACACACTGGTGCTCTTCGGAATTTCGACCAGCGGTGTTGTTTTGTCCACGTTGCTGGGGGCCTTCGATGCCGATTACCAGGTGATTGTGATTGCAGACTGCTGCGCGGATAGGAACCAGGAACTCCATGAGGTTTTGCTGAAGCAGATGTTTCCGGCGCGAGGAGAAGTCATCACGGCAAGGGAATTTGAAGAAGCATTGGGGTTCACATTAGCCGATTGAGATTCCGCCACTCTGCCGAACTTTGTGTCCCCAGGGAACATCAAGATCACGCCCCCCTCTCGTAACGTTGGGGGCGAAAAGACGTCGACAGGAAGGGGCATCTTCCGACAGGTTACGGATGCGCAGAGACAATCGCGTTTCGTTTACGCCAACTTGCAAGATCAAGCGCGAAAGAGCGGTTCGACCCCGCGGGCCTGCGCGAGTAGTTCCTGACGCTCTTTGTTGTCCATGGGCTGAAATCGTTCGGCAAATCCAAGCGCCATGCGAAACAGCACTTCCTCGCCGGGAGGAATGGCCGCTGTGATGTCCTCGCTCAGCGTGAAGCGAAATGCCTTCTCCGCCAACGAAGGGTTCTCGATGGGCTCGTACCAGCACTTGCGCCATTTCGCGTGTTCCTTGTTGGGCCAAGTCGTGTAGGCCAGAGTTTTCAGTGCGATGCGAGTTACGCCCTTGGACTTGGCCTTGTCGAGAATCTGCGGGCCGAAGTTGCCTTCCTGTACCAGCACAAAGTTGAGCGGGAACATTACGGAATCGAGCTCGAAGCCGTCCATCAGGGCGATCGCCGCTTTGACGTCGTGAACGGATGCGCCGAGGAAGCGCGCTTTCCCCTCCTGCCGCGCCTTCACGAACGTTTCCGCCGCTCCGCCGGGAGCGAGGATTTGGTTGACGTCCTCCATTTTTTGTACCGCGTGAAACTGGTAAAGATCGAAATGGTCGGTCTTCAACCTGCCCAGGCTCTGCTCGAGTTCTTGGCGAGAGCCAGGGGCATCGCGCGCCATGGTCTTGCAGGCGAGAAACGACCGACTGCGATACGGCTCTAATGCCGGGCCTAGCTTCGTCTCGGCCTCGCCGTCGAAATAACTGGGCGCCACATCGAAGTAGTTGATACCCCGATCAAAAACCTCGGCGACTGTCTGATTGGCCTGGGGCTGCTCCATGCCTACAACGACGATGCCGCCGAATCCAACGATCGAGAGTTGCACGTCGCCCTTGTACACGCGTTTCGGGATGGTGCCTGTGGCAGCATCGACTGGCAGATTTGCGACAACGGCCGTCGCAGCCATGCCTTGTAGAAAGCTTCGTCTCTTCATGTTTACCTCCGAGCAAGGCTGAACAGTTCACCCGCACTTCCCTGTCCCGTGACACTTGCGTCCAGGTGACGAGCAGTTGCCGGGCTCGGCCAGCTCGCCGTCCGGGCCAATGCACGTCTGGGTGTGCATGCACCAGAACAGGCCGTCATTCGATGGAGGCACGGTGGGATCGTGATCCGCGCTGATGAATTGTTGCTTCCAGCGCAGCGAGGTGCAAAGAGTTTCCTTGCTCGTGTCGAATCGTTCCTGATCGAGCCACATCATGCAACACCTCCTGCGCGGCCGGCCGCGGCGTTCAACACGGCGCGTTTTACGGCCGCTTTGGTCAGGGTGATCTTGTATTTGTTGCGGCTGAGCGGCTTGGCCTTTGCCACCGCAGCGTTTGCCACTGCCATTGCCGTGTCGCTGTTGACCGGCTTGCCCACCAGCGCATCGGCGGCTTCGGGCGAGATCCACGGAATCGGCGCGACATGCCCCAACACGACGCGCGCGCTCTTGACGGTGTTGCCATCCATTTCGAGCGCAACGCTCGCCATGGAGAGCGGCCAGTCGAACGCTGCGCGTTGGCGTACCTCGTAGCTGGACGCTTTGAGGTTCTTCGCTGGCGGAGGCACGATGAGCTCGGTGACGATTTCGTCGGGCTTGAGGTCATGTTCGCGCTGGCCTTCTGCTGTGGGAATGACGAAGAACTTCTCGAGCGGCAGCTCGCGCATGCCGGCGCCCGAAGATTTTGCCGAGTAGATCCGAAGCTTTGCGCCGTAAGCGATTAGGACCGGAGCGATGGTTGACGGACTGACAAAATACGCCGGGCCGTCGTTGCCGAGGATCGCAGCGTAGCGGTTGTCGCCTTCCACCACCATCGACTTACCGTCTTTGGTGGTGGGAAGCAGTCCCATGCCGTTGCGAAAGTACCAGCAGCGCGGGCGCTGACACATGTTGCCGCCAATCGTTGCGACATTGCGAATCTGGACGCTTGCCGCCTCACGCACCGCCTCGGTCAGTACCGGATAGGCAGTGAGGTCCTTCGAATCGGCTAGCTCGGCGAGTGTGGTGAGCGCGCCGATACGCAGACCCGAGTTCGCGTTGTAGCTGACCCCACGTAAGCCATCGATTTGCTTGATGTTGACGAGCCGTTTGGGCGTGACGACGTAATCCTTCATCAGCGCCAGCAGATCGGTGCCGCCGGCGAGGACTGCACCGTCGCCGCCCAGCAGTGTGGCAACCTGTTCTTTCTTGTTAGCGCTGGCGTATTCAAACGCTTGCATTTGCGCCTCCTGGCTCGAGGGCTTCGAGCACGCGGTCAGGTGTCAGCGGCAGGAAGGGCACACGCACTCCGATCGCGTTGGCTACGGCGTTGGAAATCGCTGCGCCGGGAGAAACAACTGGCGGCTCGGCGAGTCCGATGACTCCGCGTTCGTCGTAGCCTTTGCCGGTCATCATGTGGACTTTCAGATCGCCGATATCGCTGAGTCCGGCAAGCCGGTAGAACTCCAGGTTCGGATTCAGCACGCGCCCGGTAACGGGATCGAGAATCTTTTCCTCGTAGAGCGCGTAGCTGATGCCCATGATGAGTGCCCCGTAGACCTGGCTCTCGGCAGTCTTTACGTCAACCACGAGGCCGCAGTCTTGCACGGCGACCATCTTGTTGACGCGCACAATGCCGGTTTCGGTGTCGACAGAGACGTCAGCCATCTGTACGCCACCGACGCCGCTGTTGGTCAGGTCCGGCGGCTCGTCCTTATTGGGATTTTGGCCGCGCACCGTGAGGGGCACGGCGCCGATCTTCGCGCAGGCTTCCTTCCAGGAGAGGCTGCGGCTTGGATCGCCTTTCACCTGCACTCGGCCCGCATGAGCTTCCAACTCTTCAGGCTGAGCCTTGAGCGACGGAGCTGCCTTGGCAAACAATCGATCGCGTGCATTGACCGCGCCACGTCGAGTCGAAGCTGTTACGCCGCCCGATGTGGTGCTGCCGCCACTGCCGCCGGACGGGGGATACTTGTTGTTTCCGTAGAGCAGTGTCACGTTCTCCATCGGAATACCGAGTGCATCGGCAGCGACGATGGTGATGATGGTGCGCGCGCCCGTGCCCAAGTCCTGCGTGCCCATCTTGATCTCGACCGACCCGTCGGGATGGATGGTGAAGTCGCAATTGCTGTTGTGGCCGCGGCCTCCCCAGGTGTGCATCGAGAGTCCCATACCACGCTTGATATCGCCGGGAGCCGTGTCGCCGCGCTGATGCCAATTCTTCTTCCAGCCCATCAACTGGTCGGCAATGGCGAATTCTTCTTTGTAGGTCTGAGCGCGCGGGCCGGCGATGTCCATGTTGGCCAGCATCAGGTCATAGGGATCCATCTTCAGTTTGGCAGCGAGGTCTTCGATCGCTCCCATAGTGATGACGGCGGCCTGAGGATGGTTCGGAGCACGCCACGCGCGAGCGCTGCCCTGGTTGGTGGAAATGGCCGTGTTCTGTTTGCGCTGGTTGGGGATCTCGAAGATGTAGGGTAAAGGTGGAGTTCCTCCGCCGCCTACGCCACCTGTTCCCCATGAGCGCGACTCCCAGGCAGTGATTTTGCCGTCCTTGTCGGCGGCGATCTTTACGCGTGCAAAGGCTGAAGGACGCATGCCCGCCACTTCGAACTCGGCCTTGCGATCGAGCATGTTCTTCACCGGTTTCCCGCTTGCTTTTTTCGAGAGCTTCGCCGTGGTTACGTCCCAGCGATCGACGGAAAACTTACTGCCGAATCCGCCACCGACGTTCTGCTGCAGGACATTGATGTTGCTGGCGGGAACACTGAGCGGTTCCGCCATCTGCGCGGCGATGCCCGAGACGTTCTGCGTGGAAATGTGGACAATCATTTCCTTCTCGCCCGGCCACTCGATGGCGGAGCCGTGAGTCTCGAGACATGAATGGACGATGCAACTCGCACCGTAGAGACCCTCTGAGACCGCAGCCGCCGAAGTAAAGGCTTTATCAGGGGTTCCGGTCGTCTGCGTCGCAGTTTTCTTGTAAGGGGATTTGGGCTTGTTTTCTGCCTCTACGTATTTCGCCTTCTCGAGCGCGGTGATAATGCTGGGATCGGCGCCCATTCCCTTGTACGAAGCGTAGTCCTTCTCGGTGGGCTTGAAGCTAATACCTCGCTTTTCAATGGCGGAGATAACCTGCTCGTCGGGAACCTGGTTGTCGAGCATGTCCTCGAAGTCGTCTTTGCTGACGGGGCCGGTATCGGTCGCAATATTCTTGGGAGGCTCGGCGTCGGAGACGAAGTGCGGCAGAATCTCATACTCAACTTTGATGGCACGCATTGCGTCTTCGCAGGTGCCTTCGTCGACCGCAGAGACGCCGACGATTTCATCGCCGGCCCAGAAGATCTCCGTACCGGGCCCCTGGATGACCTCGACGGCCTTCACGCCGGGCATCTTCTCAGCAGCGCCGGTGTCGATGCTGGTGATCTTCGCGTGCGCGTAGGGACAGCGGAGGATCTTTCCCGCCAACAAGCCCTGCGGATTGTAGTCGTAGGTGTATTTCGCGCGCCCGGAGGACTTTGAGGGCCCATCGACGCGGTCGATCTTCTTGCCAAGAAGGGGACGCAGCGCGGGATCAGGCCAACTGTACTGGGTCATGACTGTTTCCCTCCCTGCTCGAGAAGCGCCGCAGCGCGGATTCCGTTGTACGTGCCGCAGCGGCAGTAATTACCGTTCAGCCCGCGACGAATGTCTTCCGCGGTCGGCTGGGGATGCTGTTTTAAAAAGGCGGTCGTAGCCACGACGAATCCCGGGGTGCAGAATCCGCACTGCTGGGCGTCGTGATCGACGAAGGCCTGCATAACAGGGCTGAGCTTGTCGGCTTCGGCCAGCGCTTCGATGGTCGTGATCTTCGCTCCCTGTGCATCGATCGCGAGTATCGAGCAGGCATACACGACCTTGCCGTCGAGGAGCACCGTGCACGCGCCGCAGGTTCCGCGATCGCAAACGCGCTTGGCGCCGGTGATATCAAGCGGACCGCGCAGAGCGTCGAGCAGCGTAACGCGCGGCTCGAGTTGTGGGCTGAGTTTCTTGCCATTGACGTTAAGCGTTACGGTCACCTTGCCTGGGCCTTGAATGGGAACGTCTTCTCCCGCGGCGTGGACGACCTTCGGGCCGAGCACTGCCGGGAGTGCCGCGGTTACCGCCGAAATTTTCATGAAGTCGCGCCGCGAGACACCCGAAGTTGCTTCGGGCTTGCGCGCGTCGTCGTCTTTCATCGTGCCTCCATGGGGAAACCCAAGAAAGAGTCCGGCGCCATGTGGCTGCCGGAGCTATTGGTTAGAGGGATTTGAACTGGGGTGCGACGAACATTGTTTATGTTTGGACGGCAAGAAACTCCATTGAGCGCGAGTATAACTCCCGCAAAGGGTTACCGACAAAAGCCGCAGATTGTCGAATTCCTTAGCTTGCGTCTGAAGCGCAAGGCCCAACGTGATCCCCGGCGGCTTTTGTGCTGCCCGTGATTAGCTACTTAACGCTATGGGCGTTGAAGGCAGACGACAGGTCCCTGAAGTCTTCGAACATCCGCGGCCGCGCCCTTCATCGCGCAAGCAGCAAGGGTAATTTCAGCAACTGCGTCCATCCGTTCATCCACGGGCCGGCTTTGCCAGTAGCGATATTCCTCGGCTTTCATTTCTTTGAGGCTCGCCTAGAGGCGGATGCTTGTGTCCATGGCCTTCGTTTGTAGCACTGGGACGCGAGGTTTCGAACGCCTCACCGCCACGCCGCCTGGCCCAAATTTCGTGCAACAAAATATCTCGCAAGACCAGGAACTTTTTCCGTTCTGCAAGCATTACAGGTGCAGTACAGCAGCACCGGGGCGAACCAGGAGATACGTCGGACGGTATGAGCAGCGACGAAGTCTTGATGCGCGAGTTTCAGCAAGGCTCGCGACCCGCGTTCGAGGAGCTTTATGCAAGGTACAGCGGGCCGCTTTACGGATTCTTCCGCCGGCGGCTGGAAAGTCCGCAGCGCGCGGAGGATTTGGCCCAGGAAACTTTTCTTGCGGTGATTCGCGGTGCGCGGCGCTACGAGCCGCGAGCGCTGGTGCGGACGTACTTGTACGGAGTCGCGCTGAAGATGCTGGCGGCGGAGCGGCGCAAACAGCGTGGAAGCGTCGACAGTCCCGATCCAGCCCCTGAGCCATCGGCTCCGAGCACACAAGAGTCTGGGCTCTGGGTGCGGGAAGCCTTAGCCAAACTCGACTCGGCCGAGCGCGAAATCCTGATGCTGCGCGAGTACGAACAGCTAAGCTACGGCGAGATCGCGGAGCTGCTGCGAATCCCGGTCAATACGGTTCGATCCCGGCTCTTCCGAGCGCGAATGGCGCTAAGAGAATGCCTGAACCCGAAGACGTCGCTCCTAACCACACCGACCAGTGCGAGCGACCCTGCAACTACAGCCGCATCGGCAGAGGGCGAGGCCTGATATGCGAAGCCATGTTCATCCCGTAGAACCCGAAGAGTTGATGGCTTATCTCGACGGCGAATTGCCCGTCGAACAGGCAACAGCCGCTGCTGCTCACCTCGAGGAGTGCCGCGAGTGCCAGATTCTTGTCGCCGAAATGAAAAGCGTCTCCGAAGCTCTGACAGCGTGGGAGATCGAGAGTGCAGAACCAGCGATCAATGACCAACTCTCGAAGGCGCTGGACGATCGCCAGGAAGAGCGAAGCGCAGCGCGGGGGGGTCGTTGGGATTGGCTGGGCCATTATCGCTTCCGCCGCATGGTTCCCTGGGCAGGCGGTGCGCTAGCCGGCGGGTTGGCTGTCCTACTGCTGACGTTCACCCTGATCTCTAGCGTCAGCCACCGCGAGTACGGGCCGGCGCCCCTAGCGACCCGTAGCGAAACCATGGCGCTCAGTGCAGCCAGAGATGTTCCCCAGCCGGGCGGCAACCGTGACCACATGTTGTCTGACTCGGTCGCGCTACTTTCAGAGTCCCAGCGGGAAGAACTGCTGAAGCGCAAAGAGATGACGCAGCTTGCGTCAAACCTGGAGGTCAACCGTGATGGCAGGGCGGAATCGCAAATCGCTGCCGAGCTGGCCGCGGGTCCCATGATCATCCATACCGCTCAGCTCACGGTGGTTATCCAGAATCTCGATTCCGCGCGTGCCGAGGTGGACAAGATCGTCGAGCGCTACAGCGGTTACGTCGGCGACCTGACGGTGTCGGCACCATCGAATGGTGCGCGGACGCTGACCGCAACGTTGCGGGTTCCCGCAACTCAACTCGACTCCGCGATAGCTGAATTGAAGAAGTTGGGCCGGGTCGAATCTGAGACCCAGAATGGCCAGGACGTGACCGCTCAGTACGTCGACCTGGAAGCCCGGCTCAGCAACTCGCGCAATACGGAAAAGCGGCTACTCGAGCTGCTCAGTAACCGTACGGGCAAGCTGTCGGATGTGCTCGAGGTCGAGACCGAACTCAGCCGGGTCCGCGAAGAAATTGAGCGGATGGAAGGCGAGCGCCGTCTCCTGGCAAAGCGAGTGGAGTACGCCACGCTGACGGCAACGGTGACGGAGGAGTATAAAGCCCCGGCGAGTGCTCTGCCGGATTCAACGGCCACGCGCTTTCGCAATGCCGCGGTCGACGGCTACCGCAGTGTTGTGAATTTCATCATTGGCGTGGCGCTGTTTCTGATTTCGGATGGGCCGATGCTCGTAGTCTGGACTCTGATCCTTTTGCTACCTGCGCGATGGGTGTGGAGGAGGTACCGCAAGTACCGCGAGACACCTTCCCTGTGACCACTTATAAATAGCCCACCCTTTGCAGCAAGAAAGGCGACGGATGGTTGACCCGCCGCCCCCGTTTTCCCAGCCTGGAACTCTACTTCAGTGTCCTGATGTACTTCACAACTGCCGCAATATCGGCGTCCGACAGCTTGCCCTTATAGGCCGGCATTTTACCCTTGCCGTCGGTGATGAGGGCGGTCAAGTCAGCATCCGACATGTTCTGTACTTCTGGGCTGCTCAAGGGTTTAAGTCCCAAGCTCTTGCCCATGCCCGTGCTGGCGCTGCCGTCGGCGCCATGGCACATGGCACACTTCCCCTTGAAGATGGCGGCGCCGCTTCCCTGCGCGAACGAAATGGTAGGAACTGCCAAAACCAGGGCAAGACCCAATACCGTTAACCGTTTGGAAGCATTCATTGCTGTCTCCTCCTCTCCTTCACAACGCAGTCGTCAGTTTGGGATGAACCTAGTCCCAAACGACGGAAATACTCTAACTCCCGAAGTCGGACTTGGCTATGCCGACTTAAACGTAGGGCGAGGGAAAAAACGCGCCGGGCGGGTGATATGCCGCAAATTCACATCTACCGATTCCGGAAGAAGGGGTTGATCACGTAATAAAGTACTTGTTTTCAATACGATGCACTGTTGCTGGACCTCCTGCGACTTTGGCACTCCCGGTGCTCTTTTATGCTATTGATCTCTGGCAGCAGGAAGTGGAATTGCTGGGGCAGGAGTTCGGACCGCTTTACCGAGGAACAGGACGATGTCCTGACGACCCTCGCGTCGCACATCACGCAGCGCATTGCCAGCTATTGGCACGCGAACTGAGGGAGCTGCCCGATCGCTCCGGTCAGGGCATGTTGACGGCGGCGGTACAGAAACTGTTTCAGTTGGACAAACCTGACCTGATCGAGACTGGGCAGGAGAATTGACTGTAAGGAAACCAGAAGGAGTAAAGCATGTCTCAATCTGCGCAAGACAGCAAATCAAACGTGGGCTTCACCAGTGTGCAAGCCTACACGCTAGCCGTCATCACACTTGTCATCGGAATTGCCGTGGGCTACTTTGCCCGCGGCTCGGCACCATCGGCCGCACCCGAAGCCGCTCAGGCCGGCACGGGCGCTCGACCGTCAGCAATGGGTAGCGCTCCGGCGATGGGAGCCCCTCAGTTGCCGGGCATCGGAACCGAGCAGCAGGGCGGAGCTTCTCCCGAAATGCTGGCCCAGGCCGCCCAGCCGCTGCTAACCAAATTGCAGGCCAATCCCAAGGACTTCGATACGCTGACCCAGCTTGGTAACTTGTACTATGACGGTCAGGCCTATCCGCAAGCGATCGAGTACTACACGAAAGCACTGGAAGTAAACCCCAAGAACCCCGACGTCATTACCGACCTGGGAACCGCGTACTGGTATAGCGGAAATCCGGACAAGGCGATTGACCAGTTTCAAAAGTCGCTGTCGATTCGCCCTAATCATCCTGGAACGCTGTTCAACATGGGCATCGTGAAGTGGCAAGGCAAGAAGGATCCCAACGGAGCGGTCGTGGCCTGGGAGCAGTTGCTGAAATCCAACCCCGGCTACCCGCAGAAAGACCAGGTTCAAATGTTGATTGAGCGCGCGAAAATGCACGGAGCAGGCGCTACTAAGGGCTGAGCTTCGTGAGTGGTGGAGCGCAAGCTCCTGTTTTTTCGCAATTGCTCACCCCGGGACGGTGTTCGCGCAGAGCCCGTCCCGGGTTTTTGTCGGTGATGACGGTTATTTCGCGTGTGCCATCTTGTCCGCCATCTTGGCCATCGCTTCTTTCTGGGCTGCCATCATCTCGTCGTGGGTCATGTCTTTGATGTGGGTAGCAATCGCCCAGGTGTGGCCGAACGGGTCTTTCACCTTACCGTAACGATCGCCCCAGAACTGGTCCTCCAGAGGCATGGTCGGTGTGGCGCCGGCAGCTACCGCTGCAGCGTAGGTTTTATCGGCGTCTTCGACGTATACATGCAGGGTTACAGACGTGTCGGCCTTGGTAGAGGTCGGCGACAAAACGTGCCACTCGGGAAGCTCGTCATTCAACATCACTGTAGAATCGCCGATCTTCACCTCGGTGTGCATAACCTTTCCGTCGGGTCCAGTGGCGAACGGACCGGTTACGGCACCGAATGCCTTCTTGTAAAATTCGGCGGCTTTTTTGGCGTCGCTCACTACGAGGTGCGGTGTAACGCTGTAATATCCGGCTGGCTTGAACGAAACTTTAGCACTCATGGTATCTCCTTTTTGATTTTTGCCTAATAAGACGAGGTGCGGACGAGGGCGTAGAACGGGAGCCAACATGCAGTATGGAAGGGGATTCTACCGCAGTTTCAGATCATGATGCTGTGGGAGGGCTGTGGAATTGTGACGAGTCGCAAATAAAGCTGGCGACTGTCGCCGCCAGCCTTCTGAAATGCGCGAATTGGCCAGCCATTACTCGGTTCGCAGCGCCTTCATAGGATCAAGATTCGCCGCGCGGCGCGCCGGCCAGAGGCACGCCAGTACAGCGATTGCAACTAGCAGTAGTGCCACCGCAAGCAGGGTAAGGGGATCACGCGAACTGCTTTGCACCCAATGCGAGACAATCCGATTCAATGCAATGCTGGCTGCTAGCCCGACGATCATTCCAACTGCCACCGTTGCCGCAACCGACTTCAGCACCAGGGTGATGATGTCGGCACGCCGTGCGCCCATCGCCATGCGGATTCCCATCTCCTGATTGCGCTGGCTGACGGAGTAGGAGACGACGCTATACAGTCCGGTGGCAGCAAGAACCAGTCCCAGCAGAGAGAACACGGCAAAAAGCGCGGCGATAAAGCGCTGCTGGCCCCAGATCAAGGTATCCATGTACCACGTCAAAGGATGATGATCGGCGACGGCGATTTGCGGATCGAGCGCCTGAACTCTCTTTTCCGCCGAGTTTATGGCGGAAGCTGCATCTCCCTTGGTTCGTACAAGGAAGCTCATATAGGAGGTGAGCACCATGGTGTGCGGTACAAAAAACGCCGGCTCGATAGGTAGTTGCTTCCCATTGGCTTCGCCGGTACGGAACCCAGCGTTGTTGCGCGCGTCCGCAATGACGCCGATTATCTCGAACCAGGTGTCACTGCCTTCGGCGAACACAAAATCCTGCTGATCGAACTTCAGCATGGGGCTTCGCACATGGTTCCCGCGGGGATTGCCGTCACTCAGGTACTTACGCACAAACGCCTGGTTCACCAGTGCGACGTGCGCGCCGCGCATCATCTCCGCCTGGGTGAAGTCGCGGCCCTGAACAAGTGGAATGCCAAGGGTGGCTAACATCTCAGGTGTCGTCAAGACTACTTGCGATTGGATTCCAGTCAGCTCCTGTTTCCCTTCGATTTCGGTTTTGACGGTATATGCCTGCATTGGGGGCAGCCAGGTTGAGGAAACGGTTGCCTGCTCAACGCCTGGCGCCGAGATGATTGCCTGCCGAACCGAATCGTATTTGCTCACGCGTTCGGTCCAGCTGGGATAGGACTTTCGCGGCAACACGAGATTTAGAGTCGACACCTTGTCGACGTCGAAGCCCAGAGGTATCCGGTACGCCGTCAAAAAGGCGCGGGTAGAGGCGCCCGCGATGGTCAACAGCACGAGTGTGAGCGCGACTTGTCCAGTGATGAGTGCGCGATGCGTCTTGCGGTCGCCGCCTCCGCCGGAATGACGGCCGGCACCACTCTGGATGAGCTGGTTCAGATTGGGACGCGACAATTGCAGCGCCGGCGACATGCCGAAGAGGATGCCGGTTAAAACGGCAATTAACACCGAGAAGGACAATACGGGAAGGCTGACGCGGATGGCCGCCTCATGCGGAAAGGAGTAATAGGGCAAGGCCTCGGCGATCCATTTGACTGCGCCGTAAGCGAGCAAAACGCCCAGCGCGGCGCCGGTCAGTGAGAGCAGGACCGATTCCGTGAGGAGTTGCCGCATAATGCGCCAGCGTGAAGCGCCCATCGACGAACGCAACGCAAGCTCGTGCATCCGGGCTGTACCTCGGGCCAGCATGAGAATGGAAACGTTGGCGCAGCCGATAACCAATAGCAACACAACCGCACCAAACAGCAGCAGGAGCGTTCCCGAGAATTGCCCCAGGACCTGTTCATTCAGTGTCACTGTCTTGGTGCGGACGACAGGGGCGTAATTCTTAGGGTCGCGATTGTAAAAACTGAGGATCAGCGGCTGCAGTTCGGCGTTGGCCGCTTCTAGCGTGACTCCAGGCTTGAGCTTGATGAAGCTGTTGCGATAATCGTGCGGGTCGCCGGTCGGAATATAGGGAACGTAGACATCGGAATCGCCCCAGGTAAAGCGCGGCGACGCCACTCCGATGATCGTGTAAAGCATGTGGTCTAGCTCGATGGTTTTGCCCAACACATCGCGGCTCGCGCCAAACTGTTTCTTCCAGAATAGGTAGCTCAGCACGGCTACGGGGGCGGCCTTTCCTTCGCTCGCGTCAGCGGTGGTGAACTGGCGGCCAAGTAGAGGTGGCACCCCCATATACTCAAAGAGGTTAGGAGTATACTCGCCCCGCTGCACGGAGACCGGAATTTGGTTGCTCGCGGTCATGGTGGCTGTGTTGCCACCTTGCATGAAGATCTCGTCGACGCACTTGGCCTGCTTCAGCTCGTTCAGTTCCGGGCCCGTGTTGTAGACGAGCCCCATCTGGCGACCGCTGTTGTCGAACAACTCGACGTGCACCATGCGGTTGGCGTCTTTGTAGGGGTACGGGTCCATCAGCACGCCGTAGACGACGCTGAATACCGCGGTGGTCGCACCTATCCCGAGGGCAAGCGAAAGGACCGCCGTCAAGGTGAAGCCCTTGTTTTTCAATAACTGGCGCGTGGTGAAACGAAGATCCTGCAGTACGGATTCCATTTGTGCTACTCCTGCGAGTCTCGGTGCAAACTGAAGTCCGCGCAGAGATCAAAAGTAAGCGTACCGGCTGACTGAGTCGTGCCCTGATCTGAATCAGTCACCGAAGCGAGTTTTTCAGCCCGCGGCCGCGGGTCGAGTCGCGCCCTGACGCGGTATCAAAATTTGACCACCCACCTAACTACCTGCACTCCTACCACCAACGGAAATTACTGAGAATAGACACCGCTAGGTTTCCTTTCAGGCATCCAGCCGTCCGTAACGTAAAACCAGTGTTCGTCGCCGGACATCTGATGTAGACCGCCTTCGGCGCTTGCGCAACCGCGCCTCCCCCCAGACGGCAATATGCGCCACTCCCGCCGCAGCGTAGTAAGCTAGTGATACGCAATGCCTGCGGAAAAGGTTCTCATCGTTGACGACGAGAAGCTGGTCCGTTGGTCACTCCGGCAAAAGTGCGAAGAGTGGGGATATCGCGTTCTGGAGGCTGACAACGGCTCGGCTGCGCTTCGCGTAGCGCATAACGAGTGTCCTGACCTCGTGCTGCTTGACGTGCGCCTGCCGGACGCCAGCGGCATCGATCTCCTGGAACAGATTAAGAAGTCTAACGACGCGCGTGCAGTGATCATGATCACCGCGGACCCGCAACTTGACGACGTCAAGACCGCTTTGAAACTGGGGGCTTACGACTTCGTCGGCAAGCCGCTCGACTTCGACGAACTGTCCGTCGCTGTAAAGAATGCGCTCGAAACCACGCGTCTGCGCACGGAAGTTGAATCGCTGCGCGGCGAAGTGCGGCGTCGTGCCGGATACCACAATGTAATAGGCGTCTCAGAGAAGATGACTGAGCTGCTCAGCTTTGTGAACAAAGTTGCCATCAGCGAAGCCACAACGATTCTCATCCAGGGCGAGAGCGGCACGGGCAAAGACCTGATCGCCAAGACGATTCACTACCAGAGCCGCCGGCAAGACAAGCCCTTCGTCGCGATCAATTGCTCGGCGATTCCTGAGACCCTCATGGAGGCCGAACTCTTCGGCCATGAGCGCGGCGCCTTCACCGATGCCAAGGCCATGAAGAAGGGTTTGTTCGAAATGGCCGACGGCGGGACGCTCTTTCTCGACGAAATCGGCGAACTTTCTCTGCTTTTGCAGGCCAAGCTGCTGAGGGTGCTCGAAGATCAGGTCATCCGCCGTGTCGGTGGCGTGCGCGATATGCAGGTCGATGTGCGGGTAATCGCCGCGTCGAATCGCGACCTTGAGCGCGCGGTGAAGGAGACCGCTTTCCGCCAGGACCTTTACTATCGCCTGGCTATCATCTCCATCTTTCTGCCGCCGCTACGGGACCGTAAGGACGATATCCTGCCGCTGGTCGAGCATTTCATCGATCGCTACAACCGTAAGTTCCGCAAGTTGCTCACGGGCATTACCGACGACACACGCAAGTTGCTGCTCAGCTACGACTGGCCCGGAAACGTTCGCGAGCTGAAGAACGCGGTCGAGCGGGCCATGATTCTGGAAGAAAGCGATGTGCTTCAACCAGATTACTTACCGTTCGCAGTGGCACAGCAACAGGCCGCCTATACTGCATTTGAGATGACATCCGGAAGCGGTAATGGCGGCAGGGCAACCGAATTGCCCGATGGGCGCAGTCTGCCTAAGCTTTTCATCCCCGAAGGCGGCACTTCGTTGGAGGAAGTGGAGCGATCGCTGGTCGAGCTGGCTATGGCCCGTGCTAACCGAAACCAGACGCACGCCGCTCGCCTGCTCGATATCAGCCGCGATGCGTTGCGTTATAAGCTGAAGAAGTTCGGACTGATGCATGCCGAAGAGGATTAACCATCTACCGCTTCGCCTTCCTAACGGTCGCTTCACAAAGGCGCTTCTCCGTGTCACTATGCGGGGCAGCGCAGGGTGACGGTTTTTCCTGACATTGGTGTAAGCTAACGCTTATTTCGTAAATTTTCCTATCGCGTTCTTACGTACTACTTGCGCCACAACACAGGAAAACGTGCAACCACCTTCAATGGGCGAGTTTCTAACTGATGTGAGCGCCCGGTAAACGCGCACCACCCAAGCGAAACTTTCAGAGTACAGGAGCCGTTATGCGAAAGCTGGTAATCGCCATAGCCGCCGTCGTCGTACTGGTTTTGGTCCTCATCTTGTGCCTGCCGTATTTCATCGACATCAATCAGTATCGCGGCGAGATTCAGGCACAGTTCGAGAAGCGTCTCCATCGTCCGGTGCAATTTGGCGCCTTGTCGCTGGCGGTTTTCCCGGTGCGCGTGAAAGCACAAAACGTCGTCATCGGCGAGGACCCGCGCTTCCATAGCCAACTCCCATTCGCGCAGGTCGGCGAAATGGATATCAGCGTCAAGCTGCTGCCGCTACTCACCAAGTCGATCGAGATCAGCAGCCTCACGCTAAAACGACCACAGATCGAGTTGATTAAAGATTCCGCAGGCGTGTGGAACTTCTCCAGCCTGGGACAGGCTCCTGCAGCGCCGGCTGCGGCTCCGGCAGCTCCGCTCGAGCCGCAGGCCGGACAAAAACCTGCGGCTCGGACGTCTTCCAGTTCGGGCGGAGGGTTCTCCCTCAACGAGCTGAAGATTAGCGATGGCCAGGTTGCGGTCACCGACTTAGAGAAGCATCAGCCGCGCGAAGTCTACGATCACATCGACGCGACGGTGAGCGACTATGCGCCCGACAAACAATTCTCTATCGACCTGGCGGCTCACGTACCCGGAAAAGGAGCGGAAACGCTGTCGCTCGCAGGCAAAATGGGTCCGATTAATCAGGCGAACATGCTGAGCACGCCGTTCAACGGAAAGCTCAAGTTAAATGAGGTCTCGCTCGCTGGCGCACAGAAATTCCTGAATTCTGCTGCCCTGGAAGGCACTGACGCCATGCTCTCTGGTACCACGGACCTGGTCAACTCAGGCGGCAAAATGGCGGCCAAGGGTTCGCTTAAGATCGATGATGGCGTCGTTCGCAACCTACAGGTTGGCTATCGGATCACTGCCGATTTCGATGTGATCGACGACCTTGCCGCGGATGTAATCCAGATCAAGCAAGGTGATGTGAAGCTCGGCTCGACGCCGCTAACCGTATCAGGATCGCTCAACACCCACAACACGCCCTCGGTCGCGGACCTCAACCTTTCCGCAAAGGATGCTTCGATTGAGGATGCGGCTCGCCTGGCCGCAGCGTTTGGTGTGGTTTTTAGCCCAAACGCCAAGATCACTGGCAACCTCACTGCCAAGGTTCATGCGCAAGGCCCGACGAACAATCTTGCGCTCAATGGAACCGTGAATGGCCGCAACCTCGAAGTCACAGGCAAGGACATTCCACAAGCTGTGAAGGTGCCTTCGCTCGACTTGGCGATGACGCCCGAGGAAATTCGCTCCAGCCCTTTCACCGCCAGCTCAGGTGCAACTACGCTCGCCGGACAGATGACGATCGCGCACTACACGACGCCCTCACCGACCCTCGACGGGACGTTGAAGACGGTGAACGGCAAGGTCGATGAGCTGCTGAACATTGCCAAGGCATACGGGGTTAGCGCCGTCGAAGGCATGAGCGGCAGCGGCGCCGTGACGCTCGACCTGCACGCCAGCGGTCCAATCAAGAACACCGACGCCCTGAACTTCAGTGGCTCGGGCGCGATTCAGAACGCAACCCTGAAGACACCCTCCCTGACCCAGCCACTCAATATTCGGAACGTCAATCTGCAGTTCACGCAAAACTCGCTCAATCTTTCCAACATCAATGCGTCGCTAGCCTCGACAAATGCCAGCGGCAATCTCAGCGTGGCCAACTTTCAGGCGCCGCGCCTGACCTTCGCGCTCTCGGCCGACAAACTCAACGTCACTGAGCTGCAAAAACTCATGGCCTCCGGCAAGCCTGCCCCGGCAAAGAAGGCGGATTCATCTTGGAGCCTGGTGCCTTCCGCTGAAGCTGCTCCCGCGCCGCAACCGAGCTTCCTCGACACTGCAACGGGCACCGGGACCATCGCGGTCGGTACGTTGATCTACGACCGAACGCAGCTTACCAATGTTCACTCAGGCGTCAACCTCAATCACGGCGTGGTGCAGCTGACTCCACTCACCGGCCAGGTCTATGGCGGGCAAATCAATGGCAGCATCACGGCGGATCTTCGGCATGAGACGTCCAACTTCGCGGTTAATGCCAAGCTCACCCGTGCCGATGCCAATCAGTTGCTCACGAGCGTCGCCAACATGAAAGACACGCTCACCGGAACGCTCAATGCGACGATGAACCAGACCTTCTCGACCCCGGCATCTGGAGATGTCGCACAAACGCTGAACGGCCCGTTTACCCTCAACCTCACCAACGGCAAGCTCATGAAGATTGACCTGCTGAATGAACTGGGTAAGATCGGCAAGTTCGGCGGCGGATCGAAGGGTTACACCTCGATTTCGAGCATGAGCGGGACCTTTGACGTTCACAATGGTGTCGCCAATACCAACGACCTCAAGGCCGCTCTCGATGTAGGCACTATGGCGGCGACTGGAACCATCAACCTGGTGAATGAAGCCTTGGGGCTTCATCTCACAGCGGTGCTCGATAAGGCGTTCAGCCAGTCGGTTGGTGGCACAGGCGTCGGCGGCTACCTGAACACGGCGCTCGGGAACAAGAATGGCGAGCTCGTGCTGCCGGTCATCATCACCGGCACCATGAGCCACCCGGCCGTAACCCCCGACATGCAAAAGATCGCGCAGATGAAGCTGAATAATGTTCTGCCATCAGCTGCCGGGCTTATTGGCGGCAAAGGCGGAGCGGGCGGAATCCTCGGAACACTGCTAGGAGGTCAGGCGCAGCAAGGGCAGCAGCCTGGTAAGCAGGCACAGCCGAGCTCACAGCAACAACTACAGGACGCGCTGGGAGGCTTGCTGGGTGGGAGTAAGAAGAAGCCTCCGCAATAGCCAGCTTTTATGACACAAAAGGCAAAGCCGCCTTACGAGGCGGCTTTTTTGTCCCGATTCGCTCCAGCGGTTATGTTCCCGTCGCTTCGAGCAAACCTTGTTCCAGCTTTTCCTGGCACGCGATGCAGTGGCGCGTCCAAGGCACAGCCTCGAGTCGCTTGGGGTTGATCTCTTCCCCGCAAGAGATGCACTCGCCGAATGTACCTTCGCGAATGCGGTTCAGCGCACCGTCGACCATTGCCAGAATCTGACGCTCGCTGCTGCTCTGGCTAAACAGAAACTCTTTGGTATACGAGTTCGCGGCCCGGTCAGCGACATCCTGCGCCGATTCGAGATCAGCTTCGCGTCCATCTTGCGCTGTGCGGCTCACGTTGTGCCGCAGTTCCCGCTGGCGCTCCTCCAACCGTTTTTTAAATGCGTCCAGCTTTTTCTTGTCCATGGCTCACGCTCCACGCCAGCAGCCCGGAATTTCGACCGAGCCCAAATCTCGGCATGGCGAATGAAAGATAATATGCCCCATGCTAATAGGCGTCAACTTGCCGCGTGTGTTTTTTTCTTACCCGGCTCTATTTCCTCCCCTAGATGGAACTGGTTCCACAAACGTTTGTTCCCAAGAATCGATGTTTCCAAGGCGAATCGCGGGAATTCTGCCCTAGCTCGTCTTCTCCCATTGTCAGGGAGCCAAAACAAAGGCGGCCGTTTTCGGCCGCCTGCACCCATCAGCGAATTTGTTTCGAAGCTAGTTCCCGCCTGACACCGTGCGCAGTTTGCCCGGCATAAAGTGGTAGGGCGGCCACGGTCCCGTAATCGTTACCTGACAATCTTTGAAATGCCGTGTGGCTGCCGAGTAGCGGTTCTGATATTTGGCCACGGTGCTGGAATCGATCAAGTGGGCGAAATCGATGAGCATGTTTCCCGAGTCGGTGCGCTTGCAGACGATATCTTCTTCCAGCGGGCAGAAAAGCTTGTGCACCTGCATCGAGAGCGCGCGGGCTTTGGTTTGTCGCTCGCGCTCGCGGCTGGCCTGGTCGCGTAGTCTACGGAGATACTCTCCGCCTACTCCTGCAGGCACTTCGCTCACAGCTTCTTCGATCGTTCCATCTTTCACGACAATCTTTACATGCATTTCAGACTTGCCGCGCAGGCGGGAGACACTTTCCAGAAATGCCTTGCGGTTTGCCCGCACTGCTCGGCGCAGGGCTTCGTCGGAATCGAATATGGTTCCAAATCGGAAAGGCAGCACGGTCAGCGTTCGAAAACACTCGCTGATAACGCGAGCATGATCGACGATGGCTTGCTGGGTGAGAGGGTTCGCGGAGGAATGTTCGCTGACGATGACGGCAAACTCTCCGCTGGGGTAGGCAAGTACTGGAGATTCATTGACTCCCTTTAGGTTCTCCAGTGCGAATGGTCGACGGGCGCGAATACCACCCTGCAGGCCCGCTTGCTCAGTAATACAGTACGCATACCACGCCATCTCCGTCTTCTCCTGGGGAATCCTGCACACGGCTTACCATCGGTGTGCAAGAGGCTTTTCGACTTCGAACGTGGGGCTTAGTTCTGAAACGTTTGAATGGAGGCCCGAAGAAAACTGCCTCCAAATTCATCGTAAGCCCACCAGCATGAAATCCGCAACTAGGAACCGCAGTACTTGGATATTTTTTGTGGCAATGGGATTGCTCTGAAACCCGCACTGGACGGCAGTTTTCAGCCATCGACGTGTGTGAAGTCCTACGGTGTGACACACGCGCGATCGGTATTGAGGGAGTTCGCCGGACTTTGCGCTTAGCGCCTGACAACCTTCCTGGCCGCTTTTTTCGCGGGTTTGCGTGCAGCGACTTTCGCCTTCTTTTTGCCCGAAGGTTTTGCCGGCCTTGGCGGCGGAGCCGGTTTGGAGGTCGCCCGTGGCGGCGGAGGCAGAGCAGTCGGCTCCTCGTGATTTCCTCCGCTTTCCGTGGCTAATCGCTCCAGCGCCTTGCTCACTACGAAGCTCATCTCCGCAACGGGCGCGGGTTTCCCCGTCCAGATCTCGAACTGCCGGGCGCCTTGCTGCACAAACATCTCGAGTCCCGGAATTACTTCGATGTTCCTGGTTCGCGCCATCTTCATCAGTTTGGTCTCGGCCGGGACGTAAACAAGGTCGAACAAGTACTTGGTGTTCAGCTCTTTGTCTTCCAGAGGTGACTGCCGGTTACTACCCATGCCAAGCGGCGTCGCGTTGATGATCGCGTCGAAGCTCGCCTTGGTCACGTCCGCCCGCTTCATATATTTCGCCTTCGCCTGCCGCGCCAAAGTCTGTCCGTTCTCCGCGGTGCGATTGGTGATAAACACTTCGGCACCTTTGTTCTTCAGGCCGAACGCCGCGGCGCGCGCCACCCCTCCGGCACCGACAACCAGGATCTTCGCTCCCTGCAGCGTCATTCTCTGCTCCAGGGGCACGACTACTCCGGCAACGTCCGTATTGAAGCCGTAAAGCTTTCCATCCTGGGCGCGAACAACGGTGTTGCAGGCGCCAATCTGTCGCGTCAGAGCATCCGAGTTCGAGAGCACCTCGGTGATGTCCTGCTTGTACGGCAAGGTGATGCTCAGACCGCGCAAGGGGATGTCGTTCACGCAGGCCAGCAGGTCTTTCAGCGTCTTGGCGTGCAGAGCGAGGTAGACGGCATTCACGGTCTCGCGACGGAAGGCCGTGTTCATCATGATTGGCGACATCGAGTGCGAGATTGGATCACCTGCCACACCGTAGGCTTGGGTCGCTGCGTCGACCATCTCGATGCGATAGGTATCGCGCAACTCGGACGCTGTTACCTGCCCCGCCGCCGTCTCCTCGCCGCGAGTTGCAGAGCCGAAGGTGAAGATGCTGCCTGCGCGTACTCCGAGGACCCGACTGATGATTCCTTGCTCACCCATACAGATTCCGACCATCTCGTACTGGGCTGCGTGCGCCTGCAGAAACTTCATCATCTGCACGTTGTCGTATAGGGTGGTCGCGGTAGACACCACTTTGTAGAAATCTGCAGGATACTTCTTCATTCCTGCGAACACGTCTTCCAGCTTCTTGGTGGCTTTGAAATCGTGGTAGGAGAGGATAACGCCCACTTTATCCTTAAGGTCCGCCAGTTCTCCCGCCTTCAGCATCTCAGCGGTCTGTAACTCGAGATCCACTAATTGGAAACCCGTCGCCGCGGCCTTTGTAAGCAGTTCAAGCTGCGCGGCGGCGCTACCTTTGAACTTGCCGCCGTTCACCACCCGCCGGCAGGTGGCGATCACGGTTGCCTCAGGATGTAAGTCAAGAAAATGCTTCAATTTCGGCAGTCCAGCCGCAGGGTTCGACAGGTAATCTAACCTGAACTCCATAAAGGGGTTATCGCGAACCACGGACTCGGCCCGCTCGATTATGTTGGCTGGGTCCTCGCCCACAACGGCGACGCAGACTCTGGGAAGGCGGAAACGCTGAATGCGAGAGGCGAAAGCGGTTGATGCTGCGTGCATAAGAGCGTCCCGATACTACAGATGCACAAAGCAGGTTGCAACCGTCTTGTGAGAGAAATATGAAAATCGCGCCGAATCGGCACGAATTCAGGTGGCGCACGGCGTATCAGACGGATGAGGCAGGCGGTCCCGGGGGAGAAGCCTCTTCGCCAAA
>Ga0306920_100002417_pt1 | contig 23612 bp, 19 predicted proteins | sample flu12Cox44000170_FD_204666 | JGI IMG/M metagenome (GOLD analysis project Ga0306920, IMG submission 204666) | Lab enrichment of tropical soil microbial communities from Luquillo Experimental Forest, Puerto Rico - flux4day.12C.oxic.44.000.170 (v2)... | ecosystem: Environmental > Terrestrial >...
GAGCCGCCTCGTGCCGGAAGCTCAATCATGACAATGTTCGAAAAGCCTTGGCCAGGAGAAAGTGTAGCCCGCCAATCGCGCGGACGTCACGTGGGTCAAGGATCCGCACGGCGTTTTGCGAACGTTTTGTCGAACCAACTACATTTGTTGCTGATCCGGTCCGTCAAGCACGGGTTCAGGACCCCTGGAAAATTTGCTTTGCTTCTTTCGCGCTCTGGGTTACAGTTCAGGCCGCCCGCCTGAAGTACCTCCTTTTTTGATGCCGTTCTGGCGTTCGTTTTCGTTTTGGCTGCAAGGTTCCCCGAGGCGCAGGGTCAGGTCTCGTGCCTGATGTTCTGTATGTCAGCGAGGTTACGCCATGAAGATACTTTGGAGAATTGTCTCTACGAGGTTCAGCGGAATATTGCCGGTGATTTTGCTCACTTCTGTCTGCTGTTTGAGCCAAAACAAATCAACTCCCTTGGACCCGGGCGTGCGCAGTGGCCCGTCAGGCGCCGGGGGCCCACTGAATGGGCTCACAGCGGACGAAACAGCGTTCTTCCAGGACGGGCAGGCCAGGTTCGCCGAAATCGAGGTGGTGCAGGGAGGCTCAAACAATGGTCTCGGTCCGCGCTTTAACTCCAACCAATGCCTCTCTTGCCATGCACAGCCAGCTATGGGCGGAACGAGCCCGGCGAAAAATCCCCTCGCCGGTGTTGCTCAGTTAAATGGGGCGAAGAACACGGTGCCATGGTTCATCGCGCCAAACGGCCCCGTCCGGGAGGCGCGGTTCAAGAAAAGCAACGGCGTCAGCGACGGCAGCGTGCACGACATCTTCGTCATCACCGGACGAAGCGACGCCCCCGGTTGTAACATCGCTCAACCTGACTTCCTCCCTGCGGGAAATGCGCTCACGGGCCAAGGTGGGAATCCGAACATTATTTTCAGAATCCCAACCCCGGTCTTTGGTGCAGGGCTTATTGAGGCCATCCCCGACTCCGCCATTCTTGCCAACCTGCAAACCAATGCGACCGACAGGTCTGCACTTGGTATTTCCGGGCACCCGAACGCGATCCTGAGCGGCAACGTGAACCGCAGCGCTAACGACGGAACCATCACTCGTTTCGGTTGGAAGGCGCAGAACAAATCCCTGCTCATGTTCGCTGGGGAAGCGTACAACGTGGAAATGGGAATCTCTAACGAATTGTTCCCTCAGGAGCGCGATGAGACTCCCGCCTGTCTTTTTTTTTCCACACCGAACGACACACTCAACTTTACGACGACCTCCACGGGCGCCACCAATCCGGCAGTGATCTCTGACATCGAAGCATTTGCCAACTTTATGCGAATGCTGGCTCCGCCCGTGCCCGCACCAGATACGCCGTCCATCGTGAGCGGACGAGCCACCTTTATTCGGGTGGGCTGTGCCCATTGCCACACGCTTTCATTGACCACGGGTAAGTCGATTGCAAGCGGCTCCTCAACCAGTCCGAGTGCCGCGCTTTCCAATCAAACAGTGAATCTTTTCTCGGACCTGGTGGTTCACCACATGGGTAAGGGCCTCGCCGACGGCATTACGCAGGGCGGCGCCGGCCCCGACGAGTTCCGAACAGCTCCTCTCTGGGGAGTCGGACAACGTATCTTCTTCCTTCACGATGGACGCACATCCAATCTGGTACAAGCTATTCGAGCTCACAAGAGCAGAGGAAGCGAGGCGAATAAGGTGATCGATCGCTTCGATAGGTTGACCACTGAAGAGCAGCAGGGAATCATCGATTTCCTGCGTTCTCTATGAAGAGAGCGTCTCAAACTGCAGCGGTTTAACACTTGTTTTTCCGAACGCCAGTCTATGAACAGTTGTCAATCCGTGCGAAGGCCATCGCCAGTGTTCCCATTAAGAAGACCTTGCATCTAAATGGAGTAGGCGGTTCGAAGTCAGACCGCACAGGGATGCCACGGTCGGACCTCAGGAAAAGATCATGAATACGATAAAGGCAAGAACGAATTATGTTCTTGCAGGGTTTCCGCGGCTCTTGCCGGGAGCGCTATTGTGTTCAGCGTTCCTCTTACATCTGAATTCGGCTCAAGCTGGACCAGGAAATCCTCGGAGCGACGCGAAACGGTCGGTTGTTTCCTCGACTGGGTCGGGCCGCTCCGGGATGCTCGACGAGAAAGAAACGACAAAAAACGAAATGAAGGTTCCGCCAGGCACGATATTGCCTGTGCGGTTGAATTCCGCTCTCTCCTCGTCGAAGAGCAAGGCGAACGAAGCGATCACCGCCAGGATCATGCAGGATGTTCCGCTGGCGGGTGGAGCAAAGATCGCGGAGGGCAGTCAGGTACTTGGTTTCATTGTAGAAGTAGACGCCGCGAAAAGCGGCTCACCGGCGGGAATTTCTCTTCGGTTCGACAAGCTGCGGACAGCGCATCAAATTATTCCCATTACGACGAATCTCCGCGCGATAGCCGGATTCATGGAAATACTGAGCGCTCAAACGCCGACCATAGGCGCCGGGGAGAGCGACGTTTACCGTTGGTTGGACACCGTGCAAGTGGGGGGCGATGTGGTTTATGGCGACGGCGGGATCGTTACAAAGGGCGATGACACTTCGCACGTTGTGGGAAAATCTGTCGGCGGCGGAGTTTTGGGGCAAGTCAGCGCGAAGGAAGGGACAAAATGTCGCGGGCCGCTATATGGCAATGATAGCCCACAAGCTTTATGGGTTTTTTCTTCGGATGCCTGCGGCACCTATGGCCTGGCGCATGTCGAAATATCGCATGCCGGGAGAAGCGAACCGGTCGGTCTGATTGTGTTTCGTTCAGATACCAAGGAATTGAAGATACACAGCGGTACCGGAATGCTTCTGCGAGTCGGCCTGCAATAGGTTGCATTACGGGCTGGTGCCAACTTTGACGGTGAGCGCGTTTTTCAGGCACGTCGGTCGCCGCGTATGAAACCGCGCCCTAACTTCACGCGTTACACATTCAGTGAAGGTGACTGGTGGCTTGGGAATCGCTACGGCTAAACGGTGTCCTGATGCGTTCACTTATTCTAACCATTTTGGTTTTCACTTCTGGCTTTGCGTTGGCACAAGCACCATCCAAGAAGGACGACGTGCCGAGGATTTTCGTCACCGCGCACTATGTTTATGTAGAGGCGACGGACGGAGACAGTTTCAATCCGCATGTCCTGCCGGAGAACCACAAGGCCATTGCCGATGTGCAACGTGCCTTGCAGAATTGGAAACGCTACATCCTTACGGGGAAGAGGCGTGAAGCAGAGCTTGTTTTCGTTGTTCGCAAAAGCGATCTGGCAAGCGTGCAAGGCCGAATTGGCGTACGCGGTGGCACTGAGAATCCTGAAAAGAAGGGCAATTCACAACCCATCGAACACACCGGAGTGAGCGGCATCGAAACAGGCCGCCGCTAAGAGCGCGGGAGTCCCTGAAGGTGATCCTGCCTCGGTAGAAGAGGAGCCCGCCAGATGCGTACCATTTGTGGTTTTCTTCTCGCTGTAACCACCGCGCTTCCAGGCTCGGCACAAAGTACGATTTCTGGTTCTTGGAACGGGGTCTTCAAGATTCAGGAACGAACGTCGCATTTCGTGCTTCATGTAAGCGGCACCAGCGGGAATCTCTCGGCGACTGCCGATAGCCCGGATGAGTGCCGGTATGGTATGCCCGTCGAGAGCATAACCCTCAACGATCAAACACTCCATTTCACAGTTGCAAAGTCAAACCTCGAGTTCACCGGCACATTCTCCGGTGGGAGTATTTCTGGAATGTTCCAGCAGCGCGAGGCAAGCGTTCCACTCACGCTGAGTAGAAGTGCTGCTAGCAGCGAGGCTGGCAATCCCGTAACCAGTTTAGACGTTTGTGTGGCAGGGACTTGGAAGGGACTCATCGCATTTCCTTGGGGAAGGCTGCATATTGTGCTCCATGTAAAAGGCACCAACGAAAATCTCTCGGCGACGGCCGATAGCCCCGACCAGAACGCGTACGGAGACCGGGTGGACAGGATCACCGTCACCGGTCAGGAGCTGGAATTCGTGATGACAAAATACGGCATCGACTTCACCGGCAAATTCGAGGGTGGAAGCATTTCGGGAATGTTCCTGCAGTACGGGGTTAAGGTGCCGCTTACCATGCAGCGGCTGGACGTTATCGCCAGCCCGGAGGAAAGAGAGTGGGAGAGCCGGGCTTTGGAAGAAAGCGCGCAAAAGAATGATGCGGTGGCCCAAGCGTACCTCGAAGAGCCGCTGAAGCAACTAGTCAAGCGCATTCCGGAGTTAAAGGGAATTCGTCCTGCGGCAGACCACCAGGCACCCGCGATGATCTTGCAGAGAACCGGTGCGCGCGTGGACGAATTTTTCGACAACATGGTCGACCTGATTGCGAACGAGGACATTCGGCAGGAGCGCCTGGGCGCCTTTGGTGTTGCGCGAGGAAGCAAGTCGGTGCACGACAACTATCTCGTGCTGCGCCGGGGTAATGGCAGAGGGGTAGACTTTGAGGAATTCCGGATGGACGAGCAAGGAGATCGACTGGAGCAAGTTGGCGCAACGAGTGGGTTTCTTGTTACCTCAGGATTTGCCTTGATCTGCATGCATTTTTCGAGGGCGCTTCAGCGGGACTCGCGGTTCCTTTATCTTGGTGACCAAAGGGTTGGTGCGGGAGAGGCGTACGTCGTGGCATTCGCTCAGATGCCCGGCGAGGCTACGCTCAAAGTCGCACTGCGAGGGCCCAGGGGGAGCGCGGTACACATGCTTACGCAAGGTGTCGCGTGGATAGATAGGGGGAGCTTCCAGTTCCTGCGGATGAGAACCGATCTTCTGGCGCCGCAACCAGAGATGGGCCTGGAGGTGCAGACAACCGAAGTGGATTTCAGCGAAGTGCGACTGCAGGATGTCGCGACTCCGTTGTGGCTGCCACGCAGTGTCCGTGTGTACGTCAAATTCGGTAAATCGTTGGATAGGCCCGTCGAGGAAGCCTTTAAGAATGTGCACCACTACACGAACTATCGCCGATACCGGGTTTCCACCAGGATGGCGCCTCTCGAATAAAACTGGCTTGTGATTCGGAGCATCAAGAGACTACCCACGCGACCTCTTGGAAACTCGAGGATTGGTAGAGTAGCTTGCAGCCAAATCTTCTTTAGTGGATTCCTAGAAAAATAGCGCCTGGGGCGCGCATCCGTGCCAGGTGCTGCGCGTGTCGGCTGGGGGGAAGGGAGGAAGGTTGACCCGGTTCGGTTAAGGGCAGACCTTTCCCTTTGTCAGTGCCGTTGTCAACAGGTTCACGTGGGGCGGGGCGGTTTGTCAAATTGTGCAGGTTGGCTAGGAGCCTGAAGTCAAATCAGCTGAGGCTTGACACCGAGAGCGGCAGCGCTAGTATTGCGTGCAGCCGGGACCCGTCGAAGTGAACCATGCGAGTGGTCTTTGATGGGTTTCCGGTGCTTCTTGAGGCACGTTGTCCTAACGCGCCTTCCGCACACGCGACGAATCCTGCGCGGCAGGTGCGCCACCGGGAAGGCCTCCGGCGCACGCCGCAAGATCAGCGCGGCATAGCCGCGTTCCACCGCTCATTTTGGCGCTCGATTCCATTTCCAGCGATCAACGGTCAAACGCTGGGGCCTTCATTGATGCTATCCGCGACGACGCGCCTGGCGTTTGCGCGCGTGAGCAGAATGGCGAGCATTGTCAAAGCAGAGACGAGCAGCGGAAACCAGACGGGCGCGAACCACGGCTGGGGAATCAGGAACAGAACATCTCTGTCTGTGAGCGACTGAGGCCATCGGATCGTCGCCCAAAGGGAACCATAGTAGGCCGCGTCCCAGATGGCAAAGGCCCAAAGGAAAACAGCGACGCGAGCCCTTGCCTTCAAGGGTGCGAGTAGAGCGACACTGATCAACATGAACATTGTCGCTGCTTCGCGAAACATTTCAAGAGCCACAAGGCTCGGCGGGAGTTCCCGTATTGCCGTCGGTTGAGGCTGGCGGGTTAATCGCACAACGTCCGCCAACGTACCCTGATAACCTGGCAGCAGGCCGGACGCAGCGCGAAGGTAAACAACAACGGTAGCTTCAACAAATCCGAATGCGCTCGCGAACACTGCCACGATGATTAATTGCCTCGCCGTGATCGGGATAGAGCTGCGCCGCCATGAAAAATACGCAGCCACGGGAACCAGGATCGCGAGGTTAACCCACCATGGCTCTGCCACGAGACCAATTCTCATCTGAGCATTCTACTGAACACGATGGGTGGCGCAATCCCAGAAGGAGGGGTTGTATATCGCCTGCACGCGGGCTTGGTATCTTCGTGACTGGCGTTGCCGGCTGGTGCTCGTCCAGTCACAGGCATAAACGCCAGCTCCACTTGCGCTCGGCCGGCCATCGGCGTATAGAGATTCCAAACGCTCAACGAGCCAAGCGGATGTTTGAATGGGGGGACTGACATGAAGAAGCCCGGCTTGTTAAGGGTACTTTTGTTAATTGTTGCGTCTGTCGCGCTTGGCTTGTTGCCAGGTCCTGCTTTTGCCCAACGTGGCGGCCATGGCGGCGGAGGAGGGTTTCACGGCGGCGGAGGTTTCCATGGAGGCGGAAGTTTTCATGGTGGAGGTTTTACCTCTAGCGGCGCGCACTTCTATGGCGGCTATCATGCCGGCGGATATTCCGGCTGGCATGGTGGTTCCGGCTGGCACGGTGGTTCTGGCTGGCACGGCGGCTACTACGGATGGCGTGGCGGGTATTGGGGTTATCCGCGCTACGGCTGGGGTTGGGGATGGGGCTTTGGCTTTGGGTGGCCGTATTGGGGTTGGGGGTGGGGATACCCCTATGGCTACTATGGGTACAGCCCGTGGTACTACGCTCCTCCTTATCCTTATTATTATCCGAACTCTTGTCCTCCGGGTTCTACGTGTACACCCGAGGGGAACGATGACCCTGCTCCACCGAATTACAGCCCAAAATCCGGAAGTAACCCGGCAAAGCCCTGGAGGCCGCCGTCAAGCACTCCCAGTGCGAACTACGGGGCTAGTTCTGTCGCGGTGCACTCGCCGCGCGCTCCGCTTCAGTCAACTCACAGGATAACCGTCACGCCAGGCAATTACCGGATTACACAGTCCGGCGTGCGGCAAAATCAGCACCTTCGTCCTGAATTGCAACATGCGATGCAAGCCTTGCGAGAGATGCCGCCTTTTGCGCGCCAGCGAGAAATCGAGACGGGGCGATACAGCCACTTCTCGCCCGAGGAGCGGGAGATTTTGAGAAGTGTGGAACGATAGGGTTTTAGTCAGCCGCAGGAGACCGCCCTTTTCTCGTCACCCCGCCACGACTCCGGATGAAAGGAATTATGATTGGCGTATGATTCACGGACGAAGCGGCGAACCCGTCGCGTTTTTCCTGCCGGCCCAAGAGTGTTTTTGTCTAGCGGAGTTTTTGTCTAGCGGAGGATACGCCAGGCTGGGGGGATATCATTGGCCGCGAACCCGACGGTGCCATCAACCACTTGCGAATGGAACCATTAGCCGGTTTGTTTAACCACTCCCTGCATCGCTCAGCAAGTTCGCGACCATCCCGCGCCAAGGAGTTTCCTACTGAACGCGAGTACCAAAGAATCCGTGACCGAAGCAGTGAAGTCCCCGATGTAAACCAAGAGATAATTGGTTCAGACAGTGATGCACTGGCCGACACAGCAATGATGGGAAGAGGCGCCGCTCGGCTAGCACTCGCCTCTGAGGCCACGTTTGTGACGCGCTGTTCCTGCTCGCCTGTCGCGCCGTCTTCGAGCGGTGCTGCAGAATCCGCGGCACCGAGTTGAGGGAAGGGAATCACGCGGCAAAAGGTGCTGCGTGATGTTCCTTGCCTCGGGTCCGTTGTTCCGCCGAGCTCAAATTCCTGGGCGACAGCCGCGACGTCGCTCATCTCAACCGAATGGCGCCTATCGGCATATGAAGAAATGAGCGAGTGCTCGCAGATGAGATTAATGACACGCGGATTTCCGTTCGAACACCGGAAGATCTCCCGAACCGTCTCTGGAGCGAACAGGCTCGGGTTCTGGGACCCCGCCCAGGCCAGGCGCCTGACGATGTAGCCAGCCGTCTCCTCGAGCGTCAAGAGAGAAAGCTGGCAGTGGCAAACCATCCGCTGACGCAATTCAGCTAACTGGCGGCGACGCAACTTTTGCTCGAGCAGTGGCTGTCCTGCCAGTACGATTTGAACAAGCTTAACGCCGCCAAATTCCAAATTGAGGAGCATGCGCACTTCTTCGAGCGCTGCAGTCGTGAGTGCCTGGGCTTCATCAATCAATATCACCGGGCAATCACCAATGCGGTGACGCTGCAAGAGCCAACTTGCGAGTGCGGTCAGCAAGTCGCCCTTGGATTTGGCCTCACAGTGTACGCCGAAATCTCTCAGGATGAGTCGCAGCAAATCCTCGGAAGTAAGCAAAGTGTAGAAAATGTAAGCTGTGGAATAGCCGTGTTTCTGCTGAAGCCAGTCGAAGAAGTAACGGAGGACGGTGGTTTTGCCCGAGCCCGGTTCTCCGGTAAGAACCATCAAGCCTTGTCGTGTTTCAACTCCGAAGACGAGCTGCAACAATGCCTCATCGTGCCCGGACGTAGAATGGAAGCTCTGTGAATTTGGCGAGATCGCAAAGGGATTCTGCCGCAGTCCAAAATGCCCGAGAACCTCTTGGTACATGCCCACCATCCGGCGATCATTCGTTTTGCGGGGCGACGCTGGTAAGTGATTCTAGGACAATGGTTGGGCGAGCGCAACGAAAGACGCTTGGCTTTGCCGGTGGACGCTCATAGCCCAGGTCAGAGCAGCAGGACGAGCCTCCGGCGCACAAATAGTCCCGGTACCCAGGCCTGGCAAACTGCCTACGAATACTTTTAGAGTGCCTTCACTTCCACCGAGCGGCCCTGTTACCACCGCCACCGAAGAAACAGGCCAGGCCGAACAGGTACCCGAAGTTGTACCAGGCACCGTTGTTGTGAACCTCGTAGATATTAAGGTTGCCTCTGAAGAGCGAGACCACAAACACAAACGGCGCGATGAAGCCGTGCCACACCCCTAGCCAACCGCAACTGCGTGATGTTCGCTCGCTGTCTCTGCGGACTGGTTCGAGCCAGGCGCACATCCGGCCAGCATAATGAGCATTAAGGAGATAAGCAGAACCAAAGAGGATTTCATCTCATTCTACCTTTACCGATGGTTACGAAGCGCGGAGCTGAAAAGTCTCAGGCCGACCGCCTCTATTGATTCGGTCGCCGCGCGATTTGGCGCAATGAAGGAGTCAAGTTCCGGCGAGCCGCGTTATTCTCGTCAACTTGGCTGAACCAATTGGCTGGATCCTGGTGAACGGGGCTTACCCGAGAAACGCGCCCCGTTCGCACGCTTCAGGTTCCACCTTTTTCGAAGCAGCGAGCAGGGAACTCGCTACCTCGGGTTTGCCTTGGTATCCAGCTTTGCTGCAACGCCACCAGTCGGTTGTGCTGTTGAGGTGTCGCTTTGGCGGGTGAGGTAGAAAACGAATGGGGTAATCTCGAACGACATTTTCCTGGCTTCACTCTTGGTGGCTTCCGGCCTGAACTTGGCCATTTGCAGTTGATCGCTCCACGGATCGACTCTGATGCGTCCACCGAGGGGAAGCGCCGCAATCGCAGTTCTGCTTGATTTCGCTTCGGACGGCTCCATCGAGGGCGTCCCGCCTGTCATGATCCAACTTGTGGGAATTCTGTCGCCCAGGTGCGGGCTGACAAGATTGGGGAAGTCTTTTGACCTCTTCTTGAGCGTTTCGAGGAAAAGCTGGGCTGTGAATTCTTCGTTGTACGGAGAGTTCTTCAACAGTTCGTTAGCCGTCTTCTGCGCGGCCTGTTCTTCTGCCTTTGTGTGAGAAAATTCAAAGTGGCGGAACGTGTCTCTTTCTTTGAAATGCAAGCTGTTGAAGAACGCAAATTTTGTGTTCATGCCCTGTCCCAGCACCATATGGCTAAGCTCGTGCGCCAGAATGGCCGCGAGGCTGGACTCGTCGGGAAGCACATCCACTAATCCACGACTCAACACGATGGTGTGGCCTATGGTGAAAGACTCGAGCGTTGACGTCATGAGCACGCGACAACGAACTTCCGGCTGGATGTCCAGACCGTTGGTCACCTCGAGGTTGTTGACCACCGTCTCGAGTACTTGATCTACTTCCCCGTGCGGCGCCAGTAAGCCTTGTCGCTCGAGGTGACTTGTCACGTTCGTTTCGGCCTGCCGTTCCCAAACATGCTGCGCTTGCACTGGTGAGTAGTCGTTCGCCGTTTGCGTCAGATCCTTCATCGGCGTCTCAATCAGCAACTTACTTAGCTCTTGCTCTTCCCCAGCGTGCACGGGGCGATAGCCCCACAGCCGGGTCTGCGCGCGGAACGGCTTGAAGGCCAGTCTCTTTGTCTCTGGGTCGTGCAGGTTACCTTGTTCGGCGTACACGAAAGCCGGAAGCCATTCGTTCGTCTCGATGTTCATCCGCCAGCTATCGAAATTGAAATAGTTGCTGAGCAGGAAAGACTCGCCGTAGGAACCATTAAACCGCACGATGTGGTAATCCTGATCTTCCACCCAGATTCGTCCGACGAAACGTTCTTTGTCGTTCTTTCTCACGGGACCAACGTCGAAGACCAGGCAGCGAACCTCCCCCAAAAACTCGCGGCTGACGTACTCAAATTTGTAGTGCTGACGATCGAAGCCGGAAGCGTCCACATAGATCATCTGCAGAAAGCCGCCCGGGACAAAACCTATATTGAGGAATTCCCGCCAATCTTCGGACAGCTTTCTCTTCAGCCCAGGGTCATATTCGAGTGGTTCTAGCTCCACTCCCTTCGCCAGCTTCGCCCGGCCAAGGAAGTATTTGTCCCCGTCCGGGACCTCCCCCAACTGTTGGTCCTGGCGGACATATTGAATATACGTTTCCACCAAGGGCGAATATTCGCGGAGCAGCTGAATCTCCGACTGCTCCTGCGCTACTACTTTATCGACGATTTCGTTCGGGGTGCCCTCTTGTTGACAACGAGCAACGAGCGGTAAAGCACACAACGCCACAGCCGCAGGCAGGCCTTTGCGCCTGAACATAAAGCCTCCGGACCAGGGCTGGATGGTTGAAAGTGCCGGGCGGCGAGTGCCTCGGGGAAAGCGAGACTCTGACACGCTTTCCCTCTCCAGTCAACAGTATTCGCCTGACGGACACGGCCGCTTTGGCGCGCTCAAATTTCCGACTAGGCTACGCATCGGGCGCCGCTCAACGCGATTGCTGCCACGGGGAAAGAGTCAGCGTCTCGGGGATGACTTCGGGCAAGATCGTTGAAGGCTGGGTCAATTGGGACGCGTTAGGCTTGCTGCAACAACTCGAGGTGGTAGCGGTGCAAGCCAAGGGCGCTTCGCCGAGAATAAATTGACCAATGGCCTGCAATAGTGCGTCTTGGGCGGCAGATAGGGTTTATCTCTTACGCCGATCATGGTGATATTGAGGCGCTGACAATTTCCCGTACCAACCAAAACGAGCGATCAGCGAATAGCGCCTGGCTTGTCGACACGGACCCTAAGGTGAGCCTTTGAAGCTCTTTGCTCGAAAGACTGTAGACGAAATAGTTTCCGAATCAGGAAGCGACCGGCACGCTCTGAAGCGGACACTCGGTTCTGCGAACCTCGTGGGGCTAGGTATCAGGGCCGTTTGAAATCCTCACGCTCCCAGATGGCCGTGCGTTGCACGGAGTCATCAATCTTCCCGCGTTGCTCATTATTGTTGCGACTTCGTTGCTCCTCATGGCTGGCATCGAGGAATCGGCGAGCGTCAAGGCCGTTATCGTGCTCGTGAAGCTCGCGGTTGTCTTCGTTTTTGTGATTCTCGGGTGGTCCTATGTCAATAGGGACAACTACACACCTTTCATACCGCCGAATGCGGGACACTTTGGCCATTTCGGGATCAGTGGAATCATGGCGGGGGCGGGCACGGTCTTTTTTGCCTACATCGGCTTCGACGCTGTATCTACCGCGGCGCAGGAAGCGAAGAATCCGCAAAAGGACATGCCTGTGGGGATTATCGGATCCCTGGTAGTGTGTTCCGTCTTGCATGTTCTGTTTTCCGTCGTTCTGACCGGGATCGTCAGCTACACGAAGCTCGGAGTCGCTGCTCCGGTGGCGGTCGCGATTGATCAAACTCCTTATCCCTGGCTCCGAGAGCTAGTCAAGTTCGGGATTATTTGCGGATTCACTTCAGTGATCTTGGTGATGCTTCTCGGCCAATCGCGTGTGTTCTTCTCCATGTCCCGGGACGGGCTCGTCCCGAGCGTGTTTCTCGGATATTCACGCTACACACGAGCGCCAGGGAGTCCGCAGTGATGACCACCATCGGTACACTGTTCGCATTCGTGATCGTGTGCGCCGCCGTTTGCATCATGCGCCGGACCAACCCAGAAGCTTCGCGTCCTTTCCGCACACCCTGGGTTCCAGGCGCGCCTGTTTTGGGAATTTTGGTCAACTTCTCCATGATGTATTCGCTCGGGGCGATGAACTGGCTACGGTTGATCATTTGGCTCGCGCTCGGCCGGATTATCTATTTCACGTACAGCCGCCACCACAGTCGCTTGCAGAATCCCTCGCAGCTCTGGAGGTAAGCCCCGCCACCCGGTGCCACACCCTAAACCTCGGCTTAGCGTGTTCTGGCTCAAGGAAGCGCGGGCCGAGAGGTGAACACCCGCATTTTGCCGATCCGGTTTAATGCACCTTAGCCAGCGCCGAGGTACGTGGCTGAGACGAACGCTACTCTTCCCGCAGGGCCTTCAGGGGATCGATCCGCGCTGAGCGGCGAGCCGGGAGGTAACAGGCCAGCAGGGCGACCGCTGCCAGCAACAGAGGCGCGCCGAGAAGCAAGCGCGGATCGTCAGTCCCAAACCGAAGCGCTTCGACAAACATGCTCGCGAGCGCCGAAAGCACTTTTGCCAGCGCGATGGCGCCCAAAAATCCAAAAGCCGTTCCGACGCCGACCAGAAGCGTGCCTTCGCGCATTACCAATCGCAATACTTGCGCGCTGGTTGCGCCCAGGGCCGTGCGGATGGCGATCTCTTTGCGCCTTTGCGCAACCGCGTAGGCTGTGACGCCTGCAAGACCGATTGCGGCTAACACCAGGCCGAAGAGTCCAATGCCTCCGTAGGTCTGGACAGAGAAGCGCAAGGCGGAGCGGCTGCGATCGAGATAATTGCTGAGCGTTTGCACGTTGAACATACTCAGATTGGGACCGATGAAAGCGATCTCGTTTTTGATACTGTTCAGCGCGTCTGAGCCCGCCTCGGAACGCGCCAGGATGGTGATACCACCGGCGGGTGGCCGCACAAAGTCGCGTGAAGTGAGCGGCAAATAGAGCACCGATTGACTGGTCCCATCTACGCTCTTCAAGTCGTGGACCACCCCTACCACTTCATAGGAGCGCTTGTCGTCGCGAATGTGTTTCCCGACGGGATCCTGATTTGGGAAGAGCCTGTGTTGAAGCGTCTCGTTCAACACGGCGGGCAAAGAAACAGTGTTCGACGCGTCTGCCTGCACGCGTTGATCGTGCTCGCCGAACTCGCGGCCAGCCAGCGTCGGCTCGCTGAGCGCGGTAAAATAGCCCGCGCCCACGGTTTCTTCGACGACGGACTGCACAACGCGTGAGGAGTCCGTGGAATCCTCAGTAGTCAGTTCGGTGGTTGCGTCTTCGCTCGAAAAAGGCGGCTGCGCCGCGAGGGCGATACTACGCACCGGCGTTGCGGCCGTAAGCCGTTCGGAAAGTTTTTCGAAGAGAGCGCGCGCTTGTTCTGGCGCGTAGCCGTCGCGCACCGGATCGAGAGAGAAGAGAACCATGGTGCGGGGATCGAATTTGGTTTGGATGCTGCTGGACTTGCTGATGCCGAGCACGAGAAAGCCGGTCATAAGCAGCAGCGTGAGCGACGCCGCGACCTGCGCGACTATCAGCAAGTTGCGCAAACCAAAGCGCCGGTAACCCGGTAGCCGGAGCGCTGATCCCTCTTTAAGGGCTGGGGTCAAATCAGTTTTTGTGGCTCGTAGTGCAGGGGCGAGGCTGAATCCGATGCCGCAGAGGATCGCGAGTCCGAACGCGAAAACCCCTGCGCGCCAATCCAAGGTGAAGTTAGATTGGACCGGCACAGTGAAGGGTGTGGTGAAGTGAGCGTTCAAGACGCCGAGAGCGTAGGCTAGCGCGAACCCGACGAAGCCGCCGAGCAGCGAAAGCAAAATCCCTTCGCTGATCATCTGGCGCACAAGCCGAAAACGGCTGGCCCCGACGGAGAGACGAATCGCCAGTTCCTTTCGGCGCTTGGCGCCGCGCGCTATCAGCATGTTTGCGAGATTCATGCAGGCCAACGTAAGGATGAGGCCCATGAGCGCAAGAAAGAATCCGACCAACGCGGGTTTCAGCCTTCGGGGAATCGGCACGCTGGTGCCTGCCGGAAGTAATGTCACGCGTCTGCCTTTGTCGGTCGGGACCGGCAAGGCGGGATCTAGTTCGTCGAGACGACGCGTAACAGCGTCGAGACCGGCTTCCGCAGATTCCATCGTGATAGCGGGCGCTAGGCACATGATCGGCAGGAACTCTTTGGCGCTGCGTTGATGGAGCACGTCGTTGGCGAGTTCCGGTGCGAGCGAAGCTGGAACGGTGATCGGAACGAACAGCTCGGCGGGATAGATGCCGAGGGCGCCGTTGAAATCCCTGGGTGTAATGCCGACGATGGTAGCGATTTGTCCATTAAGGCGAAGTGCTTGGCCGAGGGCGTTGGGAGAGGAGTTAAGACGGTTGCGCCAGAATCGATCGCTGATCACGACAACGGGAGCATCGCCGGGCTTATCAAGTTCGGGGCTGAGTACGCGACCGTGCTGGGGTTGCACGCCGAGGACGGAAAAATAGTCGGGAGACACAAGTTGTCCGAACACACGCTCGGGTTTGCCGCTCGGAGCGCTTTGGAAAGTGACATTGAACGGAACACCAGTCTGAAATGCAGCGACGCCCGTGAACAGTCTGGTTTGCTCGCGATACTGCTCGACGTAGTAATAGGAAACAGTGGCGATATCTCCTTCGGCGGAGTGCTGGGACATCACGAGGCGCCTAGCGTTCGCCGTTGCGGGCAGATCGTGAAACAGCAACGCCCATTTCGAGGTGTACACGTTGGTGCTCAGCCCAATGGCGAGTCCCATGGAAAGGATGCCAACCAAGGCGAAGCCGGGCGACTGGATGAGTCCGTGCCAGGCATAGCGCAAGTCGCGGCGCATTTCGCTCAAGTATTCGACGGGCACACGAATCGCGATGTCGGCGAGCAGGCGGATCACGCCGGCGACTCCATGCCTTCTAGCAACTTCTTCGACGACGTCTTCGCCGAGTTGCATCAAGTCTGTGCCATAAGCCAGCTTGAATTCGTGAGGAAAAGCCTGAGCAAGCCGCCGGTAGATCCGCCACGCGAAATTCATTCCGTCACCATGCGTTGTTTCAATCGAATGGTTCGAACCAATTCCTGCAGGCGCTCACATTCCGCGTCGAGCACACGGCGACCAAGTGGCGTGAGTCGGTAGTATCGGCGCCGCGCGTCGTCCAGTTCCGGGGCAGGGCGGAGGTCTGATTCCTCGATCAGTCCTGCTTCGATGAGCCGCTTGATCGATCCGTAGAGCGTGGCGGGCCACAAGCGTACCCTTCCGGTGGTGCGGTCGAGAACTTCTTGCATGATTCCATAGCCATGCTGCTCTCCCCCGGCGAGGGCGAGCATGATGTGAAACCAGTGGGTTTTGAGCGGAATAAAGTTTTGAGAATCAACGTCATTCATGCCGATATATATATTCTAGAATATATATCTGTGTCAATAGGGAATTCCGGGCAAGGCGCTCGATGCTTCGAGAGTGCACGGCGAAGGTGGTTCACTCGAACTGCAGGACCACGATTTCCGGATTGGATCCGAGGCGCAGTGGCGGTCCCCAGGTTCCGGCGCCGCTCGACGTGAATACCTGCATTTTGCCGATGCGGCTGAGTCCGTAAACAAACTGGCGATAAATCCGGCGCGCCATCCAACTCCATGGGACAAACTGTCCCACGTGCGTGTGTCCGGAGAGCTGCAGAGACACACCGGCGGCTTCGGCGACTTGCGGATGGTCCGGGGCGTGCGTCAGCAAGATGCTCGCACGCTCGCGGTCGAAGCCAATGCCCTCAAGGACGGAAGCGAAGTGCTCGGTATGGGTGGCGTGCCGGTAAGGCACGCCAATGATCTGCAACCCGGCGGCTTCCACTTTTTCGTTTCGCAGCACCCGCACGCCCGCCGCTTCGACCGCTTGCAGATATTTGGTGTCGTCGCCAAACTGTTCGTGGTTCCCTGCGACGAAGTAGACGCCGTGCGGGGCGGTTAGCTGGCTGAGCGGCTCGGCGGCTCGCTTCGCATCAATCGCCGTGCCGTCATACAAATCGCCGGTGATAAAGACAGCGTCGGGCTTTTCTTTCAGCACGTCCGCCACAATTCGGCGCAGAAAGCTGCCGTTGCGCACGTGTCCCAGGTGCACATCGCTGATGAGCGCGGCCTTGCGTCCGCGCCAGGCTTCCGGAAGATTCGCTAGGCGCACCGTCGTTCGGGTGATGCGCGTCCAACTTGCATTAAACACGCCATAAATACTGGCCGCGGCGGCCGTGCCAAACAACACTTCCACGACTAGATGAAAGTTCGGGTGCAGCCCAGCCAGCCGCGCGACTCCAAAAGCGATCCAGGAAAAAGCCGCGGCGACTAACAAGAGACTGAGGAGACCGAGCCAGACAGCTGCCACTTTGTAAATCGCCCGGACGACCCTCCCCGTATATCGCCACGCCAGCAGGGATGCTGCGAGAAAGCCGACTGACAAGATGCCCAGAAGCATTTTTAGCCACAGCGGGCCTGTGGTCTGAACGCCCGTCAGCGAAAATGTCCACGTCTCGTATAACACCAAATGCGCCAGACAAAGAATTGCTTGCACAACCGCGATGAATCCGACCAACCCAGGCCTTATTCTCATGATTCGTTAGATTCGCCATTCCCGAGTTCGTATGCATTCGCACTTGGGGGGCGCCCAATGCGCTCCGAGGACTGCCGGAGAATGGTGAAGCGTCTTCCCGTGAGGCTCGTCGAATAGATATAGAATTCTAAGGGTTAGAGGGCTCGCGGTACGGGAACCGCAACTGGAACAAACCCGGGTGGGTTTGCGTATATCTAACGACGGAAAACACGTGATCAAATTGGGAGGGGAAAGGAGAATCCATGAAGCGGATTCTGCTGACGGTTGCGGTTGGTCTTGGGACTTGTATGTGCGTCACGGCACAGCGGTTGCCGGAGGCTGTAGTGCCGGAGAGCTATGACCTGACGTTCGAACCGAGCCTGGAAAAAGCGACGTTTTCGGGTGAGGAAGTGATCCATGTCAAAGTCGAGAAGGCCACGACAACCGTGACGCTGAACGCGGCGGAACTGGAATTTGGCGAGGCGAGCATCAGCGCGGGCGGCGGGAGCCAGAAGGCGACCGTAACGCTCGATGCACCGAAGGAACAGGCGGCTCTGGCTGTGGTTAAGGAACTGCCCGCGGGAACGGCGGAGATACATATAAAGTTTACTGGTACGCTGAACGACAAGTTGCGGGGGTTCTACCTCAGCAAATCGGAGCGGCGGAACTACGCAGTGACACAGTTTGAATCGACGGACGCACGGCGGGCGTTTCCATGTTTCGATGAGCCGGCGTTCAAGGCCGTGTTTCGCGTCACGCTGATCGTTGACAAGGGAGACACGGCAATCTCGAACAGCAAGATCGCATCGGACACACCGGGCCCGGGAGAGAACAAGCATACGGTGAAGTTCGCGCCGTCGCCGAAGATGTCGAGCTACCTGGTGGCGATGCTCGTGGGGGACTTTGTGTGCCGCGAAGGCGGAGCGGACGGGATACCGGTGCGCGTGTGCTCGCTGCCCGAGAAGAAGGAAATGACCGGGTTCGCGCTGGAAGCGTCGGAAAACATACTGAAGTTCTACAACAAATATTATTCGGTCAAATACCCGTACGGAAAGCTGGACCATATCGTGTTCCCGGACTTTGCGGCAGGAGCGATGGAGAACGTGGGTGCCATTACGTACCGGGACGCGCTGCTGCTGGTGGACCCGAAGACGGCTTCGTACGACACAAAGCAATCGGTTGCGAGTGTCATCGCGCATGAAATGGCGCACCAGTGGTTTGGCGACCTGGTGACGATGAAGTGGTGGAACGACATATGGCTGAACGAGGGATTTGCCACGTGGATGTCTTGGAAGCCGCTCGAGGCCTGGAAGCCGGAATGGAACGCGGCAAGACAGGAGATTGGCGAGACACAGGCCGCGCTGGTGAGCGACTCGGTGGCGTCGGTGAGGATGATTCGCGCGAACGCAGAGACACCGTCGGAGATACAAGCGCTGTTTGACGGGATTACGTATGGAAAGGCGGCGTCGGTATTGCGTATGGTGGAGGCGTATGTCGGCCCCGAAGAGTTCCAGAAGGGTGTGAATGCGTACGTGGAGAAGCACGCCTATGCAAACGCCACGGCGGAAGACTTCTGGAACCAGATTACGAAGACGACGGGGAAGCCAGCGGACAAGATCATGAAGGGCTTCACGGAGCAGCCGGGCGCGCCGCTGGTGAGCGTGAGCAACACGTGCAAGGGCGATAAGACGGAAGTGCAGTTGAAGCAGGAGCGGTACGTAGCGGACGCCGCAAAAATGGCTGCAGGATTTGACGAAACCTGGGTGATTCCGGTGAAGCTGCTGCCGTCGGCGACCAAGCAGGCGACGTACTACCTGCTGTCGAAGAAAGAGGACACGGTAACGCTGCCGGGGTGCTCGGCGTGGGTGTATGCAAACGCGACCGGGAGGGGATATTACCGGAGCAGCTACGAGCCAACGGCGTTCGCCAAAATGAGCGCGGAAGTGGAGACGACGTTTTCGCCGGAGGAGCGAGTGGGGATTCCGAACGATGCGTGGGCCCTGGTGTTGGTGGGCCGGATGAAAATCGGCGATTATCTGGGCCTGCTGGAGAAAATGCAGGGAGAGCGGTCTCGCGAAGTGGTGCAAGCGATGCTCAGCCAGCTAACACAGATCCATGACCGGATCGCCGAGCCATCTGACCGCGAGGCATACGAAAAATGGGTCAGAAATCTCCTGAAACCCATGGCGAAGGATCTTGGCCCGACCCCGGCGCCGGGAGAATCGGGGGAGCGGGAAGCGTTGCGCGCCGATGTATTTGAAGCGCTGGCGCGGGCCGGAAGAGATCCGGAGCTGGTCGAACAGGCACGGGCGACGGCGGAGAAATACATGAGTTCGCCGGATTCAGTGAATTCGGAGCTAGCGAGTAAAGCGCTGGTGGTGGCCGCGCAGAATGGCAATGCTTCTTTGTACGAACAGTATGTGCAGCACATGAAAGCGGCAAAAACGCCTGAGGAGTATTACAACTATCTTTTTGCGCTGGGAGTCTTCCCAGAACCGGAGCTGGCGAAAAAGACGTTTGACCTAATGCTGAGCGACCAGGTGAAGAACCAGGACCTGTTTGCACTGGGCATTGTGATGCAGAATTACGAAACGCAAGCGGCCGCGTGGCAGCTGTTCAAAGAGGATTTTCCGGCGATCCTGAAGAAGATGGATCCTTCGACGGCGGTTGGATTGGCGCAGGTAACGAGCGTGTTCTGCGACGCCAAGCTGCGAGACGACTCGCAGAAGTTTTTTGCGGAGCAGAAGATGCCGGGGACAGAGCGCATTCTGCAAAACGGAAAGGAACGCGTGAACGCGTGCATCGAGTTGCGTACGATGCAGGCGCAGAACCTGGCAGAGTATTTGGGAAAAGAGGCGAGGAGATAGTAAGAAAGTTGAGGACAGCTATGAGTCAAAGCGCCGGGCAAAAACCCGAAACCCGGCGCTTTTTTTGGACTTTCAGGAATTAGGGTTACGGGACAGGGTGAACAGCGGCTTGGTCGGCGCCGATGGCGTAGACTCGGGCTAGTTCATTTTGGGCGGCGGGAAAATCCGGCTTAATCGAGAGTGCGTGCTTCAGCGCCGTGGCGGCTGAAGGGAGATCGTTGTTCAAGTAGTAGGCGTGGCCGAGAACGGCGAGAACGTCGACGTTTTCGGGGTCATCCTCGAGGACCTGCTGGAATTGGTCGATAGCGGCGTTCAGTTCACCCTTCTGAGCATAGGCTTCGCCGAGCTTGATCTGAGATTCGAGATTGTCGGGGTCGAGTGCGAGGGTGCGCCGGTATTCGGCAATGGCGTCGTCGGTTTTCTGGGTGACCAAGAGACAGTTGGCGAGACTGAGGTGAGCCTCGGGAAAGTCGGGCTGCAGGCGAAGTGCCTCGCGATACTCCTGGGAGGCCACGCCGCAGCGGTGCTCGGCGAAGAGCACGTTGCCAAGATGGTAGTGAAGCGTGGAGTCATCGGGTTTGAAGCGAAGGAGATAAGTGTACTGCTCGGCCGCTGCGCCGAATTCGCGATTTTCGTACAAGAGATGGGCGAGGCGGTCCAGGTCGTATAGGCGAGCGTTTACGAAATCCGATTCGTTTGTGAATGAGTCGGAAGAGGTTTTCAGAGAGCGGCGAAGCTCGGCGATGGCGCAGCTGCCTTCGCCTTGAGCGAGATAAAGGTTAACAAGGGAAATGCTGGCGGCGAGGTCTTGCGGAGACAGAACGAGAAAGTCTTTCCACTCGCGGATGGCCTCCTCGGGGTGTTTGTCGCGCAAGAGGGCCTCGGCGAGGTGACGGCGCGGGACATTGTCGTAGGGGGCGATACGGATGGCGTCGCGATATTCGGCGAGCTCGGGCGGCGTGTCGTGCTGAGAAAGGTAGAAGGCGGCGAGGGCAAGGTGCAGGTCGGGATTGCCGGGCTCGAGGCGGATGGCTTCCTGAAATTGGTTTCGGGCGTTATCCGTGTCGTCGAGGAGAGCGTACTCGGCGGCGACATCGAGCCGGGTTGCGGCGAGGTCCGGATGCTGGTGTAGCTTCGATTCGATTTGAGCCTTGGCATCGATTTGTGCTTCGGGAGCGCGGTTCTGGGATTCGGAGGGACTGCGATCCGACCTATATGAAGCGAAGGCGGGAGGCGCGGGCAAATCCTCCGGTTGGCCGTGTGCGAAGGCTGCGGCGGTTTGCATTTCGCGGTCGCGTTCCTCCGACGGGACGTCGGAGGTGGCGAGAGCCATGTGAGCCGCGATGAGAGTGGAGTCGAGAGACAAGGCGCGGCGAAGCAGAGCGATATGCTCCTGTTCCGAGGCCCCGGAGTATGCCATAGCGCGGATGGCGGCCATGAGCGGCCACGGACTCTCCGGATTTTCTTCGATGGCGGCCCGGCAGAGATTTTCGGCGTGCTCACCAGCGCCGATGTGAATCAGTTCGGCGCATTGGGCGAGGAGTTCGAAGGGGCGATCGTTCTGCGAAATGCTGAGCCCCGGCGGAGGCGTGGCGGACAAGAGGCGCTCGATGAGGATTCCGTCGCCTCCGGCAAGCTTGACGCGATCGAGAAAATCGGCTGATGGGGAAAAGCTAACGCCACGAGTTTTGACGAGTTGGCCGAGGTAGCTTGGAGAATACCCTTGAGTTAGGCGGCCGAGAATCTCGGCACGGTCGAGGCCACCGGACTGTGCGAAGACGCACGGACACAGCACCGTGAGGACGAGGGCCGGGAAGAGAGCGCGCAATTTCATGTCGGACTTGACGCGTATAGCTGGCGGCGGCACGGGAAGCTGTGACCGCGGCCACACCAATCCAGTAGACAGGGGGAGAGAAGAAGCGGGCAATGCGACTTTGGTACCGGTGAGTGGAAAGCGACAATGCGCGGAAGAGCACGGGGAGTCCGTGACCGATAGCCCATCAAGGAAGGAATCTCGAGAGGGAGAGACCCCACCCCTTGCAGAGCGCAAAGGGTGGGGCGAGGGGTGACCGAGGGGTGGATCGGCGGGTGGAGCAGCCTCGGGGGTGCGAGGCTGGGGAGAGTGTTGTGATTTAAGGTCCACCCGGTCGCGCGCTCGGATGGATGAGCAGGTGGCGACCGGGCGCATCGGGTTGTTAGGAGTACTTCCGTTCGTGGCTCTCGAAGCTCAGGGTGAACGAGACATCCTTCTGCGCCGTTACGGTATCGGTAGACCGTGCTAGAGCCGACGCGGACAGGGTTCCGGGCCGGGCTAGACTCACTGCGGACAGACGTCTAGTCTTTGGTTTGCGTGGGGGCCGCGCCTGCGTCTCTCGCCGCAATCGAAGAATGCACGGTGCCGGACGGGGATCCAGCGTAGCGGGCTGCTCCTCCGTTCTGTAGAGAGACACTGGTGGCGCCAGGGCCGCTAGCGCTGCCTGGGATCGTGGCAGCTCCGCCACTGAAACTACCCCCCTGACTGGCGGTGGCGACTAGAGAATGGCTGGAGGCAGAAATGTTGGGCTGGCCGGTTTGCGAATCGAGATCGATGATGATGCGCATGAAACCCTCCTAATTGAGGAAATTGTAGCGCGCTTCGAAGTCGAAGGTGTCGTTCGTGAGGTTGTGGATGGTAAGCCAGTAGGTCACCGTGTTGTTGGAAGCGCGCTCGATGGCCAGATCGAAGTCGACGTGGGGCGATCCCGCCCGAGCCGTGGTGGGCACGACCATCCAGGCCACGTCGTTGTTGGCCGGCCAGTTGTAAGTGAACCAGCGCTGCGTCTGATTGGGTTGAAGCGTACCGCGAAATTGGACTCCGTACATATTTGTTCTCCCTCTACTCGGCTAACGGCCGAGGATGTCGTAGTGAGCTTCGAAAGAAACCGGTTGGTTGGTGAGATTGGTGATGGAAATCCAATAGGTGATGTAGGCGCCATTGGGGCGTTCGATTTTTGCGCGGGACGAAATTTGCGGGCCTCCGCCGGGGGTAGTGGGCACGACTTCCCACACGACGAAGTAGTATTCTGGCCAGTTGTAGGTGAACCAGGTTTCCGTGGCGTACGGAGGGAGTGTTCCTCTGAACTGCGTACCGTGAATGGGAAAAGTCAACGCGGGAAAAACCGGGGCGATGCAGCCTTGGTCGACGTTGGAGTAATACTTTTGCACAGTCACTCCATCGATAACAGAGTTGATGTAGCAGACATCGCCGATTTCGCACCAGCCGCCTTGGGAACAGGTTCCGGAGACGCCGGTAATGGCGGTGCCTTCCGGGTCGGTGCAGGACTCGACAAGTTCATGGGAAAAAATGCTGGTGAGGGAATTAAGGTCACCGCCGTTTGTAATCCAGCCGAAGTGGACGCTGTTGCCGTTGGCATCAGTGTAGTAGGTGTGTTCGCCGACGAAGCCAGAGTTCTGGTTGCTGACGCCCTTGGGCATGACGACAAGGTAGAGATTCTGATTGGCGAAGTCGTGACCGGGCAAAATGCCGTTGTTGATTCGGGTAGTGAGAAAATTGGCGACGTCGCCATCAGTGAAATTGTTGGGAGGATCGGAGCTGTTGATGACATATTGTCCGGCGAGGTAGGCCCTGCCGATCTGGCGGTATTGTGCCAGTCCGGTCATATAGGAGCCGGCAAGAATGGTCTCGACGGCGGCGGTGACTTGGCCAGAAGTGGGCGAAGGGGGAGGATTGGACGTCCA
>Ga0306920_100002418_pt1 | contig 23611 bp, 25 predicted proteins | sample flu12Cox44000170_FD_204666 | JGI IMG/M metagenome (GOLD analysis project Ga0306920, IMG submission 204666) | Lab enrichment of tropical soil microbial communities from Luquillo Experimental Forest, Puerto Rico - flux4day.12C.oxic.44.000.170 (v2)... | ecosystem: Environmental > Terrestrial >...
ATCGCGGAAACGGCCGCATCTCGCAGATACCGTATCTGCCCAAGGGCGTGGACCGGCCGCCGCGCGGGGTCCGCGCCTATCCGGCCCGCGAAGCATATGGCCTGGTGTTCGTCTTCCCAGGCGACCCGCAAAAGGCGGCCACCCAAGCGCTACCGGAACTGCCGGAGTTCGCTTCCGCCAAGCACAAGACCATGACGTTCTCCCGCACCGTCCGCTGCCACTACTCGTTCATGCACGAGAATCTCCTTGACATGAACCACCAGTTCCTGCACCGAGGCATCGTCGGCAGGATCCAGCCCAGGCTCCTCGGCTACGACACCGGCCCGCAGTCCGTGGAGGCCCGGTACCTCTTCACCCATGCCGGCGGCAAGAAGAACCGCGGCGCGGGCCTGCTCGCCCGCGACGGCATCGGCGGCGGCAAATCACCCGACGTCATCACCATCCGCACCGGATACCCCTACCAGACCCTCCAGCTGGTCCCCGAGAACGCCGAGCTTCCGGCGTTTTCCCTCTGGGTGGCCTACGTACCGGAGGATGCCGAGCAGCGCACCAATCACGTCTACGGCCTGCTCATGATCGAGAAGCCGCCGATCCCGGGAGCCCTCAACCTCGCCTGGCCGTTCATCCGGCGCTTCACCGAGCGCGTGTTCGCCGAGGACCGGATGGCGGTCGAGGCCGAGCAGCGGGCTTGGGACGAGCAAGGCGAGGACTGGAATCACGAGATCTTCCCCCTGATCGTCGATGTCCGCGACGTGTTGCGCACCAACGGCGTCCCCATCCGCCCCGCATCCGCCCAGTGCGCGGCCGCAACGCTCTGCGGGAAATCATCCCTGGTCAGCACCACGCCACCGACCGCACCTCGACCACCGGGACCGGGGAGCACCCGGGGCTGGTATTCCCGATGAATCCCCGGCCCTGCTAATGGAATGATCTTCTGAGCAAGCGGTCCGGCCGGATCGCCGGAACCGGCACTGCGCTCGGTCCCATGTGTACCTGGATGCCGGAACTTGTTCGCCAGCCGGGCCGCGATAGGTCGGCCTTTGGTCACCTGGGAGTGCGAGGCTGGCGCCCGTGGCGCGGGCGGAACCGGTGGACGCGCCGGGCAAGGCCGCCCGTGGGGAGCGGTTCACCGCGGCCATGGCCGCCGTCGTGCGCATGCTTCCGTTCGGCTTGGCCGGGATCATCCCGCCGAGCCTGCTCGGGTTCGCGGTTATCAACGGCTTCACCTTCACCCTCGACCTCGGATTGCTGACCGCCTTGCACGGCGGGCTGCACTGGCCGCTGCCGGTGGCCTTTACCGTGGCCTACGTCACCGCGTTCGGGCTGAGCTACCTGCTCAACCGGGCCCTGAACTTCCGCTCCCACGGGGCCGTCGGCCCGCAGGTGGCCGTGTACGCCGCCGTCGTCACCGTCAACTACCTGGCCTGGATCCTCGGCGTGGGCGACGGCCTGGTCGCGCTCGGCCTTGACTACCGCCTCGCCCGGATCGTGGCCGGCGCCTGCGAGGCCCTGTACATGTATGCCGCCATGCGCTGGCTGGTCTTCCGTAACGATCGGCGCCGCGCGCCCGCGCCAGCACCGCCAGAACCCGACCGCCGCGGCCAGCCCTGACCAGCCAGGACACACCGGCGCGTCAGCTGGCGATGGGTTCCCAGATCAGCTCGGCCACGTCGATGACCAGATCGGGCCCGGTCTGGGCTGGATCGCGGGAAGCGCGAACCTCGCCGGTGCAGACACAGACCGCGTCGTTCAGCCGGCGGTAGGGCTCGCGGTCGGCCAGGTGAAACACCGACCCGACGATCTGGCGGCGTTCGGGCGGGTAGGCACGGCCATACCCGTGCCACTCCACCATGATCACGGCCCCGTCGTCGGCCTCGATGACCGCCCGGAAGTCGGGCCGGAAGGGACCGGCCGCGCCCTCTTTCCGGGGGAAGTTCGCTCCGCGGAACCGCCCGGTCACTGACCCCTCGCAGCGTCCCTCGGCGATGAAGAACATCTGCTGCCAGCCGCCGTCCAGGCCGACCGCCCAGCTCTCGGGGTAGGTGAAGCGGATGCGATAGAGCGGCTCAAGCCTCATCAGCTACTCCTGCCTGAAGTTCTCCGCCCAGTTTGGGGCCTGGCCCGGCAACGCGCTGGCCGACCGGCCGCGTCGCCGTTCACGAGTCCTCGGTCGCACGCGCCAGTTCGGCGTTGGCCCGGTCGGTGATGATGGTCAGCACCCGGCCCGCGGTGGCCAGGTCCTCGGCGGGCAGGTCGCCCCATAGCCGCCGGGTGATGCCGGCGACGGCGGCGCCGATCCGGCTGTGCAGCTGGCGTGCGGGGCCGGTGACCGTTACCGCCGGGGGCTCGCCGGTGATCTGCAGGTGCTGCGAGGCGACCAGGTCGCCGATGAGAGCGCGCGCCTGCGTTTCGCTGATCTTCAGCGCGTCGGCCACCGTGCGGGTGAACGCCTCGTGCCCGGCTGTTCCGCCGCTGGTGACGGCCAGTGTGAGGATGACCCACTGGGGCTCGGTCAGGCCGGTCCCGGCCAGCTGCCGGGCCAGGATCACGTTGAGGGTCTTCTCGGCCTGGCCGATGACGCGAGGGCTGAGAGTGGGATAGGTGGACATCGCCTGCCTCCTTGGCACGGATCCCGTACCCGATCAGACGGGATCGTTGGCCGGTCTAACGTTGGTCAGGCCAACGTTATTTCGTTGGCTGCCCCAACAAATGGATAGGCTTGCGGGCATGCCCACCGGTGAAGACGCCCGGCCAGCCATGCTGATGGTCAAGCCGAGCTGGCTGATCAGCGAGGTCTCGCGGCTGGCCCATCCGCTGCTCGCCGGCCAGCTCGCCATCGCCGGATCGCGCGGGTACCACTACCGGCTGCTCGCGGCGCTGGCCGAATTCGGGCCTGCCAGCCAGGCCAGCCTGGGCCGCCATACGGGGCTGGACCGCAGCGATGTCGCGGCGGCGGTCAACGAGCTGGCCGCCCGCGGCCTGGTCCAGCGCGCCCCCGACCCGGCCGACCGGCGTCGCAATGTCATCAGCATCACCCCGGCGGGCACCGCCCATCTCCGGCGGCTGGACGAGCTGTTGGCCGACGTGCAGGACGAGCTGCTGGCCCCGCTGTCACTAGCAGAACGCCAGCAGCTGATCCGCCTGCTCAACCGGATCCTGGAGCAGGATGCCTGACCCGGCGCGTCCGGAACCCGGGCGACCGTGGCTATCGGCTCGGCAGCGAGCGCGGTAGCCCGAACCACGGCAGCACGCTGTTCTCGAAGCGGGTCAGGGCGCAGATCCGGTCGCCGGCCAGGGTGAGGACGAAGAGGCCGATCCCGTGCCGGACGCCGCTAGGGGTGTGCAGGTAGGCCCCGAACGCCGGCTGGCCGTTGGCTCGCGTCGGCACGAGGTCGAACCTCCGGCCCGCGCCGAAGATGCTGGCGAAGAAGCGGGCGGCGACGTCCCGGCCCTCGTATTCGAAGGGCATCGGCGGCATCGAGATGAAGACGTCGTCCGTCAGCAGGGCCACCAGCGCGCCGAGGTCGGCGGACTGGTACGCGCGGACGAACTTCGCCACGATCGCGTCTTCGGAGGGCGAGTCGGGGGCGGGAGGCGGTTCGAGCCCGCCGCCGGGCGGCCGCCGGCGCTGCAAGGTGGCGCGCGCCCGCTTGAGGGCGCTGTTCACCGAGTCGACGGTCGCGTCCAGCATGCCCGCCACCTCGTTGGAGTGATATCCGAGGACGTCACGCAAGATGAGGACGGCGAGCTGGCGAGGCGGCAGGGCCTGGAGGGCGGTCACGAAGGCCAGGGAGACGGATTCGGCCTGCTCGTAGCGGGCCTCCGGGCCGGGCGGGACATCGATCGCGCCTTCGAGCAGCGCGTCGGGGTACGGCTCAAGCCAGACGACCTCGCCGAGCCGGGTCGGCTCGGGCGGTTCGACCTTGGGCACGTCCCACGCCCGGGCGGGCCGCCGGCTGGCCGAGCGAAGCACGTTGAGGCAGCGGTTGGTGGCGATCCGGTAGAGCCAGGTACGGACCGAGGCCCGTCCCTCGAACCCGCCGAAGCCCTGCCAGGCGGCCAGCAGCGTGTCCTGGACGGCGTCCTCGGCGTCCTGAAGGGATCCGAGCATCCGGTAGCAGTGCACCTGCAGCTCTCGGCGGTGCGGCTCGGTCAGCGCCCGGAACGCGTCGCCGTCCCCGGCGCGCGCCCTTGAAACCAGGTCGGCGGCCACCGTTTCCACCGTAGCGTCACCTTCTTCTCGCGTCTGCGGTCCTTCTATCCCGTGTGGACACCGGCCTCGGGGCGAACTGGGCGGCCGGCGGGCGCCCAGTTTCGTGGTGCCGCGATGTCTGCCCCAGCAACGGGAAAGGAGCCGGAGATGATGCTGAAGGACAAGGCCGCGGTGATCTACGGAGCCGGAGGCGGGATCGGCGGTGCCTTCGCGCGGGAGGGGGCCGCGGTCTTCGTCACCGGGCGACTCCGGGCGCCGGCCGAGGCGGTCGCCGCGGACACGTGGCCGCCGGCGGGTCCGCCGAGGCGGCGGAGGTCGACGCTCTCGACGAGGAGGCTGTGGACCGGCATCTGCGGTCCGTGATCGACCAGGCGGGCCGCGTCGATATCTCGTTCAACGCGGTCGGCATCCCGGATACGGACATTCTGGGGGTGCCGCTGGTCGAGCTGGAGGCCGGGCAGTTCTCCCTGCCGATCACGGCCTACACGACGTCGTATTTCCTGACCGCGCGCCTGGCCGCGCGGCACATGATCCCGAACGGATCAGGGGTGATCATGACGGTCACCGCGCTCCCCGCGCGGAAGGGCACCGCGCTGAACGGGGGTTACGGCGCGGCGATGGCCGCCAAGGAGGCACTCACCCGGGACCTGTCCGCCGAGCTCGCGCCGCGGGGCATCCGCGTGGTCAGCCTGCGGCCGCACGGCATGCCGGAGACCAGCACCATGCGGGAAGTGTTCGACGCCAAGGCCAAGGCGGCGGGCTTGACCTGGGAGCAGTTCGCGGGGTACCTCGCCGGCGACACCCATCCGCGACGGGTCATGGCGCTCGAGGAGATGGCCAACGTGGCGGCCTTCGTGGCGTCCTACCAGGCGAGCGGGATGACGGGAACCACAGTCAACCTGACCATGGGCAGCCTGGACGATTAAAACTAGCCCGGTAGCCACGGCCTGGCCGGTCCCGCTGTTAGGGGATCAAGACGGCGCGCCGGTGCGGGGGCTTCCCGCATCGCGACCAGCCCTCCGCGGCTCTGGCCAGGGGCAGGGTCTCGCGGTCGGCCGTGAGGTGCCCGGCGGTGGCGTGCCGGAGGATCTCGGCCAGCGCCTCCGCCTTCTGCTCGTGGCTGAGCGCGGCGTTGGTGTAGCCGAGAACCGACAGCGTGCCGCTGCGCAGCGTGGCGGACCCCAGGGCGGCCAGCGGGGCGGCCGACGAGCCGAGGTTGACCAGCCGGCCGTAAGGCGACAGGATCCGCAGCGCCGCCTCGGCGGGCATGCCCCAGACCGGGTCGAGCACCAGGTCGACGCGCCCGCCGGTCGCTTCGGCCAGCCGGGCGGCGAGCGTGTCGGTGTCGTCTGCGGTGAGGTCGGCGACCGCGTCGGCGCCCAGTTCCGTCGCGCGGGCGCGGCCGTGGGCGTCGCGGCACGCGGCGGTGACCCGGCCCGCGCCGAGCAGCCGCGCGGCCTGCACGCCGACCTGCCCGACGGTTCCGCTGGCCCCGAGCACGAGGACGTGCTCGCCTGGCTGCAGGCCGGCCCGCAGGGTCAGCGCCGTCCACGCCGCGATGGCGGACAGGCCCAGCGCCGCCACCAGGTCGTCGCTGGCGTCGTCGGGCAGCGGCAGGATCGACGATTCCTCGGCCACGCACAGCTCGGCCATGGCTCCGTCGCCCGGCTTCATCCCGGCGTCGCAGCTGAACCAGACCCGCTGGCCTGCTGGCAGGGTGTCGGCTTCCTCGATGATCCCGACGCCCTGGGCGCCGGGCGCGTACGGCAGCGGCGGCTGGCCGAAGTACGACGTCCCGGAGGCGCAGAGCAGGTCAAGCGGGCAGACGGGAGCGGCGGTCACGCGGATCAGGGCCTGCCCGGTGCGCCGCGGCGGCACCGGGTGGTCCCGATACTCGGGCGGCTGGCCGTGGCTGCGGATGAGCGCCGCCCGCATCGTTGCGGTCAAAGGCCACCTCAGGGGGAGGGATCGCGGCCGGGCGTGCCCTTCCACTGGGCCGAGCCCGCGTCCCACTCGGTGTAGGTGTAGGGGTTGTCGAGCACCTTGGTCTCCGGGACCTCCGGGTGCATGCCCTCGGTCCAGGCCTCCGGGCCGAGCTGGCCCTGGAGGTACTCTACGGTCTGCTCGGTCACCTGCCGTGCCCTGGCCAGGTCGATGCCGACCAGACGGTGGTCGTACTTCACCACCCGCCCGTTGACCACCACCGTGTGGACGTCACCGCGCTGGGCCTGGAAGGCGACGTGACCGTAGGGGTTGAGCAGCGGGAACATGACCGGCGACGCGTCGTTCTTGATCAGGACCAGGTCGGCCTTCTTACCGGGCTCGATGCTGCCGGTGACCGAGTCCAGGCCGAGCGCCCTCGAGCCGCCCCGGGTGGCGAAGTCGACCACGTCCTCGGCGCGCAGGTGGCAGTGGGTGATCGTCTCCTGCCGGCTGTGCGCCTCGAAGTGCTCGCGGGAGCGGTCCGCCCCGAGGGTCGTCCGCATGGCCGAGAACAGGTCACCGCTCCACCACACGCTGGTGTCCATGGACAGTGAGACGGGGATGTTGTGCTCGCGCAGCTGCCAGGTGGGCGGGTACCCCTGCCCGGCGCTCTGCTCGCTCTCGGTGGACACCGACGCCGACCCGCCGGTGGCGGCGATCCGGTTATAGGAGTCGCGGGTGAGCGTCGCGGCGTGCACGTAGATCGTGGACGGGGTCATGAAGCCGCCCTCGTGCATGAGCCTGATGCCGTCGTCGTTGGTCGCGCCCCACACCCCGGCGTGCGTGGTGACCGGCACGCCCAGGTCGCGGGCGACCTCGAACGCCGCCTTCTCCGGGAAGGACGGGTCACCGGTCACGTCGAAGGCCATCTGGAAGCCGAGCATGTCGTTCGCGCTGCCGAACCGGCGGCTCACGAACTCGCGGAACTCCGGCGCCGCCGACCACTCCCACGGACCTTGCTGGATATTGCCGTACGCCAGCACGAACCGGCCGGGTACCTCGCTGAGAGCGTCCACCGCAGCGTCCGCGTGCTCCACCGTCTGCAGGCCATGCGACCAGTCCACGGTCGTGGTCACCCCGGCGTCGACCGCCTCGATCGCCGCGAGCAGGTTGCCGGCGTAGATGTCCTGCGGACGGAACGCCTTGCCCCAGTTCAGGTAGTACCAGACGAAGTACTGGGTCAGGGTCCAGTCGGCGCCGTAGCCGCGCATGGCGGTCTGCCACATGTGCCGGTGCGTGTCGATCATGCCTGGCATGAGGATGCCGCCGGCCGCGTCGATCTCGGCGGCTGCATCGGGTACCGCCAGGTTCGGCCCTACCGCGGCGATGCGCTCGCCGCTGACCAGGACGTCGGCACCCTCAAGGAGCTGGTGGCCATCGTCCAGGGTCAAGACGGTAGCGTTCCGGAACACCACCGGCCGTCCGGGCGCAAGGTCGGCGGCGGGCAGGCTGGAGCTGGGCGTGGCGGTCATGAATCCTCCGCGCTACTTCGAGAACCAGCTGGAGACCGGTTTGCCGAGCGGCAGGGCCTTGCCGCCCACGGACTCGAGGGCACCGCTGAGGTAGGCGTAGTACCCCAGGAGCGCGAAGATGATCACGAACACGCCGCCGGCCCGGTACATCCCGGAGGACGTGCCGAGTACCGCCACGGCCAGCAGCGCCACGCCCACCGTGCCGGCGCCCAGGATCAGCGAGTAGATCAGCGGCAGCAGCAGCGTGACCAGGAACAGCATGAAGATCGCAACATCCCAGCCGATGAGGAACTGGCCCAGCGTGTGGGGGATGTCCGCGGGCGGTATCGCGTACCAGTTATGCGTCAGCCCGAGCACCATCGCCGTGTAGCTCAGCCAGAACCCGGCGAACGTGCCGAGGATCGTCGCGACGAACGTCTGCTGCAGCGAGGCGGCCCACCACGTGGCGACCAGCAGGAGCAGGCCGGTGCCGGCGTAGACGATGGGCTGGACGGTTCCCGGCTGCACCGCCAGCGGCACGTTGCCGAGCAGCGAGATGCCCAGCACGAGGCTGCCGGTCGCGAAGACGATCAGCCCGAGCACCGCCGGATTGCCGGCCAGCTGGGGGGCCTGGACAGACTCTGCGGGCTGGACCTCGGCGTGCTGCGCGTTGCTGTCGGCAGCTTCAGATTGCACTGTCATCGGAGCCTCCCTAATGGTGGCCGCGCCGCGCCGGCGCAGACCCCGAAGTGGCGAACTCAGCTCAGGCGGCACGACGGCACGAAGTCCTGGTCATCGACCGTGACCGTCATGCGGACAAAGACTCACGTAGCGAACGGGCACAGCATTTCGCTAGCGCCTATCGCTGTCAAGAGGTCCTTTCACGACCCGGAAGCATCCCGGCAACCGGCGTGCGGATCAAGCTCCGGCCGAGCCCGGACGTGCGATGCAGCGCAGTTGACACGACCGGCCCGGCCTGGTCGGCGGGCCGATCGCCGGCCGGCAGGCGCGCGCCATCGTGCCGTGAGCTAGCCTGTCCGCGATGCGGACACTCCGGCCCTTCGCGATACAGTCGGTGTCGGTGTCCTCGGCCGCCGTCACCACGCCCGGCGCGGGTGGCCGTATCTCGCACCAGCGCGGGCACGTGCGGCACCGGCGCCGCGGAAGAAGCTTGGGAGAGGCATGGCACGCAGGGATGGCAGCCCCGACTTCATCGAAGCGCTGGCGCGCGGCCTGGACGTGATCCGGGCGTTCCGGCCGCACCAGCCGGTCATGTCCCTGACCGCCGTGGCCGGCGCGGCCGGACTGCCCCGGCCGACGGCGCGGCGCGTGCTGCTCACCCTCGAGCAACTGGGCTACGTGCGCGCGGCCGAGCGCGGCTTCGAGCTGACGCCGCGCGTGCTTGAGCTGGGCATGTCCTACGTCCTGTCACACAACCTCTGGGAGGTCGCCCGGCCGCACATGGAGCGCCTGGTCGCCCAGACCCACGAGTCCAGCTCCATCGCCCAGCTCGACGGCTCGGACATCGTCTACGTGGCGAGGGTCGCCGTTCCCAAGATCGTTGCGCTGGCCGTGACGATCGGGACCAGGTTCCCGGCCATGCAGACGTCGCTGGGCAAGGTGCTGCTCGCGGCCATGCCGCCGGCCGAGGCCGAGCGGGTCCTCGCGGAGCCGAGCAGATCGGGGATCACCCCTCGCTTCCGGCCGTCGGCCGAGGAACGCGCGGCCACGCTGCGGCAGGTCCGCGCGCGCGGCTGGGCGCTGACCGACGAGGAGCTCGCCGCCGGGATCCGGTCGGCGGCGGCGCCGCTGCGGGACGGGGACGGCCAGGTGATCGCCTCCCTGAACGTCAACACCCATGCCGCGGAGACCCCGGTCGAGGTGCTGACCGGGCAGTACCTGCCGCTGCTGCTGCAGACCGCCAGCGCGATCAGCGCCGACTGGGCGGCCTACCAGTCGGCGCCGCAGGTCACCGTGGACCGGCCGGCGGCCCCGGCCGCGGTCGGTTAGGCCGGATAACCCGAACCGGGCTGGCATTTCCGGACTTCTGTCCGGCTAGCGGACAGAGAATGCGCATCAGCGCAGGAGCCGACCCGGGGCCATCGGCTCCGGCCGGCGCGGGAGGCGCCGGCCCGGAGGTACCGGAGCGTCGTCCGGCCACCGGGCCTGGTCGCCGTGACCGGGCCGGGGCTGGAGCGTGACCGGTCAGGGCTGCAGGACGATCCGGCCGGGGATGCCGCCGGCGGCCTTCGCGCGGTACGCCTCAGCGGCCTGCGCGAGCGGGTACACCGCGCCGACCTGGGGACGCAGCTGCCCCTCGTCGACCAGGCGGGCGAGCTCGATCAGCTCAGCGCGGCTGGACTCCTGGATGAACATGACCGTCCCGATGTCGGGCCGGGTGGCCGGCGGCGCCGCGGCCGCGCGCACCGAGACCAGCATTCCCCCGGGCCGCAGGAGGGCGGGCGACCCGGCCAGCACCTCGCCGCCGATCGTGTCGAACACCAGGTCGGCCTGGCCGGCCACGTCCTGGAGGCGGTCGGCGTCCAGCGCGACGAAGCGGTCGGCACCGAGCTCCATGACCAGCTCCCGGGAATGGCTGCGCCCGGTCCCGATCACCTCGGCCCCGGCCCAGCGGGCCAGCTGGACCGCCGTCGACCCGACCGCGCCGCCCGCGCCGTGGATGACCACCGTCTGGCCCTTGGCCAGGTTCCCGTGGTCGAACAGGGCCTGCCACGCGGTCAGGCCGGCCCGCGGCACCGCCGCGGCCTGGACGTGGTCCACGGTCTGCGGCTTGGGGGCCATGTTGCGGGCCTCGACGGCGACGTACTCGGCGGCCGTCCCGTCCCGCCACTGGTCGGTCAGCCCGAACACCTCGTCGCCCACGGCGACCCCGGCCGTCCCGGGTCCCAGCGCGGCGACCACCCCGGACACCTCGGCGCCGGGGATGATCAAGGTCCGCGGATGGCCGGCCCGGCAGGTCCAGATGGGATAGTCCAGCTCGTTGTGCGTGATGCCGCACGCGGCCACCTTGACCAGCACGTCGCAGGCCATGGGCTTGGCGTCGGGTACCTCCTCGAAGACAAGCCCGCTGATGCCGGTCGGTTCGTGGATGCGGATGGCCTTCATCGCCAGTCCCCTTTCGTGCGCAGATTCAGTTCCGGTGGGCGGGGCAGCATCTCACCTGCCCGCGGCTTTCCGTGTCATGACAGATCGGGCGGACAATGTCCGCTGGACGATGTGCTCTTCACCGCTCCGACGAGACAGTCCGCCCGGATGTCAGGCGGCGCGCCGGCCTCACAATCGGGCGCGGTCTCTCGTCGGAAGGATGACCGCAGATGCGACCAAGGGGAGCCGCGCCATGACCGCCCCATCCGGGCCAGGACCCGGCCAGCCCGACCCGGGCCTGGCCGCGATCATCAGCGAGCGGCGTCAGCTGATCAACGTCGCCTACCGGCTGCTGGGGTCCCTGGCCGAAGCCGAGGACGCCGTCCAGGAAACCTACGCCCGCTGGTATGCCCTGATCCCGGCCCAGCGCGACGCCATCGCCTCCCCCGGCGCCTGGCTGAGCACGGTCACCAGCCGCATCTGCCTCGACCAGCTCCGCTCGGCCCGTGCCCGCCGCGAGCGCTACGTCGGCCAGTGGATCCCAGAGCCGCTGCCCGAGCCCGCCGAGTGGATCAGCGGCCGGCCCGGGGCCCCGGCCGACCCCGCCGACCGCATCACCCTGGACGAGTCGGTCTCCATGGCCTTCCTGGTCGTGCTCGAATCGATGACCCCCGCCGAGCGCGTCGCGTTCATCCTGCACGACGTCTTCGGCCATCCGTTCGCCGAGATCGCCCGCATCGTCGGCCGCACCCCGGCCGCCTGCCGCCAGCTGGCCTCCTCCGGCCGCCGCCGCGTCCGCGCCGCTCATCCCCCGGCGGCCCCTGCCACCGCCCGCCAGGCCGCCATCATCCGCGACTTCAAGAACGCGTGGCAAGCCAGCGACATCGCCGCCCTCATCGCCCTGCTCGACCCCGACGCCATCGTCACGGCCGACGGCGGCGGCCTGGCCACCGCCGCCCTGCACCCCATCGAGGGCGCCGAGCAGATCGCGCGGTACCTGAACGACCTCGCCGCCCGCGCACCAGGCCTGGCCATCCTGGAACGCACCGTCAACGGCCAGCCCGGCCTGATCGCCCAGCTCAGCGGCATTACCGTTACCGTCTTCGCGTTCGAGATCGCGGGCAACCGCATCAGCCGCATCTGGGCCGTACGCAACCCCGACAAACTCCGGCCCTGGACCACAGGCTGACGCGCGGCAGCGCTGGCTCGCGGGAACGAGGCTCCCCGCCCCCGAGCCGGCCGGGAGCAGGATGCCGGGGCATGATAGGCCAGCGGCGAGGGCGGCGCTGGCCACCGGAATGGAGGTAACGGGAGATGTCACCGGGCGGGGCACCGAATCCACCGGAAGCGGCGCAGGTCATCCCCGGGTCGCTGGCCGACCTGGTGGAGCGGCCCCTGTACGCGCACCTGGCCACGGTGCGCCCCGACGGCACCCCGCAGGTGAATCCGACCTGGTTCCGGTTCGATGGCGAGTTCTTGTGGCTGACCACCACCGCCCGCCGCCAGAAGAACCGCAACTGGCAGGTGCAGCCCGCGGTCGCGCTGTCGATCACCGATCCCGACCGCCCGTCCCGTTACCTGGAGGTCCGCGGGCGGGTCGAGCGGATCGTCCCCGATCCGACCGGAGCGGAGTTCGTGCGCCTGGCCGAGCGTTACGGCATGCCCCAGGGACCGCCGCCGGATGCGGCCGAGCGCATCGCCGTGGCGATCCGGCCGCAGCACACGACCACGTACTGACCGGGCGGCCGGGACACAGGTACCACCGGGCTCCGCCCATGGCCGGTCAGGCCGGCCAGGAATGCCGTCCCGGGGCCTGGCGTTGGCGCGCTGGTGAAGAAGATTGGCTTCCTGTCGTTCGGGCACTGGTCGGCGTCACCCGGCTCGCAGACGCAGTCGGCGTCGGACGCTTTGCTGCAGTCGATCGACCTGGCGGTCGCCGCCGAAGAGCTTGGCGCCGACGGTGCCTACTTCCGCGTGCACCACTTCGCACGGCAGCTGGGCTCTCCCTTCCCGCTGCTGGCCGCCGTCGGCGCGCGGACCAGCCGGATCGAAATCGGCACGGCCGTCATCGACATGCGGTATGAGAACCCGCTCTACATGGCCGAGGACGCCGGCGCGGCCGACCTGATATCCGGCGGCCGCCTCCAGCTCGGGATCAGCCGCGGCTCGCCCGAGCAGGTGGTCGACGGCTGGCGATACTTCGGCTACCAGCCCCCAGAAGGCCAGACGGACGCCGACATGGCCCGCGGGCACGCTCAGGTGCTGCTCGAGGTGCTGCGCGGCCAGGGCTTCGCGCAGCCCAGTCCCCGGCCGATGTTTCCGAACCCGCCCGGCCTGCTGCGCGTCGAGCCGCACTCACCGGGGCTGCGCGACCGCATCTGGTGGGGCGCCGGGTCACAGCGGACCGCGGAGTGGGCGGCCGAGCTGGGCATGAACCTGCAAAGTTCCACGCTGATCACCAACGAGTCGGACAAGCCCTTCCACGTGCAGCAGGCCGAGCAGATCCAGGCCTTCCGCGACGCATGGCACAAGGCGGGCCACCCGCGCGAGCCCCGGGTATCGGTGAGCCGGAGCATCTTCGCCCTGGTCGACGACCGGGACCGGGCGTACTGCGGCCGCCGGAACCAGGATTCCGACGAGATCGGGTTTATCGACGCGCAGACGCAGGCGATCTTCGGCCGCACCTATGCGGCCGAGCCGGACATGCTGGTCCGGCAGCTCAAAGAGGACGAGGCGATCGCGGCCGCCGACACGCTGCTGCTCACCGTGCCCAACCAGCTCGGCGCCGACTACAACGCCCACGTCATCGACAGCATCCTCACCCAGGTCGCGCCCGCGCTCGGCTGGCGATAAGCCAGGCCTGTCCCGGCCGTGCGCCCGCGCCGGCCGGGTCCTAGGACGAACGGCCGATGTGCGAGCGGGGCCGGCGGCGTTACCGTCATCGCATGACGAACCTGGTGCGCGCCGTGCCCGTCGCGGATATCCCGGACGGGCAGGGCAAGCTCTGGCGTCACGGCGACAAGCGGATCGCGTTGTTCCGTACCGCCGCGGGCGTGTACGCGGCGGACAACCGGTGCCCGCACCAGGGGTACGCGCTGACGGACGGCGACATCCGCGCAGACGTGCTGACCTGCGCGTGGCACAACTGGAAGTTCCGGCTGACCGACGGCAAGTGCACGTTCGGCGGGGAGAATATCCGGACGTATCCCGTCTCGGTACGTGACGGATGGGTGTACGTGGACACCACCGATCCGGCGCCGGAAGAGATCGCACCGGAGCTGTTCGCAAGCTTGCTCGACGCCATGGGTGACGTGGATACCGGCCGCCTCGCCAGGGATACGATGCGCCTGCGCGCGATCGGGACACCGCTCGCCGATGTGGTACGCACCGGCGTGACGTACGGGGCCACCCGGGCCGAGTACGGCTGGAATCACTCCCTGGCCACGCTCGCTGACTGCCTGACGATGGCGGCCGCGTTCGAGGGCCCGCTGAGCGCGCTGCCGGTCATCCAGGGACTGGCCACGGTGAGCCGTACCGAGGTACGCCGGCCGCCGCGGCCCCAGCCGGACCCGCTGGATGTTGTCGCGTGCTATGGCTCGGTGGCCGACGGGCTGGCGGCGTTTCCCTCTCTGGTCGATGCCGAGCAAGCCGGCCAAGCCGAGGCGCTGCTGCGCGGAGTGCTGGTGGCCGGCGCGTCGCCAGCGGAGATCCGGCACGCGTTCCTCAGCGCGATCACCGACCACTTCCTGGGGTACGGGCACCCGATGATCTACTGCCAGAAGGCGTTCGACCTGCTCGACCGGATCGGCTGGTCGCAGGCGGATACGGTGCTGGCGCCGCTGGTGCCCGCGATCACCTGGTCTACCCGGTACGACCGGCTTCCGTATATGCACCGCTTCCTGCGGGCCTGGCAGGCGGCCGAGGACGACCTGGCCGTCCGCGCCCCCGCCGGCCGGGATCGCGGCCCGGCCGTCATCCCGGGACACGCCACCGCCCTGGCCCGCCCAGATCCAGACGGCCTGCGGCGGGTGCTGCTGGACGGGATGCCGGAGGACGCGGTGGCCGCGGTCGCCGGCGCGGTGCGCGGCGGCGTGCCCGTGCCGCATATCATCGATGTGATCGCGTCGGTGGCGGCGGCCCGGCTCGGCCGGTTCGACATCGCCTCGGACACCGACGACTCTCAAGACGCCGGCTGGCTGGACGTCACGCACACGCTGACCTACACCAACGCGCTGCGCTGGGCGTGGTCGGTCGACCCGGGCCCGCAGGTGCTACGCGGGGTCTTGCACGCGGCCTGGTTCGTGCAGTGGACGTCGAAATTCGACGCCAGCGGAGCACCGGCTCCGGTGGCTCCGTACCCGGGATCGGACCCGGACGCGGTGCTGGCAGCGATCAGGAAGCGCGATCCGGACCAGGCGGTGGCGCTGGTCAAGGGCTACGACGGCCCGGCGGCGCCGCTGGAGACCGCGCTCACCCAGGCTGCCGCCGAGGACAATTCAACCGCGTCGATCATGGTCGCGCACGCGGTGAAGACCACCACCGCGGCGATCGCCGAGTCCCGGGCCGGCCCGGCCGGGCGGGCCCCGCTCGCGGCGGCGGCCAGGTTCCTCGCCGCACCCAAACGAGAGCGCTTCGTCTACCAGGCGACTCTTGACGCGATCGACTTCATCCAGGGCCGCGCGAAGGGCGACGCCGAGGCCTAGCGCAGGCCCGGTCTGCCTCGAGACCTGGGGTGAGCCACTCGGTCAGTATCTGGACCTGGGCTTTGTCGTCGCCGAGGAATGCGGCGGATGGGAACTGGCCCTTGGCGCCTGACCACAGGAAGATGTCCATCTGGCGGCCTGGCCGTTCGTCTCTGTAGCAGATGGCCTGCAGATGGCCTGGGGGAGCAGGAAGGCAAGCCGGTGACAGCACCAGACATCAGCCAGGGCGGGCTGGCTGGCCCGGCTCCGGCCAGCTCGCCGGCCTCTCGGGTGCGGGCCACCCCAGGCGTGCTGTGCAGATCGGCGGCCAGGGGCTTATGTGTTGCTGAGCGCGTGCTTGTGGGCCAGGATTCCCCACTGGATCTCGGTCAGTGCCGCTTGTGTCTGGTCTCCGTAGCGCCCGGCGAGCGCGGCGGAGAGCTGGTGCCCGAGCCGGTCGAGATGCTCGCCGACGATCTGGCGGACCTGCTGGTTGCTGGCCGCTCCGTGCCAGGGATTGGGCGGGGTCCGGCTGGCCCCGCTGGCCATGCTCGCCAGGGGCGAGATGCCCAGCGCCTGGTCCTGGTCGGCCAGCAGCTGGGCCCAGGTTCTCAGGTCGGCGAGCAGCTGGTCGAGCTCGTTGTGCAGCGCTTGGGTCTCGGGGACCCGGCGCAGGGCCTGCCTGACGTCCAGGATCGCGTCGATGACCTCGCTGAGCACCTGGTTCAGCGCGGCGGCGGGATCATCGCGCCGGGGCGGGCTCACGCCGGTGCCGATCCGGGCAGGTGGCCCTGGGATGCCCGCGGCCGGGCTGCTTGGCTGGGCCATCGCACGACCGTGGGCCTCCCTACCGGTGATCCGGGCTCCTCTTCGCGGTCAGCCCTCCTGGGATCCGCCTGGTGAGCCGAGGAGGTAGCCGTGGACCGAGCCTACAGACGCGCAGACGAACAGGTCCCGCGGCGGCCCGCCTGAGGGAATACAGCGACCCGCCATCAAGTTATCGATATATCGAAAATATATCGCGATAGATCTTAATCGCGATGCATCCCAGAACAGGAGCACGATCATGAACAAGGTTTCCAACCAGACCGCCGGGCGATACGCCCGCACGGCCATCCGCCATGGACGGCAGGCGCGCCACCAGTACCGGTTGCACCGCCTCCACCGCCTAAGCCACGGCATCGGCGATGGCCAGGACGTCAGGTGCCGCGAGCGCCACGGGCAGACCTTCGGTCACCCCAAGGAGCTAGAGGGCACCAGGCGGCCCGGTGACTACGCCAGGCGCGGTCACCACGACCACCCCGGGCGCGGGCGCCATCGCCGCGCCGTGCATGAACTGCACAAGGCGCTGGCCGACGTAGCCCGCACCGGGGACAAGCAGCTTCGAGGCGAAGCCGCACAGATCGTTACCGAGGCGACCTCACGCCTGAACGATCTGATGGCCACAGACCGGGGACACCTGGCATAAACCCGCACACCCCAGGCAGCAGGCAGGGGTGGTGCGCCGCCGATACGACGCGGTGCACCACCCCTGCCGTTTGCCCGGGACCCCGGCGGCGCGCGGACAAGCCCGATACCCGCGTGATCCGGCCACCGACGCGCGACGGATCACAGTCAGCTGAAGTGCGATATCTGCCAGGACCCGGCAGACACGGAGGCGGCGACGATGGTGACTAAGCATGGTCATTTCGACACGGCCAGCCGCGCCGATGAGACTGGACCCACTGCACTAATACCAGATAGCGGTCAAGGTAAGGTAAATCCTTGGTAATGACCTTACGTTGTCTTTGAGGCGAAGGCGTTCGCGCGTGATTGACGACGTCATGAAACTCCTGGAACATTGAGGCACAGCACGCCCAGGCGGCGCCAGCAGCGCGCTCCTGCCTGGGCTGCCATCTCGAGGGGGATACTAATGTCCACTGATGCATCTACGCCTGGCCGCCCGACGCTTCAGCATTTCACTCTGGATGATCTGGCCGCCTACACCGCCGAACAGGCCTTCGGCCCGACAGCCAGCCCGGACTTCCGGGTTTTCTATGTCGGCCGGGACGACGTGCACGGGGTGCTGATGTATCTGTTCACCCGGTCAGCCTCAGCGTGAAAATGAACATGTTCGGCTACGACGACCAGGACCTCAACAACGTGCTGATGGGCCTGGTCAAGAACCCTTCGGTGATGGTTCAGGTCACGCTAGACGAATCACAGGCAGCCGGTGCGACCGAGAAGGCGATCCTCGCCACTGACGAGTCGCAGGACCAGGCGGGCTGCGCCAATGACTTTGCCATCGGCGAGTCGGCCACCAGCCAGATCAGCCATACCAAGGGCGGGGTCCTGGACGGCATCGTCGCGTTCGAGGGCTCGACGAACTGGTCATCGTCGGGAGAGGGTACGGGCATCAGCCTCAATGCCGCGAAGCAGGCCCCCGGCTTCAAGGCGCAAAACAACACCCTCGCCGTGTACGTGAATACGTATGAGATCGCCAAGTTCGTGGCACGACTGGACTACGAGCACGCCGTAGCGGCCGCCCAGCAACAGCGACGTTCTCCTGCGGCGACTCCACCAGCTACGCCTGGCTCCTGACACCCCCACCGCGTGACAGGAAACATCCAGAACAGGCAGCGCAGATTAAGGACTTAGCCACCACTCCAGGCTCCGGCTATCACCCAAGGCCAAGCCCGTGCACCGCGAAGAATAGCTATTCTGGCGCGAGCTGGGCGGAGGAAGACAGCAATCGGGCCGCCGCGCTTAACGGCGGGTCGACGCGATTATCTGCCGGGCTTCGCGTGGTTGGCCGGAGCGGTTATGGTCTAACGCGCGCATTCGGCGCGTTGCTGCTGGTTTAGGGGATCACCTGCATGGCGATGACCGGATGCCGGGCCGGGTTCAGCCAGCGCAGCACCACCAGCAGGCGGGCAACCGGCAGAGACACGCAACCGGCCGTGGCCGAGCCGTCCCCTACGTGCACGAAGATGGCGCTGCCCGCGCCGGGCGTGCGGGCTGTGTTGTAGGCGATCACGGCCGCGTAGTCGTAGACGGGGGTCTGATGCATCGGCTCGGGGCGGACACCAGGGTTCTGGCGACGGGTGTCGACCCACTCGTTGTACAGCGGGCTGGCCGGGTCGTCGTCCCAGTAGTCGTAGCGGTAGGCGTGGCGCCACGCGAACAGTACCCCGGGGTTGGCCAGCACCCCGAACATGAAGCCGAACCCGTAGCTTCCCTGCGGCGTCCGCAGGTCGCCCTCGATCTTGCGGCCGGGCGGGGCCATGCCGCGCTGGCCGACGCGCGCGGCCCAGGGGCCTTGCCGGTGGACCCATCGTCCCCCGGCCCAGGCGAAGGTGTTCAGCGTGGCCCAGGACGTGCCGTAGGACGCCGCGCCGACCGTGACCAGCTGCGTGGTCGCGCCGCTAGGGATGCGGGCGATGATGTACCCCCTGACGCACCGGTGCGGCACCGGAGGCCGCCGCTCCTGGTAGGCGTGCCACGGGCTGTGCGACTGCACGCACCACCAGGTGCCACTGGTGCTGGCCGAAACCGGGCCGGCGGGCGCCAACACCGCGCAGAGAATCGCGGCGAGCACCGCGCAGACCCGGGCCACCTTGGCCACGTACGCCGTCGCGCCGGCACCGGGCTCGCCTGCGTGCTGAGCCGGCCCGGCGGACGTTGGCATGATTCCCGGACGCACCCGTTCCCCACGCATGGCCTAGCGTCCCATTCCCGTAGCAAGACGCTCCGCGGCACCTGCCGGTTTACCCGCCGCTGAGGCCGTGCCGCTGCCCGCTGGGTGCCACGAACATCGAGCCCGGCGCTGCTGTGACGCAGGACGCTCCAGCGTAGGTCCTAACTCTTCGGCCGGGGGCCAGGGGACTTCCCGTGGGTTCCTGGCGTCCGGCAGACTTCGAGGGGATCGATGGTCTGGAGGTGGTCGCGGTGACGCTGTCCCCGCTGGCGGGGCGTCGGTGAGCGGCGCGCCGTCAGGAACGGTGACGCTGTTGTTCACCGACGTAGAGGGCTCCACCCGGCTGTGGGACGCCGAGCGGGACGCGATGGCGGAGGCGCTGCGCCGCCACGACGAGATCATGCGCGAGGCGATCGAGCAGGCCGGCGGGTATGTGTTCAAGACCGTCGGCGACGCGTTCTGCGCGGCGTTCTCGGCCGCACGGCCCGGGCTGGACGCGGCGCTGACCGCGCAGCAGGGCCTGGCCGCGCAGTCGTGGCCGACCAGCCGGCCGATCGTGGTACGGATGGGCCTGCACGCGGGGGTGTGCGAGGAGCGTGACGGCGACTACTTCGGCCCGGCGGTGAACCGGGCCGCGCGGCTGCTGGCGGTCGCGGCCGGCGGGCAGGTGCTGGTGTCGGGGGCGGCGGCGGAGCTGTTGTCGGATGAGATGCCCGAGGGGGTGGGCCTGCGGGAGCTGGGGACGCAGCAGCTGAAGGACCTGAGCCGGCCCGAGCGGGTCTACCAGGTCGAGGCGGCCTTCCTGGCCGCGCGGGCGGCCCTGCCCGCCACGAAACAGCCCGGCGGCCCGGCCGCCGCTGCCGTGGCACAGGCGCCGGACCTGGCGCACATCAAGTGCGGCTCCGGCACCGCCAAGCGGGACGGGTCCTGGGTGGTGCCCCGGCGCCTGGAGATCGACGTCGGCAGCGGTACGGTCCGGCTCGACTTCCGGCGGGCCGTGATCGCCGTGCCGGAGCTGCGAATCGATGTCGAGATCGCCAGCGGCATCCTGAAGCTCCTCACCCGGCCCGGCATCGAGGTGGACGCCGACGACCTGACAGTGAGCAGCGGCACCGTCAAGGTGAGCCCGCCGGCCGGGCCCGACGCCCCGGTGGAACTGCGGGTGAAGGTCTGCGGCCGGGTCGGCAGCGGCTCGGTCTCCGCCCGGCCCGGCGGCCTCAGCGGCTGGTGGCGGGCGCTATGGCACCGGGTGCTGCGCAGGTGACCGAAGGTCACCCACATAATGCCGCGATGCGGCACGTCAGCTTGCTGGCCGGGTGACGGCGCGCAGCAGGCGGAGGACGTTGCCGCCGAGGATGCTGTCGGTGTCGGCGTCGCTGAGGCCGCGGGCGGCCAGCAGCCGCGGGAGGGCGGCGAAGTCGGCGTAGCGGGTCAGCACAGGCCGGTAGTTGGCGTCCATGTCGGTCCCGACGGCGACGTGGCCGGGGCCGGCCACGTCGGCCAGGCGGGCGATCTCGTCGGCGAAGTCGGCCAGGCTGGTGCTGGTGACCCCGGACGGCCAGGCGCCGATCAGCCCGCCGGCGTCGGCGACGGCCCGGGCGTGCGCGGGGCTGAGCAGCCGCGGATGGTGGCGGCCGAGGTGGTCCAGGTGGCTGTGCGAGACCATAACGGGCTGCCGGGAGGCCTCCAGGACGCCGACGGTGGTCTCGAAGGTGGCGTGGGCGCAGTCGATGACCATGCCGAGGCGGTTGCACTCGGCCACTACCTCGCGGCCGAAGGCGGTCAGCCCGCCGTGAGCCGGCTCCTCGGTCTGCACGTCACCGATCTGGTTGAGGCGGTAGTGCACCAGGGTCAGCGACGACGCCCCGAGAGCCTGCGCCTCGGCCAGCGCCTCCGGCCTGCCCTCCAGGAAGTCGCCGCCCTCGCAGCCGACCAGCACGGCGGTCTGCCCGCGGGCCCAGGCGCTCTCGATCTCTGCCGCGGTCACCGCGACCGGCACGCCCAGCCGGGCCAGGGTCCGGCTGATCCCGTCCAGCTGGCGCCGGTGATCGGCGTAGGCCTCGCCGGGCCGGAACTCGCGGGCGGCCCGCAGTCCCTTGACCGGGTCGGGCGCCAGCACCCGGAGATCGGCCACCGTCGAGAGCGTGACCGCGGCCAGCCCGGCGTCCCGGGCCGCGGACAGCGCCGCCGCCACGTCTGGCCCGCCGCCCAGTAGGCCCGCCAGCGGGTCACCGGCGTCCAGGCCGGCCAGGAAGCAGCGGCCCGGGTGGGCATGTACGTCAACCCACGGCGCCCGGGTCGGTGTCATGGCAGCCGACTATAGGAAGACTTAGCATTCTGAGCCAGTACGGGTAGAGGGAACGGAGCGCGGATGGCACCGATCGACTACCGGGTGCGGGCGTGGGCGTGGCTGGTGCGGCGGCAGGGCTCGTTCGACACCAAGAGCGACGCCGAGATCATCGCCATGCAGTCCCGGCCCACCCCGAGCAACGCGGTCACCAACCGCATCTTCGGCACGGTCGTGCCCGGAACCCAGGTACGTGACCGGGTCATCGGCGGACCGGCCGGGGACATCCCGGTGCGCGTCTACCGGCCCGTCCGCGTCGGCGCGGGCGGGCGGCCGTTGATCCTGAACTTCCACGGCGGCGGGTTCGTCTTCGGTGACCTGCGCCTGGCCGACTGGATGTGCAGCTCCGTCGCCGTGACCGTCGGCGCCGTGGTGGTGTCGGTCGAATACCGGCTGGCACCGGGTCACCGGTTCCCCGCCGCCGTGGACGACTGCTACGCCGCCCTGGTCTGGGCGGCGCAGCACGCCGCGGACCTGGGCGCGGGCGGGCCCGGGGAGGCGGCCCCGCGGATCGGGGTGATGGGCGAGAGCGCCGGGGGCAACCTGTCGGCGGTGATGTGCCTGATGGCTCGCGACCGCGGTGGTCCCCCGGTCAGCCACCAGGCGCTGCTCTACCCTCCGACCGACCTGACGCGGATGCCGCCGAACGCGGCCAAGTCGCTGATCATCTCGGAGCCGGAGATGCTCGCGTTCCGGCGGCTGTACCTGGGCGACGCCGACCCGGCCGACCCGAGTGTGTCCCCGTTGCTGGCCGAAGACCACAGCGGCCTGCCTCCCGCGCTGATCCAGGTGGCCGAGCACGACCCGCTGCGCGGGGATGGCGTCCGCTACGCCGCGGCCCTGCGGTCCGCCGGGGTGCCGGTGCGGTTCACCGAGTACGTGGGCATGCCGCACGGCTACCTCAACTTCCCCGGCATCTGCCGCAGCGCGCCGCAGGCGCTCGCTGAGCTGTGCGCGGAGCAGAAAGCCGTGCTCGCCCAGCCGGCCGCGGCGGTCCCGCGATGACCAGGGCCGTGGTCGCGACCGCGTTCGGCGGGCCGGAGGTCTTGTCGGTGATCGAGACGCCGGCCGGGGTGCCGGGCCCGGGCCAGGTGCTGATCGCGGTGCGGGCGGCGGGCACCAACCCGGTCGACTACAAGGTGTACAGCGGGGCCATGGGGCGGGACCCGGCCCGGCTGCCGATGCGCCTGGGATCCGAGGCTGCCGGGGTGGTGACCGAGGCGCCCGGCGGGGCCGAGGGGCCCGCGGGCCCGGTCCGGGCCGGCGACGAAGTGGTCGCCTACCGGATCACCGGCGGGTATGCCGCCGACGTGGTGGTGCCCGTGTCGAGCGTGGTGCCCAAGCCGCCGGCGCTGTCGTTCGAGCAGGCGGGCGGGATGATGCTGACCGGCGCGACGGCCGTGCACGCGCTGACCGTCATCGGGGTCGGCGCCGGGGACACGGTCCTGATCCACGGCGCCTCGGGCGGTGTCGGCCTGATGGCCGTGCAGCTGGCCGTGATCGCGGGCGCGCGGGTGATCGGCACCGCGAGCGAGAGCGGCCACGGCCTGCTGCGCGAGCTCGGCGCGGAGCCGGTGACGTACGGGGCCGGGCTGGAAGGGCGCGTGCGCGCGCTGGCCCCGGCCGGCGTCGACGCCGCGATCGATGCGGTCGGCGGCGACGAGGCCCTCGACACCTCTCTCGCCTTGGTGCCACAACGGGAACGCATCGTCACCCTGCTGGCCAGCCGCCGGGCGTTCGACTTGGCCATCAAGGTGATCGGCGGCGCCCCGGGCGCCGACCCCGGAACCGAGGTTCGCAACGCCGCCCGCCTCGAGCTCGCCCGGCTGGCCGGGGACGGGAAGCTGCGCGTCGTGGTCGCCGCCACCTACCCGCTCGCCGAGGCCGCGGCCGCCCACCGGGCGCTGGCGGGCGGCCATACCCACGGCAAGATTCTTCTCGTGCCCTGACCGCAGCACACCAATCCCATTAGCTTCACCGGTCACAGCTGGACCGAGGAGAGTGCTTCCGGTTCGGAATTTGCCGGTGCCACGGGCTGTTTCAGGATTCTTGCGTGTGCCGGGCTGGCCCGGGAGGCTGGGGTGGCAGGGTGGGCCGGGTGCTGGTAGCCGGCGGCCGGCGGGTTAGCTGGGCAGGGCTGTCAGGGTCTGGGGG
>Ga0306920_100002422_pt1 | contig 23602 bp, 18 predicted proteins | sample flu12Cox44000170_FD_204666 | JGI IMG/M metagenome (GOLD analysis project Ga0306920, IMG submission 204666) | Lab enrichment of tropical soil microbial communities from Luquillo Experimental Forest, Puerto Rico - flux4day.12C.oxic.44.000.170 (v2)... | ecosystem: Environmental > Terrestrial >...
GTAAGTGATGTGAAGTGTTTTCCCATTGCGATCCGTTTTGCTCAACCCCATCCCTTTGCTTCCTGCGCTCACGATCTCGCCGGGCTTGTAAACACGGCCACTAGGTTGAAAAGAACCGTCGGGCCGTCCCGTCGGTTCGATGCTTCGGTCGGCCGGTTGGCGGAAGAGCGATTTGCTACCATCCTCGAGCATGATAGTCCACAGAAGCCCGTAGCCATCCCAGGTTTCCTTGGTGTCTGCGAATTGAAGCTTTGCTTGGCAGTAGCTCCCATGGGCATTCTGGCCGCAATGGGCCTCAGTAATTCGCAAGGGGGCGTCAGCCGGGTTCGTGATTATTAATGGGCGCTCCTCCTGAGCAAGACCGCTGCGGGCAAGCGCAAAAAAGAGCACCGGTACGAAAAGTAGTCTCGCTCTCATGGTTTTCTCTCCTCCGCAGAGCCGTTATTGTCGGGGAGGTTCGGGCATCAGCGCCTTCAGAGTTGCGACTAGCTCCGATAAGCCGTGCTGGTTGGTGAGGACCGCATCGAATCGGTCTCTCGAGATACCCGGCTTCCTAAGTCCACCGACAAAGCGCTAAAGCCGACAATCTTGACATGCGGAAGCTTGCTGCGCAGAGGCGACACCGTCACCAGGTTATCTTGTAACGGCATGCTGAGATTTGCGAGTATTGGGTCGCAGCGAGCCTCCGTCGCTTTGTGGATCGTGGGCACGCCATCACCTACTGCGTCGCACGCCTTGTAGTGCGTTGTGGCTGCGATGAAATGCCAAACAGCACCGCGCACGGCGGCACGGTCGTCAACAACAAGGAGTCAGGGCCTGGGCTCGCCGGTCCTAGGCGCGGAAAACTACTACGGTGCGCCCCCAAAAACAATAGTACTGAAATTCGTGTTTTCCCCATGGAGAGTGATCCCGGCAGGGTACGGGGTTAGCCGAGGCTGATTTTGCGAGCGGGCAAGCTTCCAGAACTAGAACCCTGGTAACGGTGGGGTTGAGGTCTCAGGTTGACTCTTACAGTTGTGACCCTTTCTGGACTCCCCGATCCAGTGAAGTAGGCCGTCCACGGACGAGAATCGGAAAGAAAAGCGCAATCGCCAGCGACTTCCAGTGCTGCTCTCGCGCATGACGCAGCCGTTGGTCACAGAAGCCGCCTCGACAGACAACATCAGTTCTCATGGCATGCGAGTCCGAACATTTCGGCCATTACAGCGGGGCACTCACCTGATTATCCAATCTACGGAGCACGAACTTTGGGGGCGCGCGAAAGTCGTCTACTGCCAAGCGCTCCTCTAACCAACGGATTTGCCCTTGGATTGGAGTTTGTGGCTCGTACAGGTGCTTGGATCTCCTGGGTTATCAGCGTTGACAGTTCTGTCGCGGCCTCGGAGCGGCCTCCAGTCCTAGCCTTGGGCGAAATCGAAATGGAATGCGGCAAAACATCGGTAGGCCGTAACCATCTCACGGCTCTCGAAACACACGCAACGGCACAGGGTTCCCCCTCATCGCCAGCAAAGCCCACGCTGCCACTCTGCGCTAGGAATCGTAAACCACCGGCATACGCGTCAGCTGTCGGTACAAGCTCAAACTCCGCCATTGCGACGATGATTTGGAACATAAGACGCCCGGACGGCGTCGAGAGATCAAGTGATCAAAAGAGGAATTGGTGGACCAAGTTTGACGTAATGTTTGCGTGTCTTGAATGGCATACTGGAGGAGTAGGAAGTACCATTTGTTATGCCGGAATCGGTACTTCTGGAGTCGGTGGAGATCTTAACCCTGGCGCGGCCAGGCTGTGGAATTTCAGGCTCGCAGGTTCAAATTCCATCTCCCACCCCATGCTATCCCGGATATATTCCTTTGACGCGCAGTGATGTCTTCAATCAACCGCAAGTCGGTTGCTGAGGTGCAAGTGAACTCGATTCGCTGTCGCGGAGTGCTGTTTGACTTGGATGGCGTGCTGGTCGACTCGACCCCAGCGGTGGCGCGGGTTTGGGCCTGGTGGGCCCGCGAGCACGGATTCAACGCGGACGAAGTGGTACAGCAAGCTCACGGGCGGCCAAGCATCGCCACGATCCGGGAGTTGCTGCCCAATGGCGACCATCAGGCCGAGAATCGTGAAGTCGAGCGACGGGAAATCGAGGACATCTCGGACGTAATTCCTTTGCCCGGCGCGCTTCAGCTGCTTGGGGCACTACCGCTCGACAGGTGGGCGATCGTGACGTCCTGCACACGCCGGTTGGCTGAGGTGCGAATCGCTGCCGCCCGGCTTCCCAAGCCAAAGTATCTGGTCACGTCCAATGATGTCAGTCGTGGCAAGCCCGATCCCGAGCCCTACCTGAAGGCAGCGCAGATGTTGGCGGTGCCCGCGGAGGAGTGCGTCGTTGTCGAGGATGCCCCGGCAGGGATTAGGGCCGGCAAGGCCGCCGGAGCGCGCGTGGTGGCCTTGCGGACCACGGCACGTGAGGCGGAGCTTGGGGACGCGGGCGCCGACTGGATTGTCAATGACTGTTCGGAATTGTCCGTGGATCCCCCTCCAAGCGGCGAAGCGTTTTTGGTTTTGCGGCGTCGAACAAAATAGTCCCATAAATCGCAAAAACGGCTAGAATCCCAACGTTTCACTGAAACCGGAAACTCAGCGTGCTTGGGGGAGAGGGCCTATGATCGGCGTGAAGAGTGTTGGTGTGTTGCTTGTGGTGCTGGTAGTGCTGAACGTGACCACCAGGAACGTGCAGGCCCAGGAAAAAGAATCCAAGCCGGCGGACAAGCTCGCCGAAGCACCGGCCACGCCACCAAAGGAGGAGTCGTCGGTCACGGAGCACACCATCAAGATTGCCGGTCAAACGATTCCCTACAAGGCGACGGCAGCAACCATTCTCATCCGAAATGACAAGGACGAGCCTACCGCGCTGCTTTATTACACGGCCTACACTCGAAGCGACGTCAAGGACCTGAGTCAGCGCCCTGTGTCTTTTCTCTACAACGGCGGACCGGGGTCTGCTTCCGTGTGGCTGCATATGGGATCGATGGGCCCACGGCGCGTGGTGACCGTCAACGCCGATGTAACGCCTCCCGCGCCCTACAGGCTGATCGACAATCCGGATTGCCTGCTCGACAAGTCCGACCTCGTGTTTATTGATCCGGTTGGAACGGGCTTCAGCCGCGCTGTTGGCAAGGCCCAGGACAAAGATTTCTGGGGTGTAGACCCGGACGTGAAGTCCCTGGCACAGTTTGTCACCATCTATATCAGCCGCAACAATCGCTGGAACTCACCGAAGTTTCTGATCGGCGAAAGTTACGGCACATTCCGAAACGCCGCGCTCGCCAATTACCTGCAAAGCCACGACAACATGTACCTGAATGGAATTGTGATGGTTTCTACGGTATTGGATCTGGGCACAATCTCATTCTATCCCGGGCAGGATCTAGCCTACATTCTCTATTTGCCGAGCTACGCCGCCACCGCGTGGTTTCACAAAACTCTCAAGGATCGCCCGGACAATTTGAATACCTTTCTCGACGAAGCGCGAAAATTCGCGAGGGGCGAGTATGCCGATGCCCTCATGAAAGGGGACACACTCAGCAAGGCCGAAAAAACGGAGATCATAAAGAAAGTGGCGCGATTCACGGGACTGAGTGAAGACTATCTTGACAAAGCCAACCTGCGAGTGCGTTTGTTCCAGTTCATGCAGGAACTTCAACGGAATCGCGGGTTGACCACGGGACGCCTGGATGCGCGGTTTGCCGGACCCACTTACAACCTAATCGGCGAAGCCGCGGATTATGATCCGCAAGACACGGCCATTAGCGGTGCGTTCGTCGGCGCGTTCAACACCTACATCCGTGAAGAATTGAAGTTCGGACAAGACAAAACTTACAAGCCCGCGGCTGAGTTTGACGGGAACCGGTGGGACTGGAAGCACGAGGGTAACGATTTTGGCTTTTTCCCTGGTTCTCCGAGCGTGGTGCTCGACCTGGTGCAAGCCATGATTTCCAACCCGCATCTGAAGGTGGAAGTGGAGGATGGAGTCTACGACCTGGCGACGCCATTCATGGAGGCGGAATACACCGTGGACCATATGGGGCTGCCGGAAAACATTCGCAAGAACATCTGGCATCGGTATTACGAGGCAGGCCACATGATGTATCTGCACGATGAAGACCTGGCGAAACTCAAGAAAAACGTCGCCAACTTCGTCGACATCGCTTGCAAACCGTAAACGACGATATTCTCAAGCAATTTCCTTGAGAAGCTTGCAAACCGGACGTTTGCCCGATCCTCTAAGAATGCACAGCGTCGGGCACATGAGCTCTTGGGTTCTTATAACGACAGCGCCGCCTCCTCTCACCGCGCCTCGAAGGATCACGCGACAAAATGGAAAACCCAGGCAAACCCTGCCGCTTCGCTCGGAACAAGATGACGCACCGTCATCCGCGCCTCCAGCGCAAAGAGAGATTCACGCAGCGCAACTGGTTACGGCGATGCTGAAGGCCAACCCGCACTTGAGCAATCTCATTTTCTCCCCCGTTCGCGCGCCTCAAATCGAAGTCAGCGGCCGGCTCGTTGAGCTGAAATTCAAGGAATTCGAGTATCTGACTTCACCAGACACCAACCAGATTGGCCGATTTCCTCGATGAAGCACGCTGCCGGACACCGTGTGCGGGTCCCAGCGGATCTACGGAGATCGAGATTGAACGCTAGGCAACGTCTGGACAGGCCCTCCCTCGGGAAAATCGGGTATCCTGTAGCGGTCCGGAGCCTCACGCTGGCACTCGGAACCGAAGACTTTTCCCTGAGATGAATCTTTCTAGCAGCGACACGATGCTGCAGTGTCCCGGCGAATTTTGGACGCTCCTCGGTGTCGTGCTCGCGTTTCTTTTGCTCGGAGTGCTTGCGCCCATTTGGTGTGAGAACGGCCAGCAGGGGATCCTGCGGCTACTCTCACGACTCGCCGAACGAAAAACACTCCTCCTCTGGGTGCTATTCTTTGCCGTCGTCGGCGTTCGGCTGGCCGTGCTGCCGTCGCTCCCCGTCCCTGTACCCGGCATCCATGACGAATTCAGCTACCTGTTGCTCGGCGACACGCTGGCTCACGGGAGGCTCACGAATCCACCTCATCCGATGTGGATGAGTTTCGAATCGTTTCACATCAATTGGCTCCCGACTTATTGCTCAAAGTATCCGCCAGGCCAAGGCGCCGTTCTTGCGCTCGGCGAGTTGCTCGGTTTGCCGTGGATTGGCGTGATGCTAAGCGTCGCGGCGATGTGTGCGGCGATGCTGTGGATGCTTCAAGCATGGTTGCCACCAAAGTGGGCCCTGCTGGGCGCCGCGCTGGTGGCGGTGAAATTCGGGATTGCCAATTATTGGATGAACAGCTATTGGGGTGGAGCTGTGGCGGCCACCGGCGGCGCACTAGTGCTCGGAGCGATGCCGCGCCTGGTTCGCGACGCAAGGACGCGCGACGCACTACTGCTGGGTCTGGGACTCGCTGTTCTCGCCAATACCAGACCCTACGAAGGCTTACTTTTCTCCGTTCCCGTGGGTGTCTGGTTTTTCTGGTGGCTTGCAGGAAAAACCAAGTCCGCGGCGATTGCCCAAACTCGAATGACCAGAGGGCTTGCGCCCTTGACAGTGGTTCTGGTTTTGACCCTCGTGTTCATGGGCTATTACAACTGGCGGCTCACGGGAAACGCATTTCTCTTCCCGCATGCGTTAAACACGCGGACCTACCGCACCACCGGTCTCTTCCTATGGGACCACGCGAAACCACCCATGCATTACCACAACCAGCCGTTCGAGGATTTCTACAATGGCTGGGAACGCGAGAATTACCAAAACACTTGGGCGGATGTTTGGAGAGTCTCCGGTGAAAAACTGACGCGAAGCGGCAGCACCTATTTTTGGTGGGGCGCCTTGCTGCTCTTGCCCGGCCTGCCATTTGCCGTGCGTGACCGCAAGATGCGTCTTCCCGTTTTGGTATTTCTGTTGGGCGCTGCTGGTTTCTTTGTGTTGATTTGGTCGATGCCCCACTACGCCGCGCCGACCACTTGCGTGCTGTTTCTGTTGTTGGTGCAAGCCATCCGCCATTTGCGGGCCATACGTCTCTCAGGACGCCCCATCGGTTTTGTGCTTTCCTGCGCCGCGGTTTGTCTGCTGGCAGTCGAAGTTGGCTTCCAGGTCGCAAACCGCCGCTGCGACCTGTTGGACTGGACGTGCCAGGGAGACCCGAGCCGCGCCGCCATACAGGAAAAACTCTCTCACACTCCCGGCAAGCACCTTATCCTCGTGCGCTACGGCGAGGGTCACAACATTCACGATGAATGGGTCTACAACGGGGCGGAAATCGACTCCGCCAAAGTCCTTTGGGCGCGCGAGATCGATCCGGAACAAAATGCGAAGCTTTTATCCTATTTCAAAGACCGTCATGTCTGGCTTGTCGAGCCCGACAAGGACAATACCGAGCTGACTCCCTACATTCCTCCGCCGGAACAGTAGGGTGCTCCGGGCATGGATGTGAGCGGTCGAGATCTCAGCGAAAGGCAGCCATCACGTTGTTCAATCCGAATTCAAACCGCCGATGAACAAATCTCTGGAAGCCGATGCGCCGCAGCATCCGTTGAAGGGTGTCCGGGGGAATCCGTTTCTGGTGCTCGCTGCTTTCCATTTCATCGCTCACCAAACGTACCCTGTGCAACACGCTCAAAATCGGGTCGACCAGCGAAGAAGGCCAGGTCATGATCAGCGACCCGCCTGGCGCGATCACCCGGAAGGCCTCGAGGAGCAGCTGCTCCGGGTCCTTGAGGTGCTCTAGAACCGCGAGCATCACCACGTGATCAAACTCACCGTCAGCAAATGGCAGTGGTGATTGCAAATCTGCGTGCACCCGCCTCCACCGCCCCTGTGCGCCATCGGCAACCTGGTCGTCCAAGCCCACGCCCTTGGCGATGCGGTCCGCGGCGTAGTCCAGAAACGCTGCTTCCAGGCCGCAGCCCAAATCACACACGCTGGCTCCTGGTTTGATGAATGGGTGAGCCGCGCGGAATCGCATTCGCGCAACAAGACGGTCAACCCAGGTGTAGGCCATTTAGTGAAATACCCGCTGCAAATCCCGTGTACTTCGGCAAACGTTCATCGCGCGCGTAAATGACAAATGCGCCCCGCCTGCGGAGGGAGATTCTCCCTTACTCTTGCTCGATTCGAATGAAAAATCCGGGACGCCTAATGCAAATCGTAATCGCCGATATACGTTCCGCGGCTGATCCCCAGCATGCTGAGAAAAAAAGAAGCGAACGTGATCTGCACACCGATGAACAACCACATGGACCAAAACAAAACCTTTCGAACCTCGTGCAGCGGCCCAAACCCGCTAGCGGCCCACTTCCACGCAACCCACGCGCAGCCGGCAAATCCTGCGAGAAAGAGCAACCCGCCAACCAGCAAGCCCGTCTCGAGTTTTGCGCGCTTCAGCAGCCGCTTGAGCGAAACCGTGTTGCGGTCAAAACGCTCCGCGTAACTGAAAACCTTCGCAAAGGAACCGATCGAAAGAATCTGCACTCCGAGCAGCGTGAAGATCACACCGAAAATCATAGTGTGAATGTCCAGCGTGATGCGCGAAGAAATTTGTCTCGGCCCGGGCAGCAGCCAGAATACGAGAAACAGCCCCGCCGCCAAAAGCACTCCACCCGGCAGCAGAAAGAGCCAATTCGGTGCGTAGAGCAGCATGAACCGCAGGTGCCGCCAGCCGTCTCGAAAACTCCGCAGGTGCGGGGGCCGTCCCCGCTTGTCCGGCCACAGGGTGATGGGAATCTCGGTGATGCGCGCCCCAAGTTGCGCCGCCTTGATGACAAACTCGGAAGCGAATTCCATCCCTGTGCTTCGCAAGTCCATGCGCTCGTAAACCGCGCGTGTGAATCCGCGCATCCCGCAATGGCTGTCGCCGATGCCTGCGCGAAAGAAGAGATTCAACAATGCGGTGAGGCCGGGATTTCCAATGTATTTGTGGTGCCAAGGCATTGCTTTCGGCTTGATCTCTCCGCGAAACCGGTTGCCCATGACCACGTCGTAGCCCTGCCGCAGCATTTCGGCGAACTTCGGCACTTCGCTGAAATCATAACTGTCGTCTGCATCGCCCATGATGATAAACGGGCCTCGCGCGGCGGCTATTCCGGCGCGCAGGGCCGAGCCATAGCCCCGCTCCTCGACGGACACCACCCGCGCACCGTGCACTTCCGCAATCTGAATTGACCCGTCGGTTGAGCCATTGTCTGCCACAATCACTTCGCCGGACAGCCCCGAGGCGCGGAACGCGGTCACCGCTTTATCTATGCAAAACGCCAGCGATTTCGCTTCATTGAGGCACGGGATAACCACGGACACTTCCACCGGCACACTCGGGTCCACGCGAAACGATGGTGACTTTTCGGACGCCAACACAGTACCCATGGGGTCACATCATATCGCGCTCGGCTGGACTTTTCACTCAAGCGTCTTTCCGTTGAACTTGCAATTTCCGCGGTGGAAGTTATGATGGCCGCCTGGTTGCCGCCATGTAAGTTGTTTATAGCGGGGAAACTTGACGACGAGCTCGTTGGCGTCTTCCTCTCAGCCCTACAGCCGCGGCCGGCTGCTGAAAGTTCTCGGCATGTGGTTCGGGATTGCCGCCGCGGTTGGCAATACCATCTCTGCTGGAATTGTTCGCACGCCAGGCGCAATTGCCACCCGCCTCCCGAACGCCTGGCTTTTTCTCGGCGTGTGGCTCGTGGGCGGCCTATATGCATTTTTCAGCGCCCCAGCTATGGCCGAACTCGGGGCGGCGATCCCGCGCAGCGGCGGGCAGTACAATTTTTCTCGTCGCGCCATGGGGGAGTATGCCGGCTTCGTGGTCGGCTGGAGCGATTGGCTTTCCACATGTGGCACGGCCGCGGCCGTTGCCATCGTGATCAGCGAATACAGCGGACATCTCTTTTCGGTCCTCAACGGACCAGCAAAGGTAAAAATCATCTCGGTGTCCATCATAGTTGGGTTCGCTGTTTTGCAATGGCGCGGCGTCCGCTGGGGCGGCAACACCCAACTTCTGACCGCGGCCGTCAAAACCATTGGATTCTTGATTCTCGCGGTCGCCTGTTTCTTGAAGGGCAGCCCAGCTCATGAAACGGCTTTACAACCAACGGCCTCCCATACCATTCCTCCTTCGGGGTGGCCGCTTGCGGTGGCTTTCATGCTGGGCCTGCAAGGGGTTTTCTATACGATTGATGGCTGGGATGGCATCATTTACTTCGGCGAGGAAGTGCGCGAGCCGGGCCGTGACGTGCCGCGCGCCATTTTCGGCAGCGTGGTTTCCATCATGGGAATCTATCTGCTGCTCAATTTCTTGCCTCTCTATCTCCTGCCCATGAACGAAATCGCCGGCAACACGTTCGTGCTCGGTACCGTGGCCGACCGCGTCTTCGGCAGCCTGGGCGATCCGATCATTCGCTCCATCATGGTGATTTCCATGCTGAGCTGCCTCAACGCCAACCAGCTTTTCTGCTCAAGAACTCTTTACGCGATCAGCGCGGACGGACTCTTCTTCCGCCAAGCGGCTACGGTTAACAAAGGCGGGACGCCCACCATCGCCTTGCTACTTAGCACCATGGCGGGCGTGATTTTCGTGATTTGGCCATTCGAACGCGTAATTGCCATGCTTTCGTTTTTCTTTGTCGCGAATTACACGCTCACCTACACGTCGCTTTTTGTTTTGCGGAAACGCGAACCGCAGATGAATCGCCCTTACCGCGCTTGGGGTCATCCCTGGACCACCGGAATCGCGCTTGGCGGCTCAGTGTTGTTTCTCATCGGGTCGATTCTCAGCGACCGCGAAAACGCCCCGTGGGCGCTGGCCATCCTGATCCTGAGCTATCCGGTGTATCGTCTGATGAAGTTCGCCTCGCCGCGGGGACAGCTGGGCCTTTCTTAGTTCGCGAGGGTTTACTAATTGACTCTTTCGGCGATAGATTTGGCCTGGAGAAAGAGCAGCAAATAATCTTTCCCGCCTGTCTTGGAGTCCGTCCCAGACATGTTGAATCCGCCGAAGGGATGCGCTCCGACCATCGCGCCAGTGCATTTGCGGTTCAAGTACAAATTGCCGACGTGGAACATTTCTTCGGCCCTCCGGAGCTTTTCCGGATTTTTCGAATACACCGCGCCAGTCAATCCAAACTCAGTATTATTGGCGATTTGCATCGCCTGGTCATAATTCTTCGCTTTGATCACCGCCAGCACCGGACCAAACACTTCTTCCTGGGCCAGACGCGCCTGCGGACTTACATCTGCAATAATCGTTGGTTCGATAAAATAACCGTCGCCCGACGCGCGCCTCCCGCCCGTGGCCAACCGCCCTTCCTTCTTGCCGACTTCGATGTAATCCAGAATCGACTTCATCGCCGATTGGTTGATCACCGGCCCCATGTAGTTACTGGGGTCGTCGCTTGGTCCAACGGTGATTTTTTTCGTTCGGTCCACCAGCCTTTCAAGGAATGTGTCGTAGACTTTTTCCGCAACGATGGCCCGTGAGCAGGCCGAGCACTTCTGCCCTTGATACCCAAAGGCCGCCGCCACCGTTCCTTCTACGGCGGAGTCGATATCCGCCTCGTCATCGACGACAATCGCATCCTTGCCGCCCATTTCCAGCACCGTGCGCTTGATCCAAATCTGCCCCGGCGAAGGCTTCGCAGCAAGTTCGCTGATGCGCAAGCCGACTTCTTTCGAGCCCGTGAATCCCACGTACCGCGTCTTGGGATGCGTCACCAGTGTGTCGCCGACAGCGGCGCCCGAGCCGGTAATGAAATTCACGGCTTCCTTGGGAACACCCGCTTCGTAGAGTATGTCGACGAATTGTGCCGCGATGGTCGGCGAGTCGCTTGCGGGCTTCAGCACCACGGTATTGCCGGTCACCAGGGACGCCACAACCAGCCCGGCCATGATCGCGCAGGGGAAATTCCAGGGCGGAACAACTACGCCGACGCCTAGAGGAATGTATACAAGGTAGTTGCGTTCCCCGCGCATAGGAGTCAGCTTTTGCGGCTCGGCGAGCCGCAGCATCTCACGCCCATAGAATTCGCAGAAATCAATCGTTTCCGCGATGTCCGCATCCGCTTCCACCCAGGTCTTCCCCACCTCGTAGCAGACTAGCGCGGCAAGCTCAAACTTGCGCTCGCGCACAATCTGTGCCGTGCGGAAGAGGCACTTCACGCGTTCCTCGGCCGGCACCCTTTTCCAGGTGTCAAAGTATTTGTTAGCGGCTTCGACGGCCTGCTTGGCCATGTCGGCCGTAGCATTCTGGAAGACCCCAATCACTTCCGACGGGCGCGAGGGATTGCTCGAGTTGCGCTTGCTTGGCGTGGTCACTCTCTGCCCGCCCAGCCACATCGGATACTCCCGGCCAAATTCGGATTTCACTTTTTTCAGCGCGTCTTCCATGCGCTTGCGGTTTTCCGGCTTTGAGAAATCAATAAACGGCTCGTTGGCGAACTCAGATATGTGCGGTTTCTGTTCGGCGGTGGCCACGGTGGGGTTCCTCCTCAATCAGCGACAAGCCATTGTACAGCCCTTCGAAACTTCCTCACAAGCAGACGGGCGTCAGGCTTTTTCGGAGAGTGAATGCGGAAGAACGATCATTCCTCAAAGTGAAACTGGATTTTGACGGTGACGTGCGCCGCCACGGGCCGGCCATTCTGCATCGCGGGCTGGTACTTGTAGTTCTTCAGCGCTTGCAACGCCGGCCATCGCAAAGAAGGAGGTCCCGACAACACTTTCATAGAAGTGACGTTTCCATCCGTGTCGATGATCGCGTCGATCACCACACTGCCGGTCTCGAAGTCCCGCAAATCATAGAGCGAGGCAGTGGCGCGCTCCGATTTAATCAGCTTCGGCGGAACGTCGATGGCATTCGCGCCCAAGGCTTGGACGGAATTCCCGGTTTTCGTCGGTAGAGAATGAGTAGATGTCGTCTTAGCTAACGAAGCGGTAGGTGCGTTTCTCTCTCTCGCCAGCGGCTTCTCCACGAGTGCGGTGGGCGAGGGTTTGAAGTCCTTCTCAATGCCGCCCTTGGCTTTCACGGGAGTGTCACCCAGCAGCCCCGCGCCCGGCGATGTTCCGTCGATCGATGTGGCATTGCTCAAAGTCGGGGCACTAGTTGCCGGACTTTGCGTTGATACGGGAACCCGCCTCGATACGGGAGTCGTGACACCGCCTGCCCAGGAGGAAACGGAGATCTTTTTGGATGGGCGTATCCCAGGGAGCCACCCCTTGTACCACGCTGTGCCGATTAATGCCCCGAGAATGCCACTCAGAATTGCCAGCCGAAGCATTCCCGCCCGAAACGCCGGCGTGAATTCCCCGCGTGCCCGGTAGGACGGCTTGCGCGGTGGCAGCGACTTGCGAAAAACCAGAGTCGGTTTGGGCGCCGACTTTTGCTCGGCCGGAGGCACCCAGGCGGGCTCTATCTCGGCCTCAAGCGGCAAGGCCTGCGAGATCGGGCTGGTAGTTTGATCATATGCAACGGGCGCACTCGGTTCGTTCGCTTGCGGTTCCGGCGAAGCCGCCGAAGAAGATGCGGCAGGAGCATTTGTAGTTGGCGTCACCGCGGAAGCCGGCGCTGGTTCGGCCTGGGTTTGAAGCAGGTTTAACTGGCTTCGCAGCGCCTCGACTTCTTTCTTCAGCGCTTCCACGTCCGCCGCGCTCGGAGGCGGGGCAGCCTCATCGAGTTCATCTTCTGTTGTTTCAGCAGATGCAATCAATTCGGCGGCCGCCGCTTCTTCCGCGTCCTTGGGCAGCAGTGCGGTCGCCGCCGAGAAAGCCGTCCCCCAGAATCCCGGGACTGCTTCAGTGAATTCCAGCTCCACATAACACTCGGTCGGGCGGTAGGTGCGCTTTCTTATGACTTGCGTGACCACTTCACGCTTTGATTCTTCGTTGGTCAGGAAAAGGAGTTGTCCAGGGGTCACCGCCGCCGCCAGCCGGATCACTCCACCCTTTTCAAAAACCAGCACGGTGGTGGTGTTTTCGGCAAATAAATCGCGCTCTCCCGAGACATTTCCCACCCTTGCGCCGGTGACCTTAACCCGTATTTCGCGAGCCAGGGCGTTGACCTTTGGAAGAGGCTTCGTTTTCAGTGGTACGCCTGGCCCCTCCTCGGGCACCACAGTAGCCTCGCAAGTCGAGCCGCTTCTCTTCCTCGCGGTTCTGCTCTTTACTTCCGACGAGGAGCCCCGCTCATTTGTATCTTCTTGATGTAAATCGACGGGAAACTCCTCAGGCGACGAGTTTGAAGCTGCCTGTGAAGGCAACACTGTTGAAGAGGTTCTGTCCTCTGCGGAAGACAAATCCGTTGTCCTTTGTCCTTTGTGCGCTGGGGCGAGCGAGCGCCACCCCGCGGATGGAATCTGGCCGCGGACCGCTGCCTCAAACAAGGCCTGCTCGACGAGCATACTATCTTTCCACTCGGCCCCGCCCACTCTCTATAGTACCAACGTACTGGAGTGCACAAACAACATACCAAAAACCTTTGAATTCGGGCCGCGCGGCGATCGGGAGAAAAGCCGGTCAGCCCTTTCCGACCACAGCCGCCTCAAACCGCCAAAGAACGTGCAATGCGAAAGCCGTAGTCGGCGTATTGGAACTGCGGCGGAATGCTCGAGCGTGCTGCGTTTCGACTCACCTTGACGTGATGCCTCCAGGAACCTCCCCGCGAAGCCTTTCGCGTGCCATCGATTGGTCCTTGCGGATTTCGATTGGGAGAGTAGCGGTAATAGTTCGCGTCGTACCAATCGGCACACCATTCGTGCACGTTGTCTCCCATGTTCGAGAGTCCGTATGCGTTGGTGGCAAAGAGACCGACCGGCTCCGGCCCATTTTTCCAGCGGTTTGCATAATCGGGGAGCGAGTCCGGCGGTGAATTTCCCCAAGGATACGCCAACGCCTCGATGCCTCCGCGCGCTGCGCTTTCCCATTCGGCCTCCGTCGGCAAACGATACCGCTTGCCGGTAATTCCGCTCAGCCAATCGCAATAACCTGCGGCCTCATGCCAGGACACGGCCACCACCGGCATTTTCGGATGATTGAAATTCGGATTGGTCCAACAGGGGGGCACGGAAGCCCGGCTCGCGGCCAGAAAGCACTGATACTCGGCGTTCGTCACCTGATACGCGGCCAATTCGAAGGAATCGACCCACACGCGATGGAGTGGCTGCTCGTCATCGCGCCCCGTTTCGCACCCCATCCAGAACCACTGCTCTGGGATCCGAACCATAACGGGTTCCATGAAGGGCAATCCCGGGTTGCTCAGCTTTGTTGATGCCGCGGTCACTCGGTTGTTTCTCCCAGAGTTGAGGGGCGAACCATCTTCCTATCTTCAGATGCCTATGATTCTTCCTGAGTCGTCCACGTCAATCGATGCGGCTCGAGAAACCTTGGGCAGGCCTGGCATCAGCATCATGTTGCCCGAAATCACCACGACAAACCCGGCGCCGGCGGAGAGCGACGCGTTGGTTACGTTTAGGGTCCAACCCCTGGGCGCCCCGAGCAACTTGGGGTTGTCAGACAGAGAATACTGGGTCTTTGCCATGCAAACGGGCAGTTTTCCATAGCCCCAGTCCGCAAACTGTTTCAAGTTCGCATTGGCTACCTCCGAGAATTTCACGCTGTCCGCTCCGTAAATGTTTCGCGCCACTTTGTTGATTTTATCGATGAGCGGCTCATCGAACGAATACAAAGCATGCAATCCGGGCGAAGGGTCTTTCTCGATGGTCTCGACCACTGTTTCCGCCAGTTCTTTCGCTCCCGGTCCTCCCTTCGCGTAACCTTCCGAGAGCGTTACGGTAAGGCCGCGCTCTGCGCAATAAGCCGCCAATCGCTTTAATTCGGATTCCGAATCATCCGGAAAGCGATTGATCGCAACCACGATCGGCACGCCAAAATTCTTCAGGATTTCAATATGCTTTCCGAGATTGGGCAACCCGCGTTCGAGTTCCCCTTCTCCCTGGTTCTTCATGCTCCGCACCGTCGTGACCAATACCGCCGCCGAAGGCACGATGCCCGACTGCTGCATGACGATGTCGAAATATTTCTCCGCGCCCAGATCGGCGGCAAATCCGCATTCGTTGACCACGTAATCGGCCAGCCGCAGTCCCATCTCCTGGCAGATCACGCTGCTCGTGCCGTGCGCGATGTTTCCGAAGGGTCCAGCATGAACAAAAGCAGGCGTGCCGTCGGTAGTTTGCACCAGATTGGGAAGAATTGCTTCATTCAAAAGCGCCATCATGCCGCCGGTGGCAGCCAAATCCCTGGCGCGAACCGGTTTCCCGTCCCGCGTCACGCCGACGACGATGGCATCCAGTCGTCTGCGGAGGTCCTTGCGGTCCTTCGCAAGCGCGACAATGGCCATAACTTCCGAAGCGGCAGTAATGATGAATCCACCCTGTCGTCCCGCGCCCTCCCTTTTTGAGTCCAGGGAAAGCGTGATGTGGCGCAGCGCGCGGTCGTTCATGTCCAAGGCGCGCGGCCAGGCTATCTGGTTTGGATCGAGGTGCAGATCATTGCCATGAAAAAGATGGGCGTCCACCAGCGCCGCGAGCAAATTGTGAGCCGAGCCGATGGCGTGGAAATCGCCATTGAAGTGAAGATTGATTTTCGAGCTCGGCTCGATTTGAGAAAGCCCGCCGCCTGCCGCGCCGCCTTTCATTCCGAACACCGGGCCGAGCGATGGCTCACGCGAAGTAATGACGACCCTTTTGCCGATATGCGCAAGCCCTTGTGTCAGGCTGATGGAAGTGACAGTCTTGCCTTCACCGGCGGCCGTAGGGGTCGTAGCCGTGACGACGATAAGTTTGCCGCGCCGCTGGAAGGTGGGATCGGAAAGAAGCTCGAGTCGGACTTTGCCGCTATCCGAGCCGATCTGCTCGAAATATCTATTGGGAAGTTCGAGTTTGCGCGCTACCGCTTGAATCGGGAGAAGAGTATTTGACATAGAGAGTTGTGGGGCTATGGGCGCCAAGCAGTTCTAAGCGCGGAGAAAAAGATTAACACAGGTTTGATACACGCCTCAAAACTCTGGCCCGGGGCAACCCCGGGCATGGTTTTCGGTGCGGGGTGAGGACGGTTGCATCTCGAGTACCGCGCTAGTGTGCCGTCTCAAGATCCAGCTTTTGAATGCGCCAGTTGAGAAGTTCCGCAACAAACAGCTGGCTCTCGCTGGGACAAGCAATTTCGTGGATCCACCCAAACTCGCCAAGCTGTTTGCCGGACTTGCCGAGAACCCCGAGAACTTTGCCGTCGAGCGTTAGCTTGTAGATGCGGCCCGGAAAAGCGTCTGATGCGTAGAGAACCTGATTCGGTCCTGGCGTAATGCAGATGGCCCAGGGCGCGCCGGGCGACATTGTGCCGGCGGTAGATGTGGGCTTGTTGCCAATAGCCGGGCGGGCATTGTCGGGAGCGGGCACGTCAATGGTGAACTGGCGGAGAAATTTTCCGGCCGTGTCGAAAACCTGGATGCGGCGGTTGCCCCGATCGGCGACGTAGATACTATCGTTCCCATCGACGGCAATGCTGTGCGGGGTGTTGAATTGGCCCGGCCCGGCTCCGGGCTCGCCCCAAGATATCAGCCAGTTGCCCTGCTTATCCACTTTAGCGACTCGCGAATTGATGTAGCCGTCGCTGATGTAGGCGTTCCCGGCGGAGTCCCAGGCAACGTCGGTCACCTGGCGAAACAAGCCGTCCACCGGCGGCAGCGATGGCTTGACATGCTTCAGCGGCTCGGTACCCTCGTCGGAAGCCTCTTGCTTGCGGCCGAACACCAGCGAGACCCGACCGACAGGAGTGAACTTGATCACCATGTCCGAGCCCTTGTCCGTCACCCAAACGTTGTCCTCTCTGTCGACCTTCACGGTATGCGCAAAGGACCAGGCATAAAGGTTGTGCCCGATTTCGCGGAGGAATTTTCCGTCGGGAGCGAACTCAAGCAGTTGCGCAGCCGCTGCGGCGTAGGCAGGTCCCGTGGTGTTGCCCCGGGAAAACACAAAGACATGCCCCTTCGAATTGACCGCCACGCCCGTGACTTCGCCAAGATACATGTCCGCCGGGAGTTGCAGAAAATCTGGAGCGGAGTGGAAGCGAATTTCCGGCGGCTGCTGAGCGAAAGCAGGCCCCGCGAACAGGAGCGCGCATGCAACGAAAAACGGTCTCATCGGATCCGACCTCCTCGGCGCCCCGCATCATACGCGGGTTTACGCCGTCAGTCTCCGGTCAACGCTTTGTATTGAGCTGCGGTGAGAGGAACCACGGAAAGGCGGCCCTGCCGCACCAGTGGTGAACCGGCGAAGAGCTTATTGGACTTGATTTGCGCCAGGGTCGTAGGTTTCGCTAGAGGTTTTCCCGCCTTGATCCTGACCACGGGATTTTTGGGATTGGAAGCGTCCACGGAAACCACGGTGGCTGTGCCGACAGCGGTTTTCTGATCGCCGGTTTCGTAAATGATGAGTCGTGTGCCCGCCGCCATCTCGCGAAGGTTTCTGAGCGCCACGGGATTTGAAACGCCATCCCACTCGGTAACCTTGTCGCGTTCGAGATCGGCAAAAGAGTATTCGGAAGGTTCGGTCTTGAGCAGGTAGTCTAGGGCCATGAGCGCGCCACCTTTTCCAACGAAGTGAGCCGTTATTCTACACGCGCGGCAGATGTCGGCTCAACTCGAGCGACGATCCGCCGAGTTCGCATTCCTTTGCGCTATCAACCGGCTCTCGGTTTTTCATTGACCTTCGAACGACTGGTGAGTATATTTTTCTTTGCCCCCCTTGGAGGCTTGATGACGCGCTCGCGCTTGCTCGAAAGCTTTGTAAGCACCCGTGTTTTTCTTGCTATTTTGCTCTCGCCGACGCTTTTGACTCCTCCCCTCTGGGCCGCTCCGTCCGCTGCGCTGGGAACCGTAGTTTTTGCCAATCGTGCTCGCGTGGGCGACGCCGGCACCTCTGTGGGAGCAACCGTCTTTAGCGGGGATCGCCTGAGCACGGATAACGTGGGCGCAGTTCAAGTACGCGTTCGTGCGGCGCGCTTGCTTCTTTCCAGTTCAAGTGTCGCCACGCTGGCCCAAGAGGAAACCGGCCCTGCGGCCACGCTCACCGCGGGCACCGCCACGTTCTCCACGGCGAATTCGAAAGCTTTCGCCCTTCACGTGGCCACCGCCCTCGTCCGACCGAACACCGACCAACCCACCATCGCGAGGGTAACCGTTTTGGGTCCCAAAGAGCTCATTGTGAAGAGCGTCCGCGGCTCCCTCGAGATTGCGGTGGAAGATGATGTTCGTGAAATTCCTGAGGGCGATGCCTATCGCGTCGTTCTGGACCCCAATGCTCCACCACCGCAGGGCCCGCGCGGCGCCGGAGCGAAAAGCATGGGCGGGCCTCCGGTCAAGGGCGCCAAGAGCAATTTCATCTGGTACGCGATCGCCATCACCGGCGCAGTAACGGCCTATGTAATTTCGGAAGCCTTGGAAAGCCCCGATAGGCCCTAGTCCGTCTTCCAGAGGGGTACTCCCGCTCGGTTTCATCGGGTGCTGTACCTTCCGAAAGAGTGTGCACCCCCAAAGCACGGCCGGCACCTAGGCTCCTCAACATGGTTCGAGCGTGAGAGCATACCTATTCTAAGGTGAGACGGTCGAAGAAGCGGCCAAAAACCGCGCCGGCGTCTTAAGGATAACCGCGTTTCGGCGCGCTCTTACATCAGTTCTTCAATAAAGGCGCGCGCCGCATCGGCAGGCACGCGCAGATCGCCATGCACGAGCGGGCCTTCGTTCAGGACCGGCTCTGCCGCATGCAACGCGGGCACGTCGGTACGCTCAAAGAACCGCCCTATCGGAATTTCGTCCCCCCAAAGCAGGGACTTCTCCATCGCCGCGGTCCAGTCTGTCGCATCGTAAGTAGGGTCATCCTCTAGTTTTTTCACGCGCGGGCGGTACCACTGGTATGTGTTGTCGTGATTATAAGTTACGCAAGGACTGAATACATCGAGAAACGAGAAGCCTTTGTGTTCGATGCCCCGCTTGATCAGGTCGGTGAGATGTTTTTGGTCGGCGCTGAAACCGCGCGCCACAAAAGTAGCGCCCGCGGCTAGGGCCAGCGACATAGGGTTCACCGGCGCTTCGATATTGCCGAACGGCATGCTTTTCGTTTTCATTCCAATGCGGCTCGTCGGCGAAGTCTGGCCGGTCGTGAGTCCGTAAATCTGGTTGTCCATCACGATGTACAACAGGTCCACGTTGCGCCGCATGGTGTGAACGAAATGGTTGCCGCCGATGCCGAAACCGTCGCCGTCTCCCCCGGTCACCAACACGGTTAAGTCGTGATTCGCCAACTTCAGACCGGTAGCCACCGCCAGCGCCCTACCATGCAACGTGTGCATCCCGTACGTGTTGATGAACCCGGGAAGATTGGAAGAGCAGCCGATGCCGCTGATGGCCACAACGTTGTGATTGGGAATCTGCAGTTCGACGAGGCCCTTCTGAATCGCCGCCAGCACTCCAAAGTCGCCGCACCCCGGGCACCAGTCGGGATCAACCCTGCCCTTCAAGTCGGCCAATGTCACTTGATTTGCTCGCTGTACGCCTGTCGCCATACGCGTCTCCTTCCTCCAGCGCTCACACCATAATCTCGTGCACGGGGACGGAAAGGTTCGTCTTTCCGCCGAGCTGCTCCTTGACGGCCTCCACGATGTGGTGAGGCATGAAAGGTTCGCCGTCGTATTTGCGAATGTTGCCGTGTGGCACAAAGCTGGTTTCACTGCGCAGGTAGCGCGCAAACTGCCCGCTGTAATTGTTCTCAACGATGATGGTGTGCCGAGCATTCCGGAGGAGCTCGAGAATCGCTTCCCCGTGCAGCGGCACGAGCCAGCGGATTTGCAATTGGTTGGCGGAGATCCCCTCCTCATTGAGGATCTCGCAAGCTTCCTCAATCACCCCTTTCGTAGAACCCCAACCAATCAAGGTAACCTCGGCATCGCGCGGCCCCCGCAGCTTGGGTGGCGCAACGGCAGCCTCAATTCCCGCGACCTTGCGCATGCGCTTTTCCATCATGGCGCGGCGCTTGATGGGGTTGGTGAACTCGTCGCTAATCAACACCCCGTCTTCCATGTGCTCGTCGGTAGCCGCGGTATGGATGTGGCCCGGCACGCCCGGAACGGCGCGCGGCGAGATGCCGCTCTCCGTGATCTGGTAGCGCTTGTACCCCCCATTCGTGGCAATCACATCGCTTGCTCCGTTGCCATTCACACTGGTGATGAGTTCGCCGCGATCGATGACTGGGTTGAAATCCAGATCTTCCGGGTCGACGCCCAGCCGGCCTTCGGACAGCAGTAGGTCACAAAGCACCAGCCCTGGGCACTGGAAGCGGTCGACCAGGTTGAACATTTCGGGAATCAACTTAAAGCAGTCGGCGATGTCCAAAGGCGCGGCAATCACGCGCGGATAATCTCCGAATGCCGCTCCCAGCATTTGCCACAAGTCGCCCTGCTCAGTTTTCGTAGGAACGCCCGTCGATGGCCCCGCGCGTTGACAGTCAATGACCACGACCGGAGTTTCGATCATCGCGGACATCCCCAGGCCCTCGCTCATCAACGCGAACCCGCCCCCCGACGTGGCGCACATCGCACGCACGCCCGCATGAGCCGCGCCGATCGCCATGTTGATCACGCCAATCTCGTCTTCCACCTGCCGGACCATGATCCCGGCCTTGCGCGCGTGCGCGGCCATCCAGTGCAGCACACCTGTCGAAGGGCTCATGGGATAAGCACAATAAAACTTGACGCCAGCCGCCGCGCCTCCCATGGCCATAGCGATGTTGCCGCTTAGCACCGCATAGCGTTTCTCCGTCTTGGGAAGCGGATTCGGGAAGGCCGTGAAGTGCCGAGCGGCGTAATCGTAGCCCGCGCGCGCCACCCCGATATTCTCGGCCACCACGGACTCGCCTTTTTTCTTGAACTGCTCGCGCAGGACTTCCTCCAATGCCGGGAAGCCAATGCCCATCATGTGCAGCCCGGCGCCAATAGCCAGGGTGTTCTGCGCCACTTTATTTCGGCTGATGTCGGCAAGTTCGGAAACGGGAAGAGGGCAAAGCTGCACGCCGTCGGCCGCGACACCGGGCCTAATCGTATCGGAGTTATAAAGACACGACGCGCCGCTGGTTAGCAGCTTGAGGTGCCGATCCATGGTGTCCTGGTTGAGCGGAATCAGCAGATCTATCCGGTCACCCATGTTGGTAACCGGTTCTGGGCCGGTGCGAATCGTCAGCAGCGTGTGCCCGCCGCGAATAATGGATTGATAAGCGTTGTAGGCGTTCAGGGTGAGGCCCCTCCGGCTAAAAATCTTGGCGAAGATGTCACCCGGCGTGGCCACACCCTGGCCCGCCGCGCCTCCAATGGCGATGGCGAAGGTTTGTTTCATTGCAGCCTCATTGTCTGGGAGTTTCGCTGGGAGCTTGCCGCTACAGTCTTGTGCAAGCTTCGCGCTTGGCTCGAAGGAAGAGTCGGATTCCCGTGGGAAACACAATGCATGGGAATCTCCAGTTGCTCGTCTGGGTAGCGGGAGTATACACCCAATTAGCACTAGATTCTCGACTTAAATGGCCTAGGCCAGCGTCGCGACCATTCCTCAACTCGACCCGAGATCAGCGGCTAGCCCTGAGAAAATTAGTTTTCAAACCGAGATTTCCTGTCTAGTCTGTCTAGGCAGTCGCGAGGGGGTGCACATGGCCGAACTTGTCAATCCGCCGGCCGCCGGGCGCAGCTTCGGTGAAACCCGGCGGCACGATATCTGGTGGGTCGAGATTATTCCGGTTGTGGTGCTGCTAGGCGGGTTTGGCCTTTACACTTTGCGGGCTTTTGAGGGTCGCTTCTACGAATGGGGGCCATACCTCTCCCCTTTTTATTCTCCGCTGATTGACCCCAATCACCATTGGTGGCGGTTTTCTCCCGCCTTGCTAATTCTGGGCGGCCCGCTGGGATTTCGCGCGACCTGCTATTACTACCGGAAGGCTTACTATCGCGCTTTCTTTCTCGACCCCCCGGCCTGTGCGGTCGGCGAGACCCGCAAATCATATCGCGGTGAGACGGCATTTCCCTTCATCCTGCAAAACGTGCATCGCTACTTTTTCTATCTTGCGCTGATTATCCTCGCTTTTCTCTGGCGTGACGCCATTCGTGCCTTCTTCTTCGATGGCACCGTAGGCGTCGGTGTGGGCACGCTGGTTTTGCTGGTTAACGTGATTCTGCTCAGCATTTACACGCTCTCCTGTCACTCTCTGCGCCACCTGGCCGGCGGAAAGCTCGACTGCTTCTCCTGCGCGGCTTTCGGCCCGCCGCGCCACAAGACCTGGCAATGGCTGAGCAGCTTGAACCAACGCCACATGCTGTTCGCCTGGGCCAGTCTTCTTTCCGTCGGGTTCGCGGACTTGTATGTGCGGCTCGTGTCCTGTGGCGCCATTCGCGACGTGAGGCTGTTTTGAGCGACCGATTCGAAACACACGAGCACGATGTGTTGATCATCGGCGCGGGGGGCGCAGGCTTGCGCGCGGCGATCGAAGCGTTAGGCCAGGGCGCTTCCGTCGGCGTTGTGTGTAAATCGCTGCTCGGCAAAGCGCACACGGTGATGGCGGAAGGCGGCATTGCCGCAGCCATGGGCAACGTCGACGCCGCCGACGACTGGCGCGCGCACTTCCGCGACACCATGCGTGGCGGGAAGATGCTGAACAACTGGCGCATGGCGCAGATTCATGCGCAAGAAGCCCCCGACCGCGTGCGTGAACTCGAGCAGTGGGGCGCGCTCTTCGATCGCACCGAGAGAGGTCAGATTCTGCAACGCGCCTTCGGCGGCCACACGTACAAGGGGCTGTGCCACGTAGGCGACCGCACGGGGCTCGAAATGATTCGCACGCTGCAGGACCGCGGCGTGCAAATGGGCTTCGACGTGTACATGGAATGCACAATCACCCGGCTGCTCAAAGATGGTGATCGCATCGCCGGTGCGTTCGGCTATTGGCGGGAAAACGGCCGCTTTGTGGTTTTCAAGGCCAAGTCCATAGTCATGGCCACCGGCGGCATCGGCAAAGCTTGGCCAATCACGTCGAATTCCTGGGAATACACCGGCGACGGAATGGCCTTGCTTATGAGGCCGGAGCCGAGTTGATGGACATGGAGTTCGTGCAATTTCATCCCACCGGGATGGTGTGGCCTCCCGGCGTGCAAGGCATTCTTGTCACGGAAGCGGTTCGTGGCGAGGGCGGCATCCTCCGCAACCAAGTCGGTGAGCGCTTCATGGAGCGTTACGACAAGCAGCGGATGGAACTCTCGACGCGCGATGTGGTGGCCAGCGCGATTTACACGGAAGTACGCGAAGGCCGCGGCACGGAGCATGGCGGCGCTTATCTCGACATCTCGCACAAGCCCGCCGAGTACGTGAAGCGCAAACTCCCCAGCATGTATCATCAATTCCTCGAGCTCGCGGACGTGGACATTACCAAGGGGCCAATGGAAGTCGGTCCGACGTGCCACTACATGATGGGCGGCATCCGCGTCGACGCGGAGACCGCTCAA
>Ga0306920_100002423_pt1 | contig 23599 bp, 26 predicted proteins | sample flu12Cox44000170_FD_204666 | JGI IMG/M metagenome (GOLD analysis project Ga0306920, IMG submission 204666) | Lab enrichment of tropical soil microbial communities from Luquillo Experimental Forest, Puerto Rico - flux4day.12C.oxic.44.000.170 (v2)... | ecosystem: Environmental > Terrestrial >...
CCAGAACGTCAAGTATCATTGAGATTCCTTAGAGAACCGCCGGCATTTTAGCATCAATGGCAAAACCCTATTGCGAGAGAAGCTGCGAGGCGAGACAGCTAACGGTACGGGGTACCGGAAAATTGGGTGTGCGCGTCATACGCATGGCAACTCGCCAGCACGGTGCATGTCGGCCGCCGCCAGTCGCTGGTGTTGGGCAACTCGTACCACTTTCTAAACCGCGAACGTAGGTAGCGTGCATTCGGTCGGCGTCCGGCATAGCTGCTGGACCCCAACGTGTTTAGGGGGGAGTGCGCACTTAGAACTTATGACTTCGAACGTCTCGTGCTAAGTTTGCGCCATGACAGAAGTGTTGACGAGTTGCCCTGTTCGCGCTGACGTCGGTCATCGTCTTGGCTGTGTTGATCGGTTAAAGGTGGGCGCACAAAATACTTAGTTTCAAAGTGTTCTTGCTGGGATGGTCCTCGGATGGGGTTTTATCATGTTGGGGAAAAACAATGAGTTAGCGGGGCGAGTGGCTCTGGTGACAGGGGCAGGAAAACGGCTGGGGCAAGCGATTGCGCTGCGGCTGGCCCGGGAGGGCGCGGATGTTGCTGTGCATTACGGCAAGTCGGCGAAGGAAGCGCAGGAAGTTGTAGAGGAAATTGAGAAGCAGGGACGACGGGCGGCGGCATTTTCGGCGGAGATGACGGACGTCCGCGCGATACGAAAAATGGTGGCGGACGCGGCCGGACGCTTTGGCCGGCTGGATATTCTGGTGAACACCGCGGCGAATTTTCTGCAGACGAAGTTTGCCGAGACGACCGAGGAAGGGTGGGCTGCGTCGCTCGATACGAATCTGAAGGGGCCATTTTTTTGCTCGCAGGCGGCTGCGCCGCACCTAGCAAAGTTCGGCCGAGGCGTGATCATTAATTTTGCGGACCTTGGCGGGTTGCTCGGTTGGAGAGAATTTGCGCCGCATTCGATTTCGAAGGCGGGTGTGGTGATGTTGACCAAGGTGCTGGCGAAGGAACTGGCGCCGGCAGTGCGGGTGAATGCCATCGCGCCCGGGACGATCACGATGCCGGGGGATCCTCCGGAGTGGGAGCAGGATTATGTGCAGAAGGCTCCGCTCGGACGGCCCGGAAGACCGGGCGACATAACGGACGCGGTGATGTATTTGATCGCCGCGGAGTTTGTGACCGGGCATGTGTTGGTCCTCGATGGTGGCCGGTCGTTGTGAGGGATCGGTAATCGGCAATCAACGGTTCGAAAGAATGTAGTGCCAAGAAAAGAAAAGCCTAAGAGGAGTCGTGCATAAGATTGCCCTGCAGTGTATTCTTGAAGGTTAGGGAACAAGACGAAGCGCTTACGGTGGATGGCCTGTAGTGGGGTTCGCCGAACCGATCTACTGGTCGGCCGCTCCGAGGACGCTTTTGGGGACTCGGACGAACCCTTCGAGGACTCAGGGCAAGAGGAAGGAAAGACAACCGCTCCAATGGACCAGGACACGTTCGCACCACGGCATATAGAAGACGTTGAAATCCAGGAATGGCTGGAATCGCTCGATTCGGTCCTGGTTTCCAGCGGCCCGGACGTGGCGCGGGAAATCCTGGAACGATTGCGCGCACACGCGACGGTCAGCGGTATCGACCTGCCGTTCACGGCGAACACTCCATACGCAAACACCATACCGGTGCGCCTGGAGCCGCTGTTCCCGGGCGATCAACAACTCGAGCGGCGCATCAAATCGCTGATTCGGTGGAACGCGCTGGCGATGGTGGTGCGCGCGAACCGTGTGGAACACAACATCGGCGGACACATTTCGACGTATGCCTCGGCAGCGACGTTGTATGAGGTCGGATTCAATCACTTTTTCCGGGCGCGGTCGGAGAACTTCGAAGGCGACACGATTTATTTTCAGGGGCACGCGGCGCCGGGGATGTATGCCCGGGCGTTTTTGGAAGGACGGCTGAGCGTACAGCAGTTGGAGAATTTCCGACGTGAGTTGAAGCCGGGCGGCGGCCTGTCGTCGTATCCGCATCCGTGGCTGATGCCAGATTTCTGGGAATATCCCACCGTTTCGATGGGTTTGAGCCCGCTGATGGCGATCTATCAGGCGCGCTTTAACCGTTATCTCGTAAATCGCGGGCTAAAGCCCCGGACCGACGCGAAGGTGTGGGCATTTCTGGGCGACGGGGAAACAGACGAGCCAGAATCGCTGGGAGCGATCACCCTGGCGTCACGGGAAAAGCTCGACAATCTGATCTTCGTGATCAACTGCAACCTGCAGCGGCTGGACGGGCCGGTGCGCGGGAACGGGCAGATCATTCAGGAGCTGGAGTCGGCATTCCGCGGCGCGGGCTGGAACGTGATCAAGGTTTTGTGGGGCTCGGAGTGGGACCCGATTTTGGAGCGCGACACCGAGGGGTTGCTGGTGAAGCGCATGGGCGAAATGGTGGACGGCGATTACCAGAAGTTGGTGGTGTCGTCGGGCGAATATGTGCGGCAATTTTTCTTTGGGAGCGACCCGCGGTTGTTGAAGCTCGTAGAGCCGCTACCGGATGAGGCGTTGCGGCGTTTGCGGCTGGGCGGGCATGACCCGCGCAAAGTGTATGCGGCGTATAAAGCGGCGGTCGACCACCAGGGCAGCCCGACGGTGATTTTGGCGCGGACGATTAAAGGATATGGGCTGGGCGAGGCGGGCGAAGGCAAAAACGTTACGCACCAGCAGAAGAAGCTGAACGAAGATGAACTGCGGGAGTTCCGTTCGCGATTTGGCATTCCGCTGAGCGATCAGGATATTCACGAAGTGCCGTTCTACCGGCCGGGCGAGGATAGCGAGGAGATCCGATATCTGCGGGCGCGACGTGAGGCACTGGGCGGATACGTGCCGCAGCGGAAGGTGCGTTCAGCACCGTTGATGGCGGATCACACGGAACTGTTCCGGGAATTTCACGATGGCAGCGACGGGCGCGAAGTGTCGACAACCATGGCGTTTGTGGCCATGCTGCGGAAGATGTTGAAGGACCCGGAAATCGGCAAGCTGATTGTGCCGATTGTGCCGGATGAGGCGCGCACATTCGGTATGGAGTCGCTATTCCGGACAGTGGGAATTTATTCGAGTGTGGGACAGAAGTACGAGCCGGTGGATGTGAACACGCTGCTGTATTACAAGGAGGCGAAAGACGGGCAGATCCTGGAAGAGGGAATTACGGAAGCCGGATCGATGGCGTCGTTTATTGCGGCCGGATCGGCGTACGCGTCGCACGGGATCAACACGATTCCGTTTTTCATTTATTACTCGATGTTCGGGTTCCAGCGGATCGCGGATTTTATCTGGGCGGCGGCGGATATGCGCACGCGGGGATTTTTGCTGGGCGGCACGTCGGGCCGGACCACGCTGTCCGGCGAAGGACTGCAACACCAGGACGGCAATAGTCACGTACTGGCGCTGCCGGTGCCGAATTTGCTGGCTTACGACCCGGCGTATGCATACGAAATTTCGGTGATTATCGAAGATGGGATTCGCCGCATGTACAAAAACGACGAGAACGTCTTTTACTACATTACGGTGATGAACGAACCGTATGCGATGCCGGCCATGCCGAAGGGCGTGGAGCAGGGAATCCTGAAAGGGATGTACAAGGTGCGCGCGGCCACGAACAAGAAGGCAAAGCTGCGAGCGCAGTTGTTTGGCAGCGGAGCGATTCTGAACGAAGTTCTGCGGGCGCAGGAGATTCTGGAGAAGAATTACGGACTGACCGTGGATGTGTGGAGCGTCACGAGCTACAAGAGCCTGTATCTGGACGCCATCGAGACGGAACGGTGGAACCGTTTGCATCCGAACGACACGCCGCGCGTGCCGTATGTGACCCGGTGCCTGGAGGGCGAGCAGGGCGTGATGGTGGCCGCGACGGATTACCTGAAGGTGTTGCCGGCGATAATCTCGAAATGGATGCCGCGGCGCCTGGCGACGCTGGGCACAGATGGATTCGGCCGGAGCGAAGGGCGCGATTCGTTGCGACAATTCTTTGAGGTGGACGCGCGGTTCATTGCCTTGGCGACGTTGCACGAGTTGGCGCTGGACGGCCTGGTGGGCGAAGCCACGGTGTATAACGCGATCAAGGAATTGGGAATCGATCCGGATAAGCCGAATCCGGTGACGAGCTAGAGGTAAAAAGCAAAGAAGACAGGAAGTGAGGAAGGGACCCGTTCCATGCCCAGGCCGTGGCGGTCTACTGTCCTGCTGGTTCTCAGCGTTCTGCTGGTTGGCCTCGACTTTGCCGGGCACGGGGTTGCCAATAACCACGGTCCGGACGCCGCATTTACGCAGCGACTGGTAGCTGCGGCTATCGAGCGTACCCACCATCGGGTTCGTTATGACCCGGCGTATGTGCGCATTCCTTACCCCAACGGGGATGTTGCTGCCGACACCGGCGTTTGCACGGATGAAATCATTCGCATTTATCGAGCTGTGGGAGTCGACCTGCAGAAAGAAGTCCATGAGGACATGCAGGCAAATTTCTGGAGCTATCCGAACCGTGCACGATGGATGCTCTTTCACACCGATACCAATATTGATCACCGGCGAGTCCCCAATTTAAGGGTGTTCTTCAGTCGCAAAGGGAAGGCGTTACCGCTCACGGAAGACGTCAGGGATTATTCTCCGGGCGATCTCGTTACCTGGGATTTGGGAGGAAACGTCCCGCACATCGGAATGGTAGTGGACCAGAAATCGCCGCAGACCGGTCGGTACATGATTGTTCACAACATCGGCCAAGGGCCCAGGATGGAAGACGTTTTGTTCAATTGGAAGATTACCGGGCATTATCAGTATTTTGGACCGACGATGGCGCACTAGAAATCGACGCACCTTCAAAAAGCGAGGGCAGTAAATCGAAGAAAAGAGCAAGGCACGGTTGGAAGACCCTGGCTGCGGCAGGGCAAGCCGTCCCTGTCAGTGGACATTGTGAGTTGATTTGTGGCTCATTCGAGGGCTTCGACGGGTTTGATCCTGCCCGTGGCGAGATGGGCGATAAGAGTGCGGTTGGCGGTCAGAAAATCGTAATCGCCCAATTCTTTTGGTAATACCCATCTAATTTGCTCGAAAGTAAGCGGCCGGAGTTCGGAGTCGTCGATTCTGGCCGCGAAGAAATGAATCTCGAGTTCTTCGGGAGTGTTCGCGTACTGATGACGCACACTGGCGATCTCGCGGCTCTTCAGGAGATTCACGCCCAATTCTTCCCATAACTCGCGGCGGAGGGCCGCCTCCAGATCTTCGTCCCCGCGCACTTTGCCGCCGGGAAATTCCCATTTCAAGGGAGAGGAGTCCTGTCTGCGGCGCTGGCCGATCAGGATACGGCGGTCGGGTCGCTCAATCACGGCAGCGACAACTTTTTTCATGGCACTCCGGGTTTTTCGCCGCGGCTGCGAGCCCTGAGTATAATGCATTGCGAGTTTGTGGAATGGAGGCGGGGATGCGGCTGGCGCTTTTCTCTGCGATTTTGTGCTTGGCGACAGGGGTTAGGGCGCAGACCCCGGGGGGAGGGCCCGAAGTCGTGCGCTTTACGGGGACGATGGAGAATGTAAAAGCAACCTTCGGACCAGCGGTACCGGTGGCGCACGTGAAAGCGGGCGGGATCCTGGAGGCCAGTTCGCTCGATTGCTTCGGGAATGCCCTCGAGAAGCCGGGCGATTCGTTTGCGAATATCAAAATCGACAATCCGTTGACGGGGCCGTTTTATATCGACGGCGCGGAACCGGGAGACACTTTGGTGGTGCGCATCCTGGATTTACAGGTGACTGGGAAGCAGGGAGTCGGCACGTTCGGACCGGGATTCGGCGCGGCAAATTCGACGCACTACACGCCGATGCTGGAAAAAGCTCCGCTGCCGGATTTGGCGTGGTATTACCCGATCGATTTGCAACGGAAAATGATTACTTTCAAGGCGCTCGACTCGAATTTCAGTGTGGAGTTTCCGATGCATCCGTTTCTGGGCTGCATCGGGGTGGCTCCGGCGCATGGGGAAGTACGCAGCTCGATTGTGCCTGCGGAGTTCGGCGGGAATATGGACGCCCCAGAGGTGTCACCCGGCAACACATTGTATTTGCCGGTGAATGTGCGCGGGGCGTTATTTTACTTTGGCGACGGACACGCGGCGATGGGCGACGGAGAGGTGGCCGGGAGCGCGGTGGAAGTGCCGATGAAGGCGCGGTTTCAGTTTGAATTGGTCAAAGGGAAGAGCACGGATTGGCCGCGGTTCGAAAACGAGCACGAGATCATGGCCGCGGGGATTTACCGGCCGGTGGATGATGCAGTGCGGATTGCGGTGACGGAGATGGTGCATTGGATACACCGCGATTACGGACTGTCAGAACTGGACGCGTATGAATTGTTTTCGAAAGTGGGGCGGCTGCATTTGACGGAGATGGTGGATCCGAATTATGTGGTGGTCGCGTCGATTGACAAGAAGTATTTGCCGCCACGGAAGTGATGGGTGACTCGCGACGGATGACTAGTGGATACTTCTGTCATGTTCAGCGCGGAAGTACTGGAACATTTTCAGCACCCACGGAATGTGGGGGAATTGCCGGGGGCGACGGCGAGCGTCCAGGTGAGCAATCCGGTGTGCGGGGATCTCTTACGGCTCGCCGCAATCATGGAAAGGGAGACCATCCGGGAAGTGCGGTTTTTGTGCCGCGGGTGTACGGCCGCGATCGCCTGTGCCTCGTTGCTGACGGAAATGATTCGAGGCCGGGAGTTGAGCGCGCTGAAGGCGATCTCGGCGGAATCGCTGGCGGTGGCCATCGGCGGCTTGGAACCGGCGACGGTTCATGCGGCGCAGCTAGCAAGCGACGGATTGAAGGCCTTGGTGACGGCGTTAGAGGAGAAGTAGGCGGCGTAAGCCAGCCTACAAGTACAGGGTAGGGATGGCAGCGCAAAAGCGCGCCTCAGGATCACGATTCAGAGTGATGGCGGCAAGAGGGTTAGGTGGGGACGCGTTCGAAGGCTTTGGGGTCGTTTAGGTTCAGGACGCAGCCTTCTTCGGCAGTGGGGAACTCAGAGACCTCTCTTTGGTGAGACCAGACGACGCTGCGCGCGCCGACGTCCAGTGGGGCGCGCTGGAGTTCGCCGTAGAGTTCCGACGAGAAAATGACGGGGTGTCCGCGTTTGCCTTCGCAGACGGGTATGACGATGGGCGCGCCGCTGTCGTAGAAGTGCTGAACCAAGCTGTTGACCAACGCGCCGCTGATTAAGGGGTGGTCGACGAGGAACAGCAACAAACCGTCGGTGTCTTCGGGCAAGCTGCGAATAGCGGAGTGAATGGAGCTCAGTTGCCCTTTGTGCCATTCGTCATTGATGACAATTTCCGAGGCTTCGAGGTGTATCGCTTTGGCGATAGGTTCGGCATGCGCACCCAGGACCACGCGACGCACGCCAATTCTTGGATGTTTACTGATTTCAAGCAGATGTTCGAGAAAGGGGCGTCCATGGTACGGCAAGAGAGCCTTGGGAGAGCCCATGCGGCTGGACGATCCGCCCGACAGGATCACAGCGGCAAGCATATTGTTTAGTCCTTGAATTCGGCAGCGTAGCCGAATTCGATGCAAAAGTGGGGCGGTTTTCACACTCCAGCGCATCGTAGCGCCGAAAAAGAACGGCGGCAAGAACCAATCTAGTCCTAAGGTGAATTGCCGACCGCGGCAGGGTGCTGCAGGACGGAGCGGGAGACTATTTGTCGACGGTCGTGTCGACTTCGAGGTTCAGCTTTTTGTGGGCAGTGGCCGGGGCCTTGCGGCGGACGGCAACCAGTTCAGCGACAATGCTCAGGGCGATTTCTTCCGGGGAGAGCGCGCCGATCTCCAGACCCATCGGGGCAAAGACACGTTCGAACTCGTCCAGGCGGTAGCCCTCTTTCTCGAGGGCTTTATAGACGCTGAGAACTTTGCGGCGGCTGCCGATCATGCCGACGTAGCGGGCCTTGGTGCGCACGGCCCAGGCGAGGACACGCATGTCTTCTTTGTGGCCGCGGGTGACGATGACCACGTAGCTTGAACCGTTGGGTTTCAGTTTTTGGAAGGCCTCGTCGAAGCTGGTGAATACCTCCTGAGCCATGGGGAAACGTTCGGTGTTGGCGAAGGCTTCGCGGTCGTCAATGACGGCGATGCCGAACCCGGCGGAGAGCGCGGTTTTGGCGACCGCGGTGGAAACATGGCCGCCGCCGAAGAGATAGACGACGGGCTGGGGGAGAATCGGCTCGACGAAAACCTCGAGGGTGCCTCCGCAGATTAAGCCGTTGTCGTAGGAGGCCTCATTGTTGAGGTGGAAGACCAGTTTGCGGGGAACTTCCTTCTCCATGACTTCTCTGGCAGCGGCCCAGACGTCAGCCTCGACACAACCTCCGCCGACGGTGCCGGCGGCCGAGCCGTCTTCGCGGACAAGCATGCGCGAGCTTTCGAAACTGGGGATGGAGCCGTTGGTGTGGACGATGGTAGCGAGCGCTCCCCGCTGGCCGGCACGGCGCATGCGCACGATTTCCTCGAAGAGGTCCATGGCCATCAGCGTACGGTTCCGAGGGAGCGGTGTCAATTCGCGCTTGTCTGGACAATGGAGGTGCGCAGGGGTAAGTTGCAGGTGGGACAAGTTCCGAAAGACAAGCAGTCCAGGCGCCTCCAACATATCGCTGCGCGGTGTGTCCTGCGCTTGTCGCGTTCCCCAGTCCGTGTCCTTCTGGAGGTCCCCATGAAAGCGATCGTTTTCCACCAGCACGGTGATCCGAGCGTCTTGCACTATACAGACGTGAATGAACCGCATCTGCGGCACAACGAGGTTCTGGTGAAGGTACACGCGTGCGCGCTGAACCATCTGGACCTGTGGGTCCGGCGGGGATTGCCGGGCGTGCCCATACCACTTCCGCATATACCCGGCAGCGATATCGCCGGAGAAGTGGTGAAAGTGGGACCAGACGTGCATACGGTACACATCGGGCAAAAAGTTCTGCTGGCGCCCGGAGTGACGTGCGGGAAATGTCCGGCGTGCCTGGCGGGGCGCGATAATCTTTGTCGCGACTACACGAATCTGGGCTACATGATCGACGGCGGTTGCGCGGAGTATGTGCGTTGCCCGGACGTCAACTGCATGCCGTATCCGGAGAATTTGGACTGGGTGCATGCGGCGGCAATACCGCTGGTGTTCCTGACGGCCTGGCACATGCTCGTGAATCGGGCGCAGTTGCGGCCGGGAGACACGGCGCTGATCATCGGCGCGGGGAGCGGCGTGGGCAGCGCGGCCATCCAGATCGCGAAATACTTTGGCGCGTACGTGATTTCGACGGCCGGGAGCGACGAGAAACTGGCGAAGGCGAAAGAGATTGGCGCGGACGACGTGATTCACCACAAGATCATGCACATTTCGAAAGAAGTGCGCAGGCTGACGAACAATCGCGGAGTCGATGTGGTGTTCGAACACGTGGGCGTGGCCACATGGGACGAAAGCGTGAAGAGCCTGGCGCTCGGCGGGAGGCTGGTGACGTGCGGATGCACGACGGGTTATGACGCGAAGCTCGATTTGAGATTCTTGTTTAGCCGGCAGCTGTCGATTGTCGGCTCGTATATGGGATCGAAGGATGAGTTGCGCACGGTACTGCGGTTGGCGGCTCTCGGACGGCTGACGCCGGTGGTCGATAAGGTGTGGCCGCTGCACGAGTGCATCGCAGCGCACACGTATCTCGAGAAGGGCAAGCAATTCGGGAAGATTGTGCTCACTGTGCCTTAGAGTTAGACGAAGCGCTTGAACCTGTTTATCGCCAGCCGTTCGTCTAATTGGCGGTTTGGATTAGCGGCAGGATGGGCCGCCCGCCGTGCTCGGGGATCGGCACGGAATCGGGCACGCGATATCGCGGCGGTCGCTTGCCGGTGAAATCCAAATAGAGCTTATGCTTGAGTATCCACTCGGGAAAATGGCCGAGACGCAACAAAGGATACTTCATGGCCTGACCGAAAAGGCGGCGGCCCAGCAAGTAGTAATAGATGGGAATCCCCAGGTTGTAGACCAGATGCGCACTCTTGGCGCGGTGAAAGAAATCCATGTTGTAGCGCCAGCAAGTGAAGAAAAACTCCCACTGCAGATCGGTGAGCCGGTACAGCTTGGCGCTCTCTTGTTTCTGGAGTCGCGTATCCTCCAGCGGCACGAACAGCGTGGGAATCACGCACCACTTCGCATCCTTCAGCGCGTGCAGCAGGTCAAGGGACTGCCGCGTGTCGTCGGGTGTCTCTCCCGGCAGTCCGAGAATCCACGTGCACAGGGGAAACCAGTTGTTGCGGTTGAGAATCTCCATGCCTTTCAAAACGACATCAGGCCACTGCTCAGGACGGAACGGATAGCCCTTACCCTTCATGAGTTCCTTAAACAAGCGCGGTGAACCGGTTTCGATTCCGATGAACAGGCTTTGGTACAGCTTTTCAGGATGCGTCGAACAGGGGTGCGTAAAAACACTGCGGTCCACCGCCAGCTGCAGTTCGCTGATCAGGTTGGGTTCCGCCACGATGGGCGCCATGGTCCCGTGCGTCAGGCCGATGTACTTGATTCCGTCTACGGCGGCCACGGACTCGAACAAACGCTTAAGTGCGGGAACATTCGCTGCGAAACGCGGACCGTGCTCGTAGAGGAAAAGGTCTTCTGTGACCAGCAGGGCAAACTCGGCACCCTCAGCGGCCTGCGTGCGAACATTTGCGAGGATTTGCTCGAGCGGAAAACTCTTTCCGGCCCGTAAGGCCACCGAACAAAATTGGCAACCCCGACCACATCCGCGCGTGATTTCTACCGCGCCATAGGTCGAGCGGTGCCGCAGCTGTGGAATACTCTCTATTCGCGGGCTGTGTCCCTCCACCTTGCGTGGGACAGGCTCGCCGCGGACCGCGCTCTCAAACAGTTCGACAACCCCTTCCTCGGCCTCTCCATCGAAGATGCAGTCGATCAACCATTCATCTTGCAGACCCTTCTTTTCGATCTGCCAGGCGCCAGGGCCCCCGACGATGACCTTCAGGTGAGGTTTGTGCTGGCGAAGCAGCGGATGAAGGATCAACCGGCGAAATTGCTCTGCGTTGATGCACTCCACATCCGAGCCGTAGAAATACGCGTATACATCCGTGGCGAAGGTAATCCCGAGCGGATTGTGAGCGTGTATGCCCACGACCTTGGTGTCCTCGCCCACAAACTGGTCAAGTTGGTCCGCATAACATACGGCGATGTCATCCGCGGAAAATCGTTTGGCTAGCAGCGCCTCCACCACCCGCAGTCCTTGTGGGACGTACTTCGCTTGTCCGTCAGGCCAGACTTCCCCTGTGACACCCCAGTCCACATTGAAGACCGAGGCATAACGCGAAGGAAGCGTGGCTAGGAGCATCTGTTTCCATGCGCTGTGCATGTGCTCGGAAGATTCGGCCGTGCTGGCAGCAAGAACGATCTTTCGTCCACGGGATGTCATCAGACACACCCCCAAGAGTGTAGTCGCACCCGAAGGCTCGGAGCTTTGGATGACGGACTGGGCGCACCGGATACGGAAAAAAAACGCGCTGCTCCTCGTATCCAGAAGTCCGGCGACGCGATATTACCACCCATTGACCCCAGGATGCGCTAAAACATGGTTTGCTGCCTTGAAGTAAAGCAAACGGACTGAGTGCATGGTGAGAGGGTATCGGTTAGGAGCTAATCGGAGAGAGCTGCGCCAAGCTGATCCGTTTACCGGGAATAGCGTCGCCTATGGGGGCGCGCTTTCGCTCACCAACCTTCAGAAACAGCGTGACTCAGTGGCTCACGAACTCATCCATGGACCAGCTGCCCTGTTCGGAAATCGGCTTGCGACGCGGACGCTACGATTCGCGGGCATGGCGGAGGCGAGGAGAAGAACGGCGCCGCAAAACATTAGGGTATCGCCGAGGTAATTCAGGCCCTTGTCGAGGCTGGCGCGTTCCACGACAGCGATCGGCACATAAACGACCCACTCGACGAAGAGCACGGCCAAGCCCACCCAGGTTGCGGCGGAGCGGGTTTTTTTGCCGGCAAGCAGGAGGATACCCGCGACGGCATAAACCACGGCCGCCAGGTAGGTCCAAAGGGCGTGTCCGTAGAGGTAAGTGGGGGTCAGCGGTTCCAGCGGAACACCGGGAACGTGATCGGCGTGGAGGAATTGCTCGAAGCTGTAAAACAATACGGGAATCGCAACGAAGTATCGCGCAATGCTGGCGAGGATGTGCGAGAGGCGCTCGCGCGAGCGCTCGGTGAGGCTGGCTGCCAGCGCCAGAGGGCCGCCACTGAAGGCTAATTCGCGCAGAGCGAGTGTCAGGCCGAAGCGATCGCGCGGGTTTTGTAGCCAGCCTGGGATGTCCATCAGCACCACGAAAAGGAAAAAGTTCAACGCCAGCAAACTGGCGGCGAGACGCGCTTGGATGCCGATAACCAGGCTGAACGCCGCGGCGATAAAGCACGCACCAACGAAGTAGGCCCAAAACAGATGCCAGGGAATCCACGCCGGTATGAGTGAGGCGATGACCTTGGTCAGCGTGAAATGTTCGGTGCCGAATGCCGCGAGAGGCGCGGCGTAAAATACCGGCCCGAACAGGATCAGCTTCTCGAATGCTCGGGCCTTTTGCCATTCTCCGCGAACAAAGATCATGATTATGCCGATGGCAAAAACGACGCCGCCGACAAAATACGACCAGAGTACCTCGTGGGGAATCGCGAGGAAAACGATGACTGCCAACGAATAGACGAACTTGCCGCTCACGACCGTTCCTTTCGTTTAGCTAACGAGGCCGTAGGTGCTGGCGAGGCCTTATCGTACCACCCAAATTCAAGGTGCCCAGGCTTTGGGACGTGAACATTCGCAGACCGTTGGTTAGTCCGGAATTGTCCAGGAACGTTTACCCAGCGCTCGGGCAGGGCTGCATATTTTGATTTCGAGAGGTAATATCGCGGCGTGGACACTATCGATTGGCTCATCCATTCAGACCCGGCGATAAGCTGGCAGGCGATGCGCGATTTCACGGATGCGCCTCCGGCAGCAATCGCAGCGGAGCGAGCGCGCATCCCGCGCGACGGGCTGGGCGCCGAAATTCTCGCGCGTCAGGCAGCCGACGGCTCGTGGCGCCGGGCCGATGCACCGATTTGGTTGTCGACACTTTTCACGTTGCTGCTATTGCGCGCGACCGGCATAGACCGCACCGAACCTGGCGTCGAATCTGCGGTGGCGCGGCTCGAGGCCAGCTTGCTGTGGAATAACAAACCTACCTGGGAGTTGCGAGCGCCGGAATTCGGGGGGAACCCGTTCTTCGAGGGCGAAGTCGAGCCATGCATTAACGGGGGCATCCTTGCGCTTGGCGGGTATTTCTTACGGCCGACGGAGAGCCTGGCGCGTCGGCTCGTTGGCGAGCAGCTCGAGGACGGAGGTTGGAACTGCGAAGCTCCGGAGAGCAGCCGCTCGTCTTTCCACACCACGATTTGTGTGCTGGAGGGGCTGCTCGAGTACGAACGCGCCGTCGGTGAAGCGCGGGGGATCACCTTAGCGAGACGGCGCGCCGAGGAATATCTGCTCGAACGAGGCCTGTTTCGGAGGCGCAGCACGGGCGCAGTTGCGAATCAGGCGTTTCTCGAGCTTGCGTACCCGCCTCGCTACCATTACGACGTTTTACGCGCGCTCGACTACTTCCGCAGCGCGGGCGTCCGTCCGGATGTGCGGATGGCTGAAGCCGTGGATTTTTTGGAGAGCAAACGGCAAGCGGACGGCCAGTGGCTTCTCGATCGCTCTTACGACGAGGCGCTGGCGTTACCGTTCGGCGAGGCCGTAGGCGAACCGAGCCGGTGGAACACACTTCGAGCGCTGCGTGTGCTGCGCTGGTATGAGAGAGGCGCGCTCGAGCCGGCGGGGGCATAAGCCGTGAATACGGATGCCTGATGTTTATAGCCAAGCGCCTCTTGAGCTGCAGATACGCTGTCCCATCCCCATAATTTTCTTCGCCCTGATCACCACGACCTAGTCAGGGATACCGCCAACTCTATGGCACATCATCAGGCGGCTACGTGTCTCAATGAGCGTTAGGGGAAGAGCCGGAATATTGGATGACCCCGTCGCGGCTTACCGCAATCACGTGCATCTGCTCAAACAGGACGAATTCAGAATCGGGAATCGCGTAGGAGGAGGAATAGAGTTTGGCGACGGCCTCTTCGAGAGTGGAGAAACAACGCACGAAGTGAGTCAAGATCCGCAGTTCGACAAAAATCGACAAACCGCTTGGCAGCGCGTAGCCGGGAGAAGCCGGCGGAAGCTTGCCATCGGCGGAGCTCGCGACTAAAGCGACACCACGAACCGCAAGTCTGTCCAAGGCCAGCAACTCCCGCACCGAAGGGAAGGTGGGCTTGCGATAGTGGGTAGAAAGAATTCCCAACGGTCGCCCCGCGGAGCTAAGCAAAGGGGTGCTCTGGACGGCCCGAGCGTGGGCTTTGAGCATTACATTTCGCGCTGCAATGTCCTGAAAGATGGCGGCGGTGGCGACGTTTTCCACGATAACACGCTCACCGCGATGGAACGAGAGGCCGCAGGCAGCTTGTCCTTCGTGAACGGTATTAAAGAAGTGCAAAAATCATGATGAAGCCGCGTTGAGAAACGATACGCAACCTGGAGCGGTCAGCGTCGAAAAGCTGCAGATTGGCCATATCGCCGGTTATGACGAGAACGGACTCGAGAAGCGGTCGATTTGCTCTTCCAAGGGCGACGGCAGCCGGCCGAGCTTTTGTGGATGGAGAGACATACCATCCGTTACGAGGCAGGAAGGTAATGGAAACCTACCATACAGGAGCGGGTTGTCTTTCCGAACGTTTAGGAGCCTCCCTAAACACAAACGGGGATCAGGCCCATTCGGTGACCCAATGTACCTTGGCCATAGCGGCAACCACGGTGGAGATTTCACGACAGTAGGCGCACTCAAGACGGAAGGATTGAGAATTTTACGATTTTTAAGGACTTTTCGTGGATACGGGAAACGGAGACCGGGAGACTGCATCCCGGACACACGAAGAGTAAGGTGTGCGCGTAGCGGGCGAGAGTCAGTGGGGGAGCGAAGTGCTGGGGTTGGGCCATCCTAACCTCTCGGTTTTCAGCTGGAGTATGGTTTGCGCGCTGTGCGCGATTTCGTCGAGCTCAGGGGAAGCATTTGTGCTGTGTGAAAGTTGCCGTAGCCGGCGGCAGATAGCGTCTTCCGTTTCGTAAACAAGGCGTTCGAAGATGCCGGGGTTGGTTTCCTCGACGGCCGCTTCATAAAGAATGTGCCAGTCGGGCATAGTATTTCGCCTTGTGCCGCAACCCAGGAGGGTAGTGGCGCCGGGTTGCCGAAAAGGCGTGAGCGAAAAATTGAGCAGCTAAGAGGCGAGCCCGGCCACACGAACTTAACTCTCCGTGAAAGCAATTGCAAATGGCAATACCAGTTAGTATTACCATGGTTGGCGTGCATAGCATGTGGTAAGGAAAAATCGCATCTGGGGTAGGAAATGGTTCGAACCTCTAAACTGCGCCAAATCCGAGGCCCGGAAATCCGTCGGCACGTAAAGATTCAACGCCGGACGGTGAGCGGATCCGTAAGGAACATTGTGATGAGATCTGTAGATTTTGACGACGACAGGTTCGCGAGAGTGAACGCGGTCAGGATCTTCCGCGCCGAGTGGGTCGACCGCGGCGCGGGACCCGGGACCACGGTGCACCTGCACTGCTCGGGAGAAGAGGCGAAGCGGGTACGACACGCAGCCAAACGGTGAGAAACAACGAGCAGCATTTTGGGGTGGCACCGCGCCAATTTAGGTCATTTTGTCCGGTAACCTCAAGTAGCGACGTTCCAGTTGAACCAAGAGAAACACCGCCTTTGAGGTTTTTGTCAAGACCGCTTGTCTTTCCCGATCGGTTAGAGACAGATTCTCTTTCGCGTGCACGACGGCTTGGAGCGCGGCGCGTGCATTGTCAGCATTTCGTTCCGCACGAACAAAATCACCGGTAGCGAGGCCCACCTCACAGAAGGTGACAGCCAATTCGAGTTCAATAAGAAGGAACTCGACGCCAAGGCGATTGAAAACCGAAACCACGAGTGACAGCCTCTGTGGTGGCCAGACTAACACTTTTCGTCCACGTTGAAGAAAAAAGAAAAGCCTCGCCCGACGCGGGAGGCCGCACATCAATTCGCCACGATGTCCGGCGTGGAGGCAACCGGTTCAGGGGACGATTACCAGCCCATCTGGCGCATGCGCTCGAGGATGAGCGCGCTGTAGTGAATCATGTGATCGGGCCGCCGCTTCAGCGGCAAAGGCAGAATGGCGGCGAGCTGGGCCGCCTGTTGGCGGTCGATATTGCGAGCCGAGGTCCGGTAATGGTAACGGCAGGCCGACTCGGCCCCGTAGACGCCGGGGCCCCATTCCACCACGTTGAGATAGAGTTCGAGAATGCGTTGCTTGCCGAGAACCAATTCAGCCACCGGGACCAGCGTGAACTCCGCACCTTTGCGGAGGAGCGAGCGGCCGGTTCCAAAGAACAGGTTTTTGACCAGTTGTTGGGTCAGTGTGGAGCCACCGCGAAGGCGACCCCCTTCCATATCATTTTCGGCGGCGATTTGGATGGCGTGCCAATCAAATCCATGATGCTGGTAGAAGCGGGCGTCTTCGGCGGCGATGACTGCATGCTGGAAATCCGGTGAGATTTGGCCGAGGGGAACGAAATCGTACCGTTTGTGGTACGGCGTGTTGTGTACCCAGGACTGCAAGCGGCGCTCCATTTGCACGGCGGTAGTCGGCGGGTCGATCCACCGAGCAGCCACAAGGGTCAGGGCGGCAAGCGACCAAAGAAGCGCCAGTCCGACGAGAAACCATAGACCGAGGCGTCGCAGCGAACCTTTCCGAAGCGGGACCTTAGGGCTTGTCTCTGGATTTTGCGCCACATCTCAGAATAAACGTTTGGGCTGAACGGACATAATGCTGGCTCCGTCACTGTCTTTAAAGAATCAGAGAAAAAGATGCAAGGGAACCCGGGTAAGACAGGATTGCGTGTCGGTGGTGCGGGAGAGAAAATGCCTCCTGGAGGCGGCATCAATGGTTCACACAATGGTGGATGGAACGTTTCGACAAACCAGTTTGACCAACGAATCTTCCGAGTATCTCGCCAAGCGCGAGGAGCTTCGCCTCGCCGAAATCGAGCTTATGCGCCATCGCGAGCGCGTCGCGGAGATACGCCGCAAGCTTCCCGAGGGTGCTGCGGTTCAGGACTACCGGTTTGAAGAGGGGCCGCGTGACCTCAGCGCGGGTGATACGCCGGTGCGTACCGTCCGCTTCAGCGAACTCTTCAGCGAGCCCAATCGCTCGCTCGTGATCTACCACTTCATGTTCGGAAAAGAGCAGACCAAGGCTTGCCCGATGTGCACCGCGTGGCTCGACGGTGCGAATGGCATCGCCCACCACCTGGCTCAGAACTTTGACTTTGCAGTAGTTGCGGCCGCCGATCTACCGACCCTGCGCGCTCACGCTCGCGTGCGCGGCTGGGACAAGCTGCGCCTCCTGAGCGCCGGCAAGAACACGTTCAAGTACGACTTCGGCAGTGAAGACCGCGAAGGTAATCAGGACTCCACCGTTTCCGTTTTTACCCGAGACGCCAACGGTACTCTGCGCCACGTTTATACCGCACATCCGAGGATGGCCCCGGACATTCACGAGCGCGGCATCGACCTGCTCGCTCCAATGTGGCACTTCATGGACCTCACCCCGCAGGGGCGGGGCGTTTGGTACGCCAGCCTTGCCTACGGCACGAAGGTCCAGGCCGTCTCCCGGTAGCTGATGTCCCTACCGGGGCTACCGCGCTGCCGGAGAGAAATAGTGTGCGAGCAAGGTTAATGGTGGTGTTCGTCCGCGTGCATGTGCTGGTGCTCTTCCTGCTCTTCTTCGTATACTTTCGGGATTCCCAGACTCCCTTTCGGTGGTAGGTGACGAAGGAAGTCGACGATTTTCCACATCTCTTCGTCTGTGAGGGTCCCCTTCCACGCCGGCATTCCCGAGGGGTTGATTCCGTTCGCGATGATCCACTTCAACTGGCCGTCGGCGTAGTCCTGCACATCTTTGGAGGAGAGGGACGGGACCGGCGGCGACATTTTGTCAGCAAACGGTACCCCAGTGGCTTGACCGTCCAAGCCATGACAAACGCCGCAGTGATGGCCAAAGTGTTCTCGACCGTCGGCGATGTTTTCTTCTGTCGCAGGGATGGGGTTGCGGTCGTCCTTCCCTCCAACAGTAATCTTGTGCTTCACCTCCTTGGCCATTTCGCTTTCAACTGCACCGGGTTTGTTCACGCGGCACCCGCAAGAAAACAGCAGAAAACCAGCGAGCCAGAGCTTCCATTTGGTGTGCATCAGTTTTCCCTCGATCCTTTATGGCGGGCGAGGTCTCCATGACTCTTCTCGGTGTCAGAGTCACCTGCACCCCTACTGACTAGAGTCGGGTAAGGGGCTCTTGGTGACACCTGGACGTCTACATTTTGCTAAGTTCAGAAGTTCCCCCTGCTAGTACTTCGAGCCCGCAGGGCCGCCGCGTAGACAGCCACGACGTTTTTTCTCGATTCTTGAGGAGATTCTAGTTCGCGCTGGAGGCCGGCGAGGTTTCTGACAATAATGTTGCGGCCATCGACGTGGAGATAGCCCTCGGCTAGCCGTCCCAGATTGTGCGAAACCAGCTCGCGCACGGTGCCGAGTTCGGCGGCGAGGTCCTGCTGGGTCTTGTTCAGTTCCACGCGAACGGCATCGCTCGTTCGCGTGGAACTGGCCTGCGCGAGGCGGACGATCAACGCGATCAACCTCTGGGATACCGTAGTAAACGACAGTTCTTCGATGATTCCAACGAGGTGGCGGAGGCGGGACCCGACCACGGCGATGATAAACCTGCGCACACGGCGGCAAGTCCGTGCCCGCAGAACAGGTCAACATGAAGAGACGTTGAACATTCTGATGTTGCGTTGAAAGCCTTACCCGGGCCAGGAAACCCGGGATGCCACTTTTGTCGCAAGCTGGGCTACATTTTCAGATTGCAGCAACTCGGGAAGCCGATAATTTGGGTACGGGAGCATTTTGCGGGTGTGCTCAGCCGCGGGCGTCGCTTCCGTTAGCAGGCTGCGACGCTCTCGTCGGCCATTTGTCACTGCACATGGCGTGTGCGAAAATGAGCATGGGACAAGAGGGGTTATGAGCGACACAACCAACCTAGGGAAGAGCGTCACTCTCAGCAGGCCGGATGACTTCGGCAAGCTGCTGCAGGATGAAGGCATCATCTTTACGCAGCTCGACAAGGCCGTGAACTGGGCGCGCAAGAGCTCGATTTGGCCGCTGGGGTTTGGGTTGGCGTGCTGTGCCATCGAAATGATGTCGATGGCGGCGTCGCGGTTTGACGTAGCGCGTTTCGGTGCGGAAGTGTTTCGGTCATCGCCGCGGCAAGCGGACCTGATGATCGTGGCCGGACGGCTGTCGCAAAAAATGGCTCCGGTGATCCGGCTACTGTACGATCAGATGCCCGAACCCAAGTGGGTGATTTCAATGGGCGCGTGCGCTACATCGGGCGGCGTGTTCAATAATTATGCGATCGTCCAGGGATGTAACCAGGTGATTCCGGTGGATGTGTATGTGCCGGGGTGCCCGCCGCGACCGGAAGCGGTGCTGTTCGCGATTTTGCAGCTACAGAAGAAGATTGAGGCGGAAAAGGGCTCGTTCAAGCGGGCACTGAACATCGCCTGACCTCGTTTCGCAAAATCAGGCAAAAACCGATCGGTGAAGATCGCCGCGCCGAATGAGCGCCGCGCTTAGGGGACACTGTTTTGTGTCGGCCGAAAGGTCAGCGCTCGTGGCCTACCCCAGGCAACGGGAAAAGATAATTTACTGTTACCCGGCAGACATCGCGGCGTGCCACGTGAGGGAGCAGGCTCTGGCTAAGCTCGAAATTGACTGATTTTTTGCTGGACGTGCGGTAGTTCCTTGTTTAGAATACGCGCCCTGGCACGTCCATGTTTGCTCCCGAGCAACGATATTATCCGCGTGTAAAGCCGCCGAAGTCTGCCTTGGCTGCCTGGCAGGCGGGCACACGGCGAGGGGTTTCTTTCCTAGAGAGCCTGTCGGTTGGCGGTTTTTTCGTGCGCACGAAAGAGGTTTTGCCGTTGCGCAGTCTGGTGCAAATCCTATTGGATCTTCCGGTGGGGCAGGTGCGCTGCCGCGCGATTGTCCGGCGCGTGTACGAAAATTACGGCATCGCCGTGCAGATTATCGCGATGGAGCCCTCCGACCGTGCGCGCCTGTCCGAGCAGGTGCGGGCTCTGCAACTCGCTTAGCGCCCTGATTCCTCAAGCAAAGGATCATTTTATCGGTGTGGCTATGGGAGTGGCCACTGAATCTGCGCAATCGAGATGCGTTCCGGGGGCGGATTTCTCGCGGCGAAGATAGCCCATGCCGATGAAGGTATTCCGTGCGGGGGAAAAACCCGCTCGGGTGACATAGCCGACCTCCTTGCCGTCGCTCGAAAGGGAAGTATTAGGCGCGGGAGCCTCGGTAGTTTCGAAACACAGGCTCACGCGGACGCGGTTGACTTGGCCGCGGGAGCGCACGCGTTCGACGATTTCCTGTCCGGTGTAACAGCCTTTCGTGTAGGAGATGTGAGAGTTCTCGAGGCGGGCTTCGTGTGGAATCTGTTTTTCGCCGAAGTCGTAGCCGAACCACGGATTGCCCTGTTCGAGCCGGACGGTGTTCAGCGCTTTGTAGCCCGCGGGTGTTCCTCCCGCCGAGCCTGCCGCATCGAGCAGGGCTTTCCAGAGTTGGGGCACGCGCTCGCACGACGTAAGGAATTCGCCGCTGGGGTCACTGCCGGGGGTGCGACGGATCAGACGGCACGGGATCCCTTTCGCGGAAATTTCGCGGGATTCGCATTCCTCGAGGTCTGCCAGCTTCACGCCAGCTACTTGCTCGACAGCGTCGGCGGCGCGGGGGCCTTCAAGGGCCAGGGTAGCATATTCGGGCGTGAGGTCAGTCAAGGTGACATCGTCCATGATGATGTATTTGTCGAGCGCGGGAGTCAGCCGCTCGCGAATCATGGCGTACGAGACGCAAAACAGTTCCTCCGGGCGGGCGTGGGTTTCGATTTCCGCCTGGATATGCCCTTGCGGGTTGAGAAAGAGCGAGATATTGGCATGATTTTTGGTGAGGTTTTTGATGTCGTTGGTCAAGATCGCGTTCAGGTAGCGCACGCGATCGGGCCCGGTGAACCTAAAATAAGCTCGGTAGTTCTTGTCGATGAGCGCTACGGATTCGCGGAGCGCGCGGTATTCCGCTTGCCAATCCACGAAGCTGTCGGGCAGGTCGCAGCCGAACCACACGCCCATCTGGGCGCCGCTGGTGCGGTGCGTCTCGCTTAATGGTGTCTCCCGTACTCCGGCTTGCAACTCCACGAGCAGGCCTCTTGAGCCGCCAATGCGGTGATCAATCTAAAATGATGCGCCAAAATTGCAATGATATACTTTTTCGGTGAGTCACATCCACCATCCGGGGCATCAACTGCCCGACGCCACCAACCCGGAGATGATTTATATCAAGCTGCCGGTAGGGATGCTGCAGTGCAATTGCTGTATTATCGGTGATCCGCGGACACGCGAAGCCATGGTGATTGATCCCGGCGACGAGGTCGAACGGATACTGGATTTGATTGGCCGGTACAAGCTGAAGGTGAAGGCCATCGTGAGCACGCACGCGCACATCGACCACGTTGGCGGCCTGGCTAAGTTGTATCAATACACCGCCGCGCCGGTGATGATGCATGCTGAGGATTTGCCGCTGTACCGCGGGATGGAGGCGCAAGCGGCGTTTCTGGGAATGCGCGCGCCAGAACTGGTGGAAGTACATCAACTGTTGCGTGAGGGCGACGTTTTGCAATGGGGCGATTTTTTCGCCAACGTGATCCACACGCCGGGACACACCCCGGGCAGTGTCTCGCTGTACCTGCCCGCAAAGGATAGGAAGTCGAATGGCGATGGGAAAGGGGATGGGACAGGTGATGGGAAGGACGGCGATTCCAAGAGTGATTCGACAGGCAATTCGAGCCTGACGCAGCCGCAACTGTTTGCCGGCGACACGCTGTTTGCCGGAAGCATCGGGCGGACGGATTTGTGGGGCGGTTCGTACGACGAGATCATCGAATCGTTGAAAGGGAAGCTGCTGCAGTTACCCGACACCACGGTGGTGCACCCCGGCCACGGTCACGGCACCACGATTGGCCACGAACGGGAAAACAACCCTTTTTTGAAGTAGACTCTAGCCGCTATTCCCGCCTGCCCCGGTACTCTGCCCCCCAGGAGGTGTGCTATGGGAAATGAAGCCGCATGCAAATTACGCTACGAGAACAAGACATTTTCGGGGAAGGCGTTGCTGGAAACCTCGGAGATTCTGTTTCGCGGCGAGACGCGGCTGAAGATTCCGTTCCCGGCCATTACCAAGGTGCGGGTGCGCGATGGCGAGTTGCATGTGCAAACCAAAGAGGGGCTGGCGGTTTTCGCACTGGGCAAGCAGGCCGAAACGTGGCGCGAGAAAATCGCTAACCCGAAAACGTTGATCGAAAAGCTGGGCGTCAAACCGGGAGAGGCCGTTTCGCTGGCCGGGGAGTTTCCCGCGGATTTCGTGGCGAGCCTCAAAAAGCATGGCGCGGCGGTGGCAGAGGACAAACGGGCGAAAAATGCTGCGTGGTATTTTCTGGCCGCGGAATCGCGGGAGAATTTGCAGCGCATGAAACGACTTGCGGGCTTGTTGACGGGAGGGGCGGCGCTATGGATCGTTTATCCTAAGGGGCAAAGGTCGATCACGGAATCGAACGTGCGCTCCGCCGGGCGGAGCGCTGGGCTCACAGATATTAAGGTGGCGAGTTTTAGTCCGACGCACACGGCACTGAAATTCGTGGTGCCGATGGAGAAACGGACGTAGTCCCGGGGAGACGAGCATCGGCGAGAGGGCCTCGGCCACGGATTACTGGCAGTCGGGATCCGGGGTCAAGGCCGATTCAGAGTTGCAAAGCGGCAAGGGATGGGTCATGCGGTGGCTAACGACCCAGAGCCCTTCGTTGTTCACAATGTAGACGAGTTTTCTACCATTTTCGGGATAAATGCTGGTTACCCCCTTAAAAGTCTTGACCGTTTTGACCTTCTTGGGATCAGACATATCGATGAGATTCACGGTTTCGGTCGGCAATGGCGAAGCGGAAGCGCCTGGGGTAGAGCCACTATCGGGTGTAACGGTAACTGCAAAAACAGAGCCGGTGGCCGGCCCTTCCACTTGGCCGTTGCCTTTCACGGCGTTGCGTTCGACCAGAACCGGCTTTTCCGGATTACTGACATCGACGAGAGCATAAGCCTGCTTCGCCGGACGATGAAGGAAAAGATAGGTCTTGTCGCCGCGATGCTCGACGAACATCTGATTGACGTGCATTCCGTTCAGGTCGAGATGGCCGACCACGCGAATGTGCTCCTGTCCGTTTGTGCCGGTCTGAAGACCGGTGGCGGTAGCGGCATGGGCCGACCATTGC